>OWJB01000003.1_pt1 | contig 74285 bp, 73 predicted proteins | sample 1732861 | NCBI WGS metagenome assembly OWJB01 (sample SAMN05065762, study PRJEB22554) | human gut metagenome | biome: ENVO:2100002; feature: ENVO:00000062; material: ENVO:00002003 | host: Homo sapiens | place: USA
ACGCCATCCGCTGGGCGGTCCATGAGGGCCTGATCTCCGGCATGGAGAACAACACCCTGGCTCCCCAGGGCACCGCCACCCGGGCCCAGGTGGCCCAGATCCTGATGAATTTCCATCAGAAGCTGGACAAGTAAACAGATCCGCTCCGCCCCCGTGGGGGGGATGGAGAGATGCAAAAGCAGCGCCCCGCCGGTCCGGCGGGGCGCTGCTTTCAGCTTGTCAAAAAAGCCCTCCTGCAAGGAGTTCCGCCGCCCGAAGGCGGCGGAATAAAATGAAATACCGTCATTTCCGGGGGCGTGTACCTCGGAAATGACACTTCTCACGAAAGCTTCCCCGACAATTTTGCAAGAAATCGAGGGGAAGCTTTCGTGCAATCTCCCTCGAAAAAGTGGCATAGCCACTTTTTCGACAGTCTCAGCGCCCCGCCGGTCCGGCGGGGCGCTGTTCCGCCTTCTTACGCCGGAAATGGTGATCATATCACGGAAGAACGGGGACAGCCTGGGTATAATAAGGCTATACAAAAGGAAACGATCCCCCGCCCCACAGGGCGGGACGGAATATCACAAAGGAGGAACCACGATGTCAGTGATCCATATCGACCGAAATAATTTCCAGCGCGAGGTGCTGAATTCCGACCGCCCTGTCCTGCTGGACTTCTGGGCCCCCTGGTGCGCCCCCTGCCGGATGGTGGGTCCCATCCTGGATGAGATCGCCGAAGAGCGGAGCGACGTCAAGGTGGCCAAGATCAACATCGACGAACAGCCGGAGCTGGCCAGCCAGTTCGGCGTCATGAGCATCCCCACCCTGATGGTGATGAAGGAGGGCAGGATCGTCCAGCAGGCGATGGGCGCCCGGCCCAAGGCTCAGATCCTGTCCATGCTGTAAGGAGCGCCGGATATGGGACTGTTTGACGGTTGGAAGATGCCTGACATCGGACAGGGCGTGGAGGAGTTCCGGGCCACGCCGGGGGCGGTCCTGCTGGATGTGCGCTCCCGCCAGGAGTTTCAGGAGGGCCACATCCCCGGCAGCCAAAATATCCCCCTGTCCTCCCTTGAGGAGGCGGCCGGCCTGACGGAGAACAAGGAGACCCCGCTGTTCGTCTACTGTTACAGCGGAGCCAGAAGCGGCCAGGCGGTCCATGTGCTGCGGCGCATGGGGTACGTCAATGTGAAAAATATCGGCGGCATCGCCACCTGGACAGGAGCGGTGGAGCGCTGATAGAAAAACTGGGACCGAAGGGAGCGCGGCGCGGGCAGATCCGCGCTGAGCCTCCCCAAAAACAGCGGCCCCGCCTCTTCTGTGGGAGGCGGGGCCGCTGCGCGTTTGTCCGCCGGGCCGTTCGGTGACCAGGTCACGGAAATTTTGGCCCCGAGGCGCTATCATGGAACCATCACGATTTGGGAGGCGTTTGAATGAGCGGGGAAAGAAAACGGCGGGTGGCCGCGGTGGATGAGAGGGCCTGCGTGGCCTGCGGCTGCTGTGTGAAGGTGTGTCCTCTCCAGGCCATCGCGGTGGTCCGGGGGATCCGGGCACAGGTGGATGAGGGCAAATGCGTGGGCTGCGGCAGGTGCGCCAGGGAGTGTCCTGCTTCGGTCATTGCGATCCGGGAGGTGGCGGGATGAAGAAAAAGTGGTATGACTACCTGTGGATCCTGTCCCTGACTTATTTGATCCTGGGCTTTTTCAACATCCTGTTCGCGTGGCTGGGGCTGCTGTGCTTTTTCATCCCACTGATCATCTCGGTGCCTCAGGGGACCAAGGGATACTGCAACCGCTACTGCGGCCGGGGGCAGCTATTCGCTTTGTTGGGGGGGCGCTTCGGCCTCTCCCGGAGGCGGGACATCCCCGGATGGATGAAGAGCCGGGCCTTCCGGTATGGATTTCTGGTGTTCTTCTTCGCCATGTTTTTCCTGATGCTTTGGAACACCTGGCTGGTGTTCGCGGGGGCGCAGGACCTGCGGCAGGTGGTCACGCTGCTGTGGACCTTCAAGCTGCCCTGGCACTGGGCTTACCATGGAACTCTGTTCCATCTGGGGGTAGCGCAGTTTGCCTTCGGCTTTTACAGCGTGATGCTCACCTCCACAGTGCTGGGTCTGGTCACTATGGTTCTGTTCAAGCCCCGCAGCTGGTGCGTCTACTGCCCCATGGGGACCATGATGCAGCTGATCTGCCAGGTCAAACATCAAACTTCATAACGCATCATTTCAGGTATATGTCAAAAATCATTCTTGACATATACCAGAAACTGTTCTATACTGGTCTCAATCAGAGCGGAACCGCTCAGAAGCGGAGGTGAGGGCGTGCCAAGGCCCATGAAGTGCAGAAAGGTCTGTCAGATGCCCGGGACGCGGGAGTTCCACCCGGCGGGGGACAGTCCCCGGAGGGAGGCGGTGGTCCTGACGGTGGACGAGTATGAGGCCATTCGCCTGATCGACCGGCAGGGCTTCTCTCAGGAGGAGTGCAGCGCCTATATGCAGGTGGCCAGGAGCACCGTGCAGGCCATTTACAACTCCGCCCGGAAAAAGCTGGCGGAGGTCCTGGTGGAGGGCCGGCCCCTGCGGATCGAGGGCGGGAACTATCAGCTCTGCGATGGGGATGAGGTCTACTGCGGGTGCGGCGGCTGCCGGCGGCACCGCTTGGCCTGTATGGAGCGGACGGAGCAAGGAGGATGTGACCATGAAAATTGCGATCCCATTGGATGAGAACCGGCAGGACGTGTGCATCGTCCTGGCCCGGGCCCCCTACTTCCTGTTCCGGGAGGACGGGATGGACACGGTGCTGGAGAACCCGGCGGCCCAGGCCCAGAGCGGCGCGGGGATCCAGGCGGCCCAGTTCCTGGTGGATCAGCGGGCTGACGTGCTGATCACCGTGCGCTGCGGACAGAACGCTGCCCAGGTGTTCCAGGCGGCGGGAATGAGGATCCTCCGGTCGGCCCACAAGACCGCCGGGGAGGACCTGGCCGCGCTGGAGGCCGGGGAGCTGGAGGAACTGACCCGGTTCCACGGCGGCTTCCACGGTGTGACATGAAGATCGCCTGTTTGAGCGGCAAGGGCGGCGCGGGCAAGACCCTGGTGGCGGTCAACCTGGCTGCGGCCGCAGGGCGGGCCACCTATTTGGACTGTGACGTGGAGGAGCCCAACGGCCGGCTGTTCTGGAAGCCTCAGGGGATCCGGACCACGGTGGTCCACTCCCTTCTACCGGAGTTTGACGCCGCCGCCTGCACCGGCTGCAAAAAATGCGTGGAGTTCTGCCGCTTCCACGCCCTGATGTATATTCGGGAAAAGCCCACAGTGTTCCCTGAGGTATGCCACAGCTGCGGCGGCTGCCAACTGGTCTGTCCGGCGGGGGCGGTCACAGAGACGGAGAAGCCCGTGGGCCGTCTGGAGGTGGGGACGCGAGGGGATGTGCGGGTAGTGACCGGCATCCTAAACCCTGGGGAGGCCTCCGGTATCCCAGTGATCCGGGCGGTGCTGAAACAGGCGGAGGGCCTGACCGTCATCGACTGCCCTCCGGGGAGCGCCTGCTCTGTGATGGAGAGCATCATGGACGCGGATCTCTGCATCCTGGTGGCGGAACCCACTGCGTTCGGGTTTCACAACTTCCAGATGGTGTACCAGCTGGCCTCCCTGCTGGGCAGGCGGTGCGGGGTGGTCATCAACAAGGAGGATGCACCCTATGTTCCGCTGGAGGACTTCTGCCGGGAGCGGGGGCTGGAGATTCTGGCCCGGATCCCCTATGACCCGGAGCTGGCCGCCCTGGCGGCCGGCGGAAAGCTGGTCTGGGAGAAGCACGCGGGGGCGCGGGAGATCTTCTCCGGCCTGCTGCAAAAGATCGGAGGGGGAGCATGAAGCGGCTGTTGATCCTCAGCGGCAAGGGGGGGACCGGAAAGACCACCACTGCCGCTGCCTTCATCCGGTTTGCCCATGCCCAAGCGGTGGCTGACTGCGATGTGGACGCCCCCAATCTCCACTTGGTTACCCCACAGCGGTCAGAGCCGGTGGTATCAGACTTCTTGGGGGGAGAAAAGGCATCGGTGGATCCGGAGAAATGTGTGGGCTGCGGCCTGTGCGTGGAGCGGTGCCGCTTTCAGGCCATTCGGCTGACAGACGGGGTCTGCCAGGTCAATGAGTATGCCTGTGAGGGATGCGGTGTATGCGCTTATGTCTGTCCTCAGGAGGCTGTGATCCTCGCCCCTGACCGGGCGGGCCAGCAGGAACTCTATTTGGAGGACGGGGTGTTTTCCACCGCAGCCCTGAAAATGGGGCGGGGCAACTCGGGCAAGCTGGTCACCCAGGTCAAACTGGATCTGTTGAAGCACGCTCCGGAGACTGATCTGGCTATTCTGGACGGCTCTCCCGGCATCGGCTGCCCGGTGATCGCATCGGTCAGCGGAATGGACCTGGTGCTGGTGGTGGCGGAGCCCAGCCAGTCCGGGCTCAGCGACCTGAAGCGGCTGGCTGCCACGGCGGAGGCCCTCCAGGCCAGGATTGCGGTATGCGTCAACAAGTGGGATGTGAGCCCCGCACACACCCAGGCGATCCGGGAATTCTGTACGGCGGAGGGCATCCCCTTTGTGGGGGAGGTCCCCTATGACCGGCGGGCCTCTCAGGCCATCAACGAAGGGAAGAGTTTGGCTGACGTGGACTGTCCTGCCCGGGACGCTCTGTACCATATCTTTCAAGCGGTATGCGGGCTGCTGGGGCTCCGGGCAGGAGAACTCAATGCCGGCCCGCTGAAATAAAATAAGAACAAAAAAGGAGTCTTTACTATGAAAATCGCAGTTGCAGCCATGGGGAAAACCGTCGCCGGCCACTTTGGCCATTGTGAAAACTTCATCTTTTTCGACACCGCAGACGGCGGGATCACTGGGGTGAATCCTGTGCCCAACCCGGGACACCGCCCCGGCTTCCTGCCCAATTTTCTGGCAGACAACGGCGCTGAGGTGGTCATTGCCGGGGGCATGGGCGGCGGCGCAGTGGACATCTTTGAGGAGCGGGGCGTGAAGGTGATCCTGGGGGTCCAGGGCGATGCCCAGGAGGCCGTGGAGGCATATCTTCGCGGAGAACTGGTCTCCAGCGGCTCCGTCTGCCACGAGCATGAGCACGCCGACGAGTGTGGGGAGCATAAGTGATCGAACAAAGCGCGATGGACGCCAGGCGCGCCGCGGGGGACCGCGGCGCGCCATCTGCTTTTTCCGGGCTGTGCCGGAGGTGAATGAAGGCTCTCCCCTGGTAAAATACGCAGGAGCAGTTGAAAATTGTTCTAAAAGCAAGCATTTTTCTGCTTTTGTTCCGGATAGATTTGTGATATACTCCTCCTTGTCGATTTTACGCGGATTTTACTCCGCTCCAACATGGAGGCGTTAGCTTGAAGCATCTCTACCGAGTCGTGCGCTGTCCCAAAGGGGCGGCCCCGGCCTATCTGCCCTGGCACCACCTGTGGCTTGCTCTGGGCTTGACGGCCCTGGGTCTGCTGCTGGGCTGGCTGACCATGCCCCTGGCGGCGGTGTCCAGCCCAGACCTGTCTGCACAGGACCTGTGGGTGTGGTACATGAGCAGTGTGGACCTGTGGTACCGGAATCTCCTGCCGCCGGTGCTGCTGATCTGGCTGCTGTATTTTCTCACCGGCCGGTGCTGGCTGTCCTATCTCCTGACGGCCCTGCCGGCCCTGGGGGTGGCGCTGGCCAACTACTTCAAGATTCAGCTGAGGGGGGATCCCCTGCTGGCCAGCGATTTGAAGCTGATCTCCGAGGCGGGGGGGATCATGGGGAACTACTCTCTGGACATGACGCCCCTGATCCAGCAGACTCTGGGCTGGGCGGGACTGGGACTTGTCCTGGCACTGCTCCTGCTGCCCCGGGGGCTGCGCCGGAGGGAAATCCGGATCTTTGGACTGCTGTCTGCGGCGGCGGTGATGGGGACGGCGTTTCTGACCTTGTACTGCAATGAGGCCACTTACCGCCGTACGACTGCCGGGTTGGAGTTGGTGAATCCGTGGTCAGACACGGAGGTCTTTGTCTCACATGGTGTCTTGTATCCCTTCCTGCATAGTGTGAAGGATATGCTCCCGGTACCGCCGGAGGGGTATCAGGAGGCGGTGGGATCCTCCGCCCTGGAGCGCTTCCCCGAGGAGGCGATCCCGGAGGACAAAAAAGTCAGCGTGGTGGGGATCATGCTGGAGGCCTTCTGCGACCTCACTGATTTTCCGGCTCTGGCCGAACAGGAGGACGTACAGGAGGTATATGCTCCCTGGCACGCCCTGGAGAAGGAGAGTGTCTCCGGCGACCTGCTGACCAACATCTTCGCCGGGGGCACGGTGGACACGGAGTGGTGCTTCCTGACTGGGTACAGCCAGTATGAGGAGTTCCGAAACAATGTGGACTCCTATGTGTGGTACTTTGACCGGCAGGGCTATCAGACCCGGGGAGGACACCCGGGCTTCGGCTGGTTCTATAACCGGCAGAACGTCAACCGATTCCTGGGCTTCCAGGAGTACTGGTTCACCGAAAACCACTACGGCGAGCTGGTGGACCCAGTGGAAGCCCAGTGGAATTCCGACCTGCTGCTGGTGGACGAGATCGTCAAGGATCTGCGGTCCTGCCTGGACGGGGAGGGAAGGCCGGTGTTCTCCTTCTCAGTGAGTTATCAGAACCACGGCCCCTACGAGTGGACCTATACCGCCAACGAGACCTATCTGGACCCGGAGACCAGCGGATTTCCGGAGGAAGCCTGCTATGTATTTAACAACTATCTCCATGGGGTGAACATCACCATCTCTGCCATGACTCTGCTGGCCCAGCAGCTGGAGGAGCTGGAGGAGCCGGTGGTGCTGGTCCTCTTTGGTGACCACAAGCCCTGGGGGGGAAACAGCAATGATGCCTATTACGGAATCGGGGCCAGCTTTGACACCACCACCCTGGAGGGCTTTTACCAGTATTACTCTACTCCCTATCTGATCTGGGCCAACTCCGCGGCCAAGGAGACCCTGGGCCAGGACTTCCGGGGGGAGGGCGGCGACTTCTCCCCCTGCTTCCTGATGCCGGAGTTGTTTGAGCAGTGCGGCTGGACCGGCCCCTCCTTCCTCCAGCTGTCTCAGCAGGTGCGGGAGGTCACGCCCCTGGTCCATCAGCAGGGCGTCTATCTGACGGAGGATGGACAGCTGACGGACCGCCTCTCCGGGGAGGCGGCGGACCGGCTCAACGAGTTTTTCTTCGCGCAGTACTACCGGGAGCACAAGGTGGTCCCGGAGGGAGCGGGATAAGCCGCCGGTTTCATAAAAAACATGAGAGACAGTCGAAAAAGTGGCACAGCCACTTTTTCGACTGTGTCATTTCTGAGGTACATCCCCCAGGGGACCCTCTCTTGCCCCTTCGGGGCAATTCACCTTGTGCCCCCGGAAATGACATAATCCAATTTTATTCCGTCGCCATCTCCGCGCTAAGTGCCGCCGCCTTGCGGCGGTTGCGCTCCGAAACGCGCCTGCGGGCGCAGTTCTGGCGACGGAACTCCTTGCAGGAGGGCTTCTTTGACAAGCTGAGGAGGGCCGGTCCCGTGGGACCGGCCCTCCTCAGCTTGCTTTGCTGTCAGCAATTTTACGTCACTCCTGTATGCTGGGAAAGAAAAACTTTGATTCGTTATTTTTACAACAAGCCCAGCAGTTTTATCCTGTACTCCTAATTCCACACCAGTAATAGCAGCTTATTCCATGTATGAATATAAGAACCTGTAGCTCCGTCACCACCTCCACGGCTATAGGTATCACGAACCCTCCGTTGCTCACCATCCCAGCCATTTCAAAGCACACCATAACAGCGAACAACTCGTGCGTTATATTTACCTGACACATTTGTAAAGCCAACTCCAAACACATCGGGACAACCAACATTTCCTCCTGTAGCTGGCTTTTCATTATGCCACTCCTCTGTTCTCCAACGTCCGGAAGATGTAATTATCCACACTTTTTCCTGACCAGAATCATACACCTCACCTTACCCTTTTCTCAAAATATCTCCGCTTATATTGTCCTGTCATTTTGTTTCTGCAATGGATATTAGTGTGCTATTCAATATCTCTGCTATAAAACTAAGTGTACCGCCCAAATTGCTTCCCGTTTGCTCGATGGCCTGAGATAAGAGGACACCAAAAATGATAATTGAAACAGAGAGCATAAACATCCCAACAAGAAACACCCAGTTCTTCATTATTTCAACTCCTATTTACACGTCAGAGAGGCGCTTGCTCAAATGCAATTAATTTAGGTAATATTTACAATTTATATTATAATATCTTTTCCAGAATTGTCAATATTTTTTGTTGATTTATCGCTGTTGGTGTTGGAAAACTTTCATGCCAGAAGGAGGGCTGAAAATTTTACACTTTAGCTGCTCGTAACAAACAACATGACAGGAGGGCCGGTCCCACGGGACCGGCCCTCCTTTTAGAAAGGAATGAAGAAAGCAATGTAACAGATGGGCTTACCGCTGGATGCGGCCGGAGCCGTCGCCCCCGGCCAGCTTCTCCACCTCAGCCACGGTGACCATGTTGTAGTCGCCCTCGATGGTGTGCTTCAGAGCGGAGGCGGCCACGGCGAACTCCACGGCCTCCTGGGTGCTCTTGCCGCTGAGCAGGGAGTAGATCAGGCCGCCGCCGAAGCTGTCGCCGCCGCCCACGCGGTCGATGATGCGCAGCTCGTACTTCTTGGAGAAGCAGTACTCGTTGGAGGCGGCGTCATACAGCATGGCGCTCCAGCCGTTGTCGGAGGCGGAGTGGGACTCGCGCAGGGTGATGGCCACCTTCTCGAAGCCGAACTTGTCCGCCAGCTGCTTGGCCACGGACTTGTAGCCCTCGTGATTGATCTCGCCGGCGTAGATGTCGGTGGCCTCGGCCTCGATGCCGAACACGTCCTTGGCGTCCTCCTCGTTGGAGATGCACACATCCACATACTGGCACAGGTCGGTCATGGCCTCACGGGCCTGCTGGCGGGTCCACAGCTTGCCGCGGTAGTTCAGGTCGCAGGAGATCTTGACCCCGTGGGCCTTGGCGGCCTTGCAGGCCTCCCGGCAGATGTCCACCACATTGGGGCCCAGGGCCGGGGTGATGCCGGTGAAGTGGAACCAGTCCACGCCGTTGAAGATCTTGTCCCAGTCGAAGTCGGCGGTGGAGGCCTCCTGGATGGCGGAGTGGGCCCGGTCATAGATGCACACGGAGCCCCGCTGAGAGGCGCCCTTCTCGTTGAAGTAGATGCCCACACGGTCGCCGCCCCGGACGATCATGGAGGTGTCCACGCCGTAGCGGCGCAGGGAATTTACCGCCGCCTGGCCGATGGCGTGGGCGGGCAGCTTGGTGACGTAGGCGGCGTCCAGGCCGTAGTTGGCCAGGGAGACAGCCACGTTGGCCTCACCGCCGCCGAAGGAGAATTCCAGGTGATCAGCCTGGACGAAACGCTCATAGTTGTAAGGCTGGAGCCGGATCATCAGCTCGCCGAAGGTAACGACTTTTGCCATGATTTGATTCCTCCTGAATGTATCTGTGGAGGAGGGCGCGGCGTGTGGCCGCGGCCCCTCCAAGCTGGTATCGTGTTTGCGCGGGACCGGCCCTTACCGCTGGACCAGATGCAGGGCGAAGCCGCCCAGCTCCTCCTGGAGGTAGATGGCCTTGGTGCGGCCCTTGGCGTCGGTCTTGCGGCTGGACTCGTCAAACTTCACGCCCTGAAGGCCCAGGTGATAGATGGCGCGGTCCACATTGTTGGTGCGGATGGCGATGTGGCCGTGGGCGCCGCGGCCGGGGGCCTTGTTGCACTCCACCGCGGAGCCGGCGAAGTCAGAGGAGTTTCCGGCCTTGTACTCAAAGCCGAAGAGGGCACACAGAGCCTTGGCGGTCTGCTCCGCCTGAGCGGCGTTCTGGCAGTTGATGCCCACATGGCCCAGCTCAAAGCCCAGCATGGTCTTGACGGCGTCCTTACAGATGCGGGTGATCTCGTCCCACTTCTCGCCCTCGATCAGGTCCTTCTTCACCATCCAGGTGCCGCCGCAGGCGAAGATGCGGTCATAGCCCAGATAGTCCATCAGATTCTTGGTGTTCACGCCGCCGGTGGGCATGAAGTTCAGCTTGGGGAACACGGGGGCCAGGGCCTTGATGCCGTTGACGCCGCCGGACTGCTCGGCAGGGAAGAACTTCACATACTCCAGACCGGCATTGGCGGCCCGGGTCATGTCGGAGGCGTTGACACATCCGGGGAGGACCAGCACGCCCTTCTCCTGGCAGTGGGCCACCAGGGCCTCGTTATAGCCGGGGGAGACGATGAACTTGGCGCCCGCGGCCAGAGCGCGGTCGCACTGCTCCAGGTTGAGCACGGTGCCGGCGCCCACCAGGACCTCGGGGACCTCGGCGGCGATGCGGCGGATGGCCTCCTCACCGGCGGCGGTGCGGAAGGTGACCTCGGCGGCGGGCAGGCCGCCGGCCAGCAGGGCGCGGGCCAGAGGAACGGCCTTCTCAGCGTCATCGATGGCGATGACGGGGATCACACCGATGGAAAAAGCAGCTTTCTGAACATCATTCATGGGAAACTCTCCTTCGTATCATATTATGGGACGGTGTTTCAAACTTTTCTTGTATATTCTATTATAATACGAATCCTCCGGAAAGCAAGATGGCGATTCCGCAAAAAAATCCTTGCGATTTCTGTGGAGAAAGAGTAAAATTAAAACACTATTTCATAATATAAAACGCAGGCAGGGCCGTTCCCCTCTTCGGAGGGGCGTCCGCCCGGGAAGGAGTCATCTGACATGGAGAAAAGCAGTGGGAGCGGGGGCGTACAGTCTCTGGACCGGGCCTTTGACCTTTTGGAGCTGCTGTGCAAAAGCCCGAACGGCATGGCCATCCATCAGCTCAGCGAGATCACCGGCCTGCACAAGAGCACGGTACACCGCCTTCTGACGGCCATGGCCGGCCGGGGCTATGTACGGCGGGACCCGGAGAGCGCCGTCTATCGGGCGGGAATGCGGCTGTGTGAGCTGAGCGAGTATATCCAGGAGAATCTGGATGTGGTGGCCCTGGCCCGAGAGCCCATGGAGCGTCTGAGCCGGACCACCGGGGAGACGGTCCACCTGGTGGCTCGTGAGGGGGCGGAGATCGTCTACGTCTACAAGGTGGAGAGCATCCACGGGGCCATCCGCATGGTGTCCCGCATCGGGATGCGCCGCCCCCTATACTGCACCGGGGTTGGCAAGGCCATTCTGGCCACCCGGGGGGATGAGGAGGTGCTGCGGTGCTGGGAGGAGAGCGAGCGCGTCCCCTGCACCCCCTACACCATCACCCGGAAGGACGCCTTTCTGCGGGAGATCAGCCAGATCCGGCAGCACGGCTATGCCATGGACAATGAGGAGAACGAGCTGGGGGTGCGGTGCGTGGCGGCGGCCATCCCGGACTGGCACGGGGCGGCGTCTTATGCCCTGTCCATTTCGGCCCCGGTTTCCCGTATGACGGATGAACGGGTCCAAAGTCTGATCCCCGCCCTGCTGGAGACCCGGGACGAGATCTCCGCCTGTCTGGGGGGACGGCCGGAATGACCGGCGGCGCGCCGCTGGACAGAGTGTGTGAGGACGTGCAAAAAGGGACTCTTTTCCCTTGCGGAGCGGCAGAAAATCCCCTATAATGAAGGACAAGAAGACCCAAAACAGATGAGGGGGAATTCCCATGCTGTACAGAGCTTCCCTGACCGCCCTGCTGGCCCTGGCCCTGTCGGTGGGCCTGACGGCCTGTTCCTCCAAACCTCCCGAGGAGCCGGAGTCCCCGGAGTCCCAGCCTTCCGTTTCCGTGGTGGCGCCGGTAAAACCCGAGCCGGAGCCGGTGCTGCCCTATGTCAATCCCCTCACCGGGGAGGGCTGCGCTCAGGACATCGCCCAAAAGCGGCCGGTGGCCGTCATGCTCAACAACCTGAAAAAGGCCCTGCCCCAGCTGGGGGTGTCCCAGGCAGACATCATCTATGAGGCCCCCGCCGAGGGGGGCATCACCCGGATGCTGGCGGTGTTCCAGTCGGTGGAGGAGGTGGGGAACATTGGGTCGGTGCGCTCCGCCCGGGACTACTACGTCTCCCTGGCCATGGGACACGACGCCCTGTACCTCCACGCCGGCGGGAGCCCGGGGGCCTATGCCGCCATCAAGAACTGGGGGGCGGCGGCCTTCGACTGTGTCAACGGCCCATACGAGGGCACTCTGTTCTGGAGGGACAAGGAGAGGCGGCGGAGTATGGGCATGGAACACAGCGTACTCACCTCCGGATCAACCATCTCGGAGCTGATGCCCACCTACTCCTACCGCCTGGAGCACAAGGAGGGGTATCAGTACCCGGCGGCCTTCCTGGCGGAGGGGGAGAAGGCCCAGGGGGAACCGGGGAACCGGGTCAGCGTGGAATTCTCCACCTATAAGACCGGGGTGTTCACCTATCAGCCGGAGACCGGGCTTTATCTGGTGGAGGAGTACGGCGCCCCGTACCTGGACGGCAATACCGGGGAGCAGGTGGCGGTGAAAAATATACTGGTCCTGCGCACCGATGTCTCCGGTCTCCAGGGGGATGACGCAGGCCGCCTTTCCGTCCGCACTACGGGGACTGGGACGGGACAGCTTTTCTGTGACGGGACGGTGCAGGACATCACCTGGTCCAAGGCCAAGCACGGCGCGCCCCTGACCTACTACGGCCAGAACGGCCAGCCCCTGAGACTGGGGGTAGGCCCTACTTATGTCAATCTTGTGGGACATTCCACCCAGGTGACGGTGAGCTGAGCCGCCGCGGAACGCGGCAGAGAACAAAACCGGGAGGCCGGAGCCATCAGGCTCCGGCCTCCCGGTTTTTCTGGATGTGTTACTTCAGCTGGAACGAGGCGCACTCGGTGCCCTTGCAGCTGGTGGGGGCGCTGTCACAGCAGCCCACGTTGATGCTCTTCAGAGAGCAGCAGTTCTGGGGGGCGTGATAGGCACAGTTGGCGACGGTGCAGTGAATACTGGAATTACAGGTTTTCTGATCCATTGTTTTATAACCTCCTCACAGTGGATGAGGTCAGTATGTCCGAAAGCGGAGCCGTTTATTCCTCCTGGGCGGGCGGCTCAGAGGAATCCTGCTCCGCGCCGCCGCTCTGGGCCTCCGCGGCGTCCTGAGCCTCCTCGCCGTGGGCGTGGTGGGACAGGACCTGGGGAATGAAGCTCCGGGTGAAGCGGCCCTTTCCGCGATTTTTCACATAGAAATAGCCCAGGAAGGAGAACACCGCCGCACCGATGAAGTTGACCAGCAGGTCGTTCATGGTGTCCAGCAGGCCGATGTCCAGATAGCCGCCCAGTCCCAGGGGGATCTGCTCCCCATTGGCCACCACGATCAGGTCGGTGATGTCGTGGATGGCGAAGGGACGCTGTCTTCCGGTGGGGTCCAGCAGGACAGAGGAAATGGAGTTGATGACGGTGTCCTTCTGCATATCCAATAGGAAGAACTGATCCATGGCGCACTCAAAGAACTCCCACAGGACACCGATGGTCATGGAGAAGCAGAAGGCCACGATGGCCATGAACACGGGGGAGAGGGACAGAGAGAAGCGCTCATGCCGGTTGCACAGGTCCACCAGAGAGAAGCCGATGGCGGCACAGAGAAACCCGTTGAGAGTGTGGAGCATGGTGTCCCAGTAGGGAAAGGCGGTGTAGTACGCCTGGATCTCGCCCAGGATCTCTGCGGCGAAGATAAAGAGCATGATGATGATTTCCAGCGTGTTGGGCAGGTCGATCTGGAGCCTGCGCTCCAGGACCGTGGGAAGCAGGAGCAGGATCAGCGTCAGGATACAGAGGAACACGTTTTCAAAGTTTCCGTTGAAGAACTGGGCCACCATGACCAGGATGACCAGCAGGCGCAGCACCAGATAAACGGTAGTGACCACGCCCTTCTTCCGAAGCGTCTGGTGGGCTGTGGTCAAAAAATTGTGCTTTTTCTTGGATTGCTTGCCCATAGTACCTCCTTTTGTGTGTTGGATGGATGGAAACGGCGAAGCAGGGCCCGCCTGGCATATCCCCGCATAGAATGGAAGCGGGAGGTGAGAATACATGGAGTTGAGAGGTGATCAGATCACCGTGGCCGAATTGCTGGCGGATCCCCGGTCCCGGGCGGTGTTCCAGCGGCGGTTCGGCCGCTGGATGAAGCACCCCATGGTACAGGCGGCCCAATCGCTGACGCTGGCCCAGCTGGCGGAGATGGCGGCGGTCTATCTGCCTAAAAAGACCATCGAGGATACCATCAGGGAACTGAGAGCCCTGTGAGGAGGAACGGTCCCTCCTGCCCATGCCGGGGAGGGGAACATCTGCGGCGCCGCCCGAAATGGGCGGCGCTTTCCTATTTAGCCTTTGTGGTAGAAGGGCTGAGCGTCCTCGGTGGCGGCGGCGGCGAAGCCGGTGCCGTATGGGATCATGTCCACAGGCAGCTGCCCGCAGTGGGCGCTGGCGGCTTCTGCGATGGCCTGAAACACCTGGGCCTGGTCACCGGTGTGGTCCACCACGATGATGAGGCTCTGCACCCCGTCCTGTCGGACCATCTGGCGCAGCCACAGGGTGCGGATGTCCTCCCGCTGGGCGGCCAGCTGGCACACCGCCTCCAGAAGGCCGTCGGGCACCTGGGCAGGATCGCCCACCATGACCTGGGTGTCCTTCTCCACTGTCTCCTCGGTGAAGGCTGGACCCTGGGCAGCCTTGGCCTGGGCCCGCTGGAGCACCTCCTGCTTTTTCTTGAACAGGCTCATCACGGTGCCCCGGTCCAGAGTGAGGCTCAGCCCCATGGGGTTGATGACGAAGCCGTGGGCCTTGTCATTGCGCTGGAGCATGGCTACATAGTCGTCAAAGCGGAGGAGCACGGTCTGCTGCTGCTTGGGACCGCAGAACTTGCGCAGCTCAGTCCAGTCGGTGAAGGCGGGGAAGAAGGGGCGGCCGTCCTTGGTGGTGATGAGCTGAAACTGGATGGAGGTCTTCTGCTCCATGACAGCCTCGCCGTCCTGCTGGGGCTGGGGGGGCGGCGTGACCACGGCGGGTGCCAGAAGAACGGCGTGGTGGAGCACCAGCTCCAGCACCCGGCCCTGGTTCTGGGGGGTGTTCTCCTGGTGCAGGGCGGCAAGGGCCGCTACCAGCTCAGGATTTTCAATGGGTTTCTTCATATCAGGCATAAAAATGGCCTCCTATATCAAGATCTTGAGTGGACAGAACTTGGAGCGGACGGAGAAGGGACTTGCCTCCCGCCGGCTCCTGGATTATACTCATCGTGGTGTGTCCCCGGACGATTTGGGGAACAACATATTATATCATACCAGAAAAAGCCGGAGGAACACAAGATGCAGTATCAGAAAATCCTGCCGGGGATTTTTTTGTCCCGCCCAAACCGGTTTGTGGCCCGGGTAGAAGTGGACGGGGAAGAGGCCGTTTGCCATGTGAAAAATACCGGCCGCTGCCGGGAATTGCTGGTTCCCGGTGCCCGGATCTACTTAGAAGAGTGCAGGAAGCCAGGGCGCAAGACGGCCTTTGACCTGATCGCGGTGGAGAAGGGGGACCGGCTGATCAACATGGACGCCCAGGCCCCTAACCGGGTGTTCGGCGAGTGGGCCCGGGCGGGAACGTTCCTCCCGGGGCTGACCCTGCTCCGGCCGGAGACCACGTTCGGCGGCTCCCGCTTCGACTTCTACTGGGAGGCCCCGGGGCGCCGGGGCTTTGTGGAGGTGAAGGGGGTGACCCTGGAGGAGGACGGGGTGGTCCGCTTTCCGGATGCGCCCACCCTTCGGGGGGTAAAGCACCTGGAGGAGCTGGTCCGGGCACGGCAGGCCGGGTACGAGGCGGCGGTGTGCTTTGTGGTCCAGATGGAGGGCGTGCTCCGGTTTGAGCCCAACGACCGCACCCATCCCGCCTTCGGACAGGCCCTCCGGGCGGCCGCGGCGGCCGGAGTAGAGGTGCTGGCTCTGGACTGCCGGGTGACCCCGGACCGGCTGGAGCTGAACCGGCCGGTCCCGGTGGCGCTGTGAGGGGCCGCCTTGTGCCTTTCTGGAAAAATCCGCTCCGCGGTCATAAAAAATTCATGGTAAATTTGTTTTTCAAATGTGGGGAACTATGCTATAATGTCCATAATGCCACGATTCTGCGGCGATTTCCGGCCTGAAGCGGGGAGATCGCGCCAAAAATAGGGCTGGTAGGGAGGAATTCGGGATGAAAAACAAGATCACCGTCTCCATCGCGGGTCAGGAGTACACCATGGTGGCCGAGGAGGCCGAGAGCTATGTCAAGCGCTGTGCCGAGCTGGTGGACGCCCAGGTGCGGGGCGTGATGAACGGCGGGCATCTGGGCCGCTCCGACGCGGCGGTGCTGGCGGCCATGAATATTGCGGACCAGTTTTTTAAGGAGCAGGAGGCCAGTGAGAACCTCCGCCGCCAGATCAAGGACGGTCTGGACGAAAATGCCGGGCTAAAGATGGAGCTGTCCGAGGCAAAGCGGGAGATCTTCAAGCTGCAAAACCACAAGTGAGATCAATGAGACCATAACAACCGGCGCGGCGCGGCGGGCGGGGCAGAGCGCCCTGCCCGTGGGCCGCTCTGTGTGCCGAAGGAGGGCATGATCCATGCTGGAGCTGCTGGCTCCCGCCGGCTCCATGGAGTCGGTCACCGCCGCGGTCCAGAACGGCGCGGACGCCGTCTATCTGGGCTATGGCGATTTCAACGCGCGCCGCAACGCGAAAAACTTTACCCATGAGGAGGCCGCGGCGGCGGTCTCCTATTGCCATCTTCGGGGGGCGAAGGTGTTTCTGACACTGAACACCCTGCTCACCGACCGGGAGCTGCCCGGGGCGGCCCGGGTGGCGGAGGAGATCAACGAGATGGGGGTGGACGCAGTCATCGTCCAGGATCTGGGCGTGGCCCGGATGCTGCGCCAGGTGGCCCCCGACCTGCATCTCCACGGCTCCACCCAGATGACCGTCCACTCCCTGGACGGAGTGAAACAGTGTGCCGACCTGGGCATGACCCGGGCGGTGCTGTCCCGGGAACTGAGCCGGGACCAGATCGAATACATCTGCGCCAACGCACCCATTGAGATCGAGACCTTCGTCCACGGGGCCCTGTGTATGTGCTACTCCGGACAGTGCTACCTGTCCTCCCTCATCGGGGGGCGCAGCGGCAACCGGGGCCTATGTGCCCAGCCCTGCCGGATGAAGTACGGCTGGGGCAGCCGCGCGGATGAGTATCCCCTGTCCCTGAAGGATATGTCTCTGGCCAGCCACCTGGGGGAGCTGGAGCAGATGGGCGTGGCCTGCCTGAAGATCGAGGGGCGGATGAAGCGGCCGGAGTATGTGGCCATCGTCACCGGCGTATATGCCCGGGCCCTGCGGGAGAAGCGGGAGCCAACGGCGGAGGAGATGGCCCAGCTGGAGGCGGCCTTTTCCCGCCAAGGCTTTACACAGGGATATTTTCTGGACCGGAAGGGGCCGGAGATGTTCGGCACCCGCCAGGAGGAGCAGGCCCCCGTGGAGCTGTACGCCCAGGCCCGTTCCACCTATGAGAGCGGGGAGAACCGGAAGGAGCCGGTCCATCTGTATGCCATGATCCGGGCGGGAGAGCCCGCCCAGGTGGCGGCGGAGGACGCCCAGGGTCGGATGGCCCGGGTGGAGGGCCCCGTGCCTGAGGCGGCGGTGAACGTCCCCCTGACCCGGGAGAAGGTGGAGGGTCAGCTCAGCCGCACCGGCGGCACCCCCTTTACCTGTGAGAAGCTCACCGTCCGGGTGGAGGAGGGCCTGTCCCTGCCCCTGTCTGCCCTCAACGCCCTGCGCCGCCAGGTGCTGGACCAGCTGGGTCAGGCCAGGGCGGCCCTGCCGGAGCGCCGGCGCGGGGAGTACCACCCCGGCGTCCGGTATGAGAATCCCAGGGAGGCTCCGTCTTTGACGGTGTCGGTCCGATCCGTAGAGCAGGTCACTCAGGAGCTGCTGGCCCTTGGGCCCGCCCGCCTCTATCTGCCCTGCGACGAGGGGGCGGCTTGTCCCGATGTGGTCCGCCGCTGCCTAGACGCGGGGGTGGAGCCGTTGGCCCTGCTGCCCCGGGTATGCTGGGACCGGGAGCTGCCCCAGCTGCTCCGGGAGTTGGAGACCCTGAAGGGGCTGGGCGTCCGGGAGGCCATGGCGGGCACGCTGGACGGCGTGCGCCGGGCGGTGGAGCTGGGCTTCCTCACCCGGGGCGACTTTGGACTGGGTGTGTACAACAGCCAGACGCTGAAGGAACTGAAAAAGCTGGGGCTGAAGTCGGCCACCGCCTCCTTCGAACTGAAGCTGGCCCAGATCAGGGACCTGTCCAAAGCCATTCCGCTGGAGGCCATCGTCTATGGACACCTCCCACTGATGCTCACTGAGAACTGTATTGTCCACAACCACACCGGGCAGCACAGCTGCGGCGGCGGACAGCGGCTGGTGGACCGGAAGGGGGAGACCTTCCCCGTGGTCAAGGCCTGGGGCTGCCGCAATGAGATCCTCAACGGCAAGACCCTGTTTCTGGCGGACAAGGCGGGGGACTATCAGCGCCTGGGTCTGGAGACCGCGCGGCTGATGTTCACCACGGAGACGCCGGAGGAGTGCGTCCGGGTGCTGGAGCGCTATCAGGGCCGGGGCCGCTATAAGCCCGGTGACCTGACCCGGGGGCTGTATTACCGGGATGTGGAGTGAGTGACAGAGACAAATTGGACCGCCGGACGGCCTGGGGCTAGGCGGAGAACATGAGGAACGATATGAAACTGAAAATCAAAGCGGTATCCCCCAAGATCGGGACGGACATCCCCGCCCCCTTTTACGCCACCCCCGGCTCCGCGGCCATGGACCTGCACGCCTGCGTGGACGCGGCGGTGACCCTCCGGCCCGGAGGCCGGGCGGTCATCCCCACAGGCATCGCCATCGCCCTGCCCTCGGCGGACTATGTGGCCCTGGTATTTGCCCGCAGCGGGCTGGGCATCAAGCACGGCGTGGTCCCCGGAAACTGCGTGGGGGTCATCGACAGCGATTACAGAGGCGAGATCATGGTTGGACTGTATAACTCTGGGGAATCGGAATATACCGTCCAGCCGGGGGACCGCATCGCCCAGCTGATGGTGACACCGGTGGTCCAGGCCGACGTGGAGCTGGTGGACGAGCTGGATGAGACGGAGCGGGGCGCAGGCGGCTTCGGCTCCACCGGGAAGTAAGGCCCCGCAGAGAGGAGCGTCTGTCGATGTTCGGATTTTGGAAGAAAAAGGGCGGGGAGGTCCCCGAGGAGCAGCAGTGGCAGAAAAGCGCCGAACAGAGGGCGCGGGAGCGGCAGCAGGCCGTCGAGATCCCCCAGGCGCTCCGGGCGCTGGGCCAGGAGTTTCTGCCGGAGGAGCTGGAGGTCCTGGCCGTCACTGGGGCAACCCCCTTCTCCGGCAGCCAGGGTGAGGAGGGGGATGGCCTGTGGCCCGCCTCCATCGGCCTGACCGCCTGGATGGAGGCGGACAGTCCGGAGCTCCACCAGGGGGAGTTCCGGCTGGAGACCATCGCGGACAACCAGCTGATGCCGGTGCTGCGCCAGCGGGCCAGGCCCGATTTTATCATCCGCTTTCAGGCCCGGCACTCAGAGGATGGGACGCGGCTGCTCCTGCTGGACCTTCCCGAGCCCGGCTTTGACCCGGATCTGAAGGCCATCCTGGACGAGCAGAAGAAGCCGGTGACCTTCTGGGCGGAGGGGCTGGGCACCTTTGCCCTCAACCGCGCCCTGGGATGGTTTGAGGCGGAGGCCGACTGGCTTGGAAGCCCGATCCGTCTGGATCTGGACCGGGACGAGGACCGGGAGAAATGCCTTTCCCACCTCCGCGCCCTCATGGCGGGACAGGCGAACTGGGACGGGCGGCTGCGGGACTGCGCCGCCCGGGACCTGCTGGAGCTGGCCAACGACTGGGCCAGCGACGGGGGCTGTGAGGAGCGTGAGCCGGAGGAGATCACCCGGGGGCAGTTCATGGAGCGGCTGGAGCCAGACGCGGTCCAGATCTCCGGGGACGGTTCCTTTGACTTCTGGTTCAATGACGGAGCGCTGTTCTGGGGACACAGTATTCATGTGACCGGCTCCCTGGAGGGCGGACCGGAGAAGGCGGAGATGGAGGGCTGATGGGACCTGTGAGAATCATACTGGCGTCCCAGTCCCCCCGGCGGCGGGAGCTGCTGGAGCGGATGGGCATTTTGAATTTTGAGATCATCCCGGCCCGGGGGGAGGAGATCATGGACCCCGCCCTCCCGCCGGAGCGTCTGGTGGAGGAGCTCTCCCGCCAGAAGGCGGCGGAGGTGGCCGCCGGCGCCGCGCCGGAGGATCTGGTGATCGCCGCGGATACGGTTGTGGCGGTGGACGGCCGGGTGCTGGGCAAGCCTGCGGCCCCAGAGGACGCGGTCCGGACGCTGGCCGCCCTGTCCGGGCGGGAGCATACAGTCTATACCGGGGTCACCGTCCGCCGGGGCGGGGAGGAGGCGACGGAGCATGAGGCAACCGCCGTCCGGTTCCGCTCGCTCACATTGGAGGAGATCCGGACCTATGTCTCCACCGGGGAGCCTATGGACAAGGCCGGGAGTTACGGTATCCAGGGATATGGCTGCCTGCTGGTGGAGGGTATCCGGGGAGACTATTTCAACGTGGTGGGCCTGCCGGTATGCCGGCTGGGCCGGATGCTGGCCCGCTTTGGGGTGGAGCCTCTGGCGCTGGCCGCGGAGAAGGAGCAGACGCCGTGAAGGACTTTTTTCGCAGAAACGGTTTCTGGCTGCTGGTCATCGCCTTTCTGCTCAGTGTGCTCATCGGGATCTCCACCGTCCTGATGGGGGGCAACGCCGACCCCCTCTCCGACCTGGTGAGCACCATCACCGCCCCGATCCGGGGCGGTGTGAGCGCCGTTGCCGACTGGGCCGGCGGCGTGTCCCGGTATGTGCTCCACTATGGTGAGATGGAGCAGGAGCTCCAGGACCTGGAGAAGAAGGTGGCCGAGCTGGAGGGCGAGCTCCGGGAGGGGCAGGAGGCCATTCAGGAGAACGCCCGCCTCCGGGAGCTGCTGGGCCTGCAAGCCAAGCGCCAGGATCTCACCTTTGAATCGGCCAAGGTCACGGCGCGCTCCGCCGACAACTGGCGGTCCACCCTCACCCTGAGCAAAGGGGAGGAGGCGGGGCTCCAGCCGGGGAACTGCGTCATCACCTCCACCGGCGTGCTGGTGGGCGTGGTATCCAAGGTGGGCAGCCACACCGCCACCGTAAGTACAGTCATCGACACCAGCATGGAGATGGGCGGCATCATCACCCGGACCAACAGCGCCGGGGTGCTGGAGGGGGATTTCTCCCTGATGAAGGAAGGGCGGCTGAAGCTGAGCTATCTGCCCGACGGCGCCCAGCTGGTGGCGGGGGACGAGGTGCTCACCTCCGGTAAGGGGGATGTGTACCCCTCCGGCCTGGTGGTGGGACAGGTGGAGGGCGTGTTCAGCGACGCCTCCGGCATGAACCGCTATGCCGTGGTGGCCCCCGAGGTGGAGCTGGACTCCCTGGTGGAGGTCTTTGTCATCAAGGACTTCGACATCGTGGAATAGAGCGGCTCTGAACGCGGCCGCTTCTCAACAACTCCCAATTCCTAACTCCCAATTCCTAACTCCTAATTCCTAATTCCTAATTCCCAATTCCTCACTGAACGGAGTGATACCGTGACCACCCGGGACCAAATTCACAAATGGTTTTTCTACGCCCTGGGGCTGCTTCTGGTCTGGGTGCTGGACGCCCAGATCCTCAACCGCCTGCCGGTGCTGGGCACCATCCCCATGCTGCTCCCCCTGGCGGTGGTGTCGGTGGCGGTGCTGGAGGGGGCCTATGCCGGGGCCGGGTTCGGTATGGCGGTGGGCCTCCTGTGGGAGCTGGCCTATCCCGGCGGCTTCGGCGGGCTGGTGTTCGGCATGGCGCTGGCGGGCATGGTCACCGGCGCGGTGTCCCAGTACGCCCTGAGCCAGTCCTTCCTCAGCTGCCTGCTGTGTTCGGCGGGGGTGCTGGGGGTGCTGGACAGCCTTCGGATCCTGCGGATCCTGTTCCTCCAGGTGGAGACCCTGGATGTGCTGCTTCAGATCGCTGTGCCGGAGGTGGTCCTCTCCCTGTGCTGGACCCCAGTGGTCTACTGGATCTTCCGCCGGATCTACCGGCGGGTGGGCGGCGCCAAACTGGCCTGAGGCGGGCGGGGACCCGCGGGAAAGGAGATGATGAAGCCTTTGAATCCCAAGCAGTTTCATAGCCGGATCTGGGGCGTGGTGCTGGTGCTGGTCCTGCTGCTCACCGTTTTGTGCTCCAACCTGTACAGCATCCAGTATACCAACGGGCCGGAGTACGCCGCCCAGGCGGTGGCCCGGGTGGCCGAGATCGAGGACGTCCCCGCCAGCCGGGGGCTGATCCTGGACCGGAACGGCAAGGTACTGGTCTCCAATGAGATCTCCTATCGGGTGACCCTGGACATGGGGCGTATGGGGGAGCCGGAGGAGCGCTGCGCCAATCTGCTCTCCCTGATCCGTGTCGCCCGGGAGGAGGGGGTGACCTGGGCGGACACCCTGCCCATCTCCGCCTCCGCCCCCTTCACCTATACGGAGGAGCGCCCCTTCTACACCGCCTCCACCAACGAGGCGGGGGAGACGGAATATCAGATGACCCGGCTGGGCCGTCTGGCGGTCTATATGGGGTGGATCGAGGATCCGGAGGAGCTGGCGGCGGGGGAGGTCCCAAAGCGGGATCCCGCCGGCCAGGAGGAGCCCGGCCTGTGGGACCGCCTTCTGACTCTGGTGGGCCTCCGGAAGGAGGAGGTGCCCCAGGAGGAACCCCAGCCCTATCGCCTGCCCACCGCTGAGGAGCTGCTGGGCGAGATGTTCCGTGACCTGGGCATCAAGGGGCAGGGGGCGGTGGATGAGAAGGCCGCCAAGGCGGCGGGTGAGACCGTACCCACCCTGAATCTGGGGGACATGGATCCGGAGGACGCCCGGGCGGTGGCCGGGGTGCTGTATGAACTCTACTACCGCAGCCGGATCGCGGACTGGCCCCCCTACTACTTCGCTGAGGATGTGGATGTGGACTTCATCACCCGGGTGAAGGAGCTGAACCTCCAGGGGGTGGAGATCGAGACCGCCTCAGTGCGCAAGTATGAGACGGAGTACGCCGCCCACCTGCTGGGCTACACCGGCCCCATCACCAAAGAGACCTGGCCGGCCTATCAGGAGAAGGACGGCTATAATATGAACGACACAGTGGGGGCCTCCGGCGCGGAGTCCGCCTTTGAGGAGTACCTCCACGGGACGCCAGGGCAGCAGGCCCTGGAGCGCAACGAGAACGGAAAGATCATCTCCGCCCAGTGGCTGACGGACGAGGAGACGGGGGAGAGTCTGGCTCCCCAGCCTGGGAGCAACGTGTTCCTTACCATCGACCTAGGCCTTCAGCAGAAGGTGGAGGACACCCTGGCCGCCCGGGTCCCCGGGCTGAGCGACACGGTGGAGGGCGCGGCCTGCGTGGTGGAGGATGTGCGGACCGGGGAGATCCTGGCCTCCGCCTCCTATCCCACCTACTCCCTGCCCGACTTTCGGAAGGACTATAACAATCTGCTGGCCGACCCGCTGAAGCCCCTGAATAACCGGGCCTTCAACGGCCTGTATCCCCCCGGCTCCACCTTTAAGATGATCAGCGCCATCGCCGGTCTGGAGACGGGGATCATCACCCCCTCCACCATCATCCGGGACGAGGGGCAGTATACCTATTGGCCCACGCCCCAGCCGAAGTGCTGGATCTACCGCCAGTATGGGCGTACCCACGGACCGGTCAATGTGTCCGACGCCATTGAGGTGTCCTGCAACTACTTCTTCTATGACGTTGGCCGGCGGGTGGGCATCGAGAATCTGGACAAGTACGCCGCCAAGTTCGGCCTGGGCCAAAAGACAGGAGTAGAGCTGTCCGAGAAGGCCGGTGTGGTGGCCAGCCCGGAATTTACAGAGTCCCTGGGGGGCACGTGGTACGAGGGCAACGTGCTGTCCGTGGCCATCGGCCAGGAGAGCACCCAGGTCACCCCCATCCAGCTGGCCAATTACATCTCCACCCTGGCCAACGGGGGGACGCGCTATGCCACCCACCTGCTGAAAATGGTGAAGTCAGGGGACTTCTCTCAGGTCTCCTACGCGGCGGAGCCGAAGGTGGCGGGAACGGTGGAGATGAAGCCGGAGAACCTGGCGGCAGTCACCCGTGGGATGCACAACATGACCACCGGAGACGGCTCCCTGGCCGCGGTATTTCAGAATGTCCCCGTTCCGGTGGCGGCCAAGACGGGCTCCGCCCAGGTCAACGGACAGAGCAATTCCAACGCCGTGTTCGTCTGCTACGCTCCCTACGACGATCCGCAGATCGCCATTTCCATCGCGGTGGAGAAGGGCGGAAGCGGCTCCTCCCTGGCGTCCATCGCCGCGGAGATCCTTCAGTATTATTTCACAGCCCAGGATGGACAGGGGCAGCTCCCGGCGGAGAACACCCTGGTCCCCTAATGAGTTTTCTTTTGCTTTCAGCCGCGCCCGCGGTTTTGAAAAGAATTTTTTGATGCCCTCCTTTTTTGTGTGTGGGCAGAAAGGAGACGTTTCCAATGTCTGAATGTACGCACGACTGTTCCTCCTGTGGAGCGGACTGCTCCTCCCGGGACCTGAAGGCCCCGGCCAACGCAAAATCCAAGATCAAAAAGGTCATCGCCGTGGTCAGCGGCAAGGGCGGCGTGGGCAAGAGCACCGTCACCGCCTCCCTGGCTACCGCCATGGCCAAGCGGGGCCGCAAGGTGGCGGTGCTGGACGCCGACATCACCGGCCCCTCCATCCCCACCGCCTTTGGCATCCATGAGCGGGCCATGGCCACCGAGGACGGGATCCAGCCCGCGGTCACCTCCGGCGGGATCAAGCTCATGTCCCTGAACCTCCTCACGGAGAATGAGACCGATCCTGTGATCTGGCGCGGCCCGGTCATTGCCGGCGTGGTCACCCAGTTCTGGACCGATGTGGTGTGGGGCGATGTGGACTATATGTTCGTGGATATGCCTCCCGGAACGGGAGACGTGCCCCTGACGGTGTTCCAGTCCCTGCCGGTGGACGGCATCGTGGTGGTCACCTCCCCCCAGGATCTGGTGTCCATGATCGTCACCAAGGCGGTCCACATGGCGCAGATGATGTCCATCCCCGTGTTGGGCCTCATTGAGAATTACAGCTATTACCAGTGCCCCGACTGCGGGGCCAAGCACGCCATCTTCGGCGAGAGCCACCTGGAGCAGGAGGCCATGCAGCTGGGGCTGCCCCTGCTGGCCCAGCTGCCCATCGACCCAGAGCTGGCCGCCGCCATCGATATGGGCAAGGCGGAGACTCTTCCCGTCAATTACCTGGAGGGCGTGGCGGAGCAGCTGGACGTGTAAGAGGAGCGTCCAATGTCCGGCGCGGCGGGACCGCGCAAACAGAGCACAGGGCTCGGGGGCCGCGCAGGCGCGCCCCCGGGCCCTTTTGTCCCCTTTGTGCTCTGGGGGGCGCTTGACAGAAGCTGACAGGCAGTATAAAATAAAGAAAACCGCAGACAACTCCAACACAGGGGCGCTGGGAGCCATTCCCGGCTGAGATAGAGGGCGAGTACGCCGCCCTCAGTCCCTTACACCTGATCCGGGTAATGCCGGCGTAGGAAGTGAATGGAAATGCTTGACATTGTCCTTTCTTTCGTACCGCACTACACCCGTTGGGATGTGCTGCGGTACATCGATTTTCAGGAGGAAAAGACAATGACTCGTACCCATCTCTCGGTCCGGATGCTGTGCGAGGCCGCCGTTATGGTGGCCCTGGCCCAGATCCTCAGCTATCTCAAACTCATGGAGCTGCCCAATGGCGGCTCCCTCACCCCCGCCATGTTTCCCATCATCCTGTTCGCGGTGCGCTGGGGGACCGTCCCCGGCCTGATGGCCGGCTTTGTGTTCGGCCTGCTCCAGCTGATCTTTGACGGCGCCTACGCCTGGGGCTGGCAGTCCATGCTGCTGGATTACCTGCTGGCCTTTACCCCCTTGGGGCTGGCCGGCCTGTTCAAGGGCAAGCCCTGGGGCATCTTCGCCGGCACGGTGGTGGGCTGTGCCGGGCGGTTCCTGGTCCACTATATCAGCGGGGTGACCATTTATAAGATCCTGGTCCCCACCGCCTTTATGAACTGGACCTTCACCAGCCCCTCCTTCTACTCTATCGTCTACAACGGCTCCTATATGCTGCCCAACACGGTGATCGCCCTGGCCATCGCCGCGCTGCTGTACAGGCCGATGAAGCGGTATATCCTGGGACAGGACATTCAATAACGCCCCCACGGGGCGGAAAGGAGCGCCCCATGGGCAAATTTGACGGCCTGCTGCTGGTCAGCGACTTTGACGACACCCTCTATGACTCACACCACCGGATCCCACCCCGGAATCTGGACGCCCTTGGGCGCTGGATCGGCCAGGGCGGCCGGTTCACGGTGGCCACCGGGCGGGCCCACCGCACCTTTGCCCCGTATGTCCATCTGGCCCCCATCAACGCCCCGGTGGTGCTGTCCAACGGCTCGGCCATTTATGACTTCCAGACGGAGACCATGCTGGTCCAGACCCTGCTGGACGACCGGGCTCCGGCGGATTTTCAGGCGCTGATGGCGGCCATGCCCTCCCTGGGGCTGGAGACCTATCACGGGGAGGACATCTATGTGTACCGCCCCAACGCCATCACCGATGCCCACATGAAGAAGGTGGGCACAGACTATGAGGTACGGGATATTCCCGATATGCCCGCGCCCTGGACCAAGGCCATCGTACAGCAGGAGTATGACGTACTGCTCCGGGCCCGGGAGTGGCTGGAGCAGCACTGTCCCGGCCGGTATGAGGCCGTCTTCTCCAACCGCTTCTACCTGGAGATCACCCACCGGGGCTGCACCAAGGGGGGGATGGTGGCCCGGCTGCTGGAGATGCTCCATATTCCCCGGGAAAACCTCTACTGCGTGGGGGACAACCAGAACGACATCCCCATGATGGCCCTGTCCGCCATCCCGTTTGCCCCGGCCAACTGTGCCCAGGAGGTGAAGGACTGGGGCGCGACCATCCTGTGCCACTGCGATGACGGCGTCATCGGCGACATTGTGGAGCGGCTGGAACAGATCTATCCGGACTGAACCGGAGGAAACAGAAAGCCACAGCCAGGCAGAAGGGCGGATGTCCTTCTTGCCTGGCTGTTTTTCTGTCTGCAAATTTTAATAGAATTTAAGAATTTCTACCGGGAAACTTAAACTCCAGGGTGTACTCTGTTCCGGAACAAACGGAAAGCGGGGCGGTGCAATGAGCCGGAGCAGATCTTCTGAATATGATGAGTGGTTTGATTGGGAGCCCTCCCACCGGACGGAGAACCCCTCCCGCCGGACCCGGAGGAGGAGCCGCCCGAGGCGGTGTTCGGGAGCGCTCCGGTGGGCGGCGGTGCTGGGTGTGTGCGCCCTGCTGCTCCTGGGGGCGGGAAAGCTGTGGGATGGCGCTCCCCCCGCCGCGGTCTCCGGGGGAGGCGGGACCCAGACGCCCTTCCAGCCGGGGACGGAGCTACTGGAGCAGCTTCAGTCGCTGGCCCGGGAGGAGCCGGCGGCGGAGGCCCTTCTGGCCTGTCCGGAGGACTATCCGGAGGAACTGCTGGAGCTGGCGGTCCGCAACCCGGAGGCACTGGATTTTGTGGTCCGCTACCCCCAGGAGAAGGACGCCCAGCCCGCCAGCTCTGTGGGAGAGGTGGAGCGGGGGATCTTCCCCCTGCTGATGCAGTGGGACCCCCGCTGGGGCTGCGCCACCTACGGCGACGGCCTGATGGCCCTGAACGGCTGCGGCCCCACCGCCCTGGCTATGGTGGTATGCGGACTGACCGGGGATGGGTCGGTCACCCCCTGGACAGTGGCCCAGTACGCGGACGAGGCGGGATACTATGTGGAGGGCGCGGGCTCCAAGTGGGAGCTGATGTCCACCGGCTGCCAGCACTTCGGCCTTGTGGCCCGGGAGCTTCCTCTGGACCGCTCCGTCATTGTGCGGGCCCTGGAGGACGGACAGCCCATCGTGTGCAGCGTGGGCCCCGGCGATTTCACCACCTCGGGCCACTTCATTCTGATCACCGGGGTGGAGGACGGGAAGTTCCGTGTCAACGACCCCAACCGCCGCGCCAACAGTGAGAAGCTGTGGGACTATGACACCTTGGCCCCCCAGATCCGCAATCTCTGGGCCTATACGCTGGCCTGATAAAAGAAAATGTGCCGCCGTGCTCCAGTCTTGATCGGACTGGGCACGGCGGCGTTTTAGATCGGTTCAATGTTCTCCCTCCAGGAAGTAGCTGGCCTCCATGTCGGCGGTGGCCAGGGCGAAGGCCAGGGGGTATTTTTGCAGGGCCTGGCCCACGGTCCGGGGGTCCTCCGGACCGGAGAAGCCCATGTGCCAGCGGATGGCCATGGCCTCCTCCCGGGTGAGGCGGATGAAGCCGTTGGCGATGTACACCGACTTCTCCCCATGGCCGTAGGGGAGGGGGTCGTCAAACTGGTAGGAGGGTACTTTTTCCCACTTCCCAGTGGCGTCGTCCTTCACGTTGCGGAAGGTTTTCTTGTAACAGCCTACCTTGCACAGGTCGTGGAGCAAGGCCACCACTGCCACGGACTCCTCGCTGTACTCCAGGCCGTACAGCTCCTGGACCCGCTCCCGCTGGAGATAGTCCACCAGGCAGTGGTACACGTTCAGGCTGTGCTCGCACAGCCCGCCCTCACAGGCCAGGTGGTACCGGGCGGAGGCGGGGGCGGTGAAGAAGTCGCTTTTGTTCTCCAGGTAATTCAGCAGGGCGTCCGCCCCGGGGCGGGTGATCTTCTCTTTGAAAATCTCAATAAACTCCTCTTTGCAGGACATGATATTCCCTCCAGAACGGACCGGGCGGAAGGCCGCGCGGCCCGCGTGTGCTGTGTCCCTGCCCTCCGGGGGAGGGCGGGCTCGGATGGACCTATCATACCACAGGAAAGCGGGAAAATCCAGCCGCAGAACTTCAGCAAATTTTAAGAATGACTTTATGGCCGTTTCAGATTCCCCTGCTATACTGAGAAAAAATCGAACAAGGAGGAGACGAGATGCGTCATTCATGGAGGGGCGTCCTGGCCGCCCTGCTGGCCCTGAGCCTGGCGGTCCCCGCCTGTGCCGCCCCGGCGGAGGGAGAGGCGGCGGCACGGAGGGAGGACCTGGAGTTCCTGTATCAGACCCTGGAGAGGGCTCACCCGGACCTGTTTGCCAACACGCCGGAGGGGCAGTTCCTGGAGCGGAAGGCGGCCATTGAGGCCGGGCTGGAGGAGGTAGACGACTTCACCTTTGCCCTGGAGCTTCAGTCGCTGACCGCACTGGCGGGGGACTCCCATACCACCCTGGCCCTGGGCGGGAGCCTGAGCCAGACGGTCCACTATTACCCCATGTCTCTGCTGCACCGGGACGGCCGCTGGTATCTGAGCGCCGCGCCGGCGGAGCGCCGGGAGCTGCTGGGCCGGGAGGTCACCGCCGTCAACGGTAGGAGCATGGAGGAGACAGCGGACGCCTTTGGGACGGTGCTCAGCGCGGACAACGGGGTAAAGCTGCGGCGGCAGTACCGCCAGAGCTGCAACGTGGCGGAGTTTTATGAGTATCTGGGGCTGGTCCAAGAGGGAGGGCCCCTGGAGCTGACTCTGGCCGGTGGAGGGGAGCTGGTACTGTCTCCTGTCCCAGCGGAGGAGCTGGGCCAGACCGGCCTGGTCCGCCTGAGCGATGGCCTGTCCCAGCCTGTCACCGGGGCTCATGACCGGTTTTACCTGGCCTTCCCTCTGAACAAAGGGACCTACTACATCCAGTACAACAGCTGCCGGGAGGACCCGGAGCTGCCCATGGAGACCTTTGCCGCCCAGGTGGAACAGGACCTGTCGGCAGGGGAGTACCGGCGGGTGATCGTGGACCTGCGGAACAACGGCGGCGGCTCTGACGGGGTGATCTGGCCCCTGCTTCAGGGGCTGCGCCGGGAGATGGACCGGGGGCTGGAGGGCGTGGGCCTGATCGGAGAGGCCACCTTCTCCTCCGCCATCATCAACGCGGTGGAGCTTCAGGAGATGGGGATGGCCCTGGTGGGGGAGCCTGCCAGCGGGAGCGTGGACCACTTTGGAGCGGTGCGCTCCGGGCAGCTGCCCAACTCCGGCCTGCGGCTGGGGGTGTCCTCCAAGTACATCGACCTGGGGGGGCTGCTGGACGCGGACGCAGGACGGGGCGTGGAGCCCCTGGAGCCCGATGTGACCGTGGCTCAGACCATGGCGGACACGCTGGCGGGGCGGGACACCGCGGTGGAGTGGCTGCTGGCCCATCCCCAGCGGCTGGAGTTGCGGGCTTATCCCGAAGCGCCCCTGACCCGGGGACGGCTGACCGCCCTGCTGTGGCAGGCGGCCGGCTGTCCGGAGGCGGAGAGCGGGGCGTTCTCTGACGCGCTGGGGATCGAGTGGTTCCTCCCCGCGCTGTGCTGGGCGCGGGAGAGCGGCGCGGCCTCCGGAACGGGAGAGGGGGCCTTTGAGGCGGCCCGGCCCGTGACGCGCCAGGAGGCGGCCGTCCTGCTGCTCCGCACGGCGGAGCTTTTGGGGCTGGAGCCCGGGCAGCCGGGCACGCCGCCGGAGGATGAGGCACAGGCCGCGCCCTGGTCCAGGGAGGCGGTGCGCTGGGTATGCTCCGCCGGACTGATGGAGACGGAGCAGGGCCGCTTCCGGCCGGAGGAGGGCCTGACCCGGCAGGAGGGAGAGGCCGCTGTGGTGCGGCTGTCCGCCCTAGCTGGGTGAGCGCGGCGGATGTGTGGGCCAAAATATTCAGTTTTATCAGCTGGAATAGCGGAAAACAGGGGAAAGCTGTGGGATATTTTTGCGAAAAGCCCCTGTTCAAGGCCGGGGGGATATGGTAAGATAGTACCCGAAGCGTAAAATGAGCTGAATCATACATGAAATAAGGAGCCCGCCATGATTACTGTTTCCGACCTGAGCCTGAATTACAGCGGCACCCCGCTGTTCTCCCATGTGGACCTGCAGTTCCTGCGTGGCAACTGCTATGGCATCATCGGCGCCAACGGCGCCGGAAAGTCCACCTTTCTAAAAATCCTCTCCGGGGATCTGGAGCCCTCCACCGGCGAGGTATCCATCCTGCCCAACACCCGGATGTCTGTGCTGAAGCAGAACCAGAACGCCTATGACGCCTACAATGTGATGGATACCGTCATCATGGGCAACCAGCGCCTGTATGACATCGGCAAGGAGAAGGAGGCCCTGTACGCCAAGGAGGAGATGACCGACGAGGACGGGATGCGGGCCTGCCAGCTGGAGGAGGAGTATGCCGAGCTGGGCGGCTGGGAGTCTGAGTCCGACGCCAGCCGGATCCTCCAGGGTCTGGGCATCGGCACCGACCTGCACTACAACGATATGGCGACCCTGGACGCCCGCCTGAAGGTGAAGGTGCTGCTGGCCCAGGCGCTGTTCGGCAGCCCCGACCTGCTGATGATGGATGAGCCCACCAACAACCTGGACATCGATGCGGTGAACTGGCTGGAGGACTTCCTGCTGGACTTCCCCGGCACCGTCATCGTGGTCAGCCATGACCGCCACTTCCTCAACACTGTGTGTACCCACATCGTGGACATCGACTACAACAAGATCAAGATGTATGTGGGCAACTATGACTTCTGGTATGAGTCCAGCCAGCTGGTGCAGCAGCTCATCAAGAACCAGAACAAGCGCAACGAGGAAAAGATCAAGGAACTGCAGGACTTTATCTCCCGCTTCTCTGCCAACAAGTCCAAGAGCAAGCAGGCCACCGCCCGGCGCAAGCTGCTGGACAAGCTGACGGTGGAGGAGATGCCCGCCTCCTCCCGCCGCTACCCCTGGGTGGCCTTCTCCCCCGACCGGGAGGTGGGCAAGGACATCCTGTTTGTCACCGATGTGTCCAAGACCATCGACGGGGTGAAGGTGCTGGACAAGGTCTCCTTCATTGTGGGTCACGGGGACAAGATCGCCTTTGTGGGTGACAATGAGAACGCCCACACCGCCCTGTTTAAGATCCTGGCCGGCGAGATGGAGCCCGACGAGGGGACAGTGAAGTGGGGACAGACCGCCACCTTCTCCTATTTCCCCAAGGACAACACCCCCTACTTCGAGGGCTGTGAGGACAACCTGGTGCAGTGGCTGCGCCAGTACTCCAACGATCCCCAGGAGCAGTACCTCCGGGGATTCCTGGGCCGGATGCTCTTCTCTGGAGATGAGGTGTATAAGCCGGTCAAGGTGCTCTCCGGCGGAGAGAAGGTGCGGTGTATGCTGTCCCGGATGATGCTGTCCGGGGCCAACGTGCTCCTGCTGGACCAGCCCACCAACCACCTGGATCTGGAGTCCATCGCCGCCCTGAATAATGGCCTGGAGGCCGTCAAGTGCAATGTGCTGGTCTCCTCCCATGACCACCAGCTGATCCAGACGGTGTGTAACCGGGTCTTTGACTTCACCGCCGAAGGGAAACTCATCGACCGGATGATGTCCTATGACGAGTACCTGGACAGCCAGAAGCCTCAGAGCTGATCCCTCAAAAGCTGAAAATCATCCGCGAGCCGCGGACTGCCGGAGAGGCGGTCCGCGGCTTTTTCACCTGTTGTCGAATATGCCCCCTTTCGGCCAGCGGCAGAGCGGCCTTTTCTATCCAGAGCGGAGAAAAATGTCATCAGAATGTTAAGTCCATGTAAAATCTATTGACGGAAGCGGGATGCTTCCCTATAATGGTATCTGTAAGAAGTTGTGGATAAAGAGTACAGAGAGGTAGAAATGCCATGGAAGCGTCTGTGCCCGGGCTGGCGGGGATCAGCCTGACGAACCGAATCAGAAAGATACAGGCATAACCTGCGAAGCGGCTTTGCGCTCCGTGGGCGATGCCTTTTTTTATACTTTTTCAAGAAACAGAGACAATAATCCTGTGTGTTTTCCAGAAGAGATAGAGGAGGAAATCGAAAGATGCAAATGACGGACTTTTTGAGTCTGCTGGGCGGACTGGCCCTGTTCTTATACGGAATGCAGATGATGAGCTCCGGCCTGGAGGCGGCAGCCGGCAGCCGGATGAAGCAGATCCTGGAGCGGCTGACGGCCAACCGCTTTCTGGGCGTACTGGTGGGCGCGGCCATCACGGCAGTGATCCAGTCGTCCTCCGCCACCACGGTCATGGTGGTGGGCTTTGTCAACGCGGGGATGATGACCCTGAATCAGGCGGTGTGGATCATCATGGGCGCCAACATCGGCACCACCGTCACCGGACTGCTGATCGCGTTGGACGTGGGTGAGCTGGCTCCCCTGTTCGCCTTCGTCGGCGTGGCCATGGTGGTCTTTGTCAAGCGGCCCCAGCTCCAGCACTTCGGCCAGATTCTGGCCGGCCTGGGCGTGCTGTTCATCGGAATGGACATGATGAGCGGCGCCATGTCCCCCCTGCGGGAGTCGGAGGCGTTCATCCAGATGATGTCCAATTTCTCCAACCCGCTGCTGGGGATCCTGGCCGGCGCCGGCTTTACCGCGGTGATCCAGTCGTCCTCCGCCTCGGTGGGTATCCTTCAGGCGCTGGCCAACAGCGGTGTGATCGGGCTGTCCAGCGCAGTGTTCGTGCTGTTCGGCCAGAATATCGGCACCTGCATCACGGCGGTGCTGGCCTCCATCGGCACCAGCCGCAGCGCCAAGCGGGCCACCATCATCCATCTGATGTTCAACATGATCGGCACGGTCATCTTTACGTTCCTCTTCATCATGTTCCCCATTGCCCATGTGATCGACGGTCAGATCCCTGTGGCCGGTCTGAGCGGGATACTGCCCTCCACTCCGGCCGGGCAGATCGCCATGGTCCACACCAGCTTCAATATCGTCACCACCCTGCTGCTCCTGCCGCTGGGTAACTATCTGGCAAAGGCCGCGGTGCGCATCCTGCCCGACCGTCCCGGCGACAAGGTGGACCAGATGCACCTGGAGTACCTCACCCCCATCCAGATCAGCAGCAAGGACGGCGGCCTGGGCGTGTCTGCCATCTATGTGGACCAGATGCAGCATGAGCTGCGGCGCATGATGCTCATGGCCCAGGGAAATGTGGAGGCCAGCTTCCGCTCGGTGCTGAACCGGGATGAGAACGAGCTGGCTGAGGTGGAAAAGACGGAGGAGTATATCGACTTCCTGAATAAGGAGATCTCCCTCCATGTCTCCCGCCTCATCGCCTATGAGACCAATGAGAAGGCCTCTGCCGTGGTCAGCAGCTTCTTCACTATCTCGGGCAATATCGAGCGAATCGGCGACCACGCGGACAACCTGGCTGGCTATACCCGCCTGCTGAACAAGCGGAATATCTCCTTCTCTCCCGCGGCGCAAAAGGAGATCGCCGCCATGCGGGATATATGCCTGGAGTGCGTGGACTACCTGCTGACCCCGGTGGCCGGGAATGTGGAGTGGCTCAGCGAGGTGTCTGCCCTGGAGCAGCGCATCGATGATATGACCAGCGATTACCGCCGCAGCCACCTGGAGCGGATGCGCAGCGGGGAGTGCTCCGACGAGGCGTGCATTATCTACTCCGAGCTGCTCACCGACTTTGAGCGTATCGGCGACCATGTCCTGAATATCGCCCAGGAGATGGCTCAGGTCCAGGAGCATATCTAAGAGAAAAGGCCGGAAGAGACGGCTCCGCCCGGCGGCAGATGGATCCATCTGCCGCCGGGCGTTTTTTAGAACGAACCAGTCTGTAAATAATGGAGGAAACGGTGCAAACCGGCCTTCCGGCCGGCGGCGCTGATGCGCCGTACAAGTGTTTTCGCCTGCGGCGAAAACCTTGGCGGAGGGGCAATTCACTTGCCCCGAGCATTGAAATACCGAAGGGTGGAGCGACTAACGGGAGCGAAACCCAAAAAGAAAGACATGACCTGCGGTCATGTCTTTCTTTTTGGTGGAGGCGGGGAGAGTCGAACTCCCGTCCGAAAACCCTTCCATGGAAACTTCTCCGGGCGCAGACGGTTATTTCGGGCGGCGTGACCGCCCTGTTCCCCTCGCTCCAGGCAAGCCGACACGCCTGGAGGTCAGGTAAGCTTCATGATTCATGGCCGGCTCAAAGCTTTGCCGGCGCACGTGCACCACTAAACGACGCCTGATCCCGGCTCGTGGTCCTTCCGGGTCAGACGGCCGCCGTTAATCAGGCAGCGTAAGCGTAGTTATCGTTGTTCTTTAATTTATAAAGAATGCCTGTTTTAAGGTGGCCAGGCGCCACCGCCCGCTATTTCCACTTCCGTGTCCCCGTCGAAACCGGTACGCCCCCTCGTCGTCGCAAGCTCCATATCCCTCGCTTCCGGCAAAAGCCGAAAGCTCGCTCATTTCGCTGCTCCTCCTCTCCAAACCGAACCCGCTGCGCTGGGCTTCGGTTTGGGACGGCGGATGCGCCGCCGCTTGGGAGAAAACCGTTCTGGTTTGGGAAAATCAAACGCTGGGCCGTACCGGCGCGCCCTTGCGCGCCGGTACGGAAGACGCTTACTCAGGAAAAATCAGACCTTCTCAGGCTCGGGATAGTCCACGCCGAAGGTGTCCACAGTGACCTTCTTCATCCGCTGGGGCTGGCGGGGCTTGTCGTTCCAGTCCCGCTTGGCGGAGACGATGGCGTCCGCCACCTCCATGCCCTCGATGACCTTGCCGAAGGAGGCATACTGGCCGTCCAGATGAGGGGCCTTCTCCACCATGATGAAGAACTGGCTGCCCGCGGAGTCGGGAGCCATGGTCCGGGCCATGGACAGCACGCCCCGGTCGTGGGTCAGGTCGTTCTGAAAGCGGTTCTGTGTGAACTCGCCCCTGATGGAGTAGCCAGGTCCGCCCATGCCGGTCCCGTCAGGACAGCCACCCTGGATCATAAAGCCGGGGATCACCCGGTGGAAGATCAGGCCGTCATAATAGCCCCTCTGGATCAGGCTGATAAAGTTATTCACCGTGTTGGGCGCCGTCTGGGGATAGAGCTCCGCCTTGATGACGCCGCCGTCCTCCATCTCAATGGTGACAATGGGGTTCTGTGCCATAAAAAGCGCTCCTTTCTGTCACGGCCCAAGGGCCGTCCGCCGGATGATCTCAGTACCGGCCTCTGGATTTCATCGTTCGATCCATCTCACGCTTGGCGTCCCGCTTGGCCGCCGATTCCCGTTTATCATAGAGCTTTTTGCCCTTCGCCAGGCCCAGCTCCAGCTTGACTCTTGGCCCGCGGAAATAGATGGACAGGGGGATCAGGGAGTAGCCGTCCTGCTTGATCCTGGCAAAAAGCTTCAGGATCTCCCGCTTATGCATCAGCAGGCGGCGCTGCCGCAGAGGGTCCTTGTTGAAAATATTGCCTTTTTCATAGGGGCTGATGTGCATCCCAATGACAGACATCTCTCCGTCCTTGATGTGGCAGAAGGAGTCCTTCAGATTCACATGGCCCTGGCGGATGGATTTGACCTCGGTGCCGGCCAGTTCGATGCCGGCCTCATATTTTTCCTCAATGAAGTAGTCGTGGTACGCCTTGCTGTTTTTCGCCACGATCTTGATACCCTCGCCCAGGTCAGGCACCTCCCTCTGGCCGTATGCCGTATTCTGCCCCTCTCAGGGGCCCCAGTATAACATATTTGAGGGGAAAAAACAAGCGAAAGCCGCTGACACGCACCCTCCGCGCGGTCCGGGCAGTTGCTGAGAACAGGACGGAAACAGCTCTATTTGATCTCATAGTCCCGGCCGAACTGAAGCTCTCCAAAGTCGATCCGGGTAGTCTTTTCCAGGTCTTCGTTTTCCTCCGGCTGGACCTTCTGGGCGGGAAACTCGGCGGTGTCGGACAGGTCCTCCGCGCTCTGGCCCTCTTCGGCCTGGCGAACCTTCTCGTTCTCCGCAGCGGCCTCCGCCATGGCCTGGGCCACCAGGCGCTGGACGCTGTCATCAATGTCGGAGACGGCCTCCTCCACCTTTTCCTCCTGCTGGTCGGGGACTGTGGAGACCAGCTGGTCCAGCTGGTCGAGATAGGCCTGGGCCTGGGCGTGGAGGGCCTTCACCTTGGCCACATAGCCAGCGGTCTCCTTCTGGGCCGCGGCCAGGCGGAACTGCTCCGCCTCCGCCTCCTGGCGGATGGAGTCCACCTTCTTCTGTGCCTCCGCGGCGGCCTCCTGAAGGATCTGGTCCCGCTTCTGCTCGGCCTCCTTCACCAGGTCATCCGCCATACGCTGGGCGGTCATCAGGGCCTTCCGCATGGCCTCCTCCGTGGAGCGGTACTCCTCCACCTTCTCCACCAGTACCTTCATTTTGCTTTTCAACACCGCATTCTCGCTGTACAGGGCGCTGTAATCCTCGGTCAGCACATCCAGGAACTCGTCCACCTGGGACATATTATATCCGCCGAAGGACGCCTTGGGAAAGGCGCGCTCGGAAACCTCCTGGGGAGTCAGCATCGTTCATTACCTCCTAATCAAAGCGCCGGTCTCAGCGCAGCACATCTTCCGCGGCTTCGGCCTGCCAGTCAAACGATTGGCTGACCACCGCCGGCTCTCTGTCCTTCCAGGTCACCTGGGTCACCAGCCAGCCCATCCTTTCGGTCTGCTCCCCGTTCCACAGGGGCTGGACCACCTGGATCCCCTGCTCCGCCGGTCCCACGCCGCAAATTTCTCCGGCCCGCTCCGGTGCTCCGGGCTGTTGGACCGTTCCGTCCGTATTCGGGTCCGCCTGGGCGTTCTGCCGGGACAACCACCAGTTCAGATCCAGGTCCTCCGCGTTTCCGGTCTCCGGCACCACTACATGGGCCGTCGTTCCCTCCAGAAGCCCCTGAATGGAGTACTCAGGCGCTTCCAGCCGGACGAAGGAGCCGGTTTCGGGCTCCCAGGAGAGGGCGTATACCGCCAGCGCTCCGCTCGCTCCCTCCTCCCGCAGTCCGGCCACGACCACCGGCGCACCGGCCCGGTCCGCGGTGACGAACAGGCGCTCCACCTCCTCGTACCGCTCTCCCGCGTCTCCAAGGGGACAGGCCACGGTATGGCCATCCACCTCTGTCTCCAGGCGGTAGGGGCGCAGGGCCGCCTCACTGGTGACCAGGGGGACCCCGCTCCCGTCAGGCTCCACCGTCTCTTCCACGCACAGCCGCACCGTCTCGTCAGAGCCGTCCCCGTCCAGATCCGCGTACACCGTCCCTACGGTCTCCGCCTTGGGGCGTACCAGCTCATAGACGCCGCCGGTCAGCTCCTTCTGAAAGGTCTGTCCGCCGGAGAGGGTATAGCTGGCCCCCCGGTCCCGCTCCAGGTCGTGGAGCCACACCCGGTCCCCTAAAAACAGAAGCTCGCAGGCGGACCCGCTCCGGTCCTGGAAGGTGAGCAGAAGGCTCTCCCCCATGGAGGAGGTCACCGGCTCCTTCACGCCCCAGGGCATAAGATCGCCATACCGGCGGCGGAGCTGCTGCTCCTTCAGGGCCCCCAGCACCCGGCTGGTCTGCTCCCCGGTCAGGTCCCGGGCACAGCCCTGTCCCTCCTCCGGTGTCCACTGGGCCTGACAGGACACCTCCACAGAGCCGGACAGGGGAAACACCGCCCGGAAGGGCCGGCTCCGCCCATACCACAGGAGGGCGGCTGTCAGCAACAGCAGCACCGCAGCAGCAGCGGCCGGGACCAGGTATTTTTTCTTCATGGGGTCCTCCCCTTAAAAATACAGCCCGTTGTTCTCCAGTTCGTCGATCAGATCCCCCAGAATGTCCACATTATAGGGGGTGATAATGTAGGTGGAGATGGCCACCTTCTTGATCTTGCCCTCGTTGGCATAGGCCACGCCGGACAGAAAATCCAGCAGGCGGCGGGCGATCTCTTTATTGGTGGACTCCAGGTTCAGCACCACCGTGCGCTTCTCCCGCAGGTGGTCGGCGATCTCGCTGGCGTTCTCAAAGCGCTCCGGCTTGACCAGCACCACCTGGAGCTGCGTGGCGGCCCGGATGTTGACCACCTTGTTGCTCCGGCGGGCCTCCAGCTCGTCCATCACAGGGCTGGAGTAGGCCGGCTCGCTCCGGGGGGCGCGCTCCCGCTCCCGGCGCTCAATGGGACGGGGAGAGGCGTCAAAATCGTCCTCAAAGTCGTCCTCTTCCTCATCCTCATAGGGGTGGGCCAGCCGCTTAAACTCGTCCAAAAATCCCATCGTGAAACCCTCTTTTCTCAGGAAGTATACTCGGACCTTATTGCCTTGTCATGGGGGGCCGGGGTCCGAACAGGGCGGTCCCCACCCGCACCAGGGTGGAGCCTTCGGCGATGGCGTCGGCATAGTCCCCGCTCATGCCCATGGACAGGCAATCCATATCATCTTGATTATGGGCCATTTTTCCCTTTATGTCAACAAAAAGCTGACGCATAGCCGCAAAAAACGGGCGGTTGGCCCCAGGTTCTGGAGAAATTGGAGGAATGGCCATCAGTCCCCGCAGGCGCACATGGTCCATCCCCGCGGCCAGGGCGGCCAGCTCCTCCGCCTCCCGGGGCGTGCAGCCCCCCTTACTCTCCTCCCCGGCGATGTTGACCTCCAGGAGGATGTCCTGCACCAGGCCCAGCTTGCCCGCCTGGCTGTCGATGGCCTGAAGCAGCCGCTGGGAGTCTACCGAGTGGATCAGCGCTGCCTTTCCCACCACCTGCTTGACCTTGTTGGTCTGGAGGTGTCCAATAAAATGGACCTGGGCCCCCGCATAGGCGCCGGCGGCCAGGTGGGCGGTGAGCTCCTGGACCCGGTTCTCGCCGCACACTGTGATCCCCGCGGCGATGGCCCGACGTATGGTATCGTCCGTCTGCACCTTGGTGGCGGCGCACAGAGTGACCTCCTCCGGGTCCCGCCCTGCCGCCCGGGCGGCGGTGGCAATGGTCTCTTTGACTGTATTGACGTGCTCCTGAATAGACATATCCGCTCCCTCTTTCTATATTTCTGTCTCTGGCTCTTCCTCCGGCAGACTGCGCTCCATCAGAACTCCAGCAGCTTTCCATCGTACAGGCCGGTGCCCCGGATGACCACCTCGTCCCCGGCCCGCAGCGCCTTCCGGTCCTGGTTCACCGAGCGGACCACATAGAACTCGTCCCCCTCGCCCAGGATCTCCACTGGCTTGAACTCCGCCCGGCCCGCCGTGACCACATAGACGCCCAGGGTGCTGTACTGGGTGGTCTCGCCGGTCTCCTCATCGGTCCGCGTCCCGTCGATCATGCGCACCGCTCCCTTGGGCACCCGCAGGCCGCGCCGGCTGTCAAAGATCAGCTCCGCCGTCTGGCGGCGCAGCAGGGTGGTCTGCTCCAGGCAGCGGTCGGTGGACAACACCACCACTGCCTGCCCGTTCTCCGGCTCCCCCACCCGGACCACCTCCATGGGAATGTCCTGGGTAAAGTCGCTGGCAAAGCGGAGGGTCACGCTACTCTCCCGCGCCAGACGCTCCCCCTCCTTCTGGGTGATCAGGGCGGCAAACTGCCACCGGTTGGAGGTGATCAGCTTCCCCGCCGCGGCGCGGTCCGCCTCCGGGGGCTGCTTCATCAGGCCGGACAGCCCCTCCGGCGTCAGCTGGAGGGAGGTGTCCGGATCGATCAGGGTCTCATAGCCGTCCACCAGGGCGGAGAAGGTACCGGACACCGGGGCAGTAATCCGGGTGATGGCGTCGTAGTTCTGTGCCCGCAGCGCCTCATACTGGGCGGTCATCTCGTTGAGGCGGGCGGCCAGGTCCACCGCACTCAGATCCGCGCCATAGGCGTATTCCCGGCGCAGCACACTGCTCTTTACCTCCAGCACCTGGTCCTCCAGGCTGCTGTAATCGTTCAGGGCGGCGGAGCTGCGCAGCGCCACCAGGGCCTGGAGGATCTCCTCGTCCACCCTGGCCGCCGAGGCGGCGTCTCCACCCTGGCCGATGGCGTACCGGAGCTGGACCAGCTCCATCCGCAGGGCCTCCTGCTGCTCCTGGGCCTGCTGGGCCTGGTCATCCCGATAGACCAGACCGATCTGCTGGCCCAGCCCCACCTGCTCCCCCTCGCCCCGGGTGATGTCCAGGATCCCCTGGGCCCCGGGGAGCACCTGCTCCCGGCGGACGATGAGGCCCTCGGCCTCCACACTGTCGTTGAGCTCATATTCATAGGCGTAGGTGGTGGTAAAGGGCTCCTGAAGGGTGTCCCAGGCATAGTAGCCCAAATAGCACATCAGGGCGGCCGCCAGCAGGACCATCACAAAGGTGATCAGGGCTTTCCCTTGTTTCATGGCAGTTCTCTCTTTCTCTTGAAATCCGCGAGATCTATCAGCTCCGGCTCCGGCGGGCGGGGGCAGAGCTCATAGGTCCCCGGGCGGAGGGCGGACCGTGCCGCCCCCCGCGTGTCCCGGGGTGGGGACGTCTCAGACCTCCCCGGGCTCGCACAGCGCCACAGGGCGTTCTGGTACGATGGTGGAGATGGCGTGCTTGTAAATGACCATCTGCTTGCCGTCGCTGCTGAGGACCACAGTGAAGGCGTCGAAGCCGGTGACATAGCCCCGCATCTGATAGCCGTTCATCAAAAACATGGTCACGGGGCGGCGGTCCCGGCGGACCTGGGTGAGGAAGATCTCCTGGAGGTTATTTGGTTTCTGCATGATGTAGCACTCCTTTTTTCTCTGGCGGGGCCCCGGCCGGGGCCCCGCTTGAAGTGCCTCTATCCTAACCCAGCCTCCTGGATAAATTCCGTCGAATGCCGCCGGGCAGTACCAAAATCTGGTTCTTTCTCCCAGGTGATCCACCGGGTCCCCTCCCGGCGGCGGAACCAGGTCAGCTGCCGCTTGGCATACTGCCGGGAGCGGAGCTTCACCAGCTCCTCCGCCTCCCGCCAGGAGATCTGTCCGTCCACCGCGGCCACAAATTCCTTGTAGCCAATGGCCTGCATGGCGGTGCACGTCCGGGGCAGTCCGGAGGACAGCAGCCCCCGCACCTCCGCCTCCAGGCCGTCCCGGGCCATCTGGTCCACCCGTTGGTCGATGCGTGCCCACAGGTCAGCCCGTTCCCGGAAGGTCAGGCCGATGGTGAGGGCGTCATAGCGGGGGGGGAGGGCCCGGGTCTCCCGGTCGTGCTGGGAGATGGTCCTGCCGGTGGAGCGGAACACCTCCAGGGCCCGGACGATACGTTTGTGGTCGTTGGGGTGAAGGCGTGCGGCGGTCTCCGGATCCACCTGGGCCAGCTGGGCCAGCATGGCCGCCCCGCCCAGCCGGGCCAGCTCGGCCTCCAGCTCCCCCCGCAGGGGGCTGTCCGGGGAGAAGGCGGCAAAGGTCCGTCCAGAGAGCAGGGAGTCGATATACAGCCCTGTCCCTCCGGCCACGATGGGCAGCTTGCCCCGGGCCAGAATCTCATCTACACAAGCTGAGGCCATCTCCACATACCGGGCGGCGGAGAAGTCCTCCCCCGGGTCTGCCACATCGATCATGTGGTGGGGGATCCCATCCATTTCCTCCGCCGTTGGCTTGGCCGTGCCGATGTCCATGCGGCGGTAGACCTGCATGGAGTCGGCGGAGACCACCTCTCCGTTCCACTCATGGGCCAGCTCCACCGCCAGCCGGGTCTTGCCCGAGGCCGTGGGGCCGACGATCACTAAAATCTTTGGGGGCATCGTACCACCTCCGAAGTAAAATTGCAAGTACCCCTCCGGCATCAGGCACGCCTGAACTGCTTTTCCAGCTGTCCCCGGGTCAGCTCAATGGCCACGGGACGGCCATGGGGGCAATAGCGGACCTGGCCGGACATCACCGCCCGGGCCACCCGCTCCAGCTCCTGGGGGCTGGAGCGCCATCCCCCCTTGATGGCCGCCTTGCAGGCCATGGTGTGGAGCAGCTCGTCCCGGGCCGCCGTTGGGTCGGCGGAGCCGGTGGACAGCAGCTTCCGGGCGATCTCGGTGATGGTAGCCTCAATGTCCCCCGGGTCCACGTCAAAGGGGGCCCGGCGGACGATGAGGGACCCGCCGCCAAAGTCCTCCGCGGCAAAGCCGAACTCCTCCAGCAGGGGGAGGCGAGCGGTCAGCGCGGCGTGCTCCTCCGGGGACAGGCGGCACACCGCCGGGGCCAGAAGCGTCTGGGACATGGGGTCGTAGCCCTCCGCCTTCATGCGGTCGAAATTCATCCGCTCGTGGGCGGCGTGCTTGTCGATGAACAGCACCTTGTCCCCCTGCTCCACAATGATGTAGGTGTTCAGCACCTCGCCCGCCAGCCGCCACGGCTCCTCCTGGGGGAGCAGGCTCTCCGGAGCCGTCTCCCGGGGCATTTTCGGGGAGGCGTTTACCGTCTCAGGGACGGAATGGTGGGGCTTCGGCCTGTTTTCGACAAAATTTGTCGCTGTTAGACGGACGTTTTCCACATTGTCCACCGACTTGTCCACATTATCCACATTTTCTTCCACAGGGCTGAGGGCCGGTCCCACCTGTGCTTGACAAGTAGTTTTCCTGTTCTCCGGGGGTGTGGAAACTGTCCGCTCCGGCGGGACAGGGGCGGGACGGACGGGCTGGGGGGACAGCGCCTGGGGCCGGAGGAGGGGATCGCTCCGGACCGGCCGCTTTTGGACCGGCCGGGCGGAGTCATGGACTGCCAGCAGGGGAGCAGATGCCTCTGTCCGGGGGGGCTCTGCCACAGGAGCAGGGGGGTGCGCAGGTACAGAGACAGACTGGATAGGCTCCAGAACCGCCGAGGGCCGGGTGCGGTCTCCCTCCAGGGCGGCGCGCACCGCATGGTATACGGCGCTGAACACTGCCCGCTCGCTGCCGAACCTCACCTCTGTCTTTGCTGGGTGTACATTCACGTCCACCGCGCTCAGCTTCACCTCCAGATGGAGCACGCAGGCGGGGAAGCGGCCCACCATCTTCTGGTTCTGGTAGGCTTCCTCCAGGGCGGCCAGCATCAGCCGGGACTTCACCTGGCGGCCGTTGACAAAAAAGAACTGCCAGTTCCGGCTGGCCCGGCAGCAAACGGGCTTGGACACGAAGCCGGTGACCGACATCTCCTCCCCAGAGCCCTTCACCCGGGTGAAGCCCAGGGCCAACTCCCGGCCCAGAACGGCGTAGACGGCGCTTTGCAGTTGTCCGTCCCCGGGGGTGAGCAGCTCCTGCTTCCCGTCCCGAAGGAACTTCACGCTCACCTCCGGGTGGGACAGAGCGGTCCGCTGGACCACCGCGAACACGGCGGCCCCCTCGGCGGCGTCCTTCTTCATAAACTTCAGCCGGGCGGGGGTGTTATAAAACAGGTCCCGCACCACCATGGTGGTCCCCAGCGGGCAGCCCGCCTCCTCCACCGGGCCGGGCTCGCCCCCCTCCAGAGCTAGGGAGGCCCCCAACGGGGCGTCCGCCGTCCGGCTCATCACCTCTACCCGGGAGACGGCGGCAATGGCCGCCAGGGCCTCCCCCCGAAAGCCCAGGGTGCCGATGGCCTCCAAGTCGTACTCGGTGCGCAGCTTGCTGGTAGCATGGCGGAGGAAGGCCGTCCGGAGCTGGTCCGCCGGGATCCCCTTCCCGTCGTCGGTCACCCGCAGGAAGGTGAGGCCGCCGTGGGCGATCTCCACTGTCACGCTGGACGCTCCGGCGTCGATGGCGTTCTCCATCAGCTCCTTGGCCACGGAGGCGGGCCTCTCCACCACCTCTCCGGCGGCGATCAGATCGGCCACATGGGGGTCTAAAACTTGGATGTTTGGCATGGTGTACCTCTTCCTTACACAGGCTTCTAACAGGGGCCGGCGGGGCCGTCCCTACAACTCTTGAAACAACAGCTCCATCATCTGCTCCGGGGCCTCCAGGAACCGCCGGGTCAGCTGGTAGTGCTCTGTATCCCGGTAGTCCACCTGGGTGATCCCCGCCTCCGACAGCTGGTAGATGCAGGCCCCGGGATAGGACATCAGGATGGGGGAGTGGGTGGCAATGAGGAACTGGGAGTCCTGCCCCACCAGGTGCCGGATGTGGACCAGCAGGGTCATCAGACGGGCGGGGGACAGGGCGGCCTCCGGCTCGTCCAGCAGATAGAGCCCCTGTCCGCCGAAGCGGTGCTCCACCAGGGAGAGGAAGCTCTCCCCGTGGGACTGACGGTGGAGGGATACCCCGCCGTAGCTGTCAATGACCCGGCCACCCGGCCCCGGCTCCTCATCCATCTCGTCGATGTTGGTGGCCACGTTGTAAAAGCTCTCCGCCCGGAGGAAAAAGCCGTCTCTGGGATAGGCCGTCCGCCCCACTGTGAGATACCGGTACAGGGGAGAGTGGGTCTCCCGGGTGGAGAAGCTGAAATTCCGGGTCCCGCCCTCGGCGTTGAAGCCGCAGGCCACGGCCACAGCCTCCAGCAGGGTGGACTTGCCCGTGCCATTCTCCCCCACAAGGAAGGTAACGGGCGCGGGGATCTTTAGGGGATGCTCCCGGTCTCCCAAAGCCCGTACTGCCGGCAGGGCAGCCAGATAACTGCCCGCTGGGACGGGCTCTCTCAAATAGACGCGGTCGAGATAGCGGTGGGTCATGGTCTCACCTCTCTGTGGAAATGAGTCTTCTGTCCGCCTGCTGCGGGCAGCGCTTCAAAGCCCCTCAGCCCCCGTTCAGATCCTGCTTCAGCTCGGCCAGCAGATTCAGGGCCTCGATAGGGGAGAGGATATTCACATCGGTCATGCGCAGCTTGTTCAGCACGGTCTGCCCGCCTAGGTCGCACAGGGAAATTTGCTCGTCATGAGAGGACGGGCCGATGGGGACATCAGCCCCTACGGGGGCGGAGCCGTTCTCCAGCTCCTCCAGGATCTCCCTGGCCCGGCGAACCACCCGGTCTGGGACGCCAGCCAGCTTGGCCACCTCGATGCCATAGCTCTGGTCCGCGCCTCCCCGGACGATCTTTCGCAGGAAAATGACCTCACCCTTCTTCTTTTTGGCGGCGATGTTATAGTTTTTCACCCCGGCGATCTGTCCCTCCAGGACAGTGAGTTCGTGGTAGTGGGTGGCAAAGAGGGTCTTGGCCCCCAAGCGGCGGCGGTCGGCGCAGTGCTCCAGCACTGCCCGGGCGATGGCCATGCCGTCATAGGTGGAGGTCCCCCGTCCGATCTCGTCCAGGATCAGCAGGGAGCGGCGGCTGGCGTTCTTCAGCAGCTGGGCCACCTCGCTCATCTCCACCATGAAGGTGGACTGTCCGGCGGCCAGGTCGTCGCTGGCCCCGATGCGGGTGAACACCCGGTCCACCACCCCGATGTGGGCGGAGCGGGCGGGGACGAAGGAGCCCATCTGGGCCATGAGAACGATGAGGGCCACCTGGCGCATATAGGTGGACTTGCCCGCCATATTGGGGCCGGTGATGATGGCGCACAGGTCGCCCCCGTCGTCCATGTGGGTATCATTGGGGACAAACACGGCGTTTTTCAGCATCTTCTCCACCACCGGATGGCGGCCCTCCGTGATGCTCAGGATGGAGGAGCTGTCCACCAGGGGCATACAGTATTGGTTGGCCGCCGCCACCACGGCAAAGGAGGTGAGCACATCCACCTGGGCCACCGCCGCCGCCGCGGCCTGGATCTGGGCCACATGGGCGCAGACCTCCTCCCGCAGTTCCACAAACAGCTGGTATTCCAGGGCAACCACCTTGTCCTGGGCGGAGAGGATGGTGTGCTCCAGTTCCTTCAGTTCCTGGGAGATATACCGCTCAGCGTTGACGGTAGTCTGCTTGCGCACCCAGTCCTGGGGAACCAGGTCCGTCTGGGACTTGGCCACCTCGATGTAATAGCCAAAGACCTTGTTATAGCCCACCTTCATATTCCGGATGCCTGTCTGCTCCTTGGTGCGGCCCTCCAGGTCGGCCAGCAGCTCCGCCCCGTGGTCGATGACGTTGCGCAGGCGGTCTACCTCCTCGCTGTACCCCTCCCGGATGAACTTTCCCTCCCGGACGGAGAAGGGGGGCTCGTCCACCAGGGCCCGCTGGAGCAGGTCCCGCAGCTGGGGCAGGTCGTCCAGCTCCTCCCGCAGGGACTGGAGCAGGGCGGAGGGGCAGCCCTCCAGCAGCTCCCGCAGCCGGGGCAGGCGGCCCAGGCCGCTCCCAAGTGCGGCCAGGTCCCGGCCGCCTGCGGAGCCGTACACCACCCGGCCGATGAGCCGCTCCAGGTCGGTGACCTCCCGCAGCTCCAGGGCCAGCTCCTCCCGGGTGATGATGTCCCCCACCAGGTCGTTCACCGCCTGCTGCCGCCGGGCGATCTGAACGGGGGAGAGGAGGGGCCGCTCCAGCCAGCCCCGGATGAGCCGGTGTCCCATGGCGGTGCGGGTCTTGTCCAGCACCCAGAGCAGAGAGCCCTTTTTCTCCTTGCCCCGCATGGTCTCGGTGAGCTCCAGGGTCTGCCGGGCGGTGAGGTCCAGCTCCATGAACTGGCCCGCGGTGTAGTAGGTAAAGACCGCGATGTGGGACAGGTCGGTCTTTTGGGTCTCATAGAGATAGGACAGCAGACCGCCGGTGGCCTGCACCGCCGCCCGGTCCCCCTCCGGCAGGGAGTCCAGCCCCGCCCGGAACTGGCCCTCCACCTGGGTCCGGGACACATTATAGCGGAAGCGGCCCTCGCCCCCGTTCTCACACAGGCAGTCCAGCTTCTCCCGGAGGAAATCGGTCAGCCCCTCCAGGTTCCAGGCCCCGTCGGACAGCACCGCCTCGGCGGGGTGGAAGCGGCCCAGCTCGTTCTCCAGGTGGGGGAGAGCCTCCTCTCCGCTGGGGAAGGAGGTGGCGAACACCTCTCCGGTGGAGATGTCGCACAGGCACAGGCCCAGGGCGGCGGAGTCGGCGTAGACGGCGCAGAGGAAGTTGTTCCGCCCCTCCTCCAGCATGGAAGAGGCAATGACGGTGCCCGGTGTGATGACCCTGATGATGTCCCGGTCCACCAGACCCTTGGCCGTGGCCGGGTCCTCCGTCTGCTCGCAGATGGCCACCTTGTACCCCTTGGCGATGAGCCGGGCGATGTAGCTGTCACAGGAGTGGTAGGGGACCCCGCACATGGGGGTGCGCTCCTCCGGAGGCTTGTTCCGGTCCCGGGTGGTGAGGGTGAGGTCCAGCTCCTTGGACACCAGCCGGGCGTCCTCGTTGAACATCTCATAAAAGTCGCCCAGCCGGAAGAACAGGATGGAGTCCGGGTTGCGCTCCTTCATCTCCAGATATTGCTTCATCATGGGGGTCATCTCTGCCATGGGGTCACCAACTCTCTTTCTCTTCTCTTCACCGGGGCGGCGGTCCTATGTGGCCGCCTGCCTGTTCTCCGCCGGGGAATGTCCCCCCACCGTCCCGTAGGGGAGGGGCTTGCCCCTCCCGCCAGTTTCCGGAATCTCTTTGGTCAACGCTGGGGTTTCGCCATGCGGGGCGGCGCGCCGGGTCGTCGCGCCCTACGGGCGGCATGGTCCACGGAGGACGGGCGGGTCAGGAGACCCGCCCCTACGGGGCAATTTTGGCCCTGCGGGTCATCGCGCCCTACGGACGTCATGGTCTATGTAAGACCGGCGGCGGTTATGCCAACTCCCCAAACAGGGACCACTTGTTGGCCCCGGTGATCTTTACATCCCGGAACTGCCCCAGGGCCTCCCGATCCCCCGTCACCCGGACCAGCCGGTTGCCCGGGGTGCGTGCGGTGAGGTCGTACCGGGGATCGTCGCTCACGCCGTCCAGCAGGCAGCGCACGGTCTTCCCGACATAGGCGGCGTGCTTTTCCTCGGAAATGGCGTCCTGGAGGGCCACCAGGCGGTTGAAGTTGGCCAGCTTCTCCTCCCGGGGCATGGGGTCGTCCATTTTGGCGGCGGGGGTGCCCACCCGGGGGGAGTAGATGAAGGTGAACAGGGCGTCGAAGCGGACCTCCTCCAGCACCTTCAAAGTGTCCTCAAACTCCTCTGTGGTCTCCCCGGGGAAGCCCACAATGATGTCGGAGGTGAGCACGATGTCCGGGATGAGGGACTTGAGATCCCGGATCTTCTCCAGATACTGCGCCCGGGTGTGGCGGCGGTTCATCACCTTCAGCACCCGGTCGTTCCCCGCCTGGAAGGGCAGGTGGAGCACTGGGGCCACCTTTTCGCACCGGGCCATGGTCTCAAACAGCTTGTGGGTGGCGTCCTTGGGGTGGGAGGTCATAAAGCGGATCAGGAAGTCCCCGGGGATGGCGTTCACCTGCTCCAGCAGGTCGGCAAAGTCCATGGGCTCCTCCAGGTCCTTCCCGTAGGAGTTCACGTTCTGCCCCAGCAGGGTGATGTCGTGATAGCCCTCCTCCGCCAGCTGGCGCACCTCGGCCAGGATGTCCTCCGGCCGTCGGGAGCGCTCCCGACCCCGGACATAGGGCACGATGCAGTAGGAGCAGAAGTTGTTGCACCCGTACATGATGGACACCCACGCCTTGACCTTGTCCTGACGCACCACCGGGATGCCCTCGGCGATGGAGCCGGGATCGTCGGCGTTGGAGAAGATCCGCCCCCGCTGAGTCAGCAGGGTGTGAATGAACTCCGGGAATTTCCATAAAACGTGGGGGCCGAATACCAGGTCCACATGGCGGAAGGACTGCCGCACCTTTTCGGCCACATGGGCCTCCTGGGCCATACAGCCGCACAGGCAGATGATCTGCTCCGGGTGGCGGCGCTTCACATGGACCAGCGCCCCCAGATTGCCCAGCACCCGCTGCTCGGCGTGCTCCCGGATGGCGCAGGTGTTCAGGACGATGATCCGGGCCTGCTCCTCGTCAGTGGTGAAGTCATAGCCCATCTGGCGCAGATAGCCCCGGATCCGCTCGGAGTCGGCCTCGTTCTGCTGGCAGCCATAGGTGTCCACAAAGGCCAGGGGCGTCTCTCCCCGGTCGGCGTTCATCCGGGCGATCTCCCGGCAGTATTGCAGCTGGCGGTCTACCTCCGCCTGCGGGATGGTGGTTGTGATTCGTTCCATTTGGACCTCCGAAACGTGGGTTTTGAGGGGACCGCGGCCGGGCATACTCCCTGGGCGGCGCGCCCGGATCCCAGTGTGAGTTTATATCGTATTATTGTAGCATTTTTTCCGCCGGGAGACAAGAAAAGCAGAGCAGAAAAATCATCCTGTCTCCACATCCGCTCCGCCGGGCGGAGGATTTTGAAAACTTTTTGTAAACCTTCCCGTTTTTCTTTCCTTTCCTCAGCCGTGCCGCCCCCGCCACGTTGCCTTTTTCCCGGAGGCATGGTAAAATATGATGTTCAAGAGTTGGGGCCGGGCCCCGGAGACAGACAGAAGGGAGCCATCCATCATGCGCAAGCTGATCATTGAGAAAGCCGCTGTCCGTGCCAACATGGCGGTCATCAAAGAGCGCGCCAGGGGCGCGGCGCTGTACGGCGTGCTCACCGGAGACGGCGGGGGCGCCGGCCTGACCGAGCTGGCCCGCCTGATCCGGGACGAGGGGATCAGCCGCTTCGCTGTGGGCACGGTGGAGGAGGCCCAGGCCCTGCGGGAGGCCGGCTTTGAAGATGAGGAGATCCTGATGCTCCGGGCCACGGTGGACCGGGAGGAGCTGGAGCGGCTGGTGGACCTGAATGTGGTATGTACCATCTCCTCTGTGGACACCGGGTTGGCCCTGAACGCGGTGGCGGAAAACCGCTCCACTGTGGCGGAGGCCCACATCCAGGTGGACACCGGCATGGGCTTCGGCGGCTTTCTGGTGGGCGAGCCGGAGAAAATCCTGCTGGCCTACCGCTCGCTGCCCAACGTGGCCCTGTCCGGCATCTATACCCAGCTCCACGCTGTCTCCCCCAAGGGACCGGAGGTGGGCGCCCAGCTCCGGCAATTCCACCAGGTGCTGGACGCCATCCACGCCGCTGGCTTTGAGACGGGCACCGTCCACGCCGCCGGCTCCTATGCCCTGATGCACTTTGACGAGGCCCGGCTGGACGCTGTGCGGGCGGGTTCTGTCCTGCTGGGCCGGTGCCGCCGGGACCAGGGGGACGGGCTGCGCCCTGTGGGCTTCGGAGAGGCCCCCCTGGCCGAAGTCCGCTGGCTGCCCAAGGGGCACACCGTGGGGGCGGACAGGCTCACCGCGCTGAAGCGGCCCACCCGAGTGGCCGTCCTCCCGGTGGGCTATCAAAACGGCTTTGGTGTGGACCGCCCCCGGGACTCCGGCCTGCTGGCCCTCTGGCGGCAGTGGCAGAAAAACCGGAGCCGGACCGTCCGCCTGGGGGAACAGCGGGTGAAGATCATCGGCAGCATCGGCGCCACGGAGACCATCCTCAACGTCACCGACGTGAAGTGCTCCGCCGGGGATACCGCCGCCTTCGAGCTGGATCCCCTGTATGCCCGGGGCTTCCAGATCGAGTACCGGTAACGGGGTCAGTTAGGAATTAGGAATGAGGAATTAGGAATTGCGGCGCTTCGCCGCCGCGCCCTGTTTCCAACTCCCAGCTCCTAATTGCAGATCCCCAATTCCTAACTCCTAACTCCTAATTCCTAATTCCTCATTCCTAATTCCTAACTCCTAATTCCTAACTCCTAATTCCTAACCCAACCAAGAAGGTGTTTTACAGTGTCTGACCTGAATTTCCAGCCGCTGCTCTTCGGCGGCGACATCAACGTATACAGCGTGGCCCGAGCCTTCCATGAGGCCTATGGGGTGCGCAGCATCGCCTTCGGCAAATACCCCTCCTTCCCCTGCCACGGCAGCGCCATTCTGGACTACCGGGTCTGCCCGGACAACGAAAGCGCCGACGCCTTCCGCCGCAACGTTCGGGCGGTGGCCCAGGAGTTCCCGGACAAGACCGTCCTTCTGCTGGGCTGTGGGGACAGCTATGTACAGCTGGCCGCACACTGCAAGGACCAGCTGCCGGACAACGTCATCGCCCCCTATATCGACGGAGCTCTGCTGGACACCCTGATCAACAAGGAGAAGTTCTATCAGCTGTGCGACCGGTACGGCATCGACCACCCCGCCACCTTCATTTATGACAAATCCATGGGCCATAACTTCACGCTGCCCTTCGGCCCGCCCTATATCGCCAAGCCCGCCGACAGCGTGGCCTACTGGGCCACTGGGGTCCACGCGCTGGCCAAGGTCTATGTCTGCCAGAGCTGGGAGGAGCTGCTGACTGCCCTGGACCAGGTGTACGCCGCCGGTTACCCCGACCACATGGTCCTCCAGGAGTTCATTCCCGGAGACGACACCTATATGCGGGTGCTGACCAACTACTCCGACCGGAACGGCCAGGTGAAGCTGATGTGCCTGGGCCACGTCCTGCTGGAGGAGCACTCCCCCCACGGCATCGGCAATCATGCCGTTATCATCACGGAGCATGACGAGGCCCTCTCCCTGAAGATCAAGGCCATGCTGGAGGGCCTGCACTTCACCGGCTTTTCCAACTTCGACATCAAGTACGACCAGCGGGACGGGAAGTACAAGGCCTTTGAGATCAACTGCCGCCAGGGGCGGAGCAACTATTATGTCACCGGGGCGGGACACAACATCGCCAGGCTGTTGGTGGAGGACCGGATCCAGCACCAGGAATTGCCCTTCCTCATCACCAGCAACCGCTCCCTGTGGCGGATGGTGCCCCAAAAGGTTGCCTTCGACTTCACCCCCAAGCGCTATCACCAGGAGATGAAGGCACTCATCCGGGCGGGGGCGGATTCCCACTCCCTGGTGTACGGGCGGGACGCCGCGCTCAAGCGCCGCCTCCGTATTTGGAAAAACCATCTGGGCAATCTGAAGCGCTTTCAGCAGTACAATCAGAAGCCGGAGGGATAAACCATGTTTCGTGAAATGCGCCGCAGCAAGCAGCAGCTGTCCCAAGAGGAGACGGAGGCCGTCCTGACCCGGGGGACCTCCGGGGTCCTGTCCGTCCTGGGGGACGGGGGCTACCCCTATGGGGTGCCCCTGAGCTATGTCTATCACGATGGGAAGCTCTATTTCCATTGGGCCCTCAGCGGACACAAGCTGGACGCCGTCCGCGCCTGTCCCAAGGCCTCCTTCTGTGTGGTGGACCGGGATCAGGTGGTCCCCCCGGAGTATACCACCTATTTCCGCAGCGCCATCGCCTTCGGCACGGTCCGGGTGGTGGAGGACCCGGAGGAGAAGCAGAACGCCCTTCTTCTGCTGGCCCGGCGGTACGCCCCGGAGCAGTCCCAGACAGACCACCAGCGGGAGATCGACCGCTTTTTCTCCAACCTCTGCATCGCAGAGCTGACCATCCAGCACCTCACTGGAAAAGAGGCCATTGAACTGGTCCGGGCGAAGGCGTCCGCCGCGCCCTGAACGAATAGAAGGAGAGTCCCTATGAATGAACACAGACTGGGTATCATCGGCGGCATGGGACCCCAGGCCACCAATACCTTTTACCAGTATATCATCGACCGTACCGATGCCCACAGTGACCAGGAGCACCTGTCCGTTCTGATCTTTTCGGACAGTGATATGCCCGACCGCACCGGGGCCATCCTGGGCAGTGAGGCGGACCGGGAGGCGGTCTCCCAGCGCCTGCTGGATGACGCACGCCTGCTGGAGTCGGCGGGCTGTACCGTGCTGGCCGTCCCCTGCAATACCGCCCACTATTTTCTGGACCGGGTTCAGGAGCAGGTGGGGGTCCCCATCCTCCACATGATCCGGGAGACCGCCCGCCTCCTGGTCAGCCAGGGCCGGAAGCGGCCCGGCATCCTGGCTACCGATGGTACCATCCAGACCGGTCTCTACCAGCGGGAGTTTGCTGCCCTGGGGCTGGAGCCCGTGGCCCCCGGGCCGGAGGCCCAGAGGCAGATCATGTCCCTGATCTATGACGACATCAAGGCAGGCAAGCTGGGCGACCCGGAAAAGTTCGCCGCTGCCCACCAGGATCTGATCGCCCAAGGCTGCGACTGTGCAATATTGGCCTGTACTGAATTATCCGTTTTTGCCACGCAGCATCCCCTTTCCACCTTTTTTATAGACGCAATGGCCGTTCTGGCGGAGCGGGCGGTACAGGCCTGCCACAAGCCCCTGCGTCAGATCCACAGCAAATGACCCTGCCCATCCCCTGACCCTTCGGAGGTATCCCTGTATGTCTGATCTCATCCGCCCGCTGGGCGAATATCTGTCCCTGCTGGAGCAGGAGGGCCTTCTGGCCGGCCCCGTCCCGGACGGCCTGGACCGGAGCGCACCGGTGGCCCTCGTCTCCTGCGACTCCCGGAATGTGGTCCCCGGGACCCTGTTTCTCTGCAAGGGCTCCCATTTTCGGGAGGAATTTCTGGAGGCCGCCCGGGAACGGGGGGCCTTCCTCTACGCCGGCGAGGCGCTTTATCCTGACTGTCCCCTCCCCGGCCTGCGGCTTACCGATCTGCGCCGGGCCATGGCCCTGCTGGCCGACCTGTGCTACGGCCACCCCTCTGGGCGGCTGAATGTGGTGGGCTTCACGGGGACCAAGGGAAAGTCCACCTCCGCCTACTACCTGAAATCCGTCCTGGACGCCTGGCGGGCCAGCCTGGGGGAGGGGGAGACCGGCGTGATCTCCTCCATCGATACCTATGACGGGGTGGAGCGTTTTGAATCCCACCTCACCACTCCAGAGCCTCTGGATCTCCAACGCCACCTGGCCCACGCCGCCGACGCGGGGCTGGAGTACCTCACCATGGAGGTGTCCAGCCAGGCTCTAAAATATCACCGTACCCTGTGTACCCGCTTTGCCGCCGCCTGCTTCCTCAACATTGGCTATGACCATGTCTCCCCGGTGGAGCACCCGGATTTTGAGGACTATTTCGCCTCCAAGCTGAAGCTCTTCGCCCAGTCCGAGGTGAACTGCGTCAATCTGGACAGCGACCACGCCGGCCGGATCCTGGAGGCCGCCCGGCAGGCGGGCAAGCCCGTGTTCACCTTCTCCCAGCGGGACCCCCAGGCCGACGTCTATGCCAGCCAGGTCCGGAAGGAGGACGGCCAGACCGTCTTTCATGTCCGCACTCCCCAGTATGAGCGGGAGCTCCGCCTGACTATGCCCGGGCTGTTCAATGTGGAGAACGCCCTGGGGGTCATTGCGGTGTGTCATGCCCTCCATGTCCCGCCCTCCGCCGTGTACGACGGCCTGGTCCGGGCCCGGGTGCCCGGGCGGATGGAGACCTACGCCAACGCCGACGGCAGCCTCCACGCCATTGTGGACTACGCCCACAACCGACTGTCCTTCGAGACCCTGTTCCGCTCCGTCCGGGCGGAGTACCCCGGCCGGGAGATGGCCATTGTGTTCGGCTGCCCCGGGAAAAAGGCGTACGACCGCCGCCGGGATCTGGGGGAGGCCGCCGGCCGCTGGTGCGATCGGGTCTATCTCACCGAGGAGGACAGCGGGGAGGAGGACACCCTGGACATCTGCCGGGAGATCGCCCCCAACGTGGAGAAGGAGGGCTGTCCCGTCCGGATCATCCCCAACCGGGGCGAGGCCATCCGCCAGGCGGTGCTGGACTGCGCCGGTCCCACGGTGCTGCTCCTTACTGGCAAGGGGCGGGAGACCCGCCAGAAGCGGGGGACCGCCTATATCGACACCCCCACCGACGTGGAGTACGCCCAGGCCTTTCTCCAGGAGTACGACCTGCGCCGGGGGCTGGACCGGGAGAGCCCTGCCCGGGCCATGCTGTCCATCCTCCCCGCCCTGGAGGCGCGGCGGGAGGAGCTTTGGGTGATCTGCTGTCCCCCCAGGGAGGAGGAGGCCGCGGCCCGGGACGCCGCCGCCCTGAGCCGGGCCGGCGTCCGTGTGGTCCTGGTGCGCCGGGGGAGCGGCCCTCTGCCCGCCGCCCTGTTGGGAAACGGCGTCACCCTCTCCTCCGGGGACGGCGGACTGCTCCGCCGGGCGGACACCGGCTTCACCGTCCGGCCCAAGGTGCTGGACACCCTGCTGGACGGGGGATTTCTCCCTGTGCTGGAGGGCGGGGAGGAGGAGGCCCTGGCCGTGGCCCAGGCCACCCGTGCCCACCGCCTGGTGCTGTTCACCGCAGCTGAACCCTCCCTGGCCCTGGGCGTGGACCGGCAGGTGGAGCTGCTCCACCTGGACCTGGCGCGGGCCGCCGAGCTGCGCAAGGCGGGGGAACTCCCTCCGGAGACAGACTGCGCCCTGGAAATGGCCTGCCGGGCGGTGGAGGGGGGCGTCCGCCGGGCAGTCCTCCTGGCCCCAGGCGCGGACCACATCCTGCTGCTGGACGCCCTGGGACAGCACATTCAGGGGATCTCCGTCACCCCGTGACCGTCCCAATCTGCAAAAGCACCGGCCTGCGTTCGCAGGCCGGTGCTTTTATACTGTCTCCCAGTGCAGAACCGGGTCATATCCCGCAGGCTGTCCCGCGGCTCAGGGCTCCCGCCGCCGGGAGGCGATCTCCCGGACGGTGAGCACATCCCCCGCCACAGTGAACTTCACCTCCCAGCCGCCGAAGGCAAGACCGTACACCCGGTCCGGGTCGTGCTGATAGGTGGGGCGCGGATCCTGGGCCAGCACCCCCAGCAGGGCGGCCCGGCGCTCCTCCTCCACCGGCCCCAGCAGCTCCGGGGGACACTCCACCCGCAGGCTGGCCTCCTTGGGCTGGCTGGCAAAGCCGCCCGCCGCCTCGGGGCGGCAGTCGGCGTAGGGGAGATAGGGCTTCACATCATAAATAGGGGTTCCGTCCATCAGATCAGCCCCCGCTACCCAGAGTACCGGTCCCCACTGGGGATGCTGCTCGATCCGCTCCAGCCGGACGCAGGACAGGCCAATGGGGTTGGGACGGAAGGGGGAGCGGGTAGCAAACACCCCCATACGGGTATTGCCTCCAAGTCGCGGCGGCCTCACCGTGGGGGACCAGCTCTCCCGCACCGCCTGGGAGAACTGCCAGATGAGCCAGAGGTGAGAAAAGCCCTCCAGCCCCCGCAGGGCGTCCGGATTGCGGTACTCCGGCTCAAACACCACCGCAGCGCGCAGCGCCTCCACCAGGCCACTCTGCCGCGGGATGCCGAATTTTGTGGGAAAATCGCTGTGGATCCGGGCGATCACCCGGAGCGTGTGCTGTTCGGCCATTAGGCTTCCCTCCTCTGGGGCGCAGCCCCTCATCCGTTGAAGCGGTTCATCGCCCGGTCCGGGCCCTCCTTCAGGAAGCACTCCACCGCGTCGGCGGCCCGCTTTACCGCCCCGTCGATGGCTTTTTTATCCTCCCCCTGGAACTTGCCCAGCACCCAGTCCGCCATGTCATAGTCGGGGTGGGGCTTTTCTCCCACACCCACCCGGACCCGGGGGAACTGATCGGTGCCCAGATGCTGGATGATGTTCTTCAGGCCGTTGTGTCCGCCGGCGCTGCCTCCCTTGCGGATGCGCAGGCGGCCCACCGCCAGGGCGGTGTCATCCGACACCACCAGCACCCGCTCCGGCGGGATCTTATAAAAGTCCACCGCCTGGCGCACTGCCTCGCCGGACAGATTCATATAGGTCACCGGCTTCATCACCAGCACCTTTTCCCCGGAAATAGTGAGCAGATTGGTCAGCGCCTTGAACTTCAGCCTCTGGATGGGGGCGTTCTGCCGCTCGGCCAGCTCATCGGCCACCAGAAAGCCCACATTGTGGCGGGTATTTTCATACTGGGTCCCGGGATTCCCCAGACCCACCAGCAGCCACTCAGCGCCGCCGGTATTGTTTCGGAAAAACATGGTCGTCCTTTCTTCGCTCAGAAAAGGAGGAGACGGGCGTCGCCCGTCCCCTCCGGTTCGGCAGGGTGGTATTCAGGAGAACAGACGGGAGACAGAGGTCTCCTCGTAGATGTGGCTGATGGCCTCGGCGAACATGTGGGCCACAGAGATGTAACGGATCTTCTCGCAGGCGGCGACGCCGGCCTTGGGCGGGATGGTGTCCAGGAACACCACCTCGTCAATGACGCTGTCGGCGATGCGCTGGATGGCGGGGCCGGAGAGCAGACCGTGGGTGGCGCAGGCGGTGACACTCTTGGCCTTGCCAATGTCCACCAGGGCCTTGGCCGCGTGGCACAGGGATCCGCCGGTGTCCACCATGTCGTCCAGAAGGATGACGTGCTTGTCGGTGACGTCGCCGATGATATTCATGACCTCAGAGGAGTTGGCCTTCTGACGGCGCTTGTCCACGATGGCCAGGGGCATCCCCAGCTTCTGGGCAAAGGCGCGGGCGCGGGCCACAGAGCCCACGTCGGGGGAGACCACCATGGTCTCATCCTGAACCGCGGCAAACTTACGGATAAACTCGTTGACAAAGATGGGGGAGCCCAGCAGGTTGTCCACCGGGATGTCGAAGAAGCCCTGGATCTGGTTGGCGTGCAGGTCCATGGTCAGCACCCGGTCCGCGCCGGCGCGGGTGAGGATATTGGCCACCAGCTTGGCGGAGATGGGATCGCGGGGCTTGGTCTTGCGGTCCTGGCGGGCGTAGCCGAAATAGGGAACCACGGCGGTAATCCGGCCGGCGGAGGCCCGGCGCAGGGCGTCGATCATAATAAGCAGCTCCATCAGGGAGTCGTTCACCGAGTGGAGACGCCCGTCCTTCTCAAAGGGGCAGGTGGACTGGACCACGAACACATCCGCGCCACGGACGGTCTCGTAGATGGAGGCAAAGTTCTCGCCATCGGCGAAGGACCCGACCTCAGAGTTGCCCAGGGGGACCCCCAGCTCCTGGCAGATGGCCTTTGCCAGGTTGGGATTGGAGTTTCCGGTAAAAATCTTGATGCTCTTCCCGTGTGTGATCATACTCAACTTCCTTCCATTTATTGCGGAGCCCGCCCCGGACGGGAGCGCAGCCCCTGTTATCGCTTCCTGCGGTCCTCACAGCATTTCGGTCCCACGGCCCGGCGCAGCGGGCTTGGGTTCACTTCTGCGGCTTTTTGGCCCGGTGGGCGGCCGCCCAGCCCGGCTTTTCCACCTGACGGGCCCGGGCGATTGCCAGGGCGTCGGCGGGTACATCCTCCGTGATGGTGGAGCCGGCGGCGGTATAGGCCCCGTCTCCCACATGGACCGGGGAGACCAAGTTGGTATTGCAGCCGATGAAGCAGTCGTCCCCAATGGTGGTGCGGTACTTCCGGTTACCGTCATAGTTGACCAGCACCGTGCCGCAGCCGAAGTTCACCCGGTGTCCCACATCGGCGTCCCCCACATAGGTGAGGTGGGCGATCTTGGTCCCGTCCCCGATGGTGGAGTTTTTCAGCTCCACAAAGTCCCCCACCTTCACATCCCGGCCCACATGGCAGTTGGGGCGAATATAGGCGAAGGGCCCCACATGGGCGCCGGACTCGATGGTACTCTCATTGCACTGGGAGGAGTTGATCACAGCGCCATCTCCCACGGTGCAGTCTGTGAGCATGGTGTTGGGGCCGATCTCACAGTTCTCTCCCACCATGGTATTCCCCCGCAGAATGGTCCCGGGGAGCAGCAGGGTCCCCGCTCCCACTGTGACCCCCGCCTCCACATAGACGGCGCCGGGGTCCATCATCCGCACGCCGGACTCCAGCAGAGCCTGGCGCTTCGCGGCAAATTCATCCATAAACTGGTTACCTCCTGAGAAAGATCAAAAAAAGAGGGGAAACAGTTCTCTTTCCAAAGCCGTTTTTCTCTCTTCCGCCCCCATTATAGCATATCCTTCCGGCTTTTTGCCACAATCCGCGAAAAATTTTTAAAAAGTCAGGATTCTCCTATTTTGGGGCAAGAAAACTCAAAACGCAGTGCGGCCGCCGCCCCGGAATAAACCGGGACGGCGGCCGTCAACTGTCAGCAGGGAGCCGCGGCCAGCTCCTCCTCCAGAAGGGGCTGGACCCCGAGCCGCTCCCGCAGGCGTCCGGGGTGATAGATGTGGGCCAGCTCCAGGCCGGCGCACAGGGTGTCCACCAGGTCCACCAGCCAGGCCTCCCAGGAGCGGGGAAGCTGGCCGCCCAAGGGCCACATATGGGACAGGATGATGTTGCGCTCCTTCTCAGAGAGCGCGGTGAGCTCCGCCGCGTTTCGGGCGGCCGCGCGGGGATGGTCAAAGCACTGCCAGCCGGGGTGCGCCGACGCGTCCCGAGAGTCGTAGAGGTACAGGTCGTGCAGCAGACCGGCCCGGGCCGCGGCGGTCTCATCCAGCCGCAGGGCGCGGGCGGCCCGGTACGAGCAGTAGGCGACAAACAGGGAGTGGTCCAGCGTGCTGATATGGCCGTGGTGCTTCCACCGTCCCATCATGCGCACGGCGTCAGAACCCAAAAGCTCTTCCGTGGTCCGGCAGAACTCCTCAAGATAATGGTTCAATGGAATCAGTCCTTTCTGTCAAACGGCAGTAGTTGGAATATGATACACAGCTCCGCGGCACGGCCGCGGGGAGCCGGCATCCAAAAGAACATCGGCCGCTCCGGCTCAGTCTCTATTATAATGCGTAAGGCACAAAGACACAAGCGAGGAAGGGGGAGAAATTTTTACCGGATCTGACCGTTCCCCCGAATGATAAACTTGAAGGTGCACAGCTCTGCCAGCCCCAGGGGCCCCCGGGCGTGGAGCTTCTGTGTGGAGATGCCCATTTCACAGCCCAGGCCAAACTCCCCGCCGTCGGTAAAGCGGGTGGAGGCGTTCCAGTACACGGCGGCGGAGTCCACCTGCCGCTGGAAGGCATGGGCCGCCCTCTCATCGCCGGTGACGATGCACTCGGAGTGGCCGGTGGAGTGGGCGGCGATGTGGGCGACCGCGCCCTCCACACCGTCCACCACCCGGACCGCCAGGATATAGTCCAAGAACTCGGTGTCAAAGTCCCGCTCCCCGGCGGGTACGCCGCCGATCACGGCGGCAGCCGCCTCGTCCAGCCGCAGTTCCACCGGAGGCTGTCCGGCCGCTGTCCGGCTGTCCACCAGCCGTGCCTTCAGCTTGGGCAGGAATTCTCCCGCGATCTTCCCGTCCACCAGGCACACCTCGGCGGCGTTGCACACGCTGGGCCGGGAGCACTTGGCGTTCTCCAAAATGTCCAGGGCCATCTCCTGGTCGGCCCACTGGTCCACATAGATGTGGCAGATCCCGGTGCCTGTCTCGATCACCGGAACGGTGGCGTTGTCCACGCAGGCCCGGATCAGGCCCGCGCCTCCCCGGGGAATCAGCAGGTCCACATAGCCGCTGGCCGTCATCAGCTCGTTGGCGGAGGCGCGGCTGGTGTCCTCCACCAGCTGGAGGGCGTCCTCCGGCAGTCCGGCGGCGGCCAGCCCCTCCTTCAAAGCGGCCACGATGGCGGCGGCGGAGCGGTGGGCCTCCTTGCCGCCCCGGAGCACACAGGCGGAGCCCGCCTTCAGCGCCAGAGCGGCGGCGTCGCTGGTGACGTTGGGCCGGCTCTCATAGATGATGGCGATGACCCCCATGGGAACGGCGGTCTTTTCGATCACCATCCCATTGGGCCGCTCCACCCGGGACAGCACCGCGCCCACCGGATCGGGGAGGGCGGCCACCTCCCGCATCCCCTGTGCCATGCCGGCGATGCGCTCCGGGCTCAGCGCCAGCCGGTCCAGCATCACCTCAGAGATGGTCCCCCGGGCCGCCTCCAGATCCCGGCCATTGGCGGCCAGGATGTCCGCCGTGCGGCCCTCCAGGGCCCGGGCCATCTCCAGCAGCGCTTGGTTCTTCCGCTCCGTATCCGCCAGAGCCATGGCTCCCTTGGCGCCCCTGGCCTTCTTCAGCAGTTCCATTGTTGTCATTGACGTCACCCTTCTCTCAGCCTTCCATCTTCGGTCCGCCTCCTGCGGTCACGGGCCAAACTTCGATTCCTTTTCGTAATTGGGCGGATCATTTTTTCAATTTGTATTCGTTTGATCCCTTATTTCTTCCCCAAAAAGCGGGTCCCCACCGCTTTTCCCTCTGCCACATCGTACAACACCTGAGGCCGTTCCCCATTGGTGATGATCATGTCGCAGCCCGCGGCGGTGACCATTTTGGCCGCCCGCAGCTTGGTCGCCATGCCGCCAGTCCCCAGGCCGGAGCCCACGCCGCCCGCCAGCCCCTCGATCTCCGGAGTGACCTCCTCCACCACGGGGATGAGCCGGGCGTCCGGATCCTTCCGGGGGTCAGCGGTATACAGGCCCTCGATGTCGCTGAGCAGGACCAGCAGGTCCGCGTGGACGGAGCAGGCCACAATGGCGCCCAGCGTGTCATTGTCCCCCACCTTGATCTCGGCGGTGGCGATAGTGTCGTTCTCATTGATGATGGGCAGGGCCCCCAGCTCCAGCAGGCGCTCCAGGGTATTTTCAAAGTTCTGCCGTCGCTCGGCGTGGTCCACATCCTCGCCGGTGAGGAGGATCTGGGCCACTGTGTGGTTATACTGGAGGAACAGCCGGTCATAGGTGTACATCAGCTCGCACTGGCCCACCGCGGCGGCGGCCTGCTTGGTGGGCATATCGCTGGGCTTTCCAGGCAGGTTCAGCTTCCCAACGCCCATGCCGATGGCGCCGGAGGAGACCAGGATCACCTCATGGCCTGCATTTTTCAGGTCGCTGAGGACCTTGACCAGATCCTCCACATGGCGGATGTTCATTCGGCCCGTGGCGTGGGCCAGAGTGGAGGTCCCCACCTTGACTACGATTCTCATGTATCAACAGCCCCTTTCCTGTGGAGCGGTCCGCCGGGGGCGGCCCGCCCGGTCTGTCTGGTCACTTGCCCAGAGCGATGGTCTTTTCATAGGCGGCGATGACCGCCTCCAGCACGGCGGAGCGGAAGCCCCGGTCCTCCAGGGTGCGGACGCCCTGGATGGTGGTGCCGCCGGGGGAGCACACCCCGTCCTTCAGCTGGCCAGGGTGGGCGTGGTTCTCCAGCATCAGCTGGGCCGTGCCCTCCACCGTCTTGGCCGCATAGGCCAGAGCCTTGTCCCGGGGCAGGCCGCAGGCCACGCCGCCGTCCGCCAGAGCCTCGATGAACACGGCGCAGAACGCGGGACCGCAGCCGGACACGGCGCTGGCCGCGTTGAGCCGGTCCGGGTTGACCCGGTCGATCATGCCGGCGGCGGACAGCAGGTTCTGGAAGTCGGACAGCTCCTCCTCGGTGGCGTCCACCCCGTAGTACTGCACCACGCCGGCCCCCACCGCCACTGGGGTGTTTGGCATCAGGCAGATCACCGGATATGCGCCGCCGGCCATCTCCTGGATGCGCCGGGCGTCCAGCCCCGCGGCCATGGAGGCCAGCACGAACCGGTCCGTCCGGGCCTTCAGAATGGGGGCCAGCCCGGAGAGCAGCTGCTCCATCATCTGGGGCTTCACCCCCAGAAAGATCAGGCCGCACTCCCGGGCCACCGTCTCATTGTCCGCCGTCTGTACGCCCAGTTCCCGGGCCACCGCCTCCGCCTTGGACCGGGTCCGGTTGGCCAGAAGGACAGGCGCGCCCTGGGCCCCATTGACCGCCGCCCGGGCTACCGCCGTGCCCATGGTGCCTGTGCCGATAAATCCGATAGATGAAAACATTTCGATCATACTCCTTAGATCTTAAAATTTGCGCCTCCGCCTTCTTTGAGGCTGAATCGCAATCTGGCCTTCTTCCTTCTGTGCATTTTCACGATCCAACCAGAGCCGATATATTTCATGCGCAGAAACTTTTCTTTTATCATAACACGCTTCTTTCAGAATTCAATCGCTTTTTTGCGAAAAACGGTTTTTTTCACCTGTTCTTCCACTGGAATCCTGAATAAAGTCCTGCTTTTCCGTCGTATATGCCACCCTTGCTTTCTTTGGATTGCATCAAATCGCATCCGAACACTTCATTTTTTGAGCCCGTTTTCTGCAAAGTGGCAGCTGCGTTTAGCTCTGCACAAATGGACGCCCCCGCCTGGAACGCTGTTTTCTCAGCTTTGCGCCCACATTTTTGTGCATTTCGCATATTTTTATCTCGATAAACCTGTATTTTTAATTTAATTCAACGGCACATTGAGCGATCTTCAATTTTATCCCGAATTTCTTGAATCATTTTTTGCGTTGCAAGAGAAGGCTTCTTATCCTTCGAAACAGCCAGACCAATCGTGCGGTATTTGTTATGGATCAGGGGAAATGTCTGATAGCTTCCCGGCTGATGCTCCAGGGTCATTTCCGGAAGGATGCTGTACCCCATTCCGCTTTCAACCAAAGCGATCACAGCGCTCTCCAATGCAATATCGTGCTGTTCGCTGACAGTCAGCTTGTTTTCTTCAATAAATTCCTGTATATTTCGGTCATATCCCCGTTTGGCCAAAATCAGGGGAAGGTCCCTCAGGTCCTCCGCCCTCACATAAGGCGGCTCTTGCGGCGCAAAGCCCTGGGGTACGACGCAAAACAGGCGGTCATGGAACAGGGTGATGGTATCGAAGCGCTCTGAGGTAGGCATGGAGACGAACCCAAGGTCCAGTCTGGAATCCTCCACCATGTCCTCAATCTCCTGATAACCGCCCTGATAAACTCTGACCTCAATATTGGGATATTTGGAATGGAAGGACGTCAGGATCTCTGGAAGCCACTGTATGCAGACACTGTTCAGGGCCCCGATCCGTACACACCCCTTCTCCAAGCCGTTGATCTGTGCGACCTCCTCCTGAAGGCGCTGCTCCTCCAGCAAAATAGCCCGGAAGCGGGGCAGGAGCATCTCACCATGAGCTGTCAGTGTTGCCCCGCCGCGATCCCGGTTCAACAATGCAAATCCCAGACTTTTCTCCAGCGCGTTCATGGAATGTGTGACCGCAGAGGGCGTAATGTGCAGTAGTTCCGCCGCCTTGGTCATGTTTTTTTGTTCTGCAATGGTGCAGAAAATCTGATAAGCGGTCAAAGACACTGAGTTTTCCCCCATTTACGTTTATTGAGTTTCTTTCAATTATACTTATCATATTATGAGATTTACAAAATGTCAAAGGTTATATATGATGAATATAACAACATCAGGAATATGGAGGTGCAAAAATTCAGCAAAATATACATCTTCAGGCCGTTTGTCCCAGATCACCCGCTCACATTTTCATCCTTAATATCTGAAACAGGAGGGTAACCATGGAACACAACAACAAAAAAAACACATCTTTGCGAAAGCCATCCCTTATCGAATCTATCATCGTTCTGCTCTCCATGGTCTTTTTTGTCAGCATTGGCTATGGTGTGTTCAAGCTGGAACTTCAGGTCATGCTTCTTTGTACGGCCACTTTTACCGCCCTCATGGCTATGCGTCTGGGGTTAAGCTGGACTGTTCTTGAAAAGGCGATCTCTCAGCGCATGGTCAAGGTTCTGCCCGCCGTGTATATCATGTTTACCGTCGGCGGTCTGATTGCTACCTTCATCTACTCCGGTACGATCCCTATGCTGATTTACTACGGGCTTCAAATCATCAGCCCCCAGTTCCTGATCCCCTGCAGTTTCCTGATTTGCGCCATTCTGGCCACCGCTACCGGCACTGGCTGGGGCTCCGCCGGAACTGCCGGTGTTGCCTTGATTGGCATTGCTATGGGACTTGAGATCCCACTGGCCCCTGTTGCTGCCGCAGTCGTCGCCGGGTCCACCTTCGGTGATAAGCTCTCCCCGCTGTCTGATACTACCAATATGGCCCGCGCTGAGCGCGGGAACCGATTTGTATGCTCATGTTCGGTCCATGCTGTGGACCACGATCCCCGCCGCTGTTGTTACCGTCATCATCTATACCGTATATGGGCTGCGCTTTGGCGGTGACTTTGTGATGCCGGAAAATGTTTCCTCTATGCTGGCAACGATGGATCAGATGTACACTTGGAATCCTCTGCTCCTGGTTCCCTTTGTCATCATTCTCCTGGGATCCCTGTGGAAAAAGCCAGCTCTGCCCGTTATGAATATCAGCATCGCTGTCGCGGTCGCCTTGGGCATGATTTTCCAAGGCTTTACCTTGAGCCATGGGCTTACCGCTTTTGTCAGCGGATTTAAGATCACTATGGTACCCGGTCTGGATGCCGCAGTCACAAATGCTGATGTTCTAACCCTGGTGCAGCGCGGCGGTCTGACCTCTATGTCCAACATCATTCTCACCATCTTCTGCGCCTATTCCTTTGCCGGGATCACGGAAGAAGCAGGATTTATGGAGAAGATCATTGACGCAGTCATTGGAAAAATCAAAACCCGTGGGGCAACTGTGGCGGCTGGCATCTGTACCGCTATTACCCTGACGATTATCGGCGTCAGCGGTTACATCTCTCTCATCATGACTGGAGAACTGTTCCGCAAGCCCTATCTGAAACAGCGTATGGACCTGTCTGTCCTGTCCCGTACCTGTGAGGACGGCGGCACTATGATCTGCAGCATCGTTCCCTTCAGCACCTCTGGACTGTTTTATGCCGGCGCCCTGGGCGTCCCTGTGCTTTCCTATCTCCCCTGGCACTTCATGGCCTTTATCTGCCCCATCCTGGCCATTATCTATGGCTATACCGGTATTGGCATCAAAACGATTTCTCAAGAGGAGGCCGACCGCCAGATCCGTGAGCTTGGCTTTGATGTCGATTGATCCATCCCCTATTGAGTACTACAAATCATACCTTTGGAGATGACAAATTGCTATGAAACACAACATTCTGCTTATCCATCCCACGATCCAGCCCAATGGTGTAGCCTACTTTGAGGAGTATGCGAATGTATTTTATGCGCCGGACGGTCAGCCAGAAACCTTGATCCGCTGCATGAACGAGCATCAGATCGAGGGGGTCGTGGTCCGCTGCGAGCCCATCACCAAAGAGATCATGGACGCCGTTCCGTCCCTAAAGGTGATCGGAATGCACGGCGTGGGGCTTGACCACATTGATGTCAAAGAGGCCACCGCCCACGGGATCCGCGTTCTGAACATCCCGGACGCCAATTACCTGTCTGTGGCCGAGCACACCATCATGTTTATCCTGGCGCTGAGCCGCAGCCTTCGGATCAACGACTGCAGTGTCCGCGCAGACGCCTGGTACAGCCGTGAGAATCGATACACGATGGAGGTATTTGAAAAGAACCTGCTGATCGTCGGCCTGGGCCGGATCGGAAAAGCAGTCGCCAAACGGGCCCAGGCGTTTGATATGCACGTCATGGCCTATGACGGCTTTGTATCCCGGGCGGCTATGGCGGAACTCGGGGTCGAAAAGGTGGAGCGTCTGGAGGACGGTTTGAGAAAGGCCGACTTTGTCACTCTCCATGTCCCCCTGACACCGGAGACCCAGGGCATGATCTCCACCCCTCAGTTCCAGCGGATGAAAAACAGCGCCTACATCATCAATATGGGCCGTGGGCCTGTGCTGGATGAGGACGCTCTCGCTGTCGCTCTTGCACAGGGCGAGATCGCCGGGGCCGGGCTGGATGTCCTGAACGTCGAACCGCCCCGAAAGGACCATCCCCTGTTCCAGATGGACCAGGTCCTCTTTACGCCCCACATTGGCGGCGACACCCGCGAAGCCAAGCTCCGCACCTCCGAACGGCTCTCCCGCACAGTTCTGGAGGCCCTGGACGGCGCAGACACCTATAATTGGTTCAACCGCCCCAGATAACCGCAAAATCCTACGACTTGATCCATAAATCTTTACTTATAAAAGGAGTTCGTTGATTATGTTGAAGCTTGATGGCATCATGACCGCTCTGGTCACCCCGCTGAATTCTGACGGCACAGTAGATGAACAGGCGCTGACTGCACTGATCGACTACCAGATCGCCCACAAGGTACACAGTCTGCTGCTTCTGGGCGGCACCGGCGAGTACACCTCCATGACCATGGAGGAGCGGTTCCGCGCGGTGGACATTACGGTAAAAGCTGTCAACAAGCGGGTCCCGCTGGTAGTCGGCGTACTGGAGACCGGGGTCGGCGAGTGCCTGAAGTTCTGCAAGTACTGCAAAAACGCCGGCGCTGATGCCATGCTGGTGCTGACGCCCTTCTATATCATGGGCACCCAGGACGCCCTTGCAGAGTTCTACAAAACGCTGGACCGTGAAGTGGATATGCCCATCCTGATCTATAACATCCCCTACCGCACCAATGTCAACGTTCTGCCTGACACTGTGGTCCGCCTGACCAAGGAGATGAAGAACCTGGTCGGCATTAAGGAATGCGCCTCCATGACACAGGCGATGGAAGTGCTGCTGAAGGCGGGCGACAAGATCAGCGTCCTCACTGGCGACGAGTTCAGCGCTGTCAGCCTGATGGCAATGGGCGTCAAGGGCGCCGTGATGGCCACCGCCAATGTGGTTCCGGACGCCTGGGTCAAGATGTACGACCTGGTCCAGGCCGGAAAGATCCAGGAGGCCATGGAGATGTCTCTGGATTACTTCCCCCTGTTCAAGGCGCTGTTCAGCGAAAATTACATCAGCCCGCTGAAATACGCGATGGCTCAGGCGGGTGTGCCCTGTGGCGCATCCAAGCTGCTCCCGCTGCTGGAAGCCAAGGATGAGACCAAGGCCTGGGTGGATTCCGAGATGAAACGCTTGGGTGTGATCTAATCACTGTGGGGAGCCCCGATCTCCCACACCCGCAGGCTCCCGCTCCATATTACAACGTTTAACCGTCTACTGTGTATCGTGCAGAAAGGAAGAACTACCATGCCCAATGCCTATTTTACCATTGCCAAACCCGCCAACGACCCCTTTAAGAGCTATCTGCCCGGCAGTCCGGAGCGCGCGGAGCTGAAAGCCGAGCTGGCCCGGCAGTCCGCTCAGGTGGTGAAGATCCCCCTCATCATCGGCGGGAAAGAGGTCTGGACGGACAAGACCATCCAGGTCACCATCCCCCACGACCATCAGCACGTCATCGCTGAGTGCTGCATGGCGGGGGAGAAGGAGCTGAAAATGGCCGTGGATGCGGCTCTGGCCGCCAAGGACGCCTGGGAGGAGATGCCCTGGGAGCACCGCTCCGCCATCTTCCTGAAGGCCGCCGACCTGATCACCGGCTCCTACCGCCAGGTGCTCAACGCTTCCACCATGCTGGGGCAGTCCAAGACCGTGTTCCAGGCGGAGATCGACATCGCCGAGCTGGCCGACTTCCTCCGCTTCGGCGTCTGGTCCGCCCAGGAGATCTTCAAGGACCAGCCCCTCAGCGTGGACGGGATCTGGAACCGCCAGGATTACCGCCCCCTGGATGGCTTTATCTGCGCCATCTCTCCCTTCAACTTCACCTCCATCGGCGGAAACCTGCCCACCGCCCCCGCCATCGTGGGCAATGTCTCCGTTTGGAAGCCCTCCCGCACCGCCGTGCTGTCCAACTACTACTACATGAAGCTGCTGATGTGGTGCGGCCTGCCCGCCGGCGTCATCAATTTCGTCCCCTGTGCCGGCTCTGATATGTCGCGGTATGTGGTCAGCCATCCCAAAATGGCCGGCTTCCACTTTACCGGCTCCACCGCCGTGTTCCAGAGCGTCTGGAAGCAGGTGGGCGAGCACATCGCCGGCTACGCCAACTACCCCCGTCTGGTGGGCGAGACCGGGGGCAAGGATTACATCTTCGCCCATCCCTCCGCCGATGTGGAGCCCCTGGTGGCCGCTCTGGTCCGCGGCTCCTTCGAGTTCCAGGGTCAGAAGTGCTCCGCCTGCTCCCGCGCCTTCATCCCCGCCAGTATCTGGCCCCAGGTGAAGCAGGGCCTGATGGAAAAGACCGCCGCCCTGAAGGTAGGCGACGTCCAGGAGTTCGACACCTTTATGGCCGCCGTGATCGACCAGGCCTCCTTCCAGACCTGTAAGGGCTATATCGACCGGGCCGCCGCCTCCCCAGAGTGTGAGATCGTGGCCGGCGGCACCTATGACGACAGCAAGGGCTGGTTCATACACCCCACCGTGATCCGCTGCGACTCCCCCTACTATGAGTCCATGGTTCGGGAGATCTTCGGTCCCATTCTCTCCATCTACGTCTATGAGGACAGCCAGCTGGACGAGACCCTGCGCATCTGTGACACCGCCTCCCCCTACGCGCTCACCGGCGCAGTGTTCGCCCAGGACCGTCAAGCCATCGTGAAGATGGAGCGGGCTCTGCGCAACTCCTGCGGCAACTTCTACATCAACGACAAATGTACCGGCGCCATCGTCGGCCAGCAGCCCTTCGGCGGAGCCAGGGCCTCCGGCACCAATGATAAAGCCGGCACTGGCCTGAACATGATCCGCTGGCTCAGCGCCCATACGGTCAAGGAGTCCTTTTCTCCCTCTTCCGCCATCAATTATCCCTATATGGCCCAGCCCTGATCTGTTACCACCCTCGATTCCTCCCCTTCCGTCCCTGCCCCCGGACGGGATGCCGCGCACGGCGTCCCGTCCGGGCTTTTTCTCTCCTCATCCTAAGAAAATCTTAAACAGTTCTTAATTGACTTTCCTTCTCCGTCTGAGTACACTTAGTGTACTAATACAGTTCATACAGCTACGCTGTCCCGCACCCTTGTGGGACCCGTGGCAGAAGGGAGGACATGGTATGCTGAATCTGGACTACCGGGACGCCCGGCCCATCTATGAGCAGGTGCGGGACGGCCTGCGCCGCCTGATGGTCACCGGCGTGATCCGGGAAGGGGAGAAGCTCCCCTCGGTGCGCGCCCTGGCCAGCAGTCTGGCCATCAACCCCAACACCATCCAGCGGGCGTATGAGTCCCTGGAGGCGGAGGGCTATGTCTGCTCCGTCCCGGGGAAGGGCTCCTTCGCCGCGCCCCACACCGGGGTGGACCAGGCGCGGCGGGACAGTCTGCTGGGCCATTTTGACACTGTGACCGCCGAGCTGCTCTATCTTGGGGTCACCGGCGAACAGCTCACCGCCCGGGTGCGGGCAATGGAAGGAGGGGACTCACAATGATCCAAGTAAACAACGTGGTCAAGAGCTTTGACGGCTTCCGGGCCCTGGACGGCCTGACCATGTCGGTGGAGGGGGGCTCCATTTACGGCCTGGTGGGGCCCAACGGCGCGGGCAAGTCCACCATTCTGCGGCACATCACCGGCATCTACCGGCCGGACTCCGGCTCCGTGCGGGTGGACGGTCAGCCGGTGTATGAAAACCCTGCGGTGAAGAGCCGGATGGCCTGGATCCCCGACGAGCTGTACTACTTCCTGTCCGCCTCCACCCGGGACATGATGAAGTTCTACCGGGGACTGTATCCCCAGTTCGACGACAAGCGGTATCAGGCGCTGAAGGACGCCTTCCCCGCCGTGGACGAGAAGCAGCCCATCCGCCGCCTGTCCAAGGGGATGCAGAAGCAGTCCGCCTTCTGGCTGGCCCTGTGCTGTATGCCGGACATCCTGGTGCTGGATGAGCCGGTGGACGGCCTGGACCCGGTGATGCGGCGGCAGGTGTGGTCCCTTCTCATGGGGGACGTGGCCCAGCGGGGGACCACGGTGCTGGTCTCCTCCCACAACCTGCGGGAGCTGGAGGATGTGTGCGACCATGTGGGCATCCTCTCCCACGGGAAGGTGCTGCTGGAGCGCTCCCTCACCGACCTCCAGGACAATATCCTGAAGCTTCAGGTAGTCTTTCCTGATGGGCAGCTGCCCCAGCTGCCTTCGGATCTGAACGTGCTCCATGTCACCCAGCTGGGGCGGGTCCATACCCTGATCGTCCGGGGGGAGCCGGCGGTCATCAAAAGCCGGGTGGCGGCCTTTTCCCCCATGCTGATGGAGGCCCTGCCCCTGTCCCTGGAGGAGATCTTTATTTATGAGTTGGGAGGTGAGGACTATGCGGTCCGGGACATCGTTCTTTAACGCGGCGCTCTTCCGCAAAACATTTCTTCGCTTCTGGCCGATCTGGGCCCTGTACACAGCGGGGTGGACGCTGGTCCTGCCCCTGCGCCTGTGGGCGGACGCCATGCGCCGGAGCGACTGGGCTGCTCCGGCGCTGGCGGAGTATCTCCAAAACGCCGCGAACGGCGTCCCCGGCCTTCTGGAGGCGGGGGTCCCCCTGGCCGCGGGCGCGGGGCTTGTATGCGCCATGGCGGTATTCTCCTATCTCTACTCCAGCCGTTCAGCCTGTATGATGCACGCCCTGCCTCTCCGTCGGGAGGCCCTGTTCCTCACCCAGTATCTGGCGGGGCTGTCCTTCCTGCTGCTGCCCCAGCTGGCCATCTTTATTCTGACTGCCGCTACGGAGGCGGCCCTGGGGTGTCTGGCCCTCTGGCCTCTGACCCAGTGGCTGCTGGTTCAGAGCGGATTGTGCCTCTTTTTCTACTCCTTCGCCGTGTTCTGCGCCATGTTTACCGGACATCTGGCCGCTCTGCCGGTGTTCTATGGGGTGCTGAACATTCTGGCCTTTGTGATGACCTCCCTGACGGAGGCGGAGTGCAGCCTGTTCCTCTATGGGTTCCAGTCCTTTCCCTCGCCCGTGTGGGAGTTTGCAGATTATCTCTCCCCACCCATTGCCCTCTCCCGGGCGGTCTCTCTCACCTATCAAAATGAGATTCCCAGCCTCTACCAGCCCGGTCTGGTGGCGGTCTACGCCGCAGTGGGTGCGGCGCTGGCCATCGCCGCCCTGCTGCTCTACCGCTCCCGGCACATCGAGTCCGCCGGCGACGTGGTGGCGGTCAAACTGGTCCGGCCCCTGTTCAAATATGGGGTGGCCCTGTGCGCCGGCCTTTCCGGCGGGATGTTCAGCTATCAGCTGCTGTCCGGTCTCTCCAGTCTGACTCTGATGGGCTGGATCCTCTTCTGGGAGCTGGTGGGCTACTTCGCCGCGGAGATGCTCCTGCGGAAGTCCTTCCGGGTGCTGCCGGCCTGGAAGGGAGCGGTCCCCCTGGCCGCCGCCATTGTGTTCCTCTCCCTCAGCGTCCACTACGACTGGTACGGCTTTGAAAGCCGGGTTCCGGACCCCAGCCAGGTCACCAGGGTCACGGTGGACAGCCTTCAAAGCGCCCCCTACGATGACGGGCGCGGCGGTCTGTCTTTAGAGGACCCGGAGCAGATCTCCCTGGCGATCCAGCTCCACCGGGCCGCCATTCAGCTGAAAGGGGAGAGCGCTGGGGAGGAGGACTGGACCGTTTCCTCCGACCAGGAGACCATGACGTTCCTGTACCTGCATCTGTATTACGAGCTGGCCGACGGCACGGTTCTGGAGCGGAATTATCCCGCCCTGCCCATCGTAGAGTCGGACCGCGATGTGGAGGGGAGTCTCACCTGGGCTGCGGAGCAGCTCCTCTCTGACCGGGAAAATGTGGAGCAGATGTATAACTTCCAGCATATTGAGAGCGACTACCGCCTGATGTCCGCCTATTTGGTGGATGTCTGGAACACCCAGACCCGGCAGTACGAGACCGTCTATCTCGACGGCTCCACCGAGAAGCTGTGGCAGGCCATGAGGCAGGACTTTGCCGAGGGGACCATTGGTGTGCGCTACCTCTTTGACAACAGTGTCGAACGGATGGAAAACACCTGTGCCACCGACCTGTACTTTGACTATGAAGTCCCTCCGGACCCCGAAGGAAGGGAGCCCGAATACAGCTCCTCCTTCTCTATCACCCTCACTCCCCAGGCCAGCCACACACTGGCACTCCTCCACGAGCTGAAGGTGCTGGACGAGACCCATCTGGCACTCACCAACCGTGAGGCCGAGGAGCTGGAGCGGGAGGCCCGCGGCGCGGAGCACTCCTCCGACGCCTCCACACAGACTGAGGCCGGGATCGAGAGCCATGATTCCTGAGCTGCAAACAAGCGGGCCGGTGTACCTTGGGTACACCGGCCCGCTTGTTCAAATCTCTCCACTGGAAAACTTTTCATACGCTTTTTACAGAAATCGTCTGGAAAAGCCGCCGGAAGTCTGCTACAATGGAATCAGCTTCTGAAGCGCGGAAGGAGGTATTTCCATGACAGACCAGCGCCGGGACGCCATCATCCGGGCCCCAGGCAGAATTCTGCCGCCCCCCAGTCCCTCCGCGCCCCAACCAACAGCAGGTCCATAGCGGCCGTGTGCCTCCGTACACACAGCCCTTTGGCGCCTGCTGTTTTTCTTTCGCCCCAAAAGTCTATGTTTTGTGAGAGAGGTGTCGATCATGCTTCCTTGTCAGGGTACCTGCCCCAACTATCAGCCCGGCTGTCACAAATGCTGCGCGGAGTGGAAGATGCTCCAGGACCGCCAGCGTGTCCAGCGGCAGCAGAAAAAAGCCTATCTGGACTACTATAACGACCTTTGCCTCACCATGACCCGGCAGTTCCGCTCCCTCAGCCCCTCCCGGCTGACCCGCTGACCCAGCGAAGCCATCGATCCACAGGGCCCCGGCGCTCCCGCGGCGTGGGAACATCCTCAGGGTGTTCCCACGCCTTTTTCCTGCGAACGGCGGCTGTCCGGGAAACGGTTTCCCCGCCGCGGCGAAAAAATCCCGGCCCTGGCGGGCCGGGATCTTGATAACTTTGGTGCGGAATTACACCAGCTGGATGATCGCC
>OWJB01000026.1_pt1 | contig 43397 bp, 32 predicted proteins | sample 1732861 | NCBI WGS metagenome assembly OWJB01 (sample SAMN05065762, study PRJEB22554) | human gut metagenome | biome: ENVO:2100002; feature: ENVO:00000062; material: ENVO:00002003 | host: Homo sapiens | place: USA
GAGATTACTACGCGTCTCGTGGGCTCGGAGATGTGTATAAGAGACAGATTTATTCGTTTTATTTTGAAAAGCATTGAAAATGCGACAATTTCCCTGTTCAAAGGCGGTGAAATCAATCGCATTTTCGCAAATTTAGTAATAAACAGATGTAAAAAAATTTCTTTTTCACTTCAACGCGTAAAATCGTTGACAAGTGACTTGTTCTATTCTACAATAATTTCTAGTTTCATTTTTTTACTATACTACTTATGAAAGAGAGCGTAATTGCTATGAATACACCGATTAATCATCTTACCGCCGGTTTCATCGGACTCGGTCTGATCGGCGGCTCTATCGCCAGAGGTTTGAAACGCAGCGCCCCGGATATTCAGATCATGGCTTATATGCGGACCCGCGAAAAATTGGAACAGGCACATGCAGACGGCATTGTTGACCTGATTCTGGACGGCGTGGACGAGCATTTAAGCGAGTGCGACATCATTTTCCTGTGCACACCGGTTGAATTTAATGAATCCTATCTGCGCCAGATCCGGCCGTTCTTAAAGGAAGGCGCGGTTGTGACTGACGTCGGAAGCACCAAGACCAGCATTCATGAGACCGTTGCCGCGCTCGGCATGGAAAGCTGCTTCGTCGGCGGACACCCGATGGCTGGCTCGGAAAAGACCGGCTACGAGAGTTCAACCGACCATTTGCTGGAAAATGCGTACTATATCATTACCCCGACGCCGCACACGCCGGCTTCCTACACTGACCGTATGGTGGATGTGGCAAATGCGATCGGTGCGCTGCCCCTGGTGCTGGATTATCATCGTCATGATTTCATTGTCGCGGCGATCAGCCATCTGCCGCACCTCATCGCCTCCAGCCTGGTCAACCTGGTACACGACTGCGACAGCGAGGATCAGATGATGAAACGGCTGGCTGCCGGAGGTTTCAAGGATATCACCCGTATTGCCTCCTCTTCTCCGGTCATGTGGGAACAGATCTGCATGACGAACACAGGCAATATCACTGAGGTGCTGGATCGCTACATTGATTCCCTGACGACATTGCGGGAAGAACTGTCCGACCACCAGTCCAGAGCCATCTACCAGCTGTTTGAGTCCTCCCGAGACTACCGGAATTCGTTTGCAGAAACTCCAAAAGGATCGATACAGCCGGAATACGCCTTCTCCGCCGATGTGGTGGACGAGCCGGGTGCTATCTCCATCATTTCCTCGATCCTCTCCGGTAAAGGAATCAGTATCAAAAATATCGGCATCAGCCACAACCGTGAGCATGGCGGGGGCGCGCTGCGGATCAGCTTCTACGACAAGGCTTCGATGGAAGCGGCGTGGGCGCGTTTGAAGAAATACAATTACACGCTGTTCGCGTAGACTGCAATGTATGTTTCAAACTTAACTTTCAACATTAATGTTTAGGCAGGTACAACTATGAACTCAATGAAATTTACCCATACATCTTCTCTCCGGGGCGAACTGACCGTTCCGGGAGACAAGTCCATCTCCCACCGCAGCGTCATGTTCGGCGCTCTTGCGGACGGACTGACCGAAATCCACGGCTTCCTGCAGGGCGCAGACTGTCTCTCCACGATCTCCTGTTTTTCCAAAATGGGAATCTCGATCGAAAATCAGGGCGAGACCGTTCTCGTCCACGGACGTGGACTGCACGGGCTGACTGCCCCAGACTCCGTTTTAGACTGCGGCAACAGCGGCACCACAACGCGCCTGATCTCCGGCATTCTCTCGGCCCAGAAATTTGACACAACACTGACCGGCGACGCTTCCATCCAGAAACGTCCGATGAAGCGCATCATCGATCCTCTCTCCCAGATGGGCGCAAAGATCGAGAGTGTCAATGGAAATGGCTGCGCGCCACTCCATATCACCGGCTCACCGCTGCACGGCATCCATTATAATTCTCCGGTTGCCTCCGCCCAGGTCAAATCCTCGATTCTGCTGGCAGGTCTGTATGCCGACGGAGAAACCCGCGTGACCGAACCTTACATTTCCCGCGACCACAGTGAACGGATGCTGTCCGCATTCGGCGCAGACATCCACACAGAAGGAACCACCGCGATTTTACAGCCGGCAAAACAGCTCTATGGACAGAAAATTCTGGTTCCGGGCGATATCTCCTCCGCTGCCTTCTTTATCGCAGCCGGACTCATCGTACCGGATTCAGAAATCTTAATTAAAAATGTCGGTATCAACCCGACCCGCGACGGCATCCTGCGCGTCTGCAAGGCGATGAACGCGGACGTCGAACTTCTCAATGTAAACACCGCCTCCGGCGAACCGACCGCCGACCTGCTCGTCCGCTCCGGTAAGCTGACTGGAACCGCGATCGAGGGTGCGATCATCCCGACTCTCATCGACGAGCTTCCGGTGATCGCTGCGATGGCGTGCTATGCCGAGGGAACCACCGTCATACGCGATGCCGCGGAACTGAAGGTAAAAGAGTCAAACCGCATTGCTGTCATGGTAGAGAATTTAACCGCTATGGGCGCGGATGTGACCGAGACCGAGGATGGCATGATCATCCACGGCGGCAAGCCGCTGCACGGTGCTGTGATCGACAGCAAGAAGGATCACCGCATCGCCATGACCTTCGCCGTTGCCGCACTCGGCGCTTCCGGCGAGACCGAAATTCTGGATGCAGACTGCGTGAACATCTCCTATCCGGGATTCTATGGGGATCTGGAACGGTTGTGTAAATAAAATGTGACTATGCATATTTGAGACAAAAAGGGCAGGAAAAGCTTCAAATCGCTTTCCTGCCCTTTTCTTTTGTCCTACTGCCCATATTTCGCAAAATACCGATCCAGCACCTGTCTTGCGATCGGCGCAGCGACCGCACCGCCGGAACCAGACTCTTCTGCCAGCACGCTGATCGCCACCTTCGGCTTGTCTGCCGGAGCGAAACCGACAAACCAGGAATGTGTCTCCTTACCTGCCTCAAACTCGGCGGAACCGGTTTTTCCGGCCACCGTATAGGATGCCCCCCGCATCGCGGAACCCGTACCAATCTCGACCACCTGGCTCATGAGATGCGTCAGAAACTGTGCGTCATTCGCAGACATCAGGGTTCCATAGGCGGACGGAAGGAACTTCTTGACCGTCTGACCACCCACATTTTCAACATGATCGATCATATATGGCTTCATCAGCGTGCCGCCGTTGGCGATCGCCGATACGATCATCAGGTTATGCAGCGGCGTAATCTGGGTTTTTCCCTGTCCGATCGCGGTCTGAAGCTTTTCCCAGTTATCTGAACTGCCGTCGAGCGAAAACGTGCTCTGATTGTACGGAAGTGTGTACGGAAGCTCCGAATTAAAGAGCATCTGATTTGCCAGCGCCCGGAATTTTTCTGAATTAATCTGCATTCCAATCTCCGCAAACGCACCGTTGCAGGAATTGGCAAATGCCTGAATCAGGTTCTGCGCCCCGTGTGCCGTCCCGTGGTAACATTTAATCGTATAATCGCCATTCTGGTAAGAGCCATTACAATTATACACATAGTCCTGCCAGGTATTCGGGTTCTCTTTCATATATTCCAGCACCGTCAGCATCTTGAACGTCGATCCCGGCGGATATAAGCCCTGCGTCGCGCGGTTGACTAACTGCGCCTTCGTATTGTCCGGCGATATCAACTCTGCCCAGCGCTCATCGACGAGATTCGCATTGAAATTTGGCTGGGAAACCATCGTTAAAATCTTTCCCGTATCCGGTTCCATGACGATCACCGCGCCCCGGTGTTTTCCGATCGCGTCGGATGCTGTCTGCTGCAGATCCACATCGAGCGTCGTAATCACATTGTCGCCCAGATTTTTCTTCCCCTGAAATTCATTGATCGTTTTCTCAATCAGATTCACATGGGAGGAAAGCAGGTAGAAATTCGCCAGCGACTCCAGACCTGTTTTTCCATTTTTGCCGGAATATCCGACCGAATGGACAAACAGATAATCATACGGATAATAGCGTTTCTCACTTCCGTCACTTGCAACGTTCGTCTGCGCCAGCACCGTTTTATCATTGCTCATAATCGAACCGCGGGTCACCCGGTCTGAGAGGAGATCGAGCCTCGCATTATAAGAGCTGCCGATCACATTTTCACTCTTAAACTGGATAAACCAGCCAAAATAAACGGCCATCGCGATAAAGAGCGCCGCAATCCCATAGGTCAGCCACAGAATATGACGGTTTGAACGCGCTCTCGCATTTTCAGTTCTTTCCCTTTCATCCTTCTGCCTCATCAAACTGCTGCTCCTCCTCTTCTTCCTCATTCCGTTTCAGGACATATAGTCCCTGTATCACGCCAAACAGGATAAATGTGCTGAGAATCGAACTGCCTCCATAACTGACAAGCGGCAGCGTCACGCCGGTGGACGGAATAAACTTGGTCACGCCGCCAATCGTCAGGAACACCTGCACCACATACTCAATTCCCAGACCAAACGCGATCAGCTTGTAAAATAATGCCTGCATCCGGGTCGCAATCAGCATGAACTGCATGAAGCAGCCCAGACAGATCAGGAGAATACAGAGCGCATAGATGCCGCCCAGCTCCTCCGAGATCGCCGCGAAAATGAAGTCCTTCTCGACAACCGGGATCTTCTTCGGCATCCCCTGGTAAAGTCCCATGCCAAACCAGCCGCCTGTGCCGATCGCAAAGAGCGCCTGCGTAACCTGATATCCTTTTCCTGCGATGTCACTCCACGGATCCTGCCATGCTTCCACGCGGACACGCACATGCGAAAACAGCTTATACGCCAGCATCGCAGCCGCACAGCCGCTTCCAAGACCGCCTGCCAGATACAGCCAGTTGGAGGTTGCAATAAACAGCATCAGGACATAGGCGAGGAAAAAAATCAGCGCACTTCCCAGATCCTTGGATAACACCAGAATCAACACGTGCGCCGCCGCCACGCCGGTCGTGATCGCCACATTTTTAAACTCCGTTGAGCGGTAAAACATCGTCGCCACGAAGAATACAAAGCTGATCTTAACAAACTCGGACGGCTGGAACGAAAATCCGCCGATACTGATCGAAAGCTGCGCGCCGAAGCTGGTATTGCCGATCACACAGACAACCAGCAGCAGCGCCAGACCTATCAGGCCGTACACCCATGGTATCTTAGCGAGCTGCCAGGTTCTATCTATCACATATGGTATAATCATTGTGATAACCGCCGCAACTGCCATGATGATAAACTGGCGGACCGCCTTGTCCATCGAGATGCGCGTCAGCATGATAAAACTGGTGCACAGAAGCATACACGTGTTGTTCAGCAACAGTCTCGACGCATTCCGGTAAAACAGCCGGTATAAGAGCTGGTACAGGACAAAAAAGACAAGCTGCGCGCCGAAAAACAGCACAACTGCCTCATCCTCGGTTTGTAGATAAATGATCGTACCCGACAGAAGAAATATCAAAAACAGCGGTATATTCTGCAGACGACAGAGCCGGAGTTTCGACTCGTCATCCGGCAGTGAAAAAAAGCGGAAATTGTAATATGTATAAATCAGTATCAGCAATATCATCAGATACCTGGACATCGTTGTCACAAGATTTATCATGGTGATCCTCCTTTTCATGTGTACCCGGAAGATTCCCGGTACACACGCTACTCTACGCCCCTCTTAAAATGACCTCTTGTAAATTCGCCCTCCAGCTCCACCGGTTCCTGATGGAGGAAGGTCTTCACGTAGGCATCCAGCACTTCCCCGGTCTGTGCCGCACTCTCCGACGTAAATGCCAGACGCAGCACCTCCGGCTGCAGGCGGTCTATCTGCTTTTTATCCTTCAAAAGCGACAGGGGGCTGGAATTGTAGATCGTATTGCAGCAGAAACGGCACTGGTTCCTTACCGGAAATACCTTCTTTTTGCGATCCCGCAGATACAGATATTCCGGACATTTACTGCATCCTTCCACGGTTTTCCGGATGCACTGGGCGGTTACCATGACCGGGATCGAGCCATATACGAGAAGTTCCCGTTCCCGGCTGTCGCGCGCCTCCAACTCCCGGCTGTTGAGCTCGACCGGAAGGGTAAAACGCATCGAAAGCTCCGGCGCCATCTCCCGCACAAAATCCTCCGCCCGGTGATTCATCGTATAAATACCATAATCCATCACAAGCGGGATGGAAATCTTCCACTCGCGCACCAGTTCCAGCTCTTCCCATGCCCGGATGACAAGACCGTCAAATCCCGCCGATTCCAGCCTGGAACGATGTGTTTCAAAATATTCCTTTGCCCGATCGCGGAAAATATGCGGCATTACCAAAAGGCACTGCTTGTCTGCCTCATGGCAGCGCGATACCCATTCGTTCCACTGTTCGGCGCCAAATTCAGCGCTATCCAGATAGATGGCGCCGACTTCCGGTACGGATAACGCCACTTTTAACTGTGCCGGGTGTTCGACCGAAACATGGATGTGGTACAGAGCTGTTTTATTCCCTTTTTTATTCTCAAACAGCGTTTTCTGGCTCTGTACAGGTAAATCTGCTGTGAGTTCAACGTCCTGAACCGGGCTGGTTTTTTCTGATTCCGAACCTGTCTGGTTATTTTCTTCCAGATTCTTTTCTTCCGGATTTTGCCACCCTTTTCCTGTCCCGCACGCCCTATTTTCCGGTATCTCCCGGCGGTATGGACGCAGTATCTCCTCGGTCAGCTGCTCAAACGCAGAGCGGCGGAGTTCATTTAACTCCTGCACCGGCACAAAGGGGCTGCCGCCTGTCTCCACTTCCAGATTTTCAAAATAATACGGCGTATTTCCCGTTTTTCCGAGCTGTTTCTCAATCCGTTCCTTGCTCATCGGCTGTTTCACTGCCGTCTGGACAACTGCTCCGATTCCGCCTGCCATCCGGCTTTCTCCCGTCAGCGGATCTTCGTATTGAAGCGTCAGCTGCAGCGGTTCGCCTTCACAGACACGCGCAAACCCCCGAACCGGTTCTTTTACCTCTGCTTCCACATACGTTTTGTCCAGATACTGGTAAAGTTCCCGGTTTTCCTGGCGGAATGCCGGTTTCTCATGGCAGACCACCATATCGCGTCCATTGTGCTCGGTATAATAGCCTAACGTCTGACCGCCGCGGTCAAACAGATCCAGCAGCTCCTTCCGGTCTTTCGGGTCAACCCGGTAACCTTTTCTGCCATTCTTTAAATATAAATCTACATATTTCCGGTACAGGCGCACCACGCCTGCCGTATAGCGCGGACTCTTCATGCGCCCCTCGATTTTCAAGGAATAAACGCCTGCTTCCAGAATATCCGGCAAAATATCCAGCGTACAAAGATCCTTGAGACTGAGCACATACTTGGAATCGCCCGGATTTAACACGCCATTTTCTTTCTTTTGTTTTTTGTTTTCATTCGGGTTGTTCTCATCCAGCCGCCGAAGGACATCAAACGGAAGCCGACAGGTCTGAGCGCATCGTCCCCGGTTGCCGCTTCTGCCGCCGATCAGGCTGCTGAACAGGCATTGTCCCGAATAACAGTAACAGAGAGCCCCGTGAACAAAGCTCTCTATCTCCACGCCCGTCTCCTGATAAATGCGGCGTATCTCTTCCAATGAAAGTTCACGCGCTGTAACGATGCGGACCGCGCCCATTCTCGTCATAAGCGCCGCGCCCTCCGGTCCGGTAATCGTCATCTGTGTGCTCGCATGAACCGGCAAATCCGGAAAATGCTCCCGGATATAAGAAAATACGCCCATGTCCTGCACGATCACGGCATCCAGTCCCGCCTGGTAATACGGAAGCAGATAGTCGTATAAGTCATCCATCTCGTCTTCCTTTACCAGCGTATTGACCGTCATATAAAGCTGACGCCCATGCAGATGCACGTAGTTGATCGCTTCCAGCATCCCCGTTTCATCCGGATTTTCCGCATATGCCCTGGCTCCGAAACGGCTGCCGCCCATATAGACTGCGTCTGCCCCCGCAGCAACCGCCGCTTTCATGCTATCGAAGGAACCCGCCGGTGCCAGAATTTCCACCTTTTTTTTCATATCATTTCACCCATTATAACCGCAGAATTGCATCTTTCAGTTCCACCGTTCCCTGTCTCTTGGGAAATGGCTTCCGCTTCATATATGCCTCCACCTGTGCCTGACGGACAGCTGCCAGTTCCTCACGTGCTGCCCCTGCCTCCTGGAGGCTCTCTTCCAGATCTTTCTTTATCGTCTGTTTTTCCTGCTCCAGCTGGCTCAGCTGCTCTTTTACACTTTGTTTTTCCTGTTCCAGCTGGCTCAGCTGCTCTTTTACACTTCGTTTTTCCTGTTCCGTCTGCATCAGACGTGCTTCCAGCTGCGATTTTTCCGTCTGCACAGCTGTCGCCACCTGTCTTGCTTCTTCAAGCTGTTGTTTGAGAATCTCCAGCTTGTCCTGCAAAGAAGCGATTTCACTCTGGGATGACTCGACCGCCAGACGCTGATCTTCTGCATCCTGTTTCCAAACCTCTGCTTCTCCACGGAAATCGTTTGCTTCCTTCTTTGCATCCGCAATCTGTTCCAATGCCTCCTTTTTTGCAGCTTCTGCCTGCTCCCGGGCTGTCTGCTCCGCCCTGGCAGCACGATCCTGGGCTGCTTTTTCCGCGGATTCCACGCGCTCCTGTACCTCTCTCTTCGCACGTTCAATCTGCTCCTGCGCTTCTTTTCTTGCAGACTCAACCTGTTCCTGTGCTGTTTTCTTCACAGCCTCGATCTTCCCCTGCGCTTCTTTTCTTGCAGACTCAACCTGTTCCTGTGCTGTTTTCTTCACAGCCTCGCTCTGCTCTTGCGCTTCTTTTCTTGCAGAATCAACCTGTTCCTGTGCTGTTTTCTTCACAGCCTCGATCTGCTCCTGCGCTTCTTTTTTCACACGATCGATCTGTGCCTGTACCTCATTTTTAGCAGCTTCCGCCTGCTCAGCTGCCTCTTTTGCCGCTTTCTTTGCCGTCTCCAGTTCTTCCTCGCTGACGGTGCGCTCATTGCGGAGACTCTCGAGTTTCATCTGGGTGCTGACCATCTCATGTTTCAGACGATATGTCTCTTTTTCCATGCTCTCTTTGTCGGATGCAAGTGCCTTCGCACTCTCTTTTTCTTTAAAATAATCATCCGCCAGATTCAGATAAGTCATAATACTCTGGTAGTCTTCCGGCATTTTCAAAAATCCCGGCTGCGCCTTGAGCTGGAAAATCTTCCCATTCAGATACGTGGCAATCTGCTGTACATATCCTTCCGTCTCACTGCCGCCCAGGCTATACACTTTTCCATCAATTAATACATCTATATACTGTTTTGCCATCGCATTCTCTTCTTTCTATCTATAATAAATATGGTTCGACGTTGTCACGTCACCCACACAGAAATACCACCTTCAAATCAATCAAATATCAAATCTCCGAAATACCGTTTTTTGCTTGATTCCAGGTATACCCGAGATGCCGATACGCTGCTTCGGTCGCCATCCGCCCACGCGGAGTCCGGTTGAGCAGACCGTTCATCAGAAGATACGGTTCATACACATCTTCCAGTGTCCCAGCATCCTCGCCCAGCGCTGCCGCCAGCGTCTCCAGTCCGACCGGACCGCCGGAAAACTTGTCGATAATCATATGTAAGATCGCACGGTCGTTGTTGTCAAGTCCCAGCTTGTCCACATCAAGGATATCCAGTGCAAAGTCCGCGACTTCTTTCGTAATCACGCCGTTGTACTTGACCTGTGCAAAGTCCCTCACACGTTTTAACAGTCGGTTTGCCAGACGCGGCGTTCCTCTCGAACGTCTCGCAATCTCATAGGCTCCCGTCTTATCAATCTCCACATTCAGAACTCCCGCCGTCCGCAGGACAATCGTCTGCAGCTCTTCAGGCGTATAAAAATCCATCTTCTGCACGATGCCGAAGCGGTCGCGCAGCGGCGCCGTCAGAAGCCCCGCACGTGTCGTCGCGCCTACCAGCGTAAATTTCGGCAGATCCAGACGAATCGAGCGCGCCGTCGAATCTTTTCCCAACATGATATCGATCGCATAGTCTTCCATCGCCGGATAAAGCACCTCTTCCACCTGGCGGTTTAAGCGGTGAATCTCATCCACAAAGAGGACGTCTCCCTCCTGGAGCCCGTTGAGAATCGCCGCAATCTCCCCTGGTTTCTCGATTGCCGGACCGGAAGTAACCTTCATACGGGTTCCCATCTCATTGGCGATAATGCCGCTGAGTGTCGTCTTTCCCAATCCCGGCGGTCCATAGAAAAGAACATGGTCAAGCGCCTCGCCGCGGGATTTCGCCGCATGGATAAATACCTTTAACGTCGATTTGATCCGCTCCTGACCGATATATTCGTCTAAGGTCTGCGGGCGGAGACTTCCCTCAATCCGCTTATCCTCCTCCGTCACCTCGGTTGTAATCGTCCTTCTGCTCATACTTGTTTCCTGTCTTTCCTGTTTTTCTCTCTCATTCAATTAAGCCATGACAGTTCCATTTTCTCATATCTGCCACACATTCCAAATTTTCATCTGACGCACAAGCACCACTATTTTTTATGATCCAGCAATTTCGAATGTCCGACACATAGGTTGTTTTACAAAAACGCCAGATATTTCAGCGATGCCTTCAATACCGCCTCGGAATCCATCTCTTCCGTCACATTGGCGCTCTTGACCGCCTTCACCGCCTCGGCATTCGTATATCCCAGCGCCACCAGCGCCTCCACGGCTTCCTTCGCCGCATTGCCTGAAAGCCCGTTTCCCGCAGCCGGCGAAACCGCCGCACTGCCATCTAACAGCGGTGTCAGCAGATCCTCTGCCTGTACTTTATCCTTCAAATCGAGAATGATCCGCTGTGCCGTCTTTGCCCCAACGCCCGGTGCACGGGAGATCGCCTTCGCATCCCCAGTCATAACCGCAAGACGCAGATCCTCCGGACGCAGCGCCGACAAGATGCCAAGTGCCCCCTTCGGACCAATGCCGTTGACCCCCAGAAGCTGGCGGAACATCTCCAGATCCGAACGGCTTAAAAAGCCGTACAGGCTCATATCATCCTCCCGCACCTGCAGGTGCGTATATATCTTTACCTCTTCCCCGAGCGGCGGTAAAACTTCCAGCACCGACATCGGGACAAAAATCCCAATCCCCATCATGCCAGACTCGACCACGATACGGTCCTTTGCTTTCTCCGCCAGGATGCCTTTTACATACGAAATCACGGTAAATTCCTTTCTTTTCCCACTGGTTCAAGATCTGGTTCAAACTAAAAAAAGAACGCTTCAAAATGCCTCCAAATCTTCTTTTCAGTATACCATAGCACAGTTTTCATTGCAAGGAAAGTGCGGAATTTCGAACATATATTCTGCCCGGTTGATTGAATTTCATTTTTACACATTATCGGGAACCTATAAATGAAAAAGCTTTTCAATTGTAATATCAATGATTACAGTCAAAAAGCCTTTCCATATCTTTTATTTACTTGTTATGCTTAGATAAACTATGTAATATTTCCTGATTACACCTATATAATTCATCAAATAGCTTTCTAAATGGTTTGTATAACTCATGCCTCTCTAAATCCGGCTTATAAATACATTTCTTTTGGATTACTTGGCGCAAATCTGAAAAACCTTGGTAGAATCCGACTCCAATCGCTGCCATCAGTGCATCTCCATAAGCTGCCCCTATGTCTTCCTTTGGTGTTTCTAACGATACCCCTGCTATATCCGCCACCATCTGCATCCAAACTGCGTTTTTCGTTCCTCCCCCCGCCGCTGCAATCCGTTTTACAGGCAAACCATTTTCACGGAATATGTCAATATGCTGTGCAACTGAATACCCAATTCCTTCCAGCGCCGAGCGATACAAATGTCTTTTTGTATGGCTCAATGAAAGTCCCACAATCATTCCTCTTGCGTCTGGATCATTCAACGGTGTCCTTTCTCCCGCAAAGTAGGGTAAAGTTATCAAACCATCCGATCCGGGTGCAATCTCAGAAATTCCTTTCATCATTTCTTCATATGCATTCAATCCTGCTGTTTTTTCCTTTTCCAAGCATTCAGAAAATAACTGTTCCAAATACCATTTTTGAAGTGTGCCTCCATTATTAGTTCCTGCTGCTACACTATAAGTTTCTGGAATTAAAAATGGATTTCCGCGCACTCGCTCATCCTGAATCAGCCGATCTGCACAACAATAGAAAAATAAGGACGATCCAAACTGTACCATCAGATCGCCTGGTGAAAGTACTCCTACACTGATTGCCTCAGCTGCTGAATCTCCAGTTCCAGTAATAACTGGCGTTCCTTCTTTGAGTCCTGTCTCCTGAGCTGCCTGCTTTGTTACCGTTCCACAAATATGGGTAACCGGCATTCCTTCTGCCAACTGCTCCGGCATACAAATCGGTTTACACATTTCTTCATGGATGCTCCCATCCGGATAATACAGCGGACGAAATGAAGCCATCCCCAAAAATGTATCTATTACATATTTTCCAGTTAGTTTAAATGTTAGATAAGAAGAACCTGTCAAAAACTTGTGTGTGCGTCTATATACCTCTGGTTCATGATTTTTTATCCATAAAATTTTAGCAGATACATCTCCACTGCAAATTGGACGTCCAAATAGTTTTTTTACTTTTTCTGTGCCATAATATTGTGAGAGATACTCCATTTCTTCCACGCAGCGTGCATCAATACCATATAAAATTGCTTTTCGTAAAGGATGCCCGTCCTTATCAACTGGAAGGCAATCCGCTCCCAATGTGCTTCCCCCTACACAAGCAATTTTTTCTGGTTCTACACCACTCTGCTGTAAGAGAATTTTTGACAAAATGCAAAAATCATTCCACCATACCTTATCCGCGTCCTGCTCATAATAACCAGGTTCTGGATTTTCCATTCCGTGATGAGTAACTGCCCGACTTACCACCTTTCCAGACTCATCTGTTAGAACTCCTTTACTTGAATATGTACCAACATCAATTCCTAAAAAATAATGCAACGTCTATACGCCTTCTTTCATTGTACAGCGATACGCCTTAACTACATCCATAAACTCCATGACTCTCTGTTTTTCAACAAAATTCTCAAATTTACCATCTTTCTTAAAAGCAGTCCCTACACAGGCGCCATCGCATTCACTAAGTTTTTCAACCACATTTTCCTTCGTACACCCTGTATTACAGAAAACAGGAACAAATCCAGAAACTGCCTTGACCCTGCGTACCAAACTTGAATCCGTTTCCTGACCAGCACTACTTCCAGAAACACACAGACCATCTGGAAAGCAATGAAAAATCATAGATTTTGTTATTTTTTCCAGACTTCTCTCTGCTAGATATACATCCGACTCTGGATTTACCTTATATAGCAATTTCATTTTATCTAGTCCAAGTGCTTTTTTTCTACGCAAGACTTCTGGAATATTCGTATCTGTAATTCCATTTTCACCTATATAGGCACCCGTAAATGTACTTCTTACAAAATCTGCCTCGACTGCTGCTGCCAAATCGATCGTCGCCAATGGATTAGAAACAATATTGACACCAAATGGAACTTTTATCTCTTTTTTTAATTCTCCCACAATCCGTCCCATCGCTGCCACAGTTACGTAGGAAACCTTTTTTTCATACGGAAGGCTGAATTCATTGGCAATCAAAATTCCATCTACTCCTCCCTCCTGGAGCGCCTGAAGCTCTCTGGCTGCATTTTCAATTACCTCTCCCATCGTTGCACCTTTTTCATACAGAGGATCCCCCGGCAGCGCCCGCAAATGCAACAGTGCAATGATCGGCTTTTTTACATGAAATAATTCATCTGTCCACATATTCTTTCTCTCCTCTATTCCATGTACATTCGCAAATTCTGCACATTTCTTTTGTCATAACGAAATGGATCCAGGTAATACGCCGGTGCTGTCAGTTCCTGCGTAAAATATCCCTCATATCCATTTTTTACCATGTCCTCTAAATCCTTCCTTAAGTTTCTCTTCCCTTCACCCCAGATGTAATGCCCATAGGGATCACAATCCTGAAAATGTGCATGTACAATGTTTTCCTTTCCAAAAACATCAAACCACTGCTGAATCGTTTCACCAGAAACCGACATTGCTGTCAAATCAATCATAACTTTAAAGCGCGGATGATCGACTAAATCAAATAACTGTTTCATTTGCTGCAAACTATACCCAATTCTTGATTCCTGCGGCCGTAAAGACTCTGCCACAATTGTCACGCCATTTTCCTCTGCGACCTCACAAAGTCTCTGATGCATCTCAGCTGCCCGCTTCAATCCATCCTCCTCCGCTTCATCCCAGTAACCCCATCCGGAATTTGCTTCCATCTTGTCTGCCCCCAGCGCAGCCCCCAGACGTATCGCATTTGCAAAAAATCCAAATGTTTTTTCTCTCAGTTCTGGTTCTTTTACACCAAATTGGTAACCAAACCGGCAATTCTGTGGTGTAAATACTGGGCACTTCAAACCGTGTTCCTGTAATTTTTTACGGACTGGCTCTGGATCCTGATATTCATTTGGATCCAGCCAAAGTCCTTGATGTCCTCCCAGCAATTCTACATTTTTGATTCCCAGTTCCTGCATACAATCCAGGAAATAATCCAACGTATATTGGCAATAATGAAGATTCAATACCGAAAGTTTATCAAAATCAACTATTTTCATTTTCGCTTCCTCCTCATACAATTAATCCATTATAAACGGTTCCAATTCACGCATATTCTGCCGATCGGCTGCAGCCGGATCCTCCAGGTAGCGTGCATCATTCAGTGCCAGGCTTAGCAATCCTTTATATTTGTACTGATCCAGACAAATCAATTGATCCTCTAACGGTCTCAAACCATCTCCCCATGCAAAGCATCCCTGCGGACGTCCATCCACAAAACGGATATGATATATTTTGTCTCCTAATGCTTCAAACCAGTCTTTCATCGACTCTCCTGCCACTCCGGCACTCGTCAAATTCAGGGCAGCCTGTATCTGCGGCTCATTAACCGACTCCAAAAGTTTTTTTAGCTCTGGAAGCATATTAATAACCGTTGCGTCTTCTGGCCGTACTGTTTCCACTGCAAGAACAACCCCCTCTTCCGCAGCAGTTTTTGAAAGCCGACGCAAGGTTTGAACCGCACGTTCAAAAATACGTCTCGGATCTTCATTTCTTGCACCGCCGCAGCAATTGAGTACCATCACTTTCGCACCAGCTTCTGCCGCTGCACGGATTCCATTTTCAAAATATCCGATTGAATGCTTTCTTGCCGTCTCGTCATGACAGCAAAGTGCATAATTATAAATCGTACACTCCGGTGAAAAAGCTCCGATTGTCAATCCATAATCTGCTGCATTCTTTTTTAATTCAGCCGCATCCTCAAACCCATAATCATCTAGCAGGAAATGCGGTCTTGCACACCAAAACTCTATATTTTTTATTCCGAGAGCCTGCTGCGTTTTAAAGAAATAATCCAAAGTTCTGTATTTATAGTGCATATTCATTCCTGCAATCTGTTCCCGCCTTATCTTTATCATCCAGTTGTTCCTCCTCTCTACACACAAAGGCACTGCAAAAACCTTCACTCTATCAGTTTTCACAGTGCCCGTTTATTTACCGATTACATTTATATCTTTTTTCTTTCCCTAAAGCTCACTTTCATCCCATGCTTTACCTGGATGTTTATGCCACCATTTGAAGACAACCGGGACAATGCAAAGCGCTGCCAGGTAAATCAAAATTGGTGTTACAGCTGCAATCCAGTTTCCCTGAACACAGGCAACCGGAACTGCCGCTAATGCAAAAATTTCAATAATTGACTCAATCGGTGTTACAATTGCTGCATCATCCAGTGTACAGCTCTTATTCTCCGGATCTACAATTCTTAAAAGTGCCATGCCGATTGCTGTTACACCGGTCGAGTAACCATATACATAGATACCTCTCTCAAACCACTCCTGTTTTAAGAGTCTCGGCGCAATCACTGTAAAGTGGAATACAACCCAGACAATTCCAAATAACATCAGCAGGCCAAACGGAACTGCGTACTCAATAACAACCGGAATCTTAATTGATGCCACACCGAAAAATACAAGGAAATCCGTTGCACAGCTTCCCATACGGGAAATGATGCGGTTATCTACATATTTATCAGCTTTTATTCCTTTTAATACAAAATGAAATACAATTGCTACCAGGAAGCCGACAGAGAAACTCGGAACGCCAAGTCCGGTTGCTCCCTGAATTGCATTTGTTAAAAGATATCCAATACCGGTTGGAATCAGAATCAGAAGAAGATGCCATGCCAGCGGATCAATTGCCATCGGTGAAACGGTCTCTTCGCCTAATACCGGGCGTTTTCCTTCTTCAATGAGTCCCGTGCGCATATCGTCAGGAAGCTGGCTGAAATCTTTTACAAACTTGGTATAGTTTCTTTTTGTTCCAAGTTTGATCAAAATAATTCCACCAAAAATACCGGTTAAAATACCCACCGTTGCACTTGTCATCGCCAGATCCGTTGCATCTTCCCATCCAAGTGTGCCGAGTGTCGCGCCAAGTGCTGCTGCTGTACCATGACCTCCCTGAAAGCCTGCAGGAATCAACATTCCAAATGCCGGATTTAAATCAGGAGCAACTATTTTCAGGACTACCATTGCAAAAATAATCGGCATTGCATACTGAAACGCCCAGCCAATATTACGGAAGCAGTAGTAGCTGCCAATCCGATCAAAATTTGTTTTCCAGCCACCAGCTGAAAAATTAAAGCCCCTCAGCCCAATTGATACAAATACTGCAATAATCAGCAGACCTGCATAAGAACCAAACTGTGAAGAAAAACTGATAATTCCAAAACCATTCTGTCCTAACGCAAGCCCGATAAATCCAGCCAGCAGACTGACCGGAACAAACAGGCTCTGCAGAATCTTGATTTTTTCCCTCAGCATTTTCGCCACAAACAGGAAAATACCTGCCCACATGAAATCCACCAACATGGAATACGCATTAAACTCCATCTTTTGTCCTCCTCATTTCTTTTTTATGATGCTACTGCAATGCTTTTTTTGCTTTTTCCCTAACCATACCCAATTCCACTTCTGTCATATCACAGTATTCGCTGTTTTCTGTTGTCGTCCCCGCATCCTGCACATATATCAGCTTTGTATCCTTCTGTGTGATCGTATTAAACCATGTTCCCTGCAAAACATTGTAAACTTTATTTGGCTCCATCGGAATTACATCAATCTTAAATGCATCATTCTCACGGGATGCCGTCAAAAGAACTGCTTTTCCCTGAACCAGAATAAACTGCTCATCGGTTGCGTGATGCACTTCCAGATACTGAATCTTCTCAATATCATTATTAGGCTTCCAGTTTTTAATACATACGACCCATTTTTTATTGTCATATACACACTGAATACCTTCCCCTTCATACTCAAACACATCTGCTTTCATGACATTTCCTCCTACCTTATTTTCAAATTCCTCTTGTTCCTGCAGGTTTCAAGTGAATTTTTTCATATCATGTCATTATAATACATCATATATCATTATATTGTCAATGCTAATTTGTCATTTTACATATTTTTTTTTAGGGGGTCAGCTTCTCTTCCTATCATATTTTTATTACGTTTTCTTTTTCATCACACACATCCATATCAATTTTCACAATTTTTTTCACTTGTCTGTTATCTTTTTCAGCAATTCTTTGATGCCAAACGTTCTGATTTTTTACTTACACTATGCTCACTCTAAATTAACTTGCCTGTATGAACAAAACAGCGAAGTCTGCTCCATACGGCCAGGCCTCGCTGTCTGTCTAAGAAAATATTTAATTGGAGGATCTTTAGTATTCCACTTTCCACATATAACGTCTTTCATCCATAGAATGGCCACGCACTTCCGCCATCTGGGAAACATAGTATCTCTCAATCGGAATCATAACAACCGGATTAAAGAATTCTACGACGCTCTTATCGATTTTACCGCCATTTAATTTTTCAAAATCAATTACAATATAATTTTCCGCATAAGTGCGCAGGAATTTTAAGCAGCGTTCATCCAATGCGCGGGTTCTTCCCTCACTCATCAGAAGGATCATCGGAAGCTTCTTATCCGTTGTTTCAAATGGACCATGGAAGTACTCACCCGTATGCAGGCACACAGCATGCTTCCACTGCATCTCCATGAAATGACAGCAGCACATGGAATATGCAACTCCATAGTTTGAACCAGATGCCAGCACGTAAAATACAGGTTCATCTTTATATTTTTCTGCCCAGGCTTTTGCATCCGCCAAAACATTTTTCTTGCCTTCTTCTATAATTTCATCAATGTAACGGTATGCTTCCATCGCCTTGTCATAATTCTCCCAGTTTTCAAACTGTTTTAACAGCTCAAAACCAATCCGAAGGGCGTTCGCCTGGTTAGAATCACTATATACCTGATCATCTCCATTTGAATATGTCACAATATACTGTCCAACTTTTGCCATACCTGTCTGCATATTTCCTGTCATAGCGATTGTCACTGCACCTGCAGCATTGGCTGTTTTTACTGCCTCCACGGTCTCAGGCGTTGCCTTTAATGAACAAATAACTGCGACGCACCGCTCATCCAGTTCTTTTGGTGTTGCATGAACAAATTCATTGCTGGTATATGTAGTAGCGCTAAAAGTTTTTGCCTCACTCTGAAGAAGGTACAGCCCTGGGAAAATAGCTGCCTTAGATCCGCCGCAAGCTACAAAATACACATGCTTTAATCCACCCAGTTTGTCCATCTTTTCTTTGATCTCTGCTACAATTTCTTTTACTGATTTTTCCATCTTTCTGATCTCCTTTTCTTTTTTGTATCAATTATTTGTCAAAATGACTTTCCATGTCCAAAAGCCCCCTGAACCATACAGGTTTTCGAAGAAAACTCTGCCCCTGCTTCCAGTGCTTTCCTTATCTCTTTTTCATAAATGCTTTCTTTCATCTGTATGCCATACTTTTTCCGGCTCTCCAGAAACGAAAGCAGAAATGCCGTTGCAAATGAATCCCCTGCTCCCAGCGTATCTACTGCTTCAACCAGATGCGGCGGCTGCTCATAAAACTGCGTTCCATCAAATAGAACTGCTCCATAGCTTCCTCTTGTTGCAATTACCATTGGGCATCCAGCACGAAACATTTTCTTACAAATTTCTTCCGCATCCTCTCTCGAAACGGAACCACATGAAAGAAACGCATACGTAATATACGGAGCAACCTTTTTTACTCGTTCTTCATCGACCCACTGACCCGAAAAATCATACGATACAGAGATTCCCTGTTCTGCCAATTTAGGAAGCTGTTCATCAAAATAGCTATTATTGGTCGTGTGCACATGATCAAATGTTTTAATATACTCCAGATCTTCCACGTCCAGATTTAACGGATTTTCTTTTAATACGCCGCCTTTGTTGCTTCCGAGAAAGACACGGTCTCCGTCTACCAGCGTAACCCTCGCATAACCATTTTCTCCTTCATACTGACGGCACCGACTGTGTTCTACCTGCAGCTCATCGAGTGTTGCTATCACATGTTCTGCAACCTCATCCCGCCCGAACACTCCCATATAAGCTGACTCTGCCCCCAGCATCCCTGCATAAACCGCAAAGTTTGCAGCCTGACCTCCCGGAAACATAAGCCTGAGATGTTCATATTTGTCGCACACATTGTCCCCAATTCCAATGACCCGCATTTTTTCATCTCCTTCGAATTGATTATATATCATTATATAATGTTATGATATCATATTATACTTATATATGTATTTTGTCAAGTAATTTCTGTATTTTTTTTACATCACTTTTTTTCTAGGTACTGTTCACGCATACGTGCCCAGTAATGGAGTTTCTATCATCTCCGTTTCCGTGTTCCTGATAAAAAAAAAGGCTGACTCCTGTTAGCGCAAATTTTTCTTGCTTCCTAACCTGAATCAGCCTTTTCTTTTCAATTAATTTACTCTATTCCTATTGTAGATTCACAGACATAAAATGAGCATTTTTCTCCATTAAACACCTGATGCCCTACATAAATGGGTTCCTTCTCAGCCGTATATGCCACACTTTTGATAAAAAGCATCGAAGTTCCTTTCGCCATCTGCAAAAGCTCTGCTTCCGCTGCTGTCGCCCTGCAAAGTTCAATCCATTTTTCTGAAATTGCCACTGCTGTATGAGAGTGTTCCTTCAAAAATGTAAACAATGAATTGTCATCAAATCGTTCTTCCAGAAGAAATGCATATTTAAGTGGAAAATAGTTACGCTCAATCGCCATCGGCATACCATCCGCATAGCGGACTCTGGATATATAGATAACCTGGCTGCCTTTTTCCACATTCAAAAGCCGGGCTATCTTTTCACTCGCCAGTTCCAGCCTGTTTTCAAGCATACGTCCTCCGGCCTTCATTCCCATATGAGCACACATTTCCGAAAAACTCTGCAATTTTTTCATATCCTTAGTTACTTTGCGCTGGCAGACAAATGTTCCTTTTCCCTGTTTTTTTTCTACAAGTCCTTTTTCCACCAATTCGCTGACTGCTTTTCGAACTGTAATAATACTGACTCCAAACGATTTTGCCATTTCACCTTCCGTTTGCAGCTTTTCTCCTGGTTTATATTCACCATCACTTATTTTTTGTTCAATTTTTTCTTTTAATTGGACATACAGCGGCACTGCGGCACTACTATTTAACATTTTCTTTCTCCCTGTTCCTAATAATATGAATGATATAACTCTTTATATAACAATATAAACTATATCTAAATAAAAAGCAATCATATACACGGATCTTTGATACCTCTTTCCTCTAAAAATACCCTGTAAGCCGCATAAAGTCTTATATTTTTTTGTCAATTTTGCACAATAAACCATTTTCTTTTTTGACAAGAAAAAGCATTTTTCACAGTTCTTTTTTACGAATCTTTCCGCTTTCAGTCTTTGGAAACTCCTTTAGAAAGACAAATTCGCGTGGAATCTCATAATCTGCCAGTCTTCCTGCCAAAAATTCCCGAATTGCCATATTGGTACAACCACATTTTCCGCTGTCACTTCCGGCAATTTCTTCCCTTTCAGCTTCTTTCTCCCACACAATCCACACTTTCAGATAATCGCGCCCATGCTCATGGACTGCCTTCACTGCCGTCTCTGCCACTCCCGGAAATGTCCGCACCGCCTCTTCGATCCGGAGGGATGACACTTTTCTCCCATTTATGTTGCAGATATCATCATCCCGCCCATCAAAATAGAAGAGTCCCTCTGCATCTGTGTGACCGCAATCCCCAATCACCGCGTCATTTCCAATTCCAAGGATTCCATACCGCGTTTTTACATGAAAATGGTCGTTTTCAATCCAGACATCCACCTCCGGAAATGCACGACCAACCAGCGTCGTATCTTCTTTCATCTCACTTCCATGGATATAGGTAATATAGTTCAGCTCGCTGGCGCCATAATACAATGTAATCTCCGCTTCGGGAAATGCCTTTTTAAACTGCACTGCCTCCGCACCGCCCATACTCTGGGAGCCGCTGACAAAAGAAATAATCCGGTAATTGACCGCCTGTTCCCGCTCATAGATACGCCGCAGCGCCCGCAGCTTGACAGGAATCAGATAGACGCAGGTCGCCTGTTCTGCCTCGATCATCCGCTTCCAGAGGCGCGGATCAAAGGAATCCGCCGCAACGACGCTTCCGCCGGACGCAAGCTGCGCCATATAAAGGTTCAGGTTGCCCGTAAACGCCAGGCTCCCCTGCATAAACGTAATGCTTCCCTCTCCCATTTTGAAAATTTTATTCTGAAGCTTAAAAAAATCGTGCCAGCTTTCAAAGGAGCGGAACAATACTTTCTGACGACCGGAGGTTCCCGACGTCATCACACCCATATATGCCCCTTCCGGAGGTGTCACGTCACGCAATTCATCGGAAATTTTTACATCGGACGGTGCAATTACCGGAACCGTATTTCCGTCTCCATATGCCAGAAACTGAATAAGCTGATGCGCGATCGTCGGTTCCTGGATCCAGTGGATGTGACGTTTTTCCTGTTTTTCTTCTATCTCTTTCGGATGTTTCCTTACACGTTCTGCCGCCTCGATGAGCTCCCCGAACGTATAGCGCTCTTTCTCCGTGATCAGGGCTTCCCACTCTGGCGGGTATGCCCGGAGCGCATCCAGATATGTATTTATACGTTGTGTCTGTATTTCTTTCATGATTAATTCCTGTCTTTTACTTATTTTTATATAGAACTTTTTACCAAATTTGAGCTTTTAAATTTACCACATTTACTTTTTATATCATTCAAGCACTGTCTTCATCTACTTCATTACTTTCTCCACCAGAATACTGCTTCCGATCCCTCCGGCGGCTGCCACGCAGCACATTCCCAAATGCCCATTTTTATGTTCCAGTGCTTTCATCAGATGCAGCAGAATCATTGCGCCGGAGACTCCATATGGATGCCCATAGGCAAGTGCCCCGCCCCAGATATTATAACGGTCTTCAATCCCCGGAAATGCACGTTCAAATAGAACATCAATAACGGCAAACGCTTCATTGACCTCAAAAGCATCGATCTCCTGATAAGAATGCCCCGTTTTTGCAAGTATCGCCTTAGCAGCGCTGACGGCTGATTTTGGGCTCATCATCGGATCATCCCCGATCGCTGTACCAAACCGGAAACGGCATTCTGCTTTCCGTCCCTGTTCCCGCAAAAACCGTTCCGAACAAAGTACCACAAATGCCGCGCCATCGTGCATCAGGCACGCATTTGCCGCCGTGATTTTCGTGCCATTTGGAAGCAGATACGGCAGGCGGTCGATCAGACGCTGGCTCATTGTCGGACGGATTCCCTCATCCCGGCTGCTGCCGTCGATGGAAACCGTTATATCCTCCAATATTCCCTCTTTGCGCGCCTGCGCCGCCCTCTTATGGCTCCGGAGCACCCAGGTGTCCATCTCTTCCTTAGAGACATTTTCCCGGATCGCAGTCTCCTCCGCGCCCTCTAACATAACCTGCTCGCCGCGCTTTCCCGGCACAAACTGTGCAACCGTATACACCTTTCCACCGTCATACTCCGGATGGTTCGGGGACATCATGCGGTACGGCTGTACCGAAGAACTCTCCATTCCCCCGGCAATGACCAGATCCGCCATCCCGCTCTCAATCTTGGCTGCTGCCGCGCTGATCGCCTCCAGCGCCGACCCGCACTGCAGATCCAAAGTAACCGCCGGAATCCGCTCTGGAACCCCTGCCGAAAGTGCCGCCAGACGCGTGATATTGCCGCCTCCCCCGACCGCATTTCCTCCTATTATATAGTCGATCGCATCGGTTGGAAGCTCAAATCGCGAAACCACCTCCCGCAGCACCTCCGCCCCCAGCTTTTCCGCCGGGATATGACGGTACATTCCATCTTTCACCCCGATGTAACTGCGCAAACCGCCCAGAATATATACGTGATTCATACTTTTCTCCTGTTTTTCTTCTATTCCTAATTAAAATTAAAGGGATGCGGCAACGGACTCCTCATGCCTCCTGGCTGCATTTCTGCACTAAAAGGCTGATTCTGTTCACTACCACATCCCATCTTTATTTTCTATCTAATTTCCAAATAAGCCCGTCCGCTTCAGCGCCTTTCCAAGTGCTACCGCTGCCACACACTTAACGATGTCCAGCGGAATAAACGGAATTATCGACTGCACGATAACTGCACCCCACGGCTGTCCGGTCACGTGTTTCATCCAGCCTGCACCGAATGCGTAAATCACCGGAATACCAACTACAATCAGGAACGCTGTCTGGAATGCAACATTTTTCCATTTCCGGCAAAACAGGGAAATCAGGAACGCTACAACCAGAAATCCGATATAGTAACCGCCGCTCGGTCCAAGCAGTTTTCCCGGTCCTGCGCTTCCGCCGCTGAATACCGGCACGCCGCATAAGCCTAACAGCAGCCAGCTCGCCATAACTAAAATGGTATCCTGTGGTGCAATCAGCAGACCGATCAGGTTGACAATCATCGTCTGCGCTGTGATCTTTGCATCCGAAAACGGAAGCGGAATCGCAATATACGAAGACACACTGATAAGAGCCAGCATCATCGCCAAAAGTGTAAGCCGCTTCGCGCTCCATGCGCCGTGTACGTTCACTGCACTTGTCTCTGAACTCATTATATATACCTCCTCAGTGATAAAATTCTAAGCCGTGTAATGCATTTTCCTATGAATCACACACAGAGAATCTTTGCTAGAAAAGAGTATATCGGAATTTCAGAGGATTGTCAACCTTGTTTTTATAAATGGTTTACATATGCATCCATAGCTCCTCTGCACCCACTTTATCATCGGCATCCCTATTTTTCTGTAATCGAAAGAATTTCCTTTCCCTCTTGCTTCGTTCTCAGATACACCGCGTTTCTTCCCTCCTGCCCCGAATCCGACAGATATACCTCCTCATCAGGACGAAGTGGGGCAAGAAAACGTACTTCCAGAGCGGTCTGTCCCTTCATCCAGCCCTTCTTCCACAGACGAAGCAGGCAGGCATTCATAACAAGAAACCCCGGCAGAACTGCCGCTTCTCCCTGATGGATCGGATTGGTATCTGCCGCCTCCCGGAGATATTCTTCCATCTGGCTGCGGCTAAATACCAGCGTATCATCATCCTCACTGCCCAGTTCCGTAATTGCTTTCATGAGCGGCATTTTCTCTTTTTCCGGGACAAAGACGCTCTGGCGCGGTTTTACCAGCAGCACTTCCATCTCCTCATTTTCCCGTTCCTTTTCCTCCTCCGCTACCGCTATGCGGACCCGGATTGCCGAGCGGCCTTTTTTGATGATTTCTGGAGTTAATTTGGTATGGCAAAACTCATTCTCCCCCTGTTTGGGCTGCCAGTCCAGATGAAGTGTAGTTGTGCCTATCATCCAGCCCTCGTATCCTTCCAATGTGGAGAGAGCGCGCTCAAAGCAAAGAAGCTTCTTTTTCAATCTATCATTCACGGTATTTTCGACCTCTTCGTTATAAATTGTAAATCTGACTCGCATGCACTTTTCTCTGCTCATTATACTAGATCCGTTCCAGAATCACAATATCCGAATCTCCCGCGTCTCCCCCTGATCCACCGGAATAAATCGGTCTTTTAAGCCCGGCGTCAGCCAGATCGTGCTGCCCTCGTCAACCAGGACTGCCTCATAGTCCTGATGCGCCGCCGCTAACACGGTCACCGCCGCCAGAATTGCCTGCCGGGATCTTCTTTTACCTTTCATACATATTCCTCCATATAATCTTTTGTAATATCTTACTCTCCGCACCGGATTAGGCATCCCTAATCCAATAAAATCTGTCAATTATTTAAGTCTGTTTAAAAATGAGAATTTTTTTCTGTTTGCTTCATTTCGTATATTTTTATCCTTTTCGCACATACTCCATCTGTAAACATTTTGTCCCATTCCAGTCCCTTCGCGGTCACTGATATTGGCTTCTCTGATAGGAGATTTACACGATGCAGATTTCTTCATCCATTGAAAATAACCGGACTTTTTTTCAAAAAAAGCTCCGACCGGACATCAGTTTTGATGTCGTAGATCGGAACCTGATGATCGGCGGGCGCGATGCCTGCCTCTACTGTATTGATGGTTTTACCAAGGACGATACGCTTTTAAAAGTGCTGCAGGCGATGAGCAGCATTGAAACCGCCCAGATGCCTGACAATGCAAACGATTTTGCCGCCCTCTACCTCGCCTACGGCGAAATCGGGCTGGAAACGGATTCGGACGCGCTGATTATCCAGCTTCTCTCCGGTGTTCCTTTTCTTCTGATCGACGGGTATGCACAGGCACTCACAATAGACTGCCGCACCTATCCCGCCCGCGGAGTCAGCGAACCTGAAAAGGATAAGGTATTGCGCGGCTCGCGCGATGGTTTTGTCGAAACGCTTGTGTTCAATACGGCTCTGATCCGGCGGCGCATCCGCGATCCGAAGCTACGGATGGAAATCATGAATATTGGGGAAAGTTCGCACACCGATATCGCCATCTGCTACATGGAAAACCGGGTGGACACCGAACTTTTAAACCGCATCCGCACCCGGATTCAAAAAGTGCATGTCGATGCCCTCTCGATGAACCAGGAAAGCCTTGCCGAATGTATTTATCCGCACAAATGGTTCAATCCGTTCCCAAAATTTCGTTTTTCAGAGCGTCCGGATACCTCCGCTGCCTCGATTCTGGAAGGAAATATCATCATTCTGGTGGACAATTCGCCATCCGCAATGATTCTGCCATCCTCTGTTTTCGATATCATCGAGGAAGCCGACGACTACTATTTTCCACCGCTGACCGGCACCTATCTGCGCCTGTCGCGGACGGTCATCTTTTTCCTGACCTTATTTCTGACACCGCTGTGGCTGCTTTTTATGCAGAATCCCGGCTGGATCCCGGAATGGCTCGCTTTTATCCGTGTCACCGACGAGATCCATGTGGCGCTGATCTATCAGCTTCTGATCCTGGAATTTGCCATCGATGGTCTGCGGCTCGCGGCAGTCAACACCCCCAGCATGCTGACGACACCGCTCAGTGTCATCGCCGGTATCGTGCTTGGAGAATACTCGGTCAAATCCGGCTGGTTCAACAGCGAGACGATGCTCTATATGGCGTTCGTCACGATCGCCAACTACTCGATGACGAGCTTCGAACTCGGCTACGCACTCAAATTCATGCGCGTCCTGCTCCTGATTCTGACCTTTTTCCTCAATCTCTGGGGCTTCATCGCAGGAACACTCATTGCCGTCGGCTGCCTTGTCTTTAACCGGACAATCGCCGGAAAAAGTTATATTTACCCGCTAATTCCATTTCACTGGAGTGAATTAAAAAAGCGGCTGCTCCGGAACCGGCTGCCGCATGAGGAGAAAAACGGGTAAGAATGTCGCATAAAATGTCCGCATACCCACAACTGCCCGGATGGTTCCGGGTACTGGCTGTGGTTTATGCGGACATTTTAACTTCTATATCTATCTTCTATTTTTCTTTCTTATACACTACCCCTTTCAGCACCTCCAGCGCCTCCTCATACCGCTCTGCCCCCATCGAGGCACAGGACAACAGGAGCTTCGGATATCCCTCTTGAAAATGATGCTCCTGTTTTTCCAAAAGACTCCCGACCGACTCCACCGGGCGGACGGCGACGCCTGCCTGTGCCGCACGCCCGGCAATTTCCGCCGATGTAAGCGGGCTGTCAAGCTCCATGAGAACCAGAAAACCGGCATCGCCCAGATGCGTTCGCGCTTTTTCTCCAAAAATACGCCGCACCGCATCACACAGACACTTTGCCTTTGCCGCGTACAATTTCTTGGACTTTCGGATCTGGCTTTCCAGATGTCCGTCCCGGATAAACTGGCATAGGGCAATCTGCTCTGCCTTGGACGCCGTCTGGTTATAAAAACGCCCCCGCTCCTGATACCGTTTCAGCAGATCCGGCGGTAGGACCATGTAGCTCATGCGGATCGATGGCAGAAGCAGCCTTGAAAATGTCCCCAGATACACGACGCCCCGCCCGCCGGAAAGCCCCTGCAGGGACGGTGTCGGACGGTTATAATAGCGGAACTCACTGTTGTAATCGTCCTCAATAATCAGCATATCCTCGCGCGCCGCATCCTTTAAAAGCTTCATCCGGTCGCCCACCGGCATGACCTCGCCCCAGACTGTCATCTGCGATGGGGTCAGATAGCAAACACTTTTCCCTGTATGTCTCATCGCCTCTGACATTTGTTCGGATAACCCTGGTTTCATCTCTGTTGCACATACGTCTGGCTTTTCTATTCCGCACAAATCCTTTTTTGAGGACTCAATCCTCCTATCATTATTTTCCCAATATTCTCTTATATCTCCGGTCCGAAACCCATAATCCTCAAAAATCTGGCGTCCCTGCCGGAACGACGGATTAAAAAACCATGCGCTGTCCCGCTCCCGCAGCATCGGGCACAAAATATGCAAGAGACTCTGCACCCCCGCCCCTACTACGATACTGTCCGGCGTACAGATCACATTGCGGTGGCGCCCCAGATACGCACAGAGCGCCTCCCGGAATTCCCGCTCTCCCTGCGGTTCGCCGTAAGAAAGCAGCCGTTCATCCTGACGCAGGGCGCTCTTGACATAGCGCCGCCATAAATCAAACTGGAAGCTCTCCCGATCCACATTTGAAGACGCAAAATCATACCGGATTTCCGGGTGTTCCTCCTGATGCGGCACACCGTGCTCTATTTCCTCCCGGTTTGCAGCCGCCAGCACCGCATCCGTTACATAAAACCCGCTCTGCGGACGCGAAATGATATAGCCATCCGCCGCCAGCAGCATATACGCCGTCTCCACCGTCGTCCGTGAAAGCTGCAGCTGCAGGGAACATTTGCGGAGCGACGGTAGCTTCGCTCCCGGCTTCATCTGCCCGGACACGATCAATTCTTTGTAATATTCATATACTCTCAGATACCGGCTCTGTCCCGGTTCGCTTAAATTCAGTTCCATCGTATTTCCTCTATCTATTTATGTAAACGACGATGCACCGCATCGATCATCCGCATCATCCCATATCCCAGACAACCGCCCATCTTTCCGTCTTCACAATATTTTTCATCTCCACCACTTGTACCCCCTTATATCCAACTGCCTTCCTCAATTATACCGTTTTCTCCTGCTTATAGGCAATCCCCAAAATTGAGTACTGTTACTGTTCACGCATACGTGCCCAGTAACGGAAATTCCGAGGAAGAAATCAAAGAGCCGCTTCTTCCTAAGAAAGAAGAAATCCCCAGCATGATTCCGGCTGAAGTTGGTCTGGCATACTGCAACAAGCTTTTCTCTTTGGAAAAGCTGTGATATACGCAAAAAAACATAAAGAACCACTGCCTGTTTAAGGCGAAGGATACCAAGGGGCAGTGGACAATACGGTGGATTATTCATCGCTTACGATTTACTAATTTCTCTAAATCATCCCACATTCAATCAAATTAAAAAGAGGCACGGCATAAATTATTCTGATAGATTTTACATCAGATTGCTTTATGCCGTGTCTTTTATGTTATTATAATGATTGCTACATACATATAGCAGGCTTCACCCTCCGTTATACACCGGATTCGCATTGATTTTCGGTACGAAGGCTACAGCCGTTCCGCAATTTTCACCATCCTCCCCCCATACTTCTTCATAGCGCTGTCCGGCAGAAAATACCCAGGATGGATGTTTTGCCAAGTATACCAATGTTGCAAATTCCCGACGAGTCATAGAAATCAACTCACCGTTTCGGTATGCTGTTCTCTCCTTCAGCCGAAGCTCCAAGCCCGAAAAAACAAGAGTGTTACAAGGATGGAATGTCACAATATGGTCAAATCCTGGCTCGACCGCAATAATCTCCATAATTCTACTGAGTATATATTCTTCATGGTCGGTAAGCGACATTACCAGAAACTTGCCCATATTGTTCACATCCCTCTTTATTGATATTATTTTTGCATTACATTACGGGGTCATTTTTCATCTGTCGGATGCGGTATTCACCGCCATCGTCCCGTCTGCATAGAAGTAGTACCACTTACCATCGATCTGCTTCCAGCCTCCGGCAAACATCATTCCGGTGACCTTGTCCAGCCAGTACCACTTCTGATCCTCGGAGAGCCAGCCCTTCACTGACTCCCCGTTTCTGTAATAGTTCCACTGGCCGCTGTCATTCTGCTGCCAGCCGTTTGCGGCCTGCGGGTCAATGACGATTTCCACAAACCGCCGCAGAACCGTGGCGACCTCGGCGCGGGTGGCGGTTCCCTTGGGGTCAAACTTATTTTCATTCTTCCCGGTCAGGATGCCCGCCTGCTGCATGGACTTGACCGCATCCTTCGCCCAGCTGCTGATCTGTGTGTTGTCCGCAAAGGTCACAGCCTTCAAGGTCTGGGGCAGGTCATATCCCAGCTTTGCAGCATAATTTTTCATAATCACCGCCATCTGTTCCCGGTTGATGTTGGTGTCCGGTGCAAAGGTAGTGGCGGTAACGCCTTCCACAATACCGGTCTGCGCCGCCCAGTTCACATAGGGAGCATAGTAAGCGTCGGCTTTCACATCGGTGAATTTCCCGGTCTGGTAACTGTCCGGGTTGATGCCCGCCAACCGCCCCAGAGCTGTCACAAACATTCCTCTGGTCATGCCGGTGTCCGGGCTAAAGGTGGTGTCGCTGGTGCCGGAGAGCAGTCCCCGGCTGGCTGCAAAGAGGATGTTATCTGCTGCCCAGTGGCCGGTAATGTCGGTAAAGGCCGGGACAAAAGTTTTGTAACCCACGCCGTAAACGCTGAAATGACCGGTTTCAAAAACCACCGCTTTCAGGCTGGCATTGTAGCTGGATTTGGTGATCCATTCCACCTTGCCAGCGTCATCTACATAGACTGCATAGAGATTACCTGTCTGCTCACCATTTGCCGGTGTGTAGGGCAAACGCACCGATATAGTGTGACCATTTAAGTTGGCAATCGGTGTTTCTTTGCCGCCGGAGAGGCCGACCAGTGACAGGTCATAGGTCGGTCTTGTGCCGATGGTGGCTTGGGCCTCAGTGGAACGCAGTGCATCCACCTTATCTGCCCGGAGAATGATGTCCCCGCCAGCGTAGGCGGTATCCAGCTGCTTCAGAGTATCCAGGCCGATATTAACCGAAACCAGATGGTCTGTTGCTACGGTAAACTGCCGGACGTTTTCTTTAACCAGCAGATCCAGTGTCTGCGCCTTGATGGTCACGTTAAAAGAGGTCTGGTCTGCCGCCGGGGTGATGGGAACCGTAACGCCAATCCCGTTCTCTGTGGTGCCGTTCTTTTTCGCATCCTGTTTGGCCTTGTCGATGGCGGACTGGACAGAGCTGTTGTCCACTGCCGCATTGCCGTTTTTATCCGGCTGTATGGGTTTGGTTTCACCGGTGACAGGGGCTTGAGGCTTGTCCTCCGGCTGGTTGGTGTTATCATTGTTGCCGGAACCGTTAGAACCGCCGGAGGAGGAGCCTCCACCGCCGCCCGAACCACCAGAGGAGGAACCGCCGTCGCTGGAAGATTGCTTGGAAACAGTCAACATTCCAGAAACATAGGTGATCGCATAATTGTCATTTGACAGTGTACCAGTAATGTTGATCGCAGTTTTGCCGGTTTTGCTCATATCCGGTGTCTGTGCGTAGTCCAGCGTTACCGTGCCGCTCAGGGTATCTGCACCAACCAGACCTTCCACCTTGTAATCCTTATCTGCTTCCGGGCTGCTCAGATCGGGCGCGGTGCTGCCGGTGTAGGCGCTCTTATCAAGCGCCGTAACGGTAACTGACTTTTTCGCTACGGTCACAGTCACGTTCTGTTCTGCCACATCTGCGTACTCTGCGTTTCCCTGAACCTTATACCAAACAGTGTATTCCCCCGCGTTTTTCGCTGTGGGGATCTGCTCACTCCACTCAGAATCGCCAAGCCGGTAGAGCATTGTGCCGCCAGTGGTCTTGCCCGCTGTAACCAGAGCCTGTTCTGCACCATTGTAGGTCAGTGTATTGACCGTAGGTGCCGTAACAGTGGGGACAAGCTTGTTGGTCGCATTGACATTGACGGTCAGCGTGATGTCCTCATAGTTTGTGCTCTTGATTACTACGGTCACTGTGCCCACAGAGCCGATGGTTTTCACGTCATTTTTCTGAATCGGCAGGATCAGCTTGCCATCTTCCACCTTCGCGCCGCTGGTGTAGTAGCTGCCATCCAGTGTGATTCCGCCGATCTCATAGGTGAGCGCACCGTACTCTTTGGGAGTTTCCAGCGTGGGCAGGGCGGGGAGGGTCACAGTGTAGGTCTTTTCGCAGTCATTTACAATGGTAAGCGCAGTCTCCTTGGTGAAGTCAGGCGCAGCGGCCTTGGTGATGTTGCCAGTCGTGGTGATGCTGCTCTGCTTCAGGGCGTAGTTCTTCGCGGCCTGCCCCATCAGGGTCACTGTGGCAGTGACGTTCTTGCCGTTGCCCACACTGGCATCGTCAAAGTTGGCGGTGACGGTGTAGTCCTTGTCCTTCTGCAAGGTTACGCTACCCTCGAAGGTCACGCTGGAGATGCCCGCGTTTGTCGTGCCATCATAGGTCTTATCTTCTACCGCAACTGAAAAATTCAGTGGATACTTAGAAATTTCCGGTACCACGGAATCTGTTAATGTCCTATCGTATGAAGCACTTGAATCTGTCGGTGTAAATTTCACGGTATAAGCCTTGTTATCTTCTACATTCGGATAAATACCAGATGCTGAACTACTATTTTCCGGTTCCCAGCTCCAGGTTCCGGCTACCGGTTGATTTGCACCATTATACACACCATAACCAGAAGCCAGGGAAACCGGAATCTGAGCAAGTGAAACCCCATAAGTCCCCTTCGCATCCCACTTTTGTGTTCCGTTTCCTACAATTCTCAGTGTATCCTTGGTAGACACATTAAGCGGTGCCGTTCTCTCAGAAGCAAATGCATTCTCTTTCGCCTTTATTCTGCTGGTTACCTGATATCCATGTGCCGGATATAATCCCTGAATTTCCGTACCGTCAATCCATGTAAATGCTCCGTCTGAATCTGCATCACGGTATCCATACTCAATGTCATTTTCCGGATTCGTTCTGTTTATGGTAATCGTCGTACCGGTTATAGTCACCTCATCCTCAATTATTGCAGCCGGTGCTGCCGTTCTTTTAAGAATCGTGATACTTTCGGGTTTTCCGGCAAATTTCTTATCCGTGTTGCTTGCAGCAACCCGATAATAAACCGTACTCTCATGATCGGAAGAAATGATGTCTGTAATCGAAATTCCTGATCCACTGCCCATTTTTGCAGATGTCCAGTTTGGAGAGGTATTGGTTCCGTTTACAATCACATACTGTAAAGATGAGGAAATTGTGATTTCTTCCTTCCGATAATCAATATTCGGCTTGTTCGATTCTCCCGGAATCGCCTGTGTTTGCAAATCCGCCACCAAAACCGCTTCACTGGCTGACATGGACGAGGATGCTTTCCTGCGAATATAGAATGGTACAGACCCATCATTTTCACGAATGTTATCCAGCAGCCTTGTCAGACGAACCATACCACCCCGTCTTATAGGTGTCCATGACTGTGCATCCTTAGAAGCAGCATACTCCAGATCGCAGGAAGCTTTATTCTCTAAAGTCTCCTGTTCGTAATTGATAGAAACATCATCAGCAGTAGGTGCCTCCTGCCGCACTTTTTCTGTCTGGAAATTTACATAGGTTACATCAAGAGATAATTTACCCTCCTTTTTAATCATCAGTCTGACATGATATTCTGTGTCCGGAGCTAAATCCTGAATAATATACTCATAGTTTCCGGAAGAACTTTCCGTAAGTAGCCTTCCTTTCGAGAACATTTCATCTAATGTCCCTGTCTGCTCATCCTCGCCGGAGGATAATAAAAACCTAACCTCTGCTCCGGGAGTTCCTGTTGCCTTAAGTGTAGCAGTCGCTTTTGTTTCAGAAATCGTCTTAATATCCGTGACAGTTGCGGAAGTGATACTTGCCGCATTATTATTAGAATATGTCCCAGTAGCTGAATCATAATATACCGTCTTACTGTACTTGCGGAAATGCGGGTAATCCTCCGTTCCGATCACCTGTCCCCATATACCCTCTGATTTTTCACCGTTTAATTTATAGGCAATTTCGCCGGATTTCAGTTTTTCTTCGCTATCTAGAGTAGTAATTCCACCCCAACTACTAAATGTGCCTTTTGTTGTCTCATAACAGTTCTTAAAACTAGCCCTATTACTCATCGTGGAACCAGTTCCTTCCAGTTTTCCTGATACAGCCAAGCAATTAGTCACCGTTCCTTTTTCAGAACTATTGAGAAAATGTGTTCCTACTACAAAACAATTCTGAATATTGGCACCAACAGCGGTATAACACAACCCGTAAGACCAACCACTTTCCAACACCAGCCCTAGATTTTGTACTTTCCCATCTTGAATCCTTGCCACCAGTCCCCGCTTATAACTTGTAGGGTCATTAGCAGGTCGCAGTCCGGAAATTACATGATAATTTCCCTCGATATTCCCCTTGAAAAACTTATTAGATGATATGTCTCCAATGCTTGTCCAGTTATGTCCGTCCGGGATCTCAATATCTCTCATCAGCTTCAGATTGCTGTTATCAGGGATTTTACTATCATTAAACTGCTTTGCAAACCAGAAAAGCTGACCAGCATTATAAATCTCATAATATTCCCCCGACTTTATTGCCTTCTGATATGCACCACATGCTTCACAAAATCCATCTGCATTATAGTACTCATGCCTACAAAAGGTATCATCATAAAACATCTCAATTTCATTTGGTGTTGTTGTCGATATCGTCTTACCTGATGCTGTGATCGGATTGCCGCCATTTAAGCCTGGTACCGTCACCGAAATCTCTGTGTTTCCCTCATTTTCCGGCAGATATACCGTCAGATGTCCCGTGTTCGCTTCATCATACGAAATCTGCATGGAAGGAATGACCATAGCTGCACTTTGACCTTCTTGATTGATCAACGGTTCACCATCCTGCTTGATCGTGATATCGGTTGCCTGTAATACCTGATCGCTCGTGATCGCCGTGGAAACAAATTTTAATCTTGTCTCATAAAGAGGAATTCCGGTCTTCAAAGTAATCGTTGCATTCTCATCATCAACGTCAGCAACGTCAGCTTCCATCTGATAAACATAGTTTTCTCCAAGCGTCACATCTACCGTTACCTGTGTCTCTGACGTTAATGGTTTCAGATAATTGGATGCCGTAAGTGTGCCTTGATAAGCGCTCACCTTCATCGTCCCTGCATCCCAGGTAATCTCTCCCACGCTGATCGTCACCGGATAAGAGCTTTCGGTTAATCGTCCATCCGCAATCGTGCCCTGAATGGTATACTTTTTCAGTTCGAAATTTTCACTTTTCGGGAAATAATCGCCGCCATTTAAGTTTACTGTGGCTTCATTACTGATAGAAATAGAGCCATCCAAAGTACCACCCGGCAACGATTGACCTGGCTTTACTGCGATACCAATGGCATACACTTCATTCTGATATGCAATGGCCGAAACCGTTCCGCCATTGATCGCAATCTCACCATACTTGTATCCGCCTTCTACTGTTTTGGCTCCACCGCCGCCACAGCCGATTCCGGCTCCGGGGTGTCTTCCTGCGTTCTTAGCATATCCTCCATAGGCCGTCACATTGCCGTCATTGATCTCAATCCGATCCACGCAGCCGTTTGCTCCACCGCCAATTCCGGCTCCGCCGTATACATTTGTAATATCCTTGTAGTAGCTTCCATGTCCGCCCTTGGCATACACAGTTCCGCCATTGATGATAATGGTACCGCTGCCACCCTCTGCACTGCCGCCAATACCTGCTGCCATCTCGCCGCCATAAGCTTTGATATCGCCTCCGTCGATCACAATCGTCCCCAAGGAACCATTTCTCCTGCTTGACGCACCAATTCCGGCGCCTTCTCCACCGGTTGCTTTTAAGCTTCCCTCTCCGCTGATCGTCAGGGTGCAGCCTTCCGGCACCTCAATAGCCGCACACATATCACCGCCCTTGAGCGTGTTTTTTCCCTCCAGAATCAGATTCAGGTTTGCACCATTTCCCAGTCGGATCGCCGGTATCCAGTTACTTGCTGTCGTAGCGTTCTTATCGATCGGAATCTGGATATCCAGATCCGAAATCGTGATTGTAGCCTCCACACCATTAACCAGAATAACATTGGTCGTACTTCTTCCCGTGATAGTCGCATGATTATACTGTTCCAATGTGTTGCTGTTGATGTTGATACCGCTATCCGCAATATCATAAGTATCTGTTGATGCCAGCAAAGCGATTCCGCCGTCTATGCTGACCTCGATCTCCGGAAGCTCCACGCCCTCTGCCAAAATATACTCTCTCGGAAGAACCGGAAGATAATAATAGAAACCACTTTCATCTTCCCGGTTCTCATCCGGCTCCCAAGTGACGCTGATATCCGTCAGCACCGGGATATCTTCTGAGATTTCCTCATCTTCAAACTCATAATCCTCAAGAAAATCCCCGCCATTGCTGTCGGTCGCGATCAGAAACGTACCCTGCTGGTCTTTCTCCTGAACTTCCTGTTTATCTGCTTCCTCCTCATCATTACTATCCGGCACATTTTCTGAATTTTCTGTTTCCGGAGTTTCCTCCTCATCATTGCTATCCGGCATGTTTTCTGAATTTTCTGTTTCCGGAGTTTCCTCCTCATTATTGCTATCCGGCACGTTTTCTGAATTTTCTGTTTCCGGAGTTTCCTCCTCATTCAGATTTTCTTTCTTTGCATTACTGCCGGCAGCAATTTCCGAGTCTTCTTTCTTATCACGGTCGTCTGCTGCCGCTTTCTCATCTTCCGCGCCCTTATCGCGATCCGCATTATTTTTCTGATGATTCACGTTCTTATATTCCACCACCGAAGCCTCGATCGTCTCCGGGAAATTCAAATAATCCTCAAAGTTTTCTCCGGCATCCGCAGGGATCTGAATATGCGCGACCTCCTCCGGCAATTCCGTAAATCCCGTGATCACTTTCAACTTTTTTGTAGGGACTGCAGCAAACGTTGCAGACGGTATGCATAACTGCATCGCCACCATTGCCGCCAATGCTGCAGATACGATCTGCCGTTTCTTCTTTTTATACCTCATATCCATTTCCTCCTGTTGTCATTATTTTCTATATAGCGTGACGGTTTTGTTCTCTCCGGTAATATTTTTTATTCATACTTTTTCTCCTCACCTGATTCATTACTTCCCCTTTTTCCCTGAAGAAGCCGGGAGACTGCTTCCCCCAGCTGATGCTCTGTAACGGGCTTTACCCAAAAGTCATCTACCTGCATCCTGCGGCTTTGGGGTTCAAATTCTGCCTGATCGCTGATCCAAAGGAGCGGGACATCCCTGCTGTACCCTCGTATGCTCATGCAGAAATTCATTCCCCTGGCTCCGTCCTCCATGACCACCACAGCATCATAAGGCCCATCCCGCTGCATGGCATAGACGCAGAATACGCCATTGTCAAAGCGGTCTACTTTGCCAAGCTTCATCAGTAACGCCGTTTCTTTCTCCTTCTGACTATAGCTGCATAGCGCAATTCGCATTTCCATACCTCCGTTTCCTGATGGGCTCCATCGCCTCATATAGCTCCTGATCACTACAATCTATGGAGAGGAATGCCGGGATACGAAGCTGATACGCGATCAGGGCGAAGTTTTTATCATCGCTCCACCAGACAAGCGGTGTTTCCGGTGCCAGCTGCTTTGCCTGAATGGCAGCCTCCAATCCCCTTGCCCCGGTCATGGCGATGACAACCGCATGATATCGGCTCCGCCGCAGTGCCTGAGATAGCTGCTTCTCATTCCATAGCTCGTCGATGACAAGCTGTCCGTCCCCAGCAAAAAGGGAGCGCAGCCTGCTCTCAAACCATTCTGCATTCCTTAATTCCGTACAAAGTGCGATTTTCATGCTGAGCCTCCTTTCCTGAAAAGAAAAACAAGAAAGAATGTGCCTTGGCACATTCTCGCGCCGAGCGCGGTCGCTTGCGACATGTTTCTTCTTCGCGCGAGTGCGCATCCCGCGGAGCGTTTTTTTGTCATAGGACGAAGTTTCCTATGACATAAAAAACCAGACCTTCTCATCGGAAAGTCTGGTAGTATAATTAGAGTAGCATCTTGTCAAGGGAAATGCAACCGACTTTGTTTAAGACGCAGGTTTCCTGTTTAAGACGCAAGTTTTTCCTGCGGTTTTATGTTATACTAATATTGGATTATTGTGCAAAGGAGATGGCACGATGCAGATTGCGATTGTGGATGACAGAGCAGAGGACAGAGAAGAACTGTCTGTCTGCCTGGAAAATTATATGAAAAAGCATCAGCTGGACTATACGCTGACAGAATTTGAGGACGGAGAGAATTTTCTGAAAGCTGCCGCCCAGGTCAATTTTCAGCTTGTCTTTATGGACATCTATATGGAGAACATGGATGGAATAGAGACCGCCAGAAGGCTGCGCCAGAAAAACAGGCTCTGTAAGATCGTTTTTCTGACCATTACAGAAGATTATGCCCGGATGGGGTACAGCCTGTCCGCCAGCTATTATCTGCTGAAGCCGCTTTCGCTCCATCAGGCAGATTTTGAAGAAGCGATGGAGCTGTGCCAGCTAAAACCGCCCTATGAAGTGATGACACTTTCGGTTATGGCTGACCGTCAAAAACTGGAACTTCCCACAGAGAAGATTCTATACATAGATTATCAAAACCGTATGACACGGATTCATACGGCGGAACGCGTGATACCGGTAAGCGGAGGCTTTCAGGAGGTTACTGCCGCATTGCAGAAGGACAAGCGTTTTTTGCCCTGCTACCGGGGCATTTTAATCAACATGGATTACATCAGCCAGGTTGACAGTCAGACCTTCCGTTTGATAAACGGGGAGGAACTTCCGATTGCCCTCCGCAATGGAAAACAGCTGCGGGAAACTTACCGTCAATATGTTTTCTCTGGAATGGGGGGTATTGTATGAGAATGAAGCAAATGCACAGGCGTATTCTGGAGGGCTGTCTGGCCTGTCTCCTCTGCTTCACCGGCAGTATCCCCGCATTTGCCGCTGAAACCGCAACCCCAGCCAATGCCGATGAAAGAAGGGAAAATCCGCCGGGTTTAGAAAGCGAGGCTTCGGAGACACGGAAGAGCGGAACCCCGGAAACACCGGAAGCACCGGAAGAAGTATCCCTCGTCCTTGTCACAGAAATACAAAAGGAAGACGAACTGCTCTCCCTGCCAGATTTCACCCTGCCCCTTAGAACCACACCGTCTGATGATGACCTGGAGGAAATTTATCAGCTGGCCCTTCGGTATCAAACCGTCTGCGCCACTGTAACAGCAGGTGAAGAAATCCGGCAGGAAACATTTTCTGTCGCATGGGATTTTTCGGCCATTGACCAGACCACTCCAGGCGAATATACCGCAGCAGGCCGGATTGAACTGCCGAAGGGGTATGCCTTTGGTGAAGCTGTCTTGCAGGAGCTTCAGATTTCCGTCCGGGTGGAAGAAATGCCGCCTGCTGTCATCACCTCCATAGAGCAATGGTATCCTTATACGGACGCGTTTGCGATTCAACAGGGCAGCGAAACCGAAACGCTGGAAAATTTGTTTGCCTTTTCCCCTTACTATCTGGAATGCTATGCGGAAAATGGAACCAGCTACACCGCTGTGGTGGAATGGGATTTTTCTGGTATTGATTTGAATACTGTGGGACTGTACCATGCAGCAGGAAGGCTGACTGCACCGGAAAATACCATATTTGCGGATCGTGTCGATTTCCCTGAAATTTCAATTCCTGTTTCTGTTCAGGCTCCGGGCAGCCCAGACATCAACTGCTTCCTGGTTCGCAGAGGAGGCCTTTATTTTCCCTGGGTCACACCGCCGGGGAATCTGGACAAGGTCAGTATATGGCTGTCCAAAAACAACGGTTCATGGAACCGTCTGGAAAGTGGCGTTTATGTGGGTCAGGAAATGCTCTCGATTGCTACCCGTCTGCTGATGCCGGGCAGCAGTTACCGCCTTCAGGTGGATTATGACGGCGGACAGACCGGCATCCTGTCCTTTACCTACGCAGATGAAATTGTCCTTGAAGGGTATCATGAAGGCGACCGGGATGGAGGGGATGCAGGCGGGAATCCACCCGATACCATCATTCAACCGCCTCCTGAAGATACCAACGATCAGGATGACGGTTTCGCAGACAGGCCCTACACAAAGCCTCCAAAACCGCCTGTAACAAATGGCGGCAGAGTGGATTCCAACGATTCTGAAAAAACACCACCTGTCAGTGAAGAAAATGATCCTGCGGATCATGAAGCATCCCACAAGTCTTCCGAGCCATCCTGGGAGGGAAAGGATGATTCCATAGATATAGATAAAGACGATTTCCCATCGGAACAGGCAAACGGTGATACAGAGGAAGATGCGGATTCCAAAAGCCCTGATTTTTCAGAGTTCTTCGATGAAACCACCGACCGGATTTCCGGCACGCGCTTTTTGATGATGCTGCAAACAGGGGAGCAAAGAGCTGTCTTTTCCAAACAGGGAATCACCATCAGCATACCAAAAGACGCCTTGCCGGAGGGCATCCAAAACGAAGATCAGATTGAAGTCATCATCCAAAAGGATACGGACGGCGGTTTTTCTTTTTCGTTTTCCATCAATGGAACTGCGCTCAGCTCCCTGCCGGATGTTTCTGTCATGCTGCCCTGTCCAAATGACCCGGCAGCCGGCACATGGTTCCTCTGTGATGAAAGCGGCGTGGAAATTCCCATGACCGGTTATGACGATGCGGCAAAAGCCGTCTCCTTTCAGATCAGCCATACAGGGGCATACACCATTGTGGGAAAGGAAGATGCCGTTTCCCTGGCACAGGCCGCCGACACAGAGCATAGCCGGTCGCCCATACTCCTTTTGATTCCGGCCTGTCTGCTTCTTCTGTCTGCCGGTGTGTTTTTCCTAAGGAGGCGAAAATAAGATGGTATCTTCTGCGGTAAAAAAATATGCTGCCCTATGTATGGTCTGCCTGTGCTCATCCCTGTTTTTTCTTGGCCTGTATCAGTTCAATAATAAATATAGCCAAAACACAATCCAGGCGGCAAATGGGATTCTAGCGCTTTCTGAGGAAGAACTTCAAAAGTCACCGGTGCGCTTTCTGGTATCCGGCTGGGCATTTTATCCTGACGCGCTTTTGACCCCGGAAGAAATACGGGATGAAAGCCATTATATGCGCTACCTTTCCATCGGAGAGCAGACCAATTTCTCCAGCCCTGCAAACCCTTCTCCCTATGGCTGCGGGACTTATCAGATGACATTCTTTCTGCCGGAACAGAAGGAAACATATGCGCTGGAAATCCCGGAAGTGTTTTCTGCTTACAACCTTTATCTGGATCATGACCTGATCCTGCAAATGGGGGAACCGTCACAGGGGACACCATTGGTTCAAAACCGCATGGTCACTTTTCATGGCGGAAAACCGGTCACACTCACCATAGCGGTCAGCAACTATGACCACTTTTACGGAGGGATTGTCTATCCGCCTGCTTTCGGAACGATGCTGGCGGTCAATACAACCAGAGGAATCCGGTTTGCATTCTGCCTGTTCAGCTGTACAGTTACCTTTGTCTGTGCGCTGCTGTCCTTTTATTTCAGCCGCCGGATGAAACAGAAAAATACATTCCTGTTCGGACTGATCTGCCTTGCCATGTGCGGCCTGTCATCCTATCCTGTGCTTCATATGCTGGCTGCGGTTCCCGTATTCCCCTGGTACACGATTGAACTGTTCTGTATCTATCTGGTTACCTGGCTGATCATAGTTCTGCAAAACCGGATATGCAGGCCGGGCTTCCTGCCTGCGGCCATCAGTAATGGAGTGGGCGCTGCCTTCCTGGTATATGCGTTTGTGTATGGCATGATGGCTTCCCATCTCTCCCTTGGAGCGATTCGTTTCTTCTCTGCATCGGTCTTTTGTTATAAGGCGGCATCTGCGCTCTATCTGCTTATCATCGCTGTGCTTGCCATTCACAGAGGAGAAAAACGGAGCAGGCCGATCTTCTATGCTGCGGCAGCCGCAACCTGCGCCTTTATATGGGATCGCCTTCTGCCGGTTTATGAGCCGGTTATCGGCGGTTGGTTTTTGGAATGGGGCAGCTTTTTCATAGCAGCAGCCATCGGTTATTCCCTCTGGCGCGATGTGATAGAAGGATATGGAAACAGCCTGATTTTCCAGGAAGAACGCAAGCAGGTCATCCGTCAGCTTTCTATGCAGACCGAATACAGCCGTCAGGTTTCTGAAGCAGCGGCAGAAAACAGAAGGCTGATCCACGACATCAAACACCATCTGCGCACCATAGACCGCATGGCCTCTGAACGTGGGCAGACGGAGATCTGCTCCTTCCTGTTACAGGTAGAGGAACAGGTTGCGGCATCATCGGGTCACTCCCCTGCCCAGTTCTGCAAAAATCCCGTCGTAAATGCACTGATTGAATACTACTACGGCATGGCGCAGACACAAGGGACAGAATTTCAGGTGCGGCTCGATCTTCCCGATCAGATGCCGCTTACCGATGTGGAACTGTGTACGGTGCTGGGCAATCTTTTGGACAATGCCGTTGAGGCGTGCAGCCGCCAAAAGCAAGGGGTGCGCCGCGTTTTCATTGCAGGCGAAACCAGAGGCAATATGTACTTTTTGAAGATTGAAAACACTTACGACGGTCTGGCCTTGCAAGAGGGAAAAACATTCCTCTCCCGAAAGGGTACATCTGATGATCATGGAATCGGGCTTTCCTCTGTCCGAAAAATCATTGAAAGCCATGGCGGTGATCTCGATCTTGTTCCCGGTGAGGAATCCTTTCTTGTTGGAATTACAGTGGGTTTATAAACATTGCTCAATATATAATATAATGTTAATACTTATCGTTTGCACACTGTTTTACATACGATGAATAGCATCAAATCAAGAAGCCCTGACAATCTTCGACTGTCAGGGCTTCTTGATTTGAAAATAGATATGTTTCCATAATTGTTCTGATTGCTGTAATATCCGTAAAAGTGAGTTTTATACCACGATTATGCATAGCCAACACTTCATTCAGATTTTCAACAAGTAATTTATCCAACTTTTTATGTATTGTCACAGGTTGTTCCTGAATCGCATAGTAATGTGGGCGATAATTTCCTTGTTCCTTATTGCTCATCACATACTTATCCTGCCAACCAAGACAAGTCGTTAAATCGCCCTGCAGGTCTGCGTCTATGAGCAATACTTTCTTGCCCTGCATTGCAAGCCCGACTCCGAGATTAACTGTTGTGGTGGTCTTTCCGACTCCGCCTTTCTGGTTACATACGGAAATCATTTTACAGTTTGACACTTCTTTTTGCCCTCCTTTCTGAAAATTCATAGCCACCGCATTATGGCCATATGAAGTTTTAGCTTTATCTTGTAGTTTGCGAATATCTGTATAAATAGAAAAAGCCCTTTGAGAAAGGGATTTCTCCTCTCTCAAAGGGCAAGTTGGCAAACTGGAATTTGGTGTGTGCTTTATAAATTTTTTCCGATCCACTCAAGTTCGTTCATGGAATCCTTATTTTTTTCAAGTTCATCTCTGGCTGTTGCGTAATATGATTTTTTGAAAAGCATATCCCATGAAAGATATTTTGCCATACAGTCAAACTGCTTATCAATCAGCTCATACTGGATACTGCCTACGGGAGAACCACCTACAACAATCGTGCCAACTTTTTTGTTTTTTAACTGCAATCCACGGCAGTAGCACTTATCAATGATAAGTTTCAATTGTGCTGACATTCCCCACCAATAAACTG
>OWJB01000033.1_pt1 | contig 39851 bp, 52 predicted proteins | sample 1732861 | NCBI WGS metagenome assembly OWJB01 (sample SAMN05065762, study PRJEB22554) | human gut metagenome | biome: ENVO:2100002; feature: ENVO:00000062; material: ENVO:00002003 | host: Homo sapiens | place: USA
ATACGCCCTGTACATACTTCCGCTGATACTTTTTCTGATATCGATTGTATTAATGATATTCAAAGCAACTCGTTAAGCGAAAAAACAAATAAAAAAGGAGGAACGTCATGAAGAAAGAATTTGAACCTGGAAACGTGAAAGAGATCATCGATTCTATTCCAGAGCGGAACCTGGAAAAAGAGGACGATATCGACAAAGAAGCTCACCGGCTGGAAGGGTGCATGTATTTCTTACGCGGATATATGGGGGGAGATGCAGAACTGCATCCGGAACGGGTGTATACCGGCGCAGATATTGTTGAGCTTCTGGATGCTGTGATCCACGGAAGGGAGTGAGGTGTGTGACAATCACAAATCACATCGAAATCAATGGAACTGTCCGCGATTTTGAAACCCTCACAAAAGAAGAACGAGAAGAAATAGCTGCTCTGCTGTCTGACCGTTTCATGGCGGCAGCAGGATACCAGAGAATGAAAGGAGAACGGGATGAGAAGGGAAATCGAGGTATACAACCCCAAAAGGGAAGCGCGCCTGGAAATGCAGTTGAGAAGGAGAACGGAGGAGCTGAACGAGAATCTCAGATTTCAGGGATTGCTGTATGAGACGATCTTAGTTCTGGCGGTGCTGTTGATCGCGACGGTCTTCGCGCTGCTTGTCGTTACATCAAACAGATTTTTATAGGAGGACTCATGGGAAAGTACAAGGAAATCCAGATTGAAGTCAGCGATGAGGTGTATTCGGCGCTGGAGCAGCTGGCGGATGATCTGAATAAAGCAGAGACGATTATCCTAAACAGAACCGGAAAACAGGAACTGATCGGTCAGAGAAGTATGACTGTGGAGCATATCGCACTTCTGGCAATCGAAACATATGTTCACAATATCGAGAAAAGAAAATGCCAGAAACCGGATCCGCTGGGATATACAGAGTAGGGGGAGAAAAATGCAAGAGCTTGCAATTGTAGTAAAAACGACAGACGAACAGGAGGAACGTCTTGAAAGACTTCTTCCTTGGCACCAGAAACACGTGGAAGAGGATGGAAGCTATCCGCATAGCAACTGGAACGAAAGCGATATGCTGGAATGCCTGGTAAACATCCATGCAAACGAACTGGTTGAGTTCCTTCTGTCGGAAGAGGAGCGCCGCCAGGGAATTATTCCGGAAAAGGAAAAGGGCCAGGCATAAAAGCCTGACCCTAAACCGTATACGAATTTGTGACAAGATTAGTATACGGCATACGGCGGAGAAAGTCAAGTTTTACAAGGGTTTAGCCGCCGTTTAGTCACTCGTTACAGTCATTAAACTTAGGCAGGGTGTAGAATGTCGTATTTGAGAAATAGCTGTTATCTCCCGTATTGCATCGAAGTAGAAGAAGTACATTCGAATAGGTATGGGAAGAGAGGATATAAGAGGGCACCGAGGAAGGAGCCGACCAGGGAAGAGATAGCAGAGGCGAATGAGCGCCGCCGCATTAAGAAGCTCTACCGAATCATAGCCACGAATTTTGATTTCGGAGATTATCACGCAGTCCTGACTTACCGGCAGGATGAGAGACCGACACCGGAACAGGCAAAGAAGATTCTCCGAACACTTCTCCAGAACCTGAGAAAAGCGTACCAGAAAAGAGGGGAACCGCTCCATTACATCATAGTAACCGAATATGAGCGGGCTGCCATCCATCATCATTTGATAATCAATGAGATTGGAGACACGATCAAGATTCTCAAAAAGCTGTGGCCGTATGGGGGAACACATTTCACGCCCATCTATGAGGCAGGAGAAGTGAAGGAGCTGGCGGCGTATCTCATCAAAGAAACTCAGAAGAGCTTCCGGAAAAAGGACAACCCCAACAAGCTGGCGTATTCATGCAGCCGGAACCTGAAAAAGCCGGTAGTTAAAACCAAGGTTATCAAGGCGAACACCTGGAAGAAAGAACCGGTGCCGCCTGCTGGGTATATGATCCGGCGCGGCGATATCGTGACCGGAATTAATGTCCTGGGCTATCCGTACCGGTATTATACGATGGTCCGCATCACTGCCGGGAAAGGAGAGGGCTGGATAAGGCCAAGGAAATATGCACCTGAATCGAGAGGAGTACCGCCTGATTAAACGGATGAGCCGCGGGGAATTGCAGGACTACCTGGAAGAGGTTTCCGGAGAGCTGGAGAAAGAGGCGATCCGCAAAGAGGCGCTGCTGGATGCAAGGGAATCACTGGAAAAGGCAATTGATATCAAAGGATTAGGACCGGTGCGGAAAGCAGAGATCCGGAAAAAATATAAAAAAGCAATGGAGGAAAAAGAGCATGGAAGAAAAACGGGAGCTGCCGGAGGGTGTTAAAGAAGAAATGGGCGCATGTATCTTTTGCGGTCAGACGTACATGTTTGCGAATGTCGGACTCAGTACGGAGCAGTTAAACGAAGCAGCGACGGAGAGATGCACCTGCGAGGAAGCAAAGAACTGGCAGGTGCAGCGGAATCGGGCGAAGAAGGTACGCAAGAAAACGGAAAGAATCTTTGCTAATGATAAGTGTCTGAATTTTATGCTGACGTCGGCGAATATGATCTTGTCCGGAGAACTGGATAAGGTAACGGTAAAAATGAATGATGGAACCGTGGGAACCATCGCGTTGACAAAAAAAGGCAGTATCAAGATCCAGCGCAGCAAGACGATCCAGGACGCAGCGGAGGGATAAGATGTATGAGGTAACCGTAAAAATTGGCGGAAATGCCAGTAAATACTGGGCGTCACTGGAATTTGACGATGCCAAGGGGAAGACTCATCGAAAAGAGATTGCCAGGGAGCGCAGCGCCACGAAATCAAGCAATACGCTGCAGGCACTGATTGACGCCCTCGGCATTCTTCGGAACCCATGCGTTTTAACAATCTATACCGAAGACGATGCCCTGGCAGCAGCCTGGTCGAACGGATGGGTCAACACCTGGCAGCAGCATAGCTGGAAAAATGCCAGAGGGAACACCGTGAGAAATGCGGAGCAGTGGCAGCAGCTCTATGAGCTCATGAAGCCACACGGGAGGCGATTTGTATGTCAAAAAGCATAATGGAGCCGAAGGGTGCATATCAGTGCTGGAACTGCGGCGATACGCGGAACCTGGAAGTGCACCATATTTTCTATGGAATCCGTGCCAGAAAAAAGTCAGAACACTATGGTTTGAAAGTGCATCTCTGCCCTGGCTGCCATCGATGGGCGAAGACGGGGGTGCATGGCGGAAATCATGAATTAGATATTCGCTTGAAGCAGGAAGCGGAACGGCTTTTTGAATCAAAATACAGCCGGGAGCTGTTTAGACAGGAATTTGGCAGGTTTTACACAGAGGAAAATGCCGAAAACACGAATAAAACATTAGATCTTTTGGGGGTACAGTGGATATGACGGTGGATGATTTGTTAAAGGTATTAAGTAATCCGGATATGATCCGGATCATCAATGATGGCAGTGATGTTTATGTCGGATATCTCGGTACAATGCAGCATCACAAAGGGGATTTATCAAAAATCATGAAGCAGGAAGTACATTCATTCCAGTGTATTCCGGAAATCCGTCATAGGAATTGGAGAGAAAAGGGACTGGATGCCCCTCTTCTTCCGGACGCGATACCGACCTATGCGTATGCGGATCTGCAGAGCACACTATATTACACAATTTACATATAAAGGGGTAAAAAATGAAGAAAACAGAAGGAAAACGCACTTCGGTTGCGGAATATGTGAGAAAAAGAGCCTGCGGGCAGCAGGTAAATGTGGAACAGAGAAAAGAAAGCACTTCGGCGGCTTGCGAGAAGACTGCCACAGGGCAGCAGGAGGAAAAGAAAAGCGATTTGGAGCTGCTTCGGGAGTGCTGCGAAAAAGAAAAGTACTTCCTGGAAATGTTCCAGAAAGCGAGCAGCAGCAATGTGAATGATGTGAGAGCGAGGGTGCTGAAAGTGCAGGCATTTGAACAGGCGATCCGGGCGCTGACGGGGGAGAGGGCAGCAGAAGAGCCGAAGGAACAGATCCCACTACCGCCCATGAAGAATAACACCCAGCGGAAGGAATGGCTGGCAGACTATCGCTCCTGGGGAGTCTGGTACGCAGACAAGCATATCGGCGCGGTTTACTACAAGTACGATTTTGATAACGGCGCGAAATTGATTGTCGAGGAATACGAGGACACACTTACCACCCTCAGAAAGGCAGAAAAGTGTATCAGCCGGTATTATCATCTGGTAGGCGGTCCGGAGCCGGTCAGAAGGACGGACGGGAGTCCGAAATGGAGCCGTCACGAAAACTATACTAAATATCCGGACAGCGAAAGCGAGCTGGTAGAGTTTTTGAAAGATATACAGAAATAAACCTCTATGTGGCAGTTATATATTACCGAATATGCCATTGGTCTATAGAGCGAGGCTCCGGAACTCCACCGGAGCCGGAAAGGAGGCGGCTATGAGAGCTGCAGAGATGAGAGATATTATCATCAGCAAATTAAAAGATGGACCCAAGACAACCCCTGAACTCGTTGAAATGACGGGATTCAGCCCAGAGCAGATCCGGGAGCGGATGCGCCGGGCAAAAGTCGAGGGAATGGTGGAAAGCGCTGTGATAGACAAAGAATTTATGTGGTATGACAAAAAACAGTGGGATCATGTTGTACAGGTTAAAGAGGATAAAGGACCGATTACATTCGGAGAATTAAGAAGAATCAGCCACTATATCAGACCGAATTTTCGAATCCGCGTTTATGACTTCGTCCCGAAGAGGGGAGAGGAAAAGGCTGGCGTGATCCGGATGAAGCACATAGACAAGATCTATCGCCATGTTGTCACGTTCAAGGAAGGGGGAAGTACCACGCTTGTGAAGTTGGCGCAGTATTTCCGGGATGGCAGCAGGAACAGATGCATACGGTAATTCGATACCCGGGCAGTAAGGCGCGTCTGGCGGACTGGATCATCAGTCACTTCCCGGATCATCGCAGCTATTTGGAGCCGTTCTTAGGTTCTGGGGCTGTCCTATTTAAGAAGCCCCGGAGTCTTATCGAGACGGTCAACGATCTGGATGGGGAGGTTATCAACCTGTTCGAGTGCATTCGGAAGGACCCAGAACGTCTGGCATGGGAAATCTATAACACACCGTATGCAAGGGAGACATATGAGGCAGCAGATGAGCCAGTAGACGCCTACAGTAGAGCGATAAAACTCTGCATCCGGGCAAATCAAGGTTATGGTTTTAGGACGACTGGATCGCCAACAGGCTGGAAAAGGGATGTGTGCGGACGAGAAAAGGCGTATACGGCGTGGGATTGGTGCCGCCTGCCGGATGCCGTCACGCAGGCGGCAGACCGGCTGCGGGGTGTACAGATAGAGTGTATGGATGCGGTTACACTGATCCGGGGTTACAATCACCCAAACGTGTTGATTTATTGCGATCCTCCGTATGTTCTTAGCAGCAGGACGGGGAAGCAGTATAAACATGAGATGAGCGACAAAGATCATGAGCGATTGCTGCAGGTGCTTCTGCGGCATACGGGACCGGTGTTGATAAGTGGCTATGACAATGAGATATATCGAGACATGCTTCGGGGCTGGCATCTGGAAACGCAAATGGAATACTGCCGGGCGAATAAGCGCCGGACAGAATGTCTCTGGATGAATTTTGAGCCAGAGGGGCAAATGAAAATGTTCTGAGGAGGGAATAACGATGATGATAGAGAAGATTGGTACCTCGGCCATGCTGGAGCAGCTGGCGGAAGAGGCGGCAGAGCTGTCACAGGCGGCACTGAAACTGGCGCGGGTGCTACGCGGCGAGAATCCTACGTCAGTAACGCGGAAAGAGGCGAGGAAACATTTGATGGAGGAATATACAGATGTTTGGCAGTGTGCGATGGAATTAATGATTTCGGTAGACTATCATCAGATTGACGAGAAGTCAGAACGCTTTCGGGAGAGATGGGAGAAAAAAGAGGCAGCAGAAGAAAAGAATCGAAATGAGCATCAGGAGGCTTATGGTAGACTGTACGATAAATTTTTAAAAACCTACTAGGAAAGAGAGGACAAAATACTATGCCAGAAAAAAACGAAACTAACAAAGTACGCCTGATTGGAGAGGTAGTATCGGAATTTACATTCAACCATGAAGTGTTTGGAGAGAAATTCTATTTCGTAAGTTTGTCTGTCACTCGTTTGAGCGGACAGGTGGATGTGATCCCAATCTCAATCTCAGAGAGACTTATGGATATATCTAAAGATTATCGCGGCACGACGATGGAGGTGCTTGGACAGTTTCGTTCCTACAACCGCCACGACGGAGAAAAAAGCCATTTGATACTGTTCGTGTTCGCGCAGGAAGTTCGACTCCTGGAAGAGCCTGCTGGATACACTGGAACGAATCAGACTTTCCTGGACGGATACATCTGTAAGAAACCTATCTATCGGCGGACACCGATGGGAAGAGAAATTGCAGATATGCTTCTGGCGGTTAATCGATTATGCAGAAAAACAGATTATATACCGTGTATCGTATGGGGCAGAAATGCCCGCTATGCATCCGGTTTTGATGTAGGAAGTCATGTGTGTGTTGAGGGGCGTATACAGAGCCGCGAGTATATGAAAAAACTGAGCGAAACGGAATGCGAGAAGCGCGTAGCGTATGAGGTATCAGTCAGCAAATATCTGGACAATAGAAGAAGCTTGGAAAAAGGAGAAGATGATGGAGGAGGAGTTGCTTAAAATGTCCGTAAATGCGAGGTGTGTTGGCTGTAAAGAGCCGACAAAATTTGTAGCAGGGTTTTATGACGGTCCGAGGGGAAAGCACGGATGCTTTTATGATTGTGAAAACGAAGCCTGCGCGGTAAATCAGATGCTTCGGTGTGCGGAGTCTAAAGAAGCTCAGAAGATGATGCAGATCCAGGAAGATAACGGTCGCCTTGGAATGTATGCGGGAGAGATAGCAGCGCTGCGGAAAGATGTAGGGCTCACGATAATGCAGATGTCGCAAATGGCCGGATGCAGCCCGGCGGAGTACAGCGCATATGAGCATGAACGGAAAAAGTTTGATCCGGAAGTATATCGAAAATGTAAAGAGTACCTGAATGAAAGAAGGGTGAAAAATGGAACGATTAACACATGAGCGAGTGAATGGAATCGAAGAGGGGTATTGGTCGGCGGAGAAAAAAGGGACGCTGATCGCCCGCCTGGCGGAATACGAAAATACCGGAAAGACTCCGGAAGAGATCCGGGGATTTGAAGAGACTGCCCGGAAAATGGTGGAGAGAACGATCTCTTTGCATCGAGAATTGAAAGCTGAACAAAGCAAGGATGAATGGATTCCTGTATGTGAAAAACTGCCGGAGCTGGAAACGTGGGTTCTGGCAACAGTAAAACGTCACCGCTGGATCAGCGACTACAAAGAGGAATATGTTCCAGATGATGAAAAAACAGATCATCCGGAAGCAGTCTATGTTACCCTGGCAAAGCGAAATGCTGAGGGTTGGTGGTACATCGACATGGAATGCGACAGCTTGAATTACGACCTAAACCCAGAAGACTATGAAGGGGAAGAAGATTTAAGCTGTCCGCGGGTGGAGGTCATTGCCTGGAAAATGATTCCGAGAGGCTGCGGGAATGAAAGAAACTGAACGAGGACGCATTTACCTGTGCGCAGTCTATGTGGGAGACCGGAAAGAAATTAAAAAAGAAGCGCAGCAAATAAGCATCCAGAAAGACGATATCTATGGTTACATAGTAGAGCCGGAGAATGGGCGGGCATACGGATACCCGACCATGCAGGATCTCCGGAGAGACTGGAAAAGGGGCTAAATCATGACACGAGCAGAGAGAAGAAGATCTGCACGGCAGCAGGAGGCGGCAGAGGTACGCTATCAGCTGACGGCAAAGGAAATCCGAGAAATCGAGAAAAGAGCGGTCGAATCAAAAAAAGAGCAGATTCGGGACAAAATCATGCAGGAAGTAAAAGAAGAGTGGAAACGTCGAGAGGAAATGCTTTCGGGAGAAGATGATGAGGTTGTGCTGAATGTTCTCAGTTTGCTTCTGGCGATTCCGGTCAAAGTTCTTTGTGAAAAATTTAAGTGGAAACCATATCCGCTGAATGAGGAAGAGAACAAAAATTCCAGAATTTTGAAATTCTCCCAGGCGGTAATCAAAGAGACGAACGATATATTCGCAGACGAAAATGCGGATATCAGAAACTATGTGGAAGAAGTTTACCAGAAATACGGAATAAAATATCACATGGAAGATGCGTAAAAGAAAAAAGAGGAGCGGCTTATGTGAGGACTCGCTCCTCAAAAAAAGAGGTATATGTTTATTATAGACAATCCCTTTGAAAAAAACAAGAGAGGGGGAAAACTATGGTATCAGCAAGCGCATTAATCAACATTATGCTCACGCAGATGCAGGAGTACATCAAGGAGGGGGCACTGAAAGATGTACAGCTGGTTATGTACATGAACCTGGCTGATTATAGTTTTTTGCGAAATGAAAATCAAACAGCAGTTAGTGAAAACTCGGATCGGATGTATGAACTGATTCAGCTCTGGCAGCAGGATCTACTTCTTCGGGGGCTGACGACAGCAACGATCCGGCAGTACAGCCATGAATTGAAGCAGCTTATCATCTATGTGGGACTGAGTCCTTTGGAAATGCAGGAGTATCACGTGAAAAATTATCTTGCATTTGGTAAAGTCGTAAGAAAATGGAAGGATAAGACTTATAACAGCAAGATTCGCTCGCTGAAATCATTCTTCGCGTGGGCATATGAAAACAAAGAGATGCGAGAGAATCCTCTGAAAAATATCAAGACAACGAAAGAAGAGTACCGGATGCAGCCGATCCTCACAGCGGAGCAGAGGGAGATCATGCGCTGCGCCTGCCGGACAGAGCGGGAGCTTGCAGTGCTGGATCTGCTCTATTCCTCCGGCGGCCGCGTGTCGGAGATTGTGCAGCTCAACATTGAGGATATGGATTTTGTCAACCGCCGCGCTCGGATCTACGGAAAAGGACGGAAAGAACGGGAAATATATTTTTCTCCCCAGGCCTCTCTTCATATCCGGGACTATCTAAATGAGCGCAAAGACAGCAATCCGGCATTGCTGGTGGGAGTCAAAGCACCCTATGAACGTTTGAGCATAGCAGGGATCCAGTACATCCTGAAAGATATTCAGAGTCGTGATGAGCGTCTTCATGGTCTCAAGATATCGCCGCATACATTCCGCCGTACTTGCGGCACTGACATGATTAATCGAGGGGCGCCGGTCGAGATGGTCAAGGAAAAGCTGGGTCATGCCAAGGTGGATACCACACTGCAGTGCTACGCCCAGATCGGCACAGAAGCCGTGAGAGACGCAGATCGGCGCTACGGAGCAGCATAAAAAATAATCGGCTGGTGCCTGCCAATGGAGCAGGAGTCGGCAGCAGGAGGATAGGGAAATTGAACGACGAGGCAAAGATTCAGTGCCCGTTTTATTTATCAAAAAAGCGGGAAAAGCTCAGGCAGGCAATCACGATCACCTGTGAAAACATAGAGAATAATCTAGGCTTTGATGTCAAAAATATGCTGTCGTTCAAATCTATCAGAGAGCGAACAGACTGGATGGGGCTGTTCTGTGAAGATGAATACCAGAATTGCCCTTATTATAAAAAAATCTATAAAAAATATGAGGAGGCAGAAGCGTGGGAATTGTCCAGAAACAGAAAAGAGAGATTGAAAGAAAAGAAATGCAGATAAAAATGCTGAAACAAAGCATCGCTGGAAGAGATCGGGCGATAGCGCTCTGGGAGGCACAGGCAAAAGGAGCGCGCGTGGTCCTGGAAGCTATCGTTAAACAGTATGGCAGGGTCGAATTGGATGCGACGCTGGCAACAGCTGACGGCAGAGATGTACAGGCAAAATTTGAGCCAGAAACCGAGAAGTGGATCATTGAGGTTGTTGAAAAAACGGAATAAAGAAAAAGCGCCGGGGGCTGCCCTGGCGCTTTTTGAAATTATGCGATTTCTGAAATGCGTTCCTTTAATCGTCTGACCTCATTCTCTAAACGATTAACCCTAATCAGAAGCATCTCCTTTTCTGTATCAACTTTTAGAGCGTCATCGAGCTTCCGGCTCAAATCAAGATGACCTTCAGCGATAATTTTAATATATCGGTTGGTTTCATTTTCGAGTGTCAACTGAATATCTGTTATTTCTTCATTAAATTGTTATTTTAGTAAGGTATCCGGAAATTCTGGTGCATTCTGGAATGACGGTATTTGACACTGAACCATCAGGGTTAAAGTTAATGGTCATTCCAGAAAAGGTTACAGTATCTCCGGAAATATCTAATCGAGACATTGATAATTGTGCACCCTGAGCACTAGCACCGCAAAAACCGGCTTGAGTATCAGATAAAAACATAACTCTTTTATAACCCTGAATTGTTGCATAAATAGCCCGATATTTAGATATGCCTGGAACAGTTAGGCTTTGTCCTGATGACAAAGTTCCATTCCAAAGTTCGACATTTTCATATAATTGTAGAGTTTGGCTTGCATTGTCTACCTTAGAATCGATGTATACAGATGGTTTAGTGGTTACTTTGGCTTTATACCCAATGATATAACTTCCCGGTACTAAATCGATGAAGAATACGAAGAAAAGACTCGCTATTAGTGGCGGGTCTTTTTACGTGGGAGAAAAGTGAATAAAAAACTGGCAAAATAGAACCGGAAGGAGGTCAAAACGGATGGCGAGAGCGAAATATCAGGAATGGATTGATGATCCGGACAAGAGGACTCTGCTGTCCGGATGGGCCCGGAAGGGACTGAGCGACCAGCAGATCGCGAAAAATATAGGGATTTCAAGGTCCACGCTGAATGAGTGGAGAAAAAAATATCCGGTCATTGCGGACACATTAAAAAAAAGCAAGGAAATCGCAGACACAGAGGTGGAAAATGCCCTGTATTTGAAATGCATCGGCCACAAAGTCCAGCTAAAGAAAACTTTCAAGGTCCGGAAGATTGAATATAACGATGCCGGTCGGAAAATCAAAGAAGAGGAGCATCTGGAAGTGGGAGAGGATGAGGTCTATATCCCCCCAGATACCAAGGCGATCATCTTCTGGCTGACGAACCGCGCTAGGGAAGACTGGAAAGAACGCCAGAATATCCAGGAGGAGCAAGAAGAGACCGAGGAAAGCGGCGTGATCATGCTGGCGCCGGCGGATGTGGAAGGAGTGAAAGAGGAAATTGAACGATACAAAAAGCAGAAGAGTGATCTGGCAGCCGCAGCCGAAACAGGCGCTGATGATGAGCAGAGGGGAGGATGAAGCTCTATACGGCGGGGCAGCAGGCGGCGGGAAGTCTGATTTTCTTCTGGCGGAAGCTCTGCGCCAGGTACACATCCCCCATTACCGGGCGATCATATTCAGAAAGACCTATCCGCAGCTCACGGCACTGATAGACCGCTCACGCGATGTTTATCAACCGGCATACAGAAAAGCCAGGTATAACGAGACGGGGCACGTCTGGAAGTTTCAAAGCGGAGCAAAAATATATTTTGGTTCGATGCAGCACGTAAAGGATAGGAAAAATTACCAGGGTAAACAATATGATTTCATTGGATTTGATGAGCTGACACACTTTACATGGGATGAATACTCCTACATGGTATCTCGTAACCGCCCGTCAGGCTCTGGAACGCGCGTATATATGCGCTGTACGGCTAACCCCGGAGGTATTGGCCATGGATGGGTAAAACAGCATTTTGTGAAGGCAGCAGCGCCATATAAGACGGTTGTGCATGAGTATGAGATATTGAACGTGGACGGCAGGAAGAAAAGACTGTATAGAACTTCCTGCTTCGTTCCGTCAACGGTATTTGACAATCAGGAGCTTCTGGCAAATAACCCGAACTATCTGGCGGCGCTTGCATCACTTCCGAAGGCAGAGCGTGAGGCCTTGCTATATGGCGATTGGGACAGCTTTTCGGGACAGGTATTTGAGGAGTTCCGGGATAATCCGATGGGGTATGAAACCCAGCAATACACACACGTCATTAAACCGTTCCGGATTCCCGCAGATTGGGCGATATACCGGGGCTTTGACTTTGGTTATGCAAAACCGTATTCAGTCGGCTGGCATGCCGTGGATCATGATGGATGCATCTACCGAATCAAAGAAATGTACGGCTGCACAGGAGAGCCGAATGTAGGTGTCAAGATAGCGCCGAACGAGATAGCCAGACAGATCCGCGAGGTGGAGCAGGCGGATCCAATGCTAAAAGGACGCAAAATCATCGGGATAGCGGATCCGTCTATCTATGATAGGTCACGCGGGGAATCGATCGCGGAAATGATGGAACGAGAAGGAATCTACTGGTCCCCGGGCGATAACACCCGCCTCGCCGGTAAAATGCAGTATCACTATCGACTTGCGTTTGACTCAAATGGTCGGGCGATGTTTTACGTGTTTGATACCTGCAAGGACTTCATCCGCACGATTCCGGCATTGGTATATGACGAGCATAACGTAGAGGATATAGACACGACCCAGGAGGATCACATCTACGATGAGTGTCGTTATGTCCTCATGGAGCATCCGATTGCCCCGCGTCAGAGTATTGTCCAGGAGATACCGCAGGAGGATCCGCTGGATTTGTACAAACAGAAACGTCTTGTATTGAGAGTATAGGAGGAAATCATGGAAGAAAAAGTGATACAGACCAAAATAGGAGAGGAAGAAGCAAGAAAAGCACTTGCTATTCTGGAAAAGTACAAACAGGGAAAGAAATCCCTGGATGAAAGATTGATTGATAATGAACAGTGGTGGAAGATGCGCCACTGGGATCGGTTTAAAAAGAAAAATAAGAACGGGAATGCAATCGAACCGGCCAGCGCATGGCTGATCAACTCGCTCATCAATAAGCATGCTGATTTTATGGATAATTATCCAGAAGCGAATATATTGCCGCGTGAGGAGTCAGACAAAGAAACAGCCAAGATTTTATCAGATGTTATTCCGTTTATCATGGACCGGAACGAGTACACTGCAGTCTATTCAGAAACGACCTGGCAGAAAATCAAAATGGGAACGAGCATTTATGGAGTGTTCTGGGATGCTCACAAGGAGAACGGTCTGGGCGATATCTCAATTAAAAAATGTGACCCGCTCAAAATGTATTGGGAGCCGGGAATTGATAAAATCCAGGAATCCAGGAACCTGTTTTATCTGAATGTTATGGATAACGACCTGATTGAACAGGAATATCCACAGATGCAGGGAAAACTGAATGATACCTTGATTAGTGTCCAGGAGTACCTGAATGATGATTATGTCGATACAACCGGGAAATCATTAATCATTGATTGGTATTACAAGAAAACAGTTTCCGGTATGTCCGGAGATGTGCCGGTTATGAAAACAGTGCTGCATTATTGTAAAATCTGTAATGGAACCGTACTCTATGCATCGGAGAACGATCCAAAAATGGCTGACGGTTGGTATAAACATGGACAGTATCCGTTTGTGTTCGATCTCATGTTCCCGATTGAGCACAGTCCTTTCGGCTTTGGATATCTGGATATAATGAAAGACTGCCAGGAGTATATTGACAAATTGAGCCAGTCAATTTTACAGAATTCGATCGCAGGTTCCAGGCCGCGGTATGCGTGCAAAGACAGCTCCGGATTCAATGAGGAAGAGTTTTCGGACCTGTCGAGGGATATTGTGCATTACAACGGATCCAAAGATGACATGTTGCCTCTTAAAGTGGCACCTCTTCCAGGCATCTATTATCAGGTTTACCAGGGGAAAATCGAGGAATTAAAAGAGACTTCCGGAAACCGTGACTTTTCACAGGGCGCGACAGCTTCCGGAGTAACGGCAGCTTCCGCGATTGCGGCACTGCAGGAGGCAGGCAGTAAGCTGTCAAGGGATATGATAAACGGATCTTATCAGGCTTTTCAGAGTGTTGTAAATATTGTTCTGGAACTCATCAGGCAGTTTTACACCGCGCCCCGTGTCTTCCGTATCACGAATGACAAGGGGGAGAATTTCGTATCATTCGATAACTCCGGTATGCAAGCCCAGGAAATGGAAGTGGGATTTACAGGCATGATTGCGGAGCGTAAGCCTGTATATGACATCAAAGTACAGGCACAGAAAGCAAGCCCGTTTACAAAGATTTCCCAGAACGAACTGGCTAAAGAAATGTACGATCTAGGTTTCTTTAATCCGCAGTTAGCCGATCAGGCACTGGCTTGCCTCGAAATGATGATGTTTGACGGTAAAGAGGAGGTTATGCGGAAGATATCACAGAATGGAACGATGTACCAGCAGATGCAGCAGATGCAGCAGACTATGAGCCAGATGGCCGCGGTGATCGCCCAGAGCACTGGAGATACGCGCCTGTTAGATGCAGTGGGATCAATGGGACCAGGGGAGCAGCCGATTGTGTCCGGTGGCAGTAGCAAATCCGCCCAGCTTGATGCGATGGGGAATGCAACCAGGGAAGCAGTCAGTTCGACCGCCGGGAAAGCACGGGAACGCGCAGCGAAGGCGGCGACGCCGAAGGGAGCAGAATAATGACGAAAGTAATTGAACGACGGGAAAATGAAGTGATTGATTTCATTATCGACGGGCACGCGGAGAAAGTGAACCAGGATGAGGGGAATATCCTTTGTGCAGCGGTGTCGATGCTGGGACAGACCTTGCTCGAGTGTTTGTGGCGGATGGATGCCAATGTGCGGACGGAAAGCCGGGACGGACATATAGCAGTCAGGTTTTATCCAGATGATGAAAATTCGGAAGAAATTGAGAATTTTTTGAAATTCATAAAAACCGGCTTTTGCCTTTTAAAATCAAGGTATCCGGAGCAGTTTGACCTAGTGGGAGATTTTGAGTTTTGATTATGTAAAAATATAAGCATAGGCACGCCGGAGAGACGGCAGGAGACACCGGAGAGACGGATGACACGCCGGAAAGACGGTAGGAGACGTTGGAGAGACAACTGGCACGCCGGGAAGACGGTAGATAGACACGCCGGAAAGACGGTAGAAAGGAAATGGGAAAATGAGAAGATTGAACCTGAGAATGTTTGACGGAGAAGGCGGCGGAGAAGGCAGCGCGGCGACCGGAGCGGAGGCAGCAGCCCCAGAGACAACCGAGGGGCAGCAGGCTGAACAGACACCGGAAGAACGTGAAAAGGCATTTAATGATATGATTAACGGCGACTTCCGCGATCTGTTCGATGCGAGAATGCAAAAGGCAATCAAGGAGCGCGTCGGCGAGGTGAAACAGCTTCAACAGCAGCTTCAGCAGCAGAACGATGTTATCGGGCTGGTTGCAAAAAAATATGGCATATCTACAGACAAGATGGGCGATATTCGCGAAGCTCTGGAAAGTGACGATGTATTCTGGGAAGAAGCCGCTGCGGATCAGGGCATGACAGTAGACAGCTATAAGAAAATGGTGAAGCTGGAGGCGGAGAATGAAGCCTTACATAAAGCCAGAGAGGAAGCTGAGCGGAAGAACCAGAAAGATGCGGTGTTCCAGAAGTGGGATCGGGAAGCAGAAGAACTGAAACGGATGTATCCGCAGTTCGATCTACAGAGCGAGATCCAGGACAAGCGTTTTCTTGACCTGATGGGTGCGGGAATTGACATGCGTACAATTTACGAAACACTCCATCACGATGAGATTCTTCCGGCACTGATGCAGCAGACAGCCAAGGCGGCAACCAAACAGCAGGCGGCAGCAGCCCGGAGCGGGCAGATGCGCCCGGCTGAAAATGGAATGTCAAGCCGACCGGCAGCGCAGACCGTAAAGGATCCGGCGAAGATGACCAAGGAAGAGCGCCAGGAATATGCCCGTCGAGCAGCCAGAGGGGAGATCATCACATTCAGAGATTAGGAGGATATGATGGAAACAGCAATTAAATTAAACCTTCGGTTATTTGATGATGTAATCAACACAACTGGATCGAGTGGCACGGGAAACGAGCTTTCCCATGAAATGAAAACCTATTATGACAGTACACTGATTGATATTGCAGGTCCGCACCTGGTACACGATCAGTTTGCACAGAAGCGTCCAATCCCGAAAAATGGCGGTAAGACAATTGAGTTTAGAAAATACACCCCGCTTAGCAAGGCACTCACGCCGCTGACTGAGGGCGTTACGCCGGACGGTAATAAACTGGACGTCAGCATCGTAACATCGACCGTGAAGCAGTACGGCGATTATATTCGCCTGTCGGATATGCTGCTCTTAACAGCGATTGATAATAACCTGGTAGAGTCCTTGAAGCTTCTGGGCGATCAGGCTGGTGCAACGCTTGATACCGTAACCAGAGAGGTGCTGAATGGCGGTACTAATGTCCAGTACGCCGAGGGACAGACTGCATCAAGAGCAACCCTGACCCAGGATATGAAGCTGACTGTTAAGGCGGTTAAGATGGCAGTCCGCGCCCTTAAAAGACAGAATGCCCCGAAGATTGACGGCTGGTATGTCGGGATCATCCATCCGGATATTGCGTATGACCTGATGGAAGATCCGGAATGGAAAGAGTGGCATAAATACACCAATCCAGATAATGCCTACCAGAATGAAATCGGAGAAATCGGCGGTGTTCGTTTTGTTGAGTCCACGGAGGCAAAGATCTTTGCGAAAACGGGATCAGCGGGAACCGGTAGCACGAAGATCGATGTATATTCGACGCTGATTTTGGGCGCAAATGCATATGGCGTTACGGAGATTACCGGCGGCGGTCTGGAAACTATCGTAAAACAGCTTGGTTCTGGCGGTACGGCGGATCCGTTAAACCAGAGAGCTACGGCAGGCTGGAAAGCAACCAAGACAGCGGAGCGCCTGGTAGAGCAGTACGTAGTACGCGTGGAGACGGGATGTACATTCTCGGAAGGAAAGGAGAACTAAATGCCAGCTAAAACAGAAAAATTAAAAGAAACGCAGGCGGCAGAAACAGAAAAATTAAAAGAAACGCAGGCGGCAGAAACAGAGGAGCAGCCAGCAGAAGCGCCGGATGATGGAATGGTTAATATCTTCCTAATGAGAGATTCTGACAAGTACAAGGGCGATGTATTTGTGCAGGTAAACGGTAGATCTTATATCGTTAAGCGCGGCAGAAATGTCAAAGTTCCGAAAGAGGTGGCGGAAGTGCTGCAGAACTCCCAGGAGCAGGACACGAAAGCGGCGGAATTTATCGATCAGGAGGTCGAAAAATTTGAGAATGGCCTGAAGCTGCTTATCTAATTTGAGCGGGATGTGTGTGAAAATCATGCATCCCGTATTTAAGAGGTGGAAGAATGATAGTAATTGAGAACCGGCAGATGCTTATCCCAAGAGGAGAAGAGAAGATCGGAACAACAGCGGATAATCTGTGTGATACAAGAACATTCTCCATTCCGCGCGTGTCAGCGACTTTGTTGGATTTGTCGGCGCTGGACTTCTTTATCGACCTGGAATATGCCGATGGTACGAAGGATACAGACTCCCTGCAAGCCACATACGGCGAGGAAAGAATCTTATTGACCTGGCAGATACGGAATACACAGCTTCGGGTTCCTGGCGCCGTATTTATCGCGGTCAGAGGTTATGATGAAACCGGAACGATGCGCTTTACCTCGTATAAAACGCCGGTGTATGTGGAAGATGCAATCAATACCCCGGAAGGGAAACCGGGACTGAGTGAATTTGAACGCCTGGAAAAGGAACTGAATGCCGGTCTTGGAAAAGCGGAGGAAGCCACAAACAAGGCAGATACTGCGGCGGGATTGGCAAATTCGGCAGCGACCAGGGCGACGACGGCAGCAGAGGAAGCGGAGAAGATCCGAGAGGATGTTGTAGGAAAGCTAGAGCGTGGGGAGTTAAAAGGAGATAAGGGAGATAAAGGCGAAAAAGGAGATACTGGTCTGCAGGGACCGCAAGGCATCCAGGGCGAAAAAGGAGATACTGGTCTGCAGGGACCTCAGGGAATCCAAGGAGTGAAGGGGGAGAGCGGTGTCATGGTTCCGGCATCGGGGATGTTTTCGCTCTATCTGGACCCGGAAACAGGAAATCTCTATGCAGATTATCCGGATGGAGAGAAGCCGCCAGCATTCCATTATGATTCGGAAACAGGGAATCTCTATTATCTTACAGGAGAGGATGTGAAAAACGATGGCTAGGATTTTAATTGGAAATATCAAAGGACCGCAGGGACCACAGGGAATCCAGGGAGAGACTGGTCCGCAGGGCTTACAGGGAATCCAGGGAGAGACTGGCCCACAGGGAACGCAAGGCATCCAGGGCGAAAAAGGAGATACCGGTCCACAGGGACCGCAGGGCATTCAAGGACCGCTCCCGCCACTGATTGCAAATTATCTTGCTACGGAATCTGGAAAGGCTGCGTTAGATGCGATCGTGGGGAAACTGCTGGATGAGAGATTGACGGCAGCGGAGAAATCACTTACTCAGTTAAATAGCGATAAGCAAACATCCCTTAAAGTAAAAGACATATCCATTAAGACATCTAATTACAATTTTGGTAATAATATGGGTGGGGTTATAACAAACATACCCTGCAAATCTTTGATTGGGGACTTTGAAAAAATTTTAAATGCTGAAATAGCTACATGGAGCGCTTGCAACACTCACACCATTATCATGTTAGATTCAAAAGGCACGTATTTAACGATTTGGCAAGCAGAAAAAACATCAGAAAGCGAATTGGAAATCCGCTTCGTCTATGTTTAATCGTAATTTAGCTGAGTAATTGAGGGGGCGAAATGTTCACAGTAAAGAAAAATAAGATCGAAAATGGACACGATTGCTGGGGAAGAAGTGAATTCGATAATGTGTATGATGTTTATCACAATAACGAATTTGTATGCCGTATGATGAGCGATCCGACAGAATTAATCAACAAAGTTAATAACATCGTAAAAAAGGAGAGAGGTAGAGAAAAAATGAAATTCAGTGAAGCGTTTGAAGCAATGAAACAGGGGGCAAAAGTAAAATTGCCAAGTTGGGGTGGATACTGGTATTGGGAACCGGAAAAAGAAACGATTATGATTCAGTGCAGACCACAGGACAGCAATCAGGGAGAATTGCTGGATATTCGGGAAACTCAGCGTGTGGAGTATACAATAATGAATATGCAGTCTGATGAATGGGAGATTGCTGACAGCAAGAATTGTCCTTTAATGGGCGGTAAAGCGACATTTCCTTTCGGCGATGCTATCAAGTACATGAAGCGCGGTTTAAAGGTAGCGCGTAAGGGATGGAATGGAAAGAAACAGTACATTCAGCTGGCATCCGGCATTTCTTATAAAACTGCCGAAGGGGAGATTGTAAACTGCGAGCACGATGCAATCGGAAACAAAGCTGTGGCTTTTGTTGGAACTTCCGGAGTTCAGATGGGATGGCTTGCTTCACAGGCAGACATGCTCGCAGAAGATTGGACATTCGTCGAATGAGGCTTCTACTTTGCAAGCTAATAGAACAAGCCAAAGATTTGGCTATTCCATTTTCGGAGTGTAGGAAGTGTATTCATAAGATCCATTGTGAACATAGGGTATGGATTAGTGAGTTTTCAGATTGTAATTATTGGCTGAATCATAAAGAAAGTTAAGCAGAGGAGAATATCGTGAAAAAATATATCGGTTGCAGAATGTTCGAAGTAGAACCAATGACAAGAGGCGATTACAATGCGTATCGCGGATGGAGTGTTCCGGCGGACGAGAATCCTCTTGATGAAGGATATCTTACAAAGGATCCGGACGGACACGTATCTTGGCTGCCTAAAAATACCTTTGAAAAGGCATATATGAAACTGGAAGACAATCCGGAGCTGCCGTCCGGTGTCAGTATCGGTCCAAAGATGGTAGATGAGTTTATTGCCTACACGGAGACGAAAACGATGGGAACAAAAACCACAGTGGTGCGTTGTGTTCTCAGAAATGGTTTTGAAATCGTGGAGTCAACCGGATGCGTCGATGAAAAAAACTATTCTGAAAAAATCGGATACGAAATCTGTATGGAAAGAATCAAAAATAAAATCTGGGAACTTCTGGGCTTTCTGCTTCAGATGGCGTGGAATGGAATCCAGTAGAGAGGAGAGGGTAGATGGATAAATTGGTGTTAAAAGATGGGACGAAAATCGACCTGGTGGCAGGGGCATCTCTGGGAGCGCTCCAGATTGAGAGCGAGAGTCGGGAGACTATGCTGGAGATTTGGAAAAAGCTGACAGACGAAAATCTGAAATCGATCCGGATCGAAACGTCAGACGGTCTGACGGTGGGAAAATATGAAGATGTCCTTCTGGTTTCTGAAACATCCGCTGTTGAAGGGGGCAAAGTAAAAACCAGCTTCAATATGCGTGAAAAGACATCCGAAGAAAAACGTCTGGACGCATTGGAAGAAAGTCAGGAGATCCAGGATGAGGCGATCATAGATCTCGGTGCAGCGGCGAGTGAGCTTGCGGAGAAAGGAGGTGCTAAGTGATGGGTGCTTTTTATGGAAAGAAAATCAGAGACGGAAAAATGACACTTGAAAAGGTGCCGTTATATTGGCGTAAGGTAACCGAGAAATGGTTGGAGGAGCATCCGGAGGGATAGAATGATCGATACAGAAATTGCAGTAGCCTTGATCGCGTCCGGCGGAGGTGTCCTGGGGGCTTTTGCAGGTGTGATTGCATCGGCGAAGCTCATGACATACCGGATGGGGCAGCTTGAAAAGAAAGTTGAAAAGCATAATACAGTAATCGAACGCACGTATAAGCTGGAAGAAATACAGGCTGTCATGCAGGAACAAATCCGAGTGGCGAATCATCGTATCCAGGATTTGGAGGAGGGAAGAGCTTGAAAGAAAAACTTGCGAAACTGATTGATGTAAAAAGCCTTATGACATTAGCATTGACAGCGGGATTCATTGGGCTGACGTGTTCCGGAGAAGTATCCGGACAGGAATACATGAGCATTTTCACTATGATTGTGGGGTTTTATTTCGGAACCCAGGCAGAGAAAGCAAGAAAATAGAAAGAGAGGAAAGAAAGATGAGTTGCAACGTACATGGAAACAAGAATGCAAACGAAGTACATAACTATAGCGCCAAGAAAGCGCAGAAATTAGGGCATCCGGAAATGACGGTTGATCCGGAGTGCACCTGTGATGTTGGCTGCACGGGTCCGGCAAAAGAAGGAAAAGGGAATACGCCGGTAGGACCGGGAGCAGAAACAAAAAAGCCGGGACCGGCAGATGAGTGCAAATAATGATTTAGGGCGGATATTTTCCGCCCTGTGTTCGTAGAAAGGACAAATATGAGAGATATTACATTGTGCCATCCGCGTCTCCAGCGTCTTGCGGGTGCGTGGATGAAAGCCTGTGTGACACAAGGGATTGCAGTGACGTTTGGGGAAACATTCCGGACAGTAGCAGAGCAGGATGCCCTCTATGCTAAGGGACGTACAAAACCGGGAAAAAAGGTAACCAATGCACCGGGCAGCAGCTACAGTTCACAGCATCAGTGGGGAATCGCCTTTGATTTTTATTTAATAATGGACATTGATGGAGATGGCAGCACGTCAGATGATGCATTTAATGACAGAACAGGAATGTTTAAAAAAGCGGCTGAGATTGCCAAGGGGCTGGGACTTGCCTGGGGAGGAGATTGGAAGAGCCTGGAAGACAAACCGCATCTTTATCTGCCGGACTGGGGCAGCGGCACGGGAATTTTGAAGCAGAAATATGGGACATTTGAGAATTTCAAAAAGACTTGGGCGGCGGAGGATGGAGCTGCAGCTTCACAGCCGAGCGCCCCACAGGTATCGATCACCGATCTGAAAGAGGTAAAGAGCGGCGTGCGCGGTCTGTGCATTCTGGCATCGCCGACATTGATTATCCGAACAACCCCGGGTGGGGCAGATTCCGGAAGACGTTATAATAACGGAGAACACGTGCAGCCGCTCCGGAAGTGTTTTGTAGATGGAAAACCTTGGATCGAGACCTCACACGGATGGATCTCCGGGGAGTATGTCGGAGGCTGGATTTGGCAGGATGGACGTTGGTGGTATGTCCTGAAAGGTTACAAATATCTGCATGATACAGTCTGCCGGATTGATGGACAGTTGTATGCGTTCGATTCGGACGGCTGGATGCTGACGGCGGATAGAATCGCGGAAGATGGACACATCATAAAAGCGTAACATATAAGATGTACAAGCTCATCACAGCAATGTGGTGGGCTTTTTGTGTGGGAGAAAAAAATAAAAAAAGCTGTCAGAATAGAGACTATGAGGAGGCGATGAAATTATGAAGATAGCGGAGATTCTGGCAAGGGTAGATGATGAAAAGCTGAACCAGTACGATGCCAGAGTAAAAACAGCCTGGCTGTCAGAGGTAGAGGGAATGGTTGTAGATGAGATCCTGAACATGGCAGAAGGAAATGATATAGAGTTCGATGGATACGATTACGATCGGGACTTTGAAAAAACGCTCCTGGTTCCGGATCGCTTCGGAGATGTCTATTCAAACTACTTAGCTGCCAAGATTGACTATAAAAACGGAGAGATAGAACGATACAACAACAGCGTGGCAGCGTTTGAATCATCTTTCCAGACATTTGCGGCATATTACCGCAGAAATCATATTCCAAAAGACACAGCACAGTTCAGGGGGTGGTAATGATGCGACTGCCGCTTATTAATTCAGTCACCAGAACCAGAAAACAGGAGGGAGTCTTCGGTGGAATCGACACCCGGGAGATCGTCCAGGAAGGATACTTTGCGGACATGAAAAACATGTCATCTGATTACTATCCGGCCGCCGGACCAAGAGAAGCACGTGGACCGGTCATAAAGACACTGGAAAAGCCGAATGGACTCTACTGGAAGAATGGTCTGGCTTACGTAGATGGAACGAAACTGTATTATAACGACCAGGAAAAAGGAATAGTAGCAGATAGCAAGAAAATCATGGTTGGAATGGGTGCCTACATCATCATTCTTCCGGATAAGGTGTACTTAAACACGGATTCCGGAGAATTTGGTTCGATGGAAAAGACATTCACTCAGGCATCGACCGCCACCTTCGCCCCATCTTACACTGGTTCCACCTATACAAAAATATCATGTACAGGAATTGGAAAGCAGTTCAATCAGTATGATGGCGTGGAGATCTCCGGATGTACGAATGCGGACTACAATAAAACGGCCACCATCCAGGCAAAAACAGACAACAGCATCACAGTGATAGGAGCTCTGGAGAAAAGCTTCACACAGGATTCTGGATTGACGCTAAAACGGAAAGTTCCGGACATGGATTTTTTAACAGAATGTGAAAACAGACTGTGGGGATGCAGCAGTAAGAACCATGAGGTCTATGCAAGTAAGCTTGGAGATCCGCTGAATTGGAACGTGTTCGAGGGCATTTCAACGGACTCCTATGCGGCAACGATAGGATCAGACGGGGATTTCACGGCAGCAGCCACCTATTCCGGATATGCTCTGTTTTTCAAAGAGCATACGATTCATAAGGTATACGGAAATAAACCGTCAAACATCCAGATCCATACACAGGAGGCTCCGGGCGTGATGAAGGGATGCAGTGAAAGTGTAAGATTGGTGGGAACCACCCTGATATACCTTTCTGGAACGGGCGTGTATGGATATACCGGAGGCGTCCCGTTCGCCCTGTCGGAGGTGCTGGAAAAATTCAATCTGTCGGAGGGAGTAGCCGGAAAATATAAAGAGAAATATTATCTCTCGGCTGAAACGGGAAACGGTAAAACACTGCTGGTTTATGATACAGCCAAAAGACTCTGGCATAAAGAAGATGACACCCAGATGCTTCTGACTGCATCGGGAGATGGAAAACTGTATTTCATCAATCAAAACCAGGAGCTTCGCCAGATTGCAGGAGGAGAAGAACCGATAGAGTGGTACCTGGAAACGGGAGATCTGGAAGAAAGCCTTCTGAATCGAAAATACATTGGAAAGATTCAGTTTCTCCTGGAGCTGGAACGAGGCAGCCAGCTAGAAATCTTCTTGAAACACGATTCGGACGCTGCATTCCGCCGGATGCTCACCGTATACGCCACAAGGAAACGAACCTACACGATTCCCATCAAGCCAATGAGATGCTTTCACTATCGCTGGAGGCTGGAAGGAAAGGGAAAGGCCCGCCTGATTGCAGTCGGAAAATACATCGAAGAAGGGAGTGAAATCTGATGGCGCAGTATAAAGCAATGGAAGGCTTTGACAAGATGGATCAAAAAGAACTCACAGGCTATCTCTATCAGCTCAATGAGCAGCTTCGATATATGTTCGATAACCTGACGCCGGAGGATAATTACTCTAACCAGGCGCTGACGAAGTATCTGGAAGATGAGAAGAGAGTAGCTTCTCTCAAGTTCGACCTGGATGGACTCAAGGTGGAGGTATCTGATTTCGAAAAGAACACAAATGCAAAATTCAAAGTGACAGATAGCAAGATTGATATGAAAGTTTCAAAGGGAACGGTATCGTCTGAGATTTCCCTGGAATCCGGACAGGTTACTATATCCGGTAACCGTTTAGTGGTAAACTCCACGAATTTCAAGCTCGATGCGTCCGGAAACGCGACATTCTCGGGGGCCGTAAAAGGTGCGACGATCACCGGTTCACATATCCGGTGTAAGGGCGGGGCATTTGAGGCGGATGAGGATGCGGTATATATCGGCGGCTTCTATACGTTCGATACCAGCCGGGGGCAGTATCTGGGAACCGGCGATCAGAGTACCGGAATGGGAGATAACGATCTGTATTGCTTCTGGACCGGCTGGGATGGAACGGGAAATATCAGCGATACAAAACCGCAGAGGATCCTGGATCACTATGGATGTGTCTTGTCTCCGTCCAATGCCTATGCACAGGAATTATATCTCAATCACCCTGTTTTTTCCGGGAAGACCCACTATTGGGGCGTAGCGGAAACGATCCAGGATATCTATGATCGCCTGGATGATTTGGAAAGCAGAAGTTAGGAGGCAGTTATGAAGAAATATATCTATGATGAAATTGCAATCAAAGCAGTCATGAATATCTTGAATAGTTTAAAGGTAGAAGGAATCAACCAGGCACAGAACCTGGTTAAGATGGCAGCTATCTTGAGTGCGGGAGAAATTGAAGAAAGGGAGGGGGATAAATAATGGCAGTAGGAAGTATCGTAGATTACCTAAATAGCTCAGGAAGAAATTCCAGCTATGCAGCCAGACGGAAGCTTGCCGAGGAGTATGGGATGTCTGGATATTCAGGTTCAGCAAGCCAGAACACGAAACTCCTCAGAATGCTGCAGGGCGGTGCTCAGCCGACCAATAGCACAGCGGCCAAAGCGCAGGAATTGGCTAATGCAGCACCATCGAACAACGTCACAGCCGGAGTGACAACCGCATCCGGCTCTGCATCCGGAGGAACAGAAGCAAAACCGGTTTACCAGCGCTCTGACCGGGTGAATGAATATTATGAAAAGACGAGAAAACTGGAACGGAACAAACCGGACGAGTTTGAAAGCAAATACGAAGGTCAGATTTCGGATATCCTGGACAATATCCTGAACCGCCCGAAGTTCTCCTATACTGCCGAAGACATGACGAATGACGATCTCTATAAAATGTACCGCGATCAGTATTTGCGCCAGGGAAACCTTGCTATGCGCGATACGATGGGGAATGCAGCGTCATTGACGGGTGGTTATGGCAATACCTACGCATCGGCCGCCGGGCAGCAGGCTTATGATAATTATGTCTCTATGCTGAACGATAAAGCCCTGGACTTCTATGACCGCGCATATCAGCGATATAACGACGAGGGACAAAACCTCTATAATCAGATGAATGTGGTAACCGGTCTTGATAACACGGACTATCAGCGACATAGAGATACGGTCAGCGATTACTATAATGACCTCAATTATTATAACGGCAGATATAACCAGGAATACGGATATGACTATGGCCAGTATCAGGACCGTGTGGCAGCAGACCAATGGGCGCAGGAATTTGCATTCCAGAAGCAGCAGGCAGCACAGGAGCAGGCGAACTGGGAGGCTGAGATGGCACTTGCCAGACAGAAAGCGGCAAGCTCGGGCGGCTCGGGTGGAAGAAGAAGATCGTCTTCGTCGAAGAAGAAATCAAGTTCCTCTTCATCATCGGAAACTCCGACGATATCATGGGCGGATGCAAAGAATACTTACACGGATGTGTATAAGAAAGAGGGAGCAGACGCAGCGAATACCATGATGAATTATCTGCAGAAATCGGGAATCGTAGATATGTATAAAGATAAAGCGGATGCAAAATCAAATCCGCAGACCCTGCTTAGTAAGATGGATATACCAAGCGCTTCGAATGTGGTACAGGCTAACAAAAATTATCTGGAATCTAACGCTGCGTGGAATGCAGCAGCAGACAAGTGGAGGAAAAAATGGAGCGGTACAAAGTAGATAATTTGAAAAAAGGAAAAGAAACGTTTGAAAAATATTACGGGAAAGTGAATGATACGGCAGAAGTATCAACAAGTACGTCAACCTCAAGCTCAAAATCAACAAGTACTTCGAAAAAAAAGAAAGTTACAATGGAAGATCGGCGGCTAGAAGAGGGAAAAAGACTATTTGAAAAATATGGCGGTCCCAAGACGTTCAACCGTGAACAGCTGTATCAGCATATGCAAAAGAAAATAGCAGAAAACCAGCTTGCTCAGGAATATGCTTCCCAGAAATCAACCCCTCAAAAATCAACCCTCACCCCGCGAGCAGCCACAACCTCGCGGGTGAGTGCCAATGGCACGCGCCCGTATAGCGACCAGGAATTCACGCAGATGGTACTGGACTATGCCAAACGCACTCCGAACAGAGGAAACCAGAGCTTCCGTTCCTCTACCGGCCTGACTTATTCCGGAAAGCAGGGAACAATCACCTTCGCCCAGGCGCAGTCAGATCCGAAATATAAAGAATACGTCCAAAAAGGAAGCCGAAACCTGAAAGGCTATTCAGATGGATTCATCGGGGATCTGAAAGCGGCGGCGAAAGTAAGAGATACATCAGCAGTACCGGATCTTCGTTCGGAGTACATGGATAACGACGAAAAAGAGATGTACAACTATCTCCTCGGAAAATACGGCACAGACACGGCGGACGAGTTCGAAAAAGGTCTCGAGGACACACTGGGCGCCAGATTGAGAGACGACGAGACCAAGATAGTTAGAGATGCCTCAAGGAGAAATGTGCTTGCTGGTGTCGGTTATAACGTCTATGGAGCAATGGAAAGCCCGAAGGGATATGTCTACGCAGCTACCAAAACAGGAATTGACAAGATAAAAGAAATCAAGGATCTGATGAATGCAGATTCAACTGATGAATATAAGTCAATCCTGGAAGAATATAAGAAACGGAATACCCCGGTTGATCTGAATAATCCGGCATTCTCAGGAAATGCAATCATGAATGCCTCTAACGAGGGAATCAAACAGGCGATTGGCGGAACCCCGGTAAGAGATTTCGCTATCGATACAGGCTTGTCGATGGCTCAGTCTGTTTCCCGTATGCCGCTGGGAGCACTGAATGTCGTAATGGCTGGCGGAAGTGCGGCGACGGATGCGTATGTAGATGCAGCAAACAGGGGCGCAACCGGCGATCAGGCGCTGCTTCAGGGTGCCGCCCAGGGAACAGCGGAAGGTGTCGGAGAAAACTTCAGTCTTGGAAAATTAAAGGGAATGAAAGAAGCACCGGGGAAAGGTGCAAAGGCTGTCATTAAAAACCTGGCGAAGCAGGCAATTGCGGAAGGTTCCGAAGAGGGCGCGACGGAAATCATGAATACCATTACCGACAAGATGATCATGGGAAATAAATCAAACTATGACATAGAAGTGAACTATTACATGAGCCAGGGAATGAGCAAAGAGCAGGCGCAGATGCGGGCCTATGAAGAGATCGCCCAGAATGTCGGAATGGCGGCTCTTGGCGGCGCAACCTCGGGCGCAATCATGGGTGCCGGCGCCCAGGCGCTTGGAACCCTCTTACAGCGCGGAACAATGGCGCAGGAATACGCGGAACAGAGAGCGATCACACCGGAGGAACAGACGGCACAGCAGCAGGCCAAAGAGCAGCGTGCGCCGGTGGCTTCTGAGGGTGTTTCGAACATGGTTCAAAATACACAGAATAACGCAGGAGCGGGAAGTACAGCCATCTCTGATATTCCTGTTTCGGATGAAAATATGCCAGCTGCTTCGAAAATCGTTCCAAATGCAAAAGAAAATGTTTCTAATATCAACAAAAACGTTACTGGTATCAACGAAAACGTTGATGATATCAATGAAAACGTTACCAATATCAACGAAAACGTTGATAACACCTCTGAAAATGTGCAAAATTCCATCAGCAACGTTCCAGAGCAGATGAACACACAGACCGAAACCAACCGGCAGGCAGAGACAAGTCAGCAAACAGAAACAAGTCAGCAGGAAGAAACAAGTCTGCAAGCGGAAACAAGTCGGCCGGCAGAAAATCAGCAGAGCGAGAAAACAGCAGAACGCGCCCATCCGGATTCTGTACAGGAAAGTTATGCCAGAGAATACGCTGGGAATATGACAGAGGAAACCCGGAGAAAGGAATACATCGAAAGCCATAGAGAAGATTTGAATGATATCTTCTCAGACCTGGGAGAAAATGGAAGAACGGCAGCAGTCGAATCTTACGATCCGGAGGTTCCGGTATCGCAGTATCGCCGCGCATTTAACCGGTATTATGACTCCGGGCGCTATGCGGCTGATATCGGAGTGGCGGAAAAATCAGCCCTATCCTTATATCTGACAGGAGATCAGCAGCTTGCGGCATACAAAGCAGGAGCACAGGACAGAAAACTGGAGTTAGATCGCATGTCAAGCCAGCGGCAGCAGGGACCGGCGCACCAAGGCGGACTGGAGAACCTGTCCCAGAACGCGACACAAGCGCAGCAGAACCTTGCAGAAAGTCTCGGAAAGCGTACGGGACTTAAATTCATCCTGGAGGATTCCTTGGAATCCGGAGCAGTGGGGGAGTATGAGGGAAAGAAGGGCACGATCCGGATCTCCACTAATTCGGAAAACTTCCTTCGAACAAACAGCCATGAATTGACCCACTTCATCAAAGAGAACGCCCCGGAGCATTTCACATCCTATCGTGATACAGTTATCAGCGCTTACTTATCCGCAGAGGGACAGACGCTGGAGCAGATGACGGAAAGCTATGAAAAAGCCTACGAGAAACACGGTCAGAAGCTCTCCAGGGATGAAATCATGGAGGAGATTGCCGCGGACGCCACAGGAAAATTTTGGAATGATGAGGAATTTGTTCAGAAAATTGCCCGTAAGGATAAAACGGTCGCACAGAAAATTGTGGATTTCCTGAGTGATATGCTGGATGCTATTAAGAGTCTCATTAAAAACGAGCACACAGGAAAAGCAGCCGAAACGTTGGCAGAACAGAAAGATTCGTTTGAAAAAGCAAGAAACCTCTGGATGGATGCACTGGATCAGGCAAGCGAAAATTATAAGACGGGTGATGCAAATGCAGAGAGCGCTGTGCGCTTCCAGCTGGCAAAACCGGATCTGGTGACAGACAAGCACATCGAAGAAAACTATGACTATGTCCGGAAGATGGACAGTGTCGCATCGATTCGCGGGGATGAGTTTAAGGGAGATCCAAAGGAAATGCGTAGCAAAATCATAGAACTGTATAATTCTTACGGAAATGTGGTTCATAATGATGTGGTAGGGGATGTTGCTTTAAGTATGCGTTCAGTTCGAAATGATCTGGCGCATGGTTATGGAGACAAAAAAGCTGCCGCTTTTGCAACGGTAAAAGATGTAATTGAAAATGGAAAGGTTTTAAGATATTCGAAAGACTGGAAAGGAAGAGGATATGATTCTGTTTCAATAGGAGCAAAGATAAATATTACAGATGGGGAAAATGCAGGTCAGTATTATGAGGTATGCGTTGTAAAAGTAGACAGGACAAATCGAATGTATCTACACGAAGTGGATATAGAAAAGGCAGATAGTGTCCCGTTCAACTACGCCCAGGCCGAACCTGCAAAAAAACATAGCGGCTACAACTATCTGCCTATCTCCAGTATATTTGACAGACTGCGCAATGTCAAGAATGAAAATGTTAAATATCAGCTTGGAGATAATGAACTGGAAGAGACAGATAACAAGGAGTTGGTTGCCCGTAATGATCTGACAGAAGAAAAGCTGGTAGAAAGTTTAGATATGAACAGCCCTATCTCATTAAAAACAAAACCGGGTAAGGGTGGGGAAGATATGGGAGACATTTCAATTGTATTTAAGAAAGATGCGGTTGCTTCGGGCGAAATCCAGAAAGGAAATTTTAAAGATGGCGTTGCTGCCGTCATTCTGCCGACGGATGCCAGCGATAACCTGAAAGCCCGCTTAAACCAGGAAGGAGTCAATACGATTCTTTATGATCCTAATCTTCCGGATGCCAGAAAGAAGGCGATCAGTGAATTGAAGGATGTTCGTTTCCAGATTGAAGATTCCGATATGGACATTGATTATGACGAGGTGGTTCGAGAAAATGGTGAGCTGCGGAAGATCAACGAAGAATTGAAAAATCAGCTTGTCCTCACAAAAGATTACACACCGAGAAAAGAAGATATCCGTAAGTATGCAAAAAGCCTGTTAAGAGAATATAATTCTACTTACTCACAGGAAAAACTTGAAAGCAACCTGAGCCGGTTTTATGAGTATATCCAGAAAGCGGAACGTATGGACGCCCAGGAGTTGGCAAACGTAGCGACGCAGATAGGCCGTGCGATTCTGGAAAAATCACAGCAGACGGATCAGGAGCAGGTAAAGGTCTATAAAAACATCCTGCAAGATATCAAGGGCACGCCGATTTATGTTCCGGAAGAAGTCAGAAGAAACTTAGATTCAGAGGGAGGTTATAATAATTTCCGTAAGAGATATTTCGGAAAACTAAATTTCCGTAACAACGGTGTGAGCGTGGATGTGGCTTATAATGAGTTAGCTGGAATGCATCCGGAACTCTTTCCTCTTGATATTGTAAATCCGACTGACCAGCTTCTGCAAATTGCAGATGTTCTGGATGATTATCAGCCAAAGGTAGAGAATCCGTTCAAGGCAGATATGAATGAATTGTCCGTTTTTCTTGGACAGGAGATTCTGGATAATAAAGCAAATATCAGAAACATACCTCCGACATTAGCAGATAAGATTTTTGCGAAGGCGAATCGAACGGAGCAGGAATATATCGCTAAGAGAAAAGAATACGAACAGAAGCTGAGAGAATATCGCGGGAACGTGAGGGAGCGCGAACAGGGGCGTCAGGATAAGAAACAGATCATTCGTGACGTCACGAAAATGCAGAAGTGGCTGCTGTCTCCGACGGATCGCGATCATGTTCCGGAAAGCATGAGAACGGCCGTTGCTAAATTCCTGTCTTGTGTTGACTACAGTTCCTCTCGTTTAAATGCGGATGGAAACGAAACACAGCGCACCAGAGAATGGAATGAGGCAAAGAAGGTGTACGATACCATTCTGAAAAACAATGGTGTCCTGAAAGGAGAAACGAGCGATATATATGTTGAGGTCGATCCGGATCTTGTGACTAAACTGGACGAGCTCCAGAGCATGGCAGAGGGAAAGAAGATTGAAGACTTTACGCCGAGAGAACTTCGGACATTGAGAGAGACTGTGTCTGCAATGAAACACAGTATTGAAGATGCCAATAAGATGTATACGAATAAACGTTACGAAAAGGCGTCCGAGGCAGCAGAAAGCACACTGAGAGAGTGGCAGGGGCGGAAGAATAAAAAAACCATTAAAGCGTTGAGCGCGGCGGATAAATTCCTGCAGGTGCATATGCTGGACAGTTTCACGGCGTTCGATCGTCTTGGAAAAGCAGCCACGACTGTTTATCAGGGGCTCCGCGATGGCTTTGATACTAAAATGAGGGATACACGCCTGGCACAGGAATATATGGAAGAACTGAAAGGAAAGCTGGAAATCGGTGAAAAAGAAATTCAGGAATGGACCGGCAATAAAGCAAAGCGACAGACTTTCCAGGTATCCGGCGGGGAAATCTCTCTGACCCCGGCGCAGGTCATGAGCCTTTATGAATTAAATAAACGTCCGCAAGCTAGGGAACATCTGTATAATCAGCTGCGGGGAATCCGCACACAGGGAGTTGAGAGGGAGGTCACGGTAAAAGGTAAGAAACTTTTTAAAGTTGTGGAGGCAAATGTGCCGGTAGCGGTCACTCCGAGTGATGTAAAAGCCATCACAGACACTCTCACACCCAAACAGAAGGCGCTTGCGGACGGGGTGGTAAGTTTCTTCACAGATCAGACGGCAGCCTGGGGCAATGAGGTCAGCATGACTTTGTATGGCTATAAAAAGTTTAATGCTCCGAATTATTTTCCGATCGTGGTCGATAAAAACGAGATAGCAAAAACGAATGCAGACGTCAGCCGTGATATCCAGACGTTGAAGAATCTCGGAATTACCAAGAATACGACCAAACACGCCAAGAACGGTTTGATTATCGAGGATATCTTTGATGTATATACCCGACAGGCGGATCAGATGGGAAGCTATCATTCCTTCGTGGTGCCGCTGTCAGATTTTCAAAAGTATTACAATTTCAATGACGTTGAAAAAGGAAATCTTCGGGAGCAGATGGAACGTGTTTACGGCAAGGAAATGGGCGCTTGGGTAGATGCGTTCTTGAAAGATCTGAACGGTGTCGGCAGCGGCGAACGGGAATTGACCTCTAATTTACTGAGAAATGCAAAGTCGGCGGCAGTCGGATGGAACCTGAGAACGGCGATTCAGCAGCCGACGGCATATTTCAGAGCTGCTGCGGAGATTGATCCGAAATACCTGGCGCAGGGATTGAAGCCGGTGGTTTCGAAGGAAGAATGGACGCAGGTGCAAAAATATTCTCCGATCGCCTGGTGGAAAGACCAAGGATTTTTCGACATCAACACTGGCCGGAGCATGAAAAGTATGCTCATCGGTGCAGACACGACCAGGGAAAAGATGATAAATAAATCAATGGATTTGGCAGGAAAGGGCGATGAACTGGCGTGGAAACGTCTCTGGATAGCAACCAAAGCAGAGACGGCGGCGCTGCATCCGGAACTGACAGTCGGATCAGAAGAATTTCTGCAGAAAAGCGGAGCACGGTTCTCGGAGATTATTGACAAAACCCAGGTAGTAGACAGTGTTTTCCATAGAAGCTGGGCGATGCGTGAACAGTGGACGAAATTCTATACAGCATTCATGTCAGAGCCTATCAAGAGTTATAACATGCTTTACCGGGCGGCGATGGATGTTGCGGATTCAAAGGAAATTAATGGGAAAGCCGGAAAGACAGAGAAAACAAAGTTCGCCAGAGTGGCAGCAGCATACGCGGTCACAGGTGCGATCACAGCGCTGGCAGCGTCGATCATGGATGTGGTCCGTGATAATGATGACGATAAAGGTATCATAGAGAAATATCTGTCTGCGCTGGGCGGGAATATCGCGGACAATCTTAATGTTTTGAATCTTATTCCGATCGCGAAGGATGTAGTGTCAATGTTTGGTGGAAATTCCGCGGCGCGTATGGATATGCAGGGACTCCAGTATCTTGTCTACGCCTGCAATGAAATGAAAAAATTCGTGGAAGGCGATAGTAAATACACAACAACAGGAATCATGTATAAATGGATTAGCCCGCTTGCAAGAATGACGGGCATTCCGGTCGCCAATCTTCTCCGTGATACAGGCAGCGTAGTTGACACCGCTTTAGATATCGCGGGTGCAAATGCGGGAGATTACTGGAAAACCAAGAGGATCTATGACATATCCAGTGCAGATAATGTGACGATGTACGCTAAAAAGGCACTGAAAGCATACCGCGAAGGTAAAAAAGAACTGGGAGACAGAATCCTGTCTGATTTGATTGAAGCGGGACAGAGTGATAAGACAGTAAATTCCGGCGTCAAACGAGGGCTGAAAAACGATCCAGTAATTCAGGAAGCGGCCGAGGCGATGATGAACTGGGATCTTGAAACATACGAAGAAAAGGTCGAGGAAGTAGCGGACAGAGGAATCGACAAGGAACTGATTGTAAAAGCGGTTGATATGGTCATTAATAAGAAAAAGAAAGATGCAGGAGAGGAGGAAGAGAGTACAGAAAAGGATGCCTCGGAGCCAGAAGAAAAGGAGGAGAAAAAAGAAACACCGCTTTATGAGACATCAGATGCAAATGACGCCCTGAACGCGGGTGAATATGATAAGGCGAACAAGATCCTCGATAAGGTGGTAGAATCAAAGATGGCAGAGGGGAAAAAGAAGAAGGAAGCGATTTCCTCAGTAAAGAGCTCGTTCAGTAGCAAATACAAAAAGCGGTACATCGCCGCCGGAGCTGATGAACGGGCGAAGATCGAGATTGAGCTGGAACGTCTCAGGGTAGGCGGGAGCAGAATTTTCTCAAGCGAAGATTTTGCCAGATGGAGAAAGAACGCGAAGAAAAAATGATATCATAGGTTACTGCGCTACGGCGGTCCTGACGGCGAAATCGGAGCCTCTATGCGCTACCTGTCCCAGCGGTATACGATGCCTTATAAGATGCAGAAAGGACTTCTGACCGACATCGGAACCGAGGAACTCGCCCATATGGAGATGATTGCCGCCATTGTCCAGCAGCTCACGCGCAACCTTACTCCGGCACAGATCGAGTCATCTGGGTTCGGACCATACTATATCGACCACACCACGGCAATCTGGCCGCAGGCAGCAGGCGGAATCCCGTTCAATGCGTGCGAGTTCCAGTCGAAGGGCGATGCGATCACGGATTTATATGAGGATATGGCAGCAGATGGTGCAACTACATAAGTGCAACATAGAAGTGTTAAGTAGAAGTTCTATATAATCTGGTGTGCCAGACACCAGATTTTACAGAACTTAGAAATTCCAATGTATTTCAATCGGGACATTTCTTGTCCCTGGAATCCGTTTTCCTACTAATATATAATCAATTAGAGTTTCAACGGTTTCTCTGTCTAAATGTTCAAGATTTGTGTATTGCTCAATAAGCTGGCGGCGATTATCGCCTGTCTGGATTTTTCTCTCAATTACATCAAGCTGTTTTTGCGTTTCAATCACCAGCTTTTCAAGCCGTTCTCTGTCATTTGTGAAGTCTTTTGACAAATTCAGGAAATCATTTTCGGAAAGAATCCCTTTTACTTTATCAAGATAAAGTTCTCTGATTACCTTTGCGTCTTCTTCAATCTTTTTTTGATAAGTAGCAAGTTGTGTTTCTAAAGCAGTTTTTTTCTCCTTTACGTTGGAGTGAAATTCCACGTTCTGTTCCAATTCATCTTTATCAAGATATTCTTGTGATAACTTGTTCAGTTCAGAAATAACTGCCTGCTCCAACTTCTTCACAGAAATAAATGAGCCTATGCAAGCGTCCTTTGCAACATGGCGATTTGAACATTGTAAATAATGTCTTCCATCTGTCTGTTTATTAGAACGCATGGTATAGCCACAGTTCATGCAGCGAGCTTTTCTGGCAAACAGCCCTATGGTTCCTACTGTAAATGGTTTTGCTTTTTCAGCTACCATAGATTGTACTCTATCCCAAAGTTCACGGTCAATAATCGGTTCGTGTGTTCCCTCTACTCTGTACCATTCCTCTTTAGGTCTAGGCTTATTTTGTTTTGTCTTATACGAAACACTGCCATATTTTCCTTGAACCATATTTCCGATATAAATTTCATTTGTCAGCATATCGGAAATAGCAAAATATTTCCATAAGGTACTATTTTTTCTGGTAGGCTGCTTATAGCGTAAACCATGAAGCCGTTTATATTCCGTAGGGTTTGGAATCCCACGGTCATTCAGCATACGGGCAATCGCTGTTTTGCCATATCCCTGTGAAAATAAAGTAAAAACTTCTCTGACAACAGCAGCAGCTTCTTCGTCAATAATCAGGTGTCCCTTTTGCTCAGGGTCTTTTTTATAACCATAAAGAGCAAATGCACCAATATGAAATCCATTCTTCCGGCGGTCAGCCAATACGCTGCGGATGTTTTCTGACATATCCTCTAAATACCACTCATTAACCAGACCATTGATTTGTCTTGATTTTTTGTTTCCTTTATTAGCGGTATCTGCATTATCTACAATACTGATAAAACGAATCCCCCAGATAGGAAACAATCCGTGTATGTATTTTTCTACCAACTCTAACTCTCTGGTAAATCTGGATTGTGTTTTACAGAGGATAATATCAAATTTTCGGTGTTCAGCGTCATTTAACAGTTTGTTAAATTCTGGTCTTCGTCTATCTGAACCAGTATAATCATCATCACTGTATATATTGTAGACTTCCCAGCCTTGTTCCAATACATATTGAATCAGCATGGATTTTTGATTTTGAATACTGTTACTATCATCAGTTTCATGTTGTTTGTTTCTATCTTCTTCTGATAAGCGGCAATAAATAGCAACTTTTGACTTTGTGTTCATCATATTTTATCTCCCTTAAAGAGAAGATAAAACAAACATTCCACCTACACTTATTATACCGTGTTGGGAAATGTTTGTCTATCATTTTACAGGTAATACCTGCCCTTTGGATTTTTCTAATTGATTGATAAGTTCTATCCATTTTTGATTGAACTCTTTTTTTAATGCCGACTTATCTTCACACTTAAATACATTTTTGCAGGAAATTTCTGCTTCTTTTGGCATAATTCCACCTCACAGTCTTTACTATGTTTACAGACTATGCAAAAATGCTTGTTCATTATGAAAGAATCATCCTTAGCAAACCGAACAGCTTTCGCTAAAGCTCATGGGAATCTCACCCCTGCATGGTTCTCATCCAGCCGTACCCTTTGCCAGCGGTGCTACATCATCACACGGACTAAGGCTGTACGGAAGTATCATTATCACGATAGAAAGGTCATGGCGGCAGCTTTTGCGGTAAGCTGCTTATGGAACGCTGGCAGGAATCGCTATCCGGTTTCATCCCTCCTTTGGTGGGTTACGGCGTGCCAGCCCAACGGCTCTCTTTCTATCGAAACGTATTCGGCTGCTTTATGCTGCGTTGATTAGACGCTTTCTTTTTCAATGAACAATCTGGCTTTGTAAGCCTGTTAAAATGCACTGGTGATAATGCACTTTAATAGGCTGGCAAGCTCTGTCTGGGAAGCATGGGCTTGTCCATGCTTCCACAGGAGAGCGTTATTTTTACTTTGGTTCCCTGATTTCAAAAGATAAAATCTTTGCAATCAGACGTGTTTCCATCCGGCGGCGTAGGGTTTCATCTACAACCATGTGGGTATTGCCATATTCGTCTTTCATGGGACGCATGGAACGGCTGGCAATAAAACCGCTGTAATGGCGTACAATCTGGTTGATTGCTTCAATATCACCGTCCGCAGCCCTTACAATCACAGGAAACGGAATCATAGGGTGCTTTGCTGTCATGCTTCTTCCTCCATAAATTTTTTGATAAATTCCAGTCCGGCGTGTCTTCTTCTCTGGATAGTAGAACGGTTGACTTCCAGAATTTTTGAAATTTCCGTATCGTCAAATCCAAGAAAATAATATCTCAGGATAACATCACGTTTCTTTCCATCCAGATTTTCTAATGCTTCTGCTAATAGGCTGTTTTCAATACGGACAGTAAATCCATCCATTTCAAAAGTATGGAAGTGGGATGGATAGGTGTCTTCGGAAGAAAACAAGTTGACGGTGTAATCGTCCATATCACAGAACAGGGTTTCCCGTTTGCACTGTCTGGACAACGCTTTGAGATAGTCTTTGCGTTCATCTTCCATAGCGACTTTACAGATGTAATCAAACTGGTTCTCTATGGTTGTCTGAAATTCAGATGGCTTCATCATTACTCACCCCCTTTCCAGCCTTGAAAGGGAGCGAGTTGATAGGAATTTCTGCTTCTTTCCCCCTTTTCGCTCTTAGTCCCGACAGGACAGGGGGTGCAGTTGCGTTTTGAGAAGAAAAATTTAAAACCTTTTTCTTCCAACTAAAAAAGCACGCAAACAGACGATATTTCTGCTTGTGTGCTTCGATAGTTCTTTCTATGTATTCTGAAAAACCACATTGAGGGTCAGACTTTTCTAGTGTAGGTGGATGGCTTTTTTTAACGGTTTACCGAATGTAGATATATTTAAGAAAATATTTTGCATAGCGGCTTCCTCCTGTAAGCCGCTGTCTGTATCAAGTAGTGGACTTTAAAAATCATCTATATTTCAGGCAAAAAAAAGACGGCGGCTTTTGTTAAACCGTCGTCTGGAAATAATGATATAATTTTTGACGCAGGGAAAGTATGCTGCCAAATAACGGTTTTTTTTATTTCCGTTTCGGCAGTATAGTTTTATCTTTGATACGCATAATAGGAACTGTACAACCATGTAATACGTTTTTCTATACCTGTCACTATTACAACAGGAACAGTAAAATGTACAGAGGTGGTGTATTATGCGTAAAAAAGAAGATAAATATGATTTCAGGGCGTTTGGGCTTGCCATAAAAGAAGCCCGTAAAAAACAGGGTTTGACCCGTGAACAGGTGGGAGCAATGATTGAAATTGACCCACGCTATTTAACTAATATTGAGAATAAAGGGCAGCACCCCAGTTTACAGGTGCTTTACGACCTTGTATCTCTGCTGAATGTATCAGTGGATGAGTTCTTTTTATCCTCTGATAGTCTGGCAAAAAGCAGCAGACGAAGACAGCTTGAAAGCAAAATTGACAATTTTACAGACGCAGACCTTGTTATCATGGAAAGCGTTGCAGATGGTATTGTCAAATACAAGGAAATGGAAGATAAATAACTTCTATTGTCTGCAAGAATAGGACTGAAACTAAAATGAGCCGATAGTCTATAAGCTGTAATAGCTTATAAATTATCGGCTCTGCGTCTAAGCGTCTGGCTCTTTGATAATTTCTATTTTGAAGTTATTTACGCATATCAAACTTTCTTTTTTACATTTTGGACAATACAACGGAAAGTTTTTTAGCTGTGTATCTTTTCGTATTTTAATCCTTGTTTTATTGTTGCATATAGGACAAATAACCCACTCCATCATATTCATTCTGAACCTCTGCAAAAAATTTGTATTGCTTCATTAAAAAAAGCTGCAAGATTTCCACTACTAAATCTATTTATAAAAGTGGTAAATCTTTCATCTGTAATATAGAGAACTCCCAAATTAGATAAAATTTGTTTATTACATTCATAAAAGTGTTCAGAAATATATTGTTGCCATTCATGTACTATTGCTTGTACTTCTGAACTTTCCGCAGGACTATTTTCATACATAGCTAGTTTTTCAAAAATATTGCGAGCCATTGAATAAAAAGATTCTATTTCTTTCTCTTGTATTTGCTTTGAATGGGAAGAAAACATAGTCTTGTATTCTCTGAAACTTTCAGTATTTCCCCATTGTTCTAATACTTCTTCTTGAAATTGCGATTGTAACTCAAGTATTTTTGCATTTGAAAATGCAGAAAATTTAATTTCTTTATTTCCGTTGATTGTGTCTTTTACAAGTGAAATCAAAGCTTCTATTCGTTCTTTCTGAGCTTCCAAAATCAGTACATGACGCTCTAATGCTTCTGAACGAACATAATGAGGTGAATCCAGCAGTTCCTTAATTTCTTTTAGGGCGAATCCAACTTCTCTAAAAAACAAAATTTCCTGAAGCCTAGTTAAATCGTCGTCTGTATACTGACGGTATTTTGCTTCGTAAAGGTCAAATCCTTCGCTTCACGCCAAATACAGCGCCGCTTATTTGCGG
>OWJB01000035.1_pt1 | contig 39562 bp, 31 predicted proteins | sample 1732861 | NCBI WGS metagenome assembly OWJB01 (sample SAMN05065762, study PRJEB22554) | human gut metagenome | biome: ENVO:2100002; feature: ENVO:00000062; material: ENVO:00002003 | host: Homo sapiens | place: USA
GGGCTCGGAGATGTGTATAAGAGACAGGGAGGGCTGCTCCCAGGGGCCTCCTCTCCAGAGGTCGTTCGGCTGTTCCATCATAGCGGCACTTCCCCTCTCTCCGGCCTCAGCCGGCCGTCACGCCAGCGTCAGGGTAAAGGTGAACTGGGTCACCCCGTCCTCGCTGGTGGCGGTGATCGTTTCCTTCAAATTGCCCAAAATGGTCTTGACGATATACAGGCCCAGGCCCACGCCCTCCCGGTCCACACTGCGGGAGTAATCCGCCTTGTGGAACCGCTCGAAGAGGAGGGGCAGCTCGTCCGGCGGGATGGTCGCCCCCAGATTGCGCACCGTGATGAGGGCCTTTCCGTCCTTTTTGGTGATCTGGACCGTGATGTCCGTCCCTTGAGCAGCAAACTTAGCCGCATTGTCCAGCAGATTATAGCACACCTGAGTCACCGCGTCCGGGTCGCCCCATACCATGACCGGGTCCTCCGGGAACTGGGCATCCACGTCCAGGCCCCGGCCAGTGATCCGCCCCTCCAGGCTGACCAGCACCCGGGACATGATCTCTGTGATGTCAAACTGCTCCTGGGCGGTAACTGTCTCCGTCAGGGCGTTGAGCCGGGACAGGTCCAGCATCCGCCGGACCAGGCGGGACAGCCGACGGGTCTCAGACACCACCACATTCAGCGCCTCCCGCTCCTTCTCCGGCGGGATCGTGCCGTCCAGGATCCCCTCGGCAAAGCCAGCGATGGTGGTCATGGGGGTCTTGAGCTCGTGAGAGACGTTGGCGATGAAGTCGGCCCGCTGGCTCTCCACCTTCTCCAGGGAGTTGGCCATGGAGTTGAACGCCTCCGCCAGCTCTCCGATCTCGTCACAGCGGTCCTTGTAGCTGTTGACCCGCACGTCAAATTCGCCCCGCCCGAACTTTCGGGCCGCCTCCGCCATCTCGGTGAGGGGGCGGGTCTGGTGGGCCGAGGTGATGGAGCTGGCGATCACCGCGATGAGCAGGACCACCACCGCCGCGAAGAAGAAGATGGTGGCTGTGGCCCGCCACATCTCGGACAGGCCGCTGGTGTCCCCCGACACCAGGACAAGCCCCAGGTTGGCAGACAGGGCAGGGGTCAGCTTGGTCTGCACTGGCAGCCCCGCGATATAGCGGTTGGCCCCATAGATCCCGCCCAGATTGGTGATGCCGTTATAGTGTCCCTGCTGGAGGATCTGCTGGACCACCCGGTCCGGGATCTGCCTGTGGTAGAGACCGCTGTCTGTGGCGTACAGGATCTCCCCCTGGGTGTCGGTGACGATCACCGACGCCTCCGAGACCGCGGAGACCGTCTCCATCGTGCTCTGATACAGCGTCCATTTGATCCCGTCCAGCAGGCTGAGACTGTCCACATTCTGCAAATAGTCGCTGGTGGCCGCAGCGATATAGCCCGCGTTCCGCTCCAGCCGGTCCCGGGTCTCTGAGATGATATACCGGTAGGACAGCAGCATAAACGCGGTGGACAACAGGGTAAAGGACAGGGCAACGATGCCCACCATCATGGTCAATTCCCGCTTGTACAGGCTTTTCAAGGGAATCCCCCCTCTTTATGTTCAGCCGGCCCCGTTGGCGGGGGCCACCTCAAATTTATAACCCACGCCCCACACGGTCTTGAGCCGCCACTGGTCGCTGACCCCCTCCAGCTTCTCCCGCAGGCGCTTGATGTGGACGTCCACCGTCCGGGAGTCGCCGAAGTAGTCGAAGCCCCACACCTCGTCCAGCAGCTGGTTCCGGGTGAACACCCGATTGGGCGCGGAGGCCAGATGGTACAGCAGCTCCAGCTCCTTGGGGGGCGTATCCACCCGCTTGCCGTCCACCAGCAGCTCATAGGAGTCCAGGTTGATGACCAGCTTGTCAAAGGACAGCTTCCGATCCCCCTGCTCCTCCTCCTGGCCGGTCCGGCGGAGCACCGCGTGGATGCGGGCCAGGACCTCCTTCATCTCAAAGGGCTTGACGATATAGTCGTCCGCTCCCCCCTCCAGGCCGGTGACCTTGTCCTCCGTCTCCCCCTTGGCAGTGAGCATGATGACCGGGGCGGCGGAGTCCTCCCGGATCTTTTTCAGCACAGTCCAGCCGTCCATAATGGGCAGCATAATGTCCAGCAGCACCAGGTTCGGCTGGAAGGAGCGGAAATACTCCACACCCTTTCCACCGTCCTTGGCTACCTTGGTCTCGAACCCCTCCTTCTCCAGATAGAGATGGAGCAGCTCTGCGATATTGCTGTCGTCCTCTACGATAAGCACCTTCTGGGACATGGCGAAACCCTCCATTTTTTGTTGGTTTCCCAGGTGGGCGCGTTCTGCCCCTCCCACCTAGGCTTTCTCCTTTATTATAGACGGGATCTCCGTTTTTGGGGTGAATAATTTGTAAATATCCCCCGTCAGACGTCCTCCCGCCGCTCCACATAGGAGTGGTCCACCTGGATCACTGCGGAATACTTCTCCGACAGGGCCTCCACCGCCTGCCGCAGCTCCCGGGTCACCTGGGCGTCGGTCAGGCGGAAGCCGTAGGGCACCATCACATCAAAAAGCACATTGGTGTGATAGGGGCCGGCAGTGATTCGCAGGTCGTGGACGGACAGGACCGGGTCCAGCGCCCGGGCCGCCGCCTCCACCTGCTCCCGCAGGGCGTTGGTGCGCTCATCGTTGACCACCGGATCTGTGTGGATCACCGTTTCGATGTGGTGCTTGGTCTTCAGCTCCCGCTCGATGTGGTCAATGATGTCGTGCATCTCCAGCAGGTCGGCGTCCGCCGGGACCTCCGCGTGAAAGGACATCATGGCCCGGCCCGGGCCGTAGTCGTGATAGACCAGGTCGTGGATGCCCAGGATATTGGGGTGGGACAGCACCAGCTTGTCGATGTCCGCCGCCAGCTCCGGGTCCATGGCCCGGCCCAGCAGGGGGTCCAGCGTGTCCTTGGCCGCCTCCCAGCCCGTTTTCAGGATAAACGCGGCCACCAGCAGACCGGCCAGGCCGTCCACCTGAAGGTCCAGGAAGTGGTCCACCAGGGTGGCGGCCAGCACCACGGCGGTGGCCACCGCGTCAGAGAGGGAGTCGGCCGCCGTGGCCTTCATGGCCTGGGAGGAGATGGCCTCCCCCAGGACGCGGTTAAAGCGGAACATCCAGAGCTTCATCCCGATGGACACCGCCAGGATGGCGACGGCCAGCCAGGAGAAGGACAGCTCCTCCGGGTGGAGCAGCTTCTCCAGGGAGCTCCGCCCCAGCTCAAAGCCCATCAGCAGGATGGCCATGGCCACCAGCAGGCCGCTGAGGTACTCGATCCGTCCATGTCCGAAGGGGTGCTCCTCGTCCGCCGCCTGTCCCGCCAGCCGGAAGCCGATCAGCGTGATCACCGATGAGGCGGCGTCCGACAGGTTGTTCAATCCGTCCGCCACCACGGCGATAGAGCCGGTGAGCAGCCCCGCCCCCAGCTTCCCCAGACACAGCAGGGTATTCAGCAGGATGCCCACGCCTCCCGCCAGTGTTCCGCACCGCTGGCGGACCTCCGGAGCGGTGGGGTCCGCTCCGCCCAGACAGCGCCGGGTCAATGCCTCGATCAATGTAAATTGCCTCCTTGCCCCGCCGGGAGCCTCAGCCCCGGCGGATCTCTTCCTTTATCAGTTTATTATCTCACGCCGCCTGTTGTTCCGTCAAGACGGAGGCCGGGGCAGCTCCCGACGCCATCTTGGGCAGTTCCGCATATTTCAGAAAGAAAACCGGCGTTTTTCCCCAAAACTGTTTACAAACTGTTCATATCACCGTCACGGTTTTGCCTTAATTATGGGTTAGGATATGAGTGTAAACACGAAGTCTTAAAATTTCTCCCATTTCTCCCTCTCCTTTTACAACACACACAGGCAAGAGGCCCCGGCGGATCGCCGGGGCCTCTTGCCGTCTTGTCATATCCCAGCTGGGGCGCGCCGGTCTACGGCGCCGCCCCCTCCCCGGGCTGTGGGAACTGCTCATAGGGCTGAGCTGCTGGGATGGTCACCCCTGTGCCGGGGAGGGCCAGGTCACCGCCATCCGCCCCGCAGAACCAGACCTCCACCTGGTCTGGGTCCCCCAGCTCCGGGTCCACCGCCCAGCACTGGAGGGTTTTCTTCAGGCTGTCCAGAATCGTCTGGTCCAACTGGAGGGCGTCATAAACATGGAACTCCTCCCTCTGTTCCTCCGGAGGGCCGGCAAACAGGGCGGAGGTATCCGCGAAGGAGACCGTAATCCCGCCCTTTCCAGAGAAGATCGGCTCTGCCAGATCCAAGTTCCAGCCGGTGAGACTGGCCATCGCCGCCAATACCTCCTCTGGTGGAATCTGTCCGTTCTCATCCAACTCGCCGGTGTACTCCACCGGATACTCCGCAAACTGGTTCCCGACGCCGATATACAGCACCGCACAGGACCGCTCCACGGAGCGGTCTGATCCGTCTTCACTCTGCAGCGCCTGTGAGCCGGAGCGCGCGCCCTCTCCTCCCGCAGGCTCCTCCATAGAAAGCGGACCGCCGCAGGCGGACAGAGCCACAGTCAGCAGACCCGCCATCAGGAGCGCCTTTTGTCCCATATCCTGCTCCTCCCTCCTTCTGCTTCGGAGCGCACGGCTGGGCCGCTCCGCTCCATTTCTGTGGGTTCCATTATACGGTGCAGTCCGTCCACCCGTCAAGCAGAATGAAAGAATATTCATCTTATCAATCGTTTGTGCAAATTGACAGTCCAAACCGTCTCCACACACTTCCTGTCGGTTCCCGTCGGCCTGTCCACCACACTTTTTTCGTTACGACAGGGCCTAAATCCCCATAAAGAAGGGGGTTTTTCATCATCAATTATCTTTTTCCACATCCTAACGCAAAAGTCACTTGACTTTTTCGTTGAAATTGCTATAATGTTTATTATCAAGTGAATCGCTGCTTTAGCTGTCTGAGGGGTCCTTTCCGTCCCGTCACCACAGATAAAATCCAGCAGAAATAAGGGTACGTCTTTACGTGCTTCTTGTTTTTGCTGGTTTTTTTGTATGCAAAACCAACTGGAAGGAGGAAAGCGCGCAGCGCCCCAATTCAAGGAGAGAGAGGTGTGTCAAAACCGGGAAGCCCCGCTTCCCCCTGTCCCCCGGGTCGTGCGCCGGGAGGCAGATCCCCAATCACTAGAAACAGGGAGGAAACAAAACTATGTTTACCATCACAAACGGCTTTACTTACATCGCATTTCTGATGTTCCTGGCCGGCGGTCTGCTGGCTCTGGAGAAGTACACCAAGTGGAAGGTCTTTAATGTGGTACCCCCCTTGGTGTGGATCTATGTGCTGAACATGATCTTCTGCACCATGGGCCTGTACGCCTCGGACGCCTGCTCCGCGGTCTACTCCGCCTTGAAGAACAACCTGCTGTACGCCATGATCTTCGTCATGCTGCTGCGGTGCGACTTCCGCAAGCTGGCCAAGCTGGGCGGCCGGATGATCGCCATCTTCCTGGGCTGCTCCCTGACCCTTGGTCTGGGCTTCTTGGTGTTCTATCCCATCTTAATGGGCCCCCTGGGCGGCGGTGAGAAGACCTGGGCTGCCGTGGCCGCTCTGTACGCCTCCTGGGTCGGCGGCTCCGCCAATATGGCCGCCATGCAGGACGCCCTTCCCGTAGACAGCGGCGCTTACAGCTGCGCCCTGGCTCTGGACACCGTGTGCTACTCCGTGTGGATCGCCCTGCTGCTGCTGGCCGTCCGCTATGCCAACAAGTGGAACAAGGCCACTAAGGCCAACACCTCCGGCCTGGACGCCATCGCCGCCGCCGCCAACGCGGAGGTCGAGAAGGATAAGGCCCGCAAGGCTACCTCCGGCGACTGGATCTTCCTGATCGGTCTGTCCCTGCTGGTCTCCGCTATCTCCCAGTCCGTGGGCGCCGCCATGAACGCCGGTCTGGCCAACATGGGTCTGGATATGTTCGACAAGGGCACCTGCACCACCGTGTTCGTCACCGTGCTGGGCCTGATCTGCGCCATGACTCCTCTGGGCAAGCTGCCCGCCGTGGAGGAGATGTCCAACATCTACCTGTACGCTGTCGTCTCTCTGCTGGCTTCCACCGCCTCCGTCACCGATCTGCTGTCCGCCCCCATGTGGGTCGTTTACGGCATGCTGGTCCTGGTGCTGCACGTGGTTGTCATGTTCATCCTGTCCAAGATCTTCCACTGGGATCTGTGCATGGTCTCCACTGCCTCCCTGGCTAACATCGGCGGCAGTGCATCGGCCCCCATTGTGGCTACCGCCTATGACGCGTCCTTCGCCGGCATCGGCGTTCTGATGGGCGTGCTGGGCGCGGCCATCGGCAACCTGCTCGGTTTGGGCATGGGCGCCATCCTTCATATGTTCGTCTGATGCGACACCGGTGCGCCGGGCCCGGGAGGTCCGGCGCACCTTTTTACCCTTTTTCATCTAAGCCCTGCCAAAAATGGAAAGGAGAACTATGAACATCAACGACAGTTTCCGCTATCTCCACATTGGGCTGCCCAACGACGTCCTGCGCCGGAAGCTCCACGGGGACTTTGAGGGGGCTGTGGCCGCCATCGACCGCCACCTGGCCTCTCCCACCACGCCGGAGGCGCTCAAGCGCTGTCTGACGGTCCAGCGGGAGATGATCCTCCGCCTGCCTCTGGACTACCCCTATACGAAGGAGGAGGCCCTGGCCCTGGTTCGGGAGCACATTCCCGACTTCACCGAGGCGGAGTTCGACGCCCTGGAGGATCAATGGAAGATCGACTGGATCTATGACCACGGAGTCCCCCACTACTTCGACCGCTTCTTTGAGACCCTGTGCAAGACCAACGCGGCCTTTGCCGCCCGGGCGGACGTTAAGACCGCCGGAGCGGACGGCCAGGACCCCGAGGGCCGCCTGGACCGTGTGGCGGACCGGCTCCGCACGGAGGGGACCGCCGCCAGCCGGGTGCGCTGCCGGGCCACCGTCCGGATGAAGGACGAGGTCTTTGAGGCGGGCCGCCGGGTACGGGCCTATCTGCCCCTCCCCTGCGCGTGCGATGCCCAGAGCGACATCCGCATTGAGCGGGTCTCCCCTGAGCCCACCCACATCTCCCCCGAGGACGCCCCCCAGCGGGTGATCTTCTGGGAGGAGGTCATGGAGGAGAACCACCCCTTTGAAGTGGAGTTTTCTTTCACTCAGACCCAGCGCTACCACGACCTTACCCGGCCGGAGACCGCCCCCGGCGCACCCAAGCTGCCGGAGGACGCCCAGCGCTGGCTGGGAGAGGAGGCTCCCCACATTCTCTTCACCCCCTATCTCCGGGAGCTGGCCCGCACCCTGACCCAGGGCGCAGACTCCAACCTGGAGAAGGCCCGCCGGATCTATGACTTCATCACCAAAAACGCCTCTTACAACTTTATGCCGGCCTATTTCAGCCTGGAAAACATTGCGGAGAACTGCGCGCGGAGCCGCACCGGCGACTGCGGCGTGTTCGCCCTGCTGTTCATCACGCTGTGCCGCTGTGCCGGTGTTCCCGCCCGGTGGCAGAGCGGTTGGAAGGTAGAGCCCGGCTTCTGCGGTGCCCACGACTGGGCCCAGTTCTATGCCGCACCCTATGGTTGGCTGTACGCGGATCCCTCCTTCGGAGTCGGTGCGGTCCGGGAGAACAACGAAGAGCGCCGTCTCCACTACTTCGGCAACCTGGACACCTTCCGCATGGTGGCCAACACCCAGTTCCAGGGCGACTTTGATGTCCCCAAGGATCACTGGCGCGCCGATCCGTATGATAACCAGGTGGGCGAGATGGAGACCGAAGACCGTGGCCTGCGCTATGAGGAATTCCTAAGGACCAAGGAGGTCCTGGAATATACGGAGCTGTAAGCTCTCACATCAAAATCTGGAAAGGAATGTGCAACGAATGAAACAGAAGCTTTGTGCCCTGCTTCTCTCCGCGTCCATGCTGTCGTCCCTGGCAGTACCGGCCTTTGCTGTTGACGCGTCGGAGACAAATGCCCCCCCCCCGCAGACAGATGGTGAGGATGTTGTCTACCTGGGAGTTAAGGGCTACGGCACCGTCAGCAGCAAGGACAAAGAAAACTTTGTTCACCGCTTCTTTGTGGACGGCAAGGAAGAAGAGTTCACCATCCCCGCTGACGGCGGCAAGTTCGAGATCCAGAACAAGCTCCAGGAGGGCTATATCTACGACGTCACCATTGCCGACGGTCAGATTACCGCCGCCGAGATGGAAGAGGGCGATGCGGCCGGTGTTCTGACCGAAGTGGATGCCGCTTCCAAGCAGATCAGCATTGATCAAAGCTCCTTCAACATCAATGAGAATACTCAGTTCTACGACATTACCGCCAAGGCTGGCGGGGCCAAGGTTGAGAAAATCGAGTTTAACAGCCTGAATCCGAATGAGACCGTCCGCGTTGTGGTGGACAGGAACAACAATGTGACCAAGCTGTTCCGCACCTTTGTGGCAGAGGACTATACCGCCCCTGTCAGCGGCATCCCCGGCAAGCGGACCCTGAAGAACTTCCTGGCTACCGCCATGGAGCCTGTGGGTACTGCCCTGTATGTCTACGGCGGCACCTGGGACTGGCAGGACGTGAACTCCTCCAACCAGTCCATGACCATCGGCCTGTCCCAGAGCTGGATCGACTTCTTCCAGAGCCAGGACGCCAACTACAACTATAAGAACAGCGCCAACCCCAGCGAGAGCTACTATCCCCACAATTCCTGGAACCAGTATTACTATGCCGGCATCGACTGCTCCGGCTATGTGGGCTGGGCAGTTTACAACCTGTTGAACACCGAAAACAGCACTGTGGCTGACAATAAGGGCTATGTCATGTCCGCCACTAAGCAGGCTGGTGTCTTTGCTTCCAACGAGGGCTGGGGCACCATGGACATGGGCGATGTGCTGATGGATGAAACCACCGGCAAGCCTTGGGTCGATGAGGATGGCGATGGCCGCCGCGTCTATGAGGGCCATGAGTTCAAGCCCGGCGACATCTTCTCCATGAACGGCCATGTGTGGATCTCCCTTGGCACCTGCAAGGATGGCTCCATCGTATTCATGCACTCCACCCCCAACACCACCAACGGCGCCGGTGTGCAGATCAGCGCCATCGGTCCTGACAAGAACTGCGAGGCCTATAAGCTGGCCAACCAGTACATGAACAAGTACTTCCCCCAGTGGAGCGAGCGCTACGGCGACCAGGTCCTGTGCTTGACCTTTGACAGCTATACCAAGGTGTACGACAAGGCTGTCAAGAATGATGGCCAGCCCACTGGTGAATTTACTCGTGTGGCTGGTAAGTTCAGCTGGAATCTGAAGGATGGTGTAATCTCCGATCCCGACAACTATGCTACTATGACCCCCGGTGAGATCCTGGCCGACCTGTTCAAGGATGCCAAGATCCCCCAGCAGACCAAGGAAGCCGTCTATCTGGGCGTTGAGAACTATGGCACCGTCACCAGCAAGGAGAAGGAAAGCTTCCAGCACCGCTTCTTTGTTGACGGCGACATCAAGACTTACACCATTCCCGCTGACGGCGGCAAGTTTGTGCTCCAGAACCAGCTCCAGGAGGGCTATGTCTACGACATCACCGTGAAGGACGAGGCTCAGGTCATTGACGTTGAGCTGAAGGACAAGGGCCACAGCAATGTGGTCATGGGTGAGGTCACCGCCATCGGCGAGAACACCATCACCGTGAACGGCAAGACCCTGAACACCGCAGATTCCAAGACCTACGAGATCACCTCCAAGGCCGGCGGCTCCTCTGTGAAGGACGCCACTGTCAAGGTAGGCGACACCGTCAAGGTCATGGTCAATGGCGATCAGGCCGAGACCGTCTACAAAGCCTTTGTCGCTGAAGAGTACAAGGCTCCTGTGTCTGGCACCCCCGGCAAGAAGACCCTGAAGAACTTCCTGGCTACCGCTATGGAGCCTGTGGGCACTGCCCTGTACGTCTATGGCGGCACCTGGGATTGGCAGGATGTGAACTCCTCCAACCAGTCCATGACCATCGGCCTGTCTCAGAGCTGGATCGATTTCTTCCAGAGCCAGGACAAGACCTACCACTATAAGAATCCCAAGCCCGCTGAGAGTTACTATCCCCACAACGCATGGAACCAGTATTACTATGCCGGCATCGACTGCTCCGGCTATGTTGGCTGGTCTGTCTACAACCTGATGAATACCGAGAACAGCACCGTGGCCGACAACAAGGGTTACGTAATGTCCGCTACCGGTCAGGCCAAGAACTTCGCCGAGGTTCAGAAGTGGGGCACCTTCGACTCCGGCAAACTCAAGCTGAAAGAGGATGGCAATCCTTATACTGACTCCCAAGGCAGAACCTATCGCACCTTCGCTGACAGCGACTTCACGCCTGGCGACATCTTCTCCATGAACGGCCATGTGTGGATCTCCCTGGGCACCTGCCAGGATGGCTCCATCGTATTTATGCACTCCACCCCCAACACCACCAACGGTGCCGGTGTGCAGATCAGCGCCATCGGTCCTGACAAGAACTGCGAGGCCTATAAGCTGGCCAACCAGTACATGAACAAGTACTTCCCCCAGTGGAGCGAGCGCTACGGTGACCAGGTCCTGTGTCTGTCCTTCGATAGCTATACTGACGTCCGTGAAAAGACAGATGCCGGCAAGTTCAGCTGGGATTTGGATGGCGTGATCTCCGATCCTGATGGCTATGCCGATATGACTCCTGCCGAGATCCTGGCTGATCTGTTCCATGAGAACACCGGCAGCTCCAGCGGCGGCAGCGATCACTCCGATCCCACCTACGCCATCCGCGCCTCTGCCGGAAAGGGCGGCTCCATCAGCCCCAAGGGCACCGTCCGTGTGGAGAAGAATGATTCCAAGACCTACACCATCACTGCTGACAAGGGCTACGCCATCGCTGACGTGACCGTCAACGGCAAGAGCGTGGGCGCTGTGGACTCCTACACCTTCAAGAATGTCACCAGCGACCAGACCATCCACGCCACCTTCGCTCTGGAGGGCGCTGTGGAGCAGTCCGGCTTCGCCGATGTCTCCAAGAACGACTGGTTCTATGATGCGGTACAGGACGCTGTGGACATGGGCCTGATGGCTGGTGTCTCCGCCAATCGCTTTGACCCCAACGGCACCGTCACCCGCGCCATGGTCGCCCAGATCCTGTACGCCCGGGAGGGCAAGCCCGCCGTCTCCGGCGCGGCCGCCATCTCTGACGTGCCCGCCAACGCCTGGTTCCACGACGCCATGCAGTGGGCCAAGGCCCAGGGCGTGATCGTCGGCTATCCCGATGGCCGCATGGAGCCCAACGCCCCTGTCACCCGTGAGCAGCTGGCTGTGATCCTCCACAGCTACGCCCAGAAGAAGGACATGGACCTCTCCAAGACCGCCGGCCTGGCCGGCTATGCCGACGCCGCCGACGTGTCCGTCTGGGCCAAGGACGCCATGAGCTGGGCTGTGGGCAGCGGCCTGATCTCCGGCCGGAGCGCCTCCATCCTGGCGCCCGCCGGCTCCGCCACCCGCGCGGAGTGCGCCGTGATCTTCACCCAGATGTTCCAGAAGTAACGCGCGCTTCTTCTCACGTCCCGCCCCCGGGCCCGCTGGGGTCCGGGGGCTCCACCCAACGGCCGATCTTCCCCGGCGCGGCGTCTGCCCTGCCGAGAGAGCCAACCGGCCTCAACCTTAATTTAGAAGGCAGGAATGACAGCTATGAAACCTTACGCACTGATCGATCTGCACTGTGACACTCTGACCGACTGCAAGTACAGCAGCGGCCTTGGCACCGATACCCTGGACGACCCCCAGCGTGTCCTCTCCCTGTCCAGCATCCCCGAGGGGGTCCACTGGGCCCAGTTCTATGCCATTTTCATCCCCGATGAGTGCCGGGGTGAGGACGCCATCCGCTATTACGAGGCCAACCGGGACAACTTCATCCGCCAGATGGACAAGTTCTCCGACCGCGTCAAGCGCTGCCGCACCTGCGCCGACATGGAGGAGGCCTTCCAGTCCAACCGGACCGCAGCCTTCCTCAGCGTGGAGAACGGCTCCGCCCTGGCCGGCGACCTGGACCGGGTCCGCCTGCTGGCAGAGGACGGGGTCAAGGCCATCACCCTCACCTGGAACGGCGAGAACGAGATCGGCTCCGGCCACGTCAGCGAGCACGGCCTGACCGACTTCGGCAAAAAGCTGATCCCCGAACTGGAGAAGTACAACATCCTGGCGGACGTCTCCCACCTGAACGACGCCGGCTTCGCCGACCTGCTGGAGGTGGCTCAGAAGCCCTTCACCGCCACCCACTCCAACGCCCGCGCCGTGGCCGCCCACAAGCGCAACCTCACCGACGACATGATCCGGGAGATGGTGCGCCGTGAGTGCCTCATCGGCCTGAACTACTTTGTGGCCTTCCTCCGGGAGGACCGGAACGTGGAGAGCCTGGACGACCTGTACCGCCATGTGGACCACTTCCTCTCCCTGGGTGCGGAGAAGTGCCTGGCCCTGGGCTCCGACTTCGACGGTGCCCAGCTCCCCGAGTGCCTGGATTCCCCCGCCAAGGCGGCCGGTATCTATGAGTACCTGCTCTCCCGCAACATCCCCGAGGCCGTCGCCTCCGGCATCCTCTATCAGAACGCTCTGGACTTTTTCCGCAGAAACAGCCTGTAAGGTCAAAAAACACTTGCTTCCCACTGTCCGGAACGGCATAATAGAGGTCATAGTCTAAGTAGTCAGGAGGAGCCACAGTCATGTCAGAAAGCGTATATTTGATCGGCGAGTCCCGTACCAACCTGGATAACGCCATCACCAAGATCTTCAACTCCTTCTACCTCGCCTTTGAGGTAGACCCGGAGACCGACCAGATCCTTCAATTCGGCTGCACCCATACGGTGGATCTGACCGAGGAATTCCTCTCCCGCCTCTTCGTGGGGCGCAACCTGTGGGAGCGGAAGGAGACCCTGGAGGCAGAGCTGAACCGCCGCTACGGCGGCTCCTCCAAAAAGGCGATCATGGTGGCCTATCTGGACGCCATCAAGCGCTACCCCGCGTTGAAGGAAGCCGCCCTGCGGCGCCACACCTGATCTAAAATTTTGAGGGCGGCTGTCGTATGACAGCCGTCCTCCTTTATGATGCTCACTGTTCAATTCTGCTCCGGCAGATAGGACAGGGGGTCCACCGGCTCCCCGTCCGCCAGCAGCTCCAGATGGAGGTGGGGCTCCAGTCCGCTCTCCGCCATGGCGGTGCGTCCCACCTCCCCCAGCACGGTCCCGGTATCCACCGCGTCGCCCACCGCCACCGCAGGCCCCTGCGCCAGGTTGGAATACACCGCGGTCACTCCGTCCGGCTGGAGGACGGTCACTGTGGTCCCCATCATGGCGTCATCGTACACCTCAGCCACCTGGCCCTCTCCGGCGGCCAGCACCTTCCGCCCTTCCTCGGCGGCAATGTCGATCCCTCCGTGGGTCCGCCAGTCCCCCATGGTCTCGTCATAGGCCAGGGCCTCCACTGTGAAGCCACGGAGCACCTGTCCCTTCACCGGCCAGGTGTAGACCACCTCCCGGGGCTGTACCGGGGCGGACGTCTCCGCGTCCTTCTTCGGCTGGGGGTCGTCCGGCTGCGCCTCCGGCTCAGGCCGGGGCTTCTCCTCCGGGAAGACCGCGCTGCTGTCCGGCAGGGTGATGTTGGGGTTTGCTGTGACCGGCTCCTCCACCGGCTCGCTCCCGCTGACGGAGCGGATGAGATAATAGCCCGAAATTCCAATTGCGGCGACGCACAGGAACAGGACTATGTAGAAGCCCTTTCCCAGCACGAAGTCGCCCAGTTTTTCCAATCGGTTCCGTTTCATGGAAACCACCTCCGAAGCCTATTGTGGACAGGCATGGGGCACATTATACCCGCGGGCTCCGATTTTTTCAGCGGCCGCCGGGAAGGCGTACAGAAATGTGAAACTTGGATAGACGGATTCCCTAGAGATGTGGTATACTTTATCCACGAAACTTGTCAAAGTGAGGAAACAGCCATGTACCGTACCATCACCCTTTCCAATGGAGCCCGGCTTTTGACTGAATACATTCCGGGGGCCCGCTCCGCCGCCCTCGGATTTTTCGTGGGGGCGGGCTCCCGCCACGAACGCGCCACAGAAAACGGCGCGGCCCATTTTATTGAGCACCTCTCCTTCAAGGGTACTGACCGGCGCTCTGCCGCCGACCTGGCCCGGGAGATCGACGCCATCGGCGGCCAGGTCAACGCTTACACCACCAAGGAGAGCACCTGCTACTACGCCCGGTGTCTGGACCGCCATCTGGACCGGGCCTCCGACCTGCTGTGCGATATGCTGTTCCACTCCCGCTTCGCCCAGGAGGATGTGGAGCTGGAGCGGGGTGTGATCCTGGAGGAGATTGGGATGTACGAGGACACCCCGGAGGACCTGTGCGCCGACCGGCTGGCTATGGCGGTCTATAAGGGCCGCCCCCTGGGCCGCCCCATCCTGGGCCGATCCTCCACTTTGAATGAGATGACGGGAGAATCCCTGCGCCAGTGGCAGGCGGAGCACTACTGTCCCAGCTCGATCGTGGTCGCCCTGGCGGGCCGCTTTGAGGAGCGCCATGTCACCGCCCTGCGGGAGCGGCTGGCCGCCCTGCCCGCCTCCATCCCCCGCCGGATGCGGGACGCGGTCTACCGCCCTGCTGTCACCGTGCGCCGGAAGGCCATTGAGCAGAACCATCTGATCCTGGCTTACCCCGGTCTGTCCTATCGGGACGACCAGCGTTACGCCCTGCTGCTGCTCAACTCCATCTTGGGGGGAGGCTGCTCCTCCCGCCTGTTCCAGGAGCTGCGGGAGAAGCGCGGGCTGTGCTACACCGTATATTCCTATGTGGCCGACCACGCGGACACCGGACTGCTGGGCATCTATACCGCCACTGGCGGCGAGCAGGAGGCCCAGGCCCTGGAAACCGTTCGGAACATCGTCAGCGATCTGGCTGAGCACGGCCCCACCCAGGAGGAGCTGGACCGCGCCCGGGAACAGGCTCAGGCCGGTCTTCTGATGGGTCTGGAGTCCGTTCAGTCCCGAATGAGCCACCTGGGCACCTCCGGCCTTCTGTACGGCCGGGTGCGGGAGGCAGACGAGCTTCTGGCGTGCTATGAGCAGGTGACCCGGGAAGAACTGCGCCAGCTGGCCCAGCGCCTCTTCCGCCCCCAGGGGGCGTCCCTCTCCGCCGTGGGCCGGGTGCGCGCCGCGGAGGAGTACGCCGGCTGGCTCGCCCGCTGATCCCCCAACCGAATACCAAAACACACGGCCTGTCACAAAATGGATATTCTCCAAAATGAGAGGATTCAAAAGTCATCCCCGATCGTCATTTTGACGATCGGGGATGACTTTTTTGAGGACTGTATTTTGAGCTTCAGGTTGAAAGCTGCATTTTGTAACAGCCGTGTGTTTTTTGTCTTTCTCACGATCACTCAGACCGCCGCGTTTTCCTTGCTCTTGCGGCGGCTGAACAGCGCCTTCCGCTTGGTCCCGTCCGGATTCTCACGCCGGATCAGCAGATAGAAGGCAGGCATCAGGAACATAGCCAGCGCCGTAGAGGCTACCAGGCCGCCAATGATGATATAGGCCATATCCTTCATCATACTCATGCCGCTGTCGGTGGAGAAGATCATCGGCACCATGGAGATGATGGTGGTCAGGGTGGTCATCAGGATGGGGCGCAGACGGGTGGTGCCCGCCTCCACCAGGGCCTCCCCCAGGGGCATGGTCCGGCGCAGCTGGTTGGTGCCGTCCACCAGGTAGATGCCGTTGTTCACCGCGATACCCACCAGCATCAGGAAGCCCATCAGGCCCAGGATGCTCATGGGACGGCCGGACAGGAACATCAGACCGATGGAGCCCACCAGACTCAGAGGAATACACAGCATGACCATGATGGACAGCTTGGGGGAGTCAAACTGGATGCCCATGACCAGGAACACCAGGAAGATGGCGGACAGCAGGGCGGTGCTCACGCTCTGGGTGGCCTCCTCTGTGGTGGAGTCCAGCGATCCGGTCCCTACCGCGACCCCCTCGGGAAGGGTCAGGCCCCGCACCGCGCTGTCGATGGCGCTGGCCGCGGTGTACTTGGCGGTATCCGTTGTGGTGGCCGTGACCGTAACGCTGTACTGCCCGTCCTGCCGGGTGATGCTGGGCAGAGTGGTGATGTACTCCACATCGGCGATGTCCCGCAGAGTGACCATGCGGCCGCTCTGGGTGGCAATGGGATAGTCCAGAAGGGTCGTGATGTCATCATACTTGCCCTCGGGATACTCCAGCACCACATCATACTCCGCGTCGGAGTCGCCGTAGTCGTCCAGGGTGGTGGCCGTCATGCCGTTGAGCAGGTAGTAGACCTGCATGGCCACCGCGGACTCCGAGGTCCCCAGTGCTTGGGCCTTCTGAGAGTCTACCACCAGGCGGCCCTTGACGCGGCTCTGATCGAACTCGTTGGCCACCCGGATCACGCCGGGGACCTGGCTCATGGCGTCCGCCACCTGATCCGCACCCTGCTCCAGGACGTCCAGACTGTCGGCCACCAGGGTCACGGTCTTGGTATTGCCCCCTCCCATCATGGTGCCCATGCTGGAATCGCCGCTGGCGGGGGTAACGGCCAGGTCCATGCCGGGAGAGCCGCCGAAGCGGTTGGTATACTCCTCCACCGCCGCCTCACTGCTGCGCTTGCAGCCGTCCACCGCGTAGGCGGTGAAGGTGGCGGTGTTCTCCGAGGCGCTCAGGGTCACCTTTTCAAAGTTGGGGTCCTCCAGAAGGGCGTCCTCCAGCTCCTGGATCCGCTCGTCCATGACAGACAGCTTGGTGCCGGAACGGAAGGTGGCCTCCAGGCTGACGCTGCCGTCATAGTTGTCCGGCATCAGCACAAATTCCATTTGGCTGGCCAGCAGGATGGCGGCCAGGAAGCAGGCCACACCCACCGAGACCACCCGGCCGGGCCGCCGCAGCAGGCCGGGCATGACCCGGCGGTAGAAGGCGCGGAACCGGGCCAGGAGCCGGTTGATGGGCAGTTCCTCCTTCGCCTTGGGCTTGAGCCACACGAAGGCCAGGGGGACCACCACCACAGCGCTGAGGAAGGAGGAGAGCATGGTCAGCAGAATGGTCCAGCTCAGGGGGCCGGACATCATACCCACCAGGCCCTCAGCCATGGCCAGGGGGATGTAGACCACCACGGTGGTCAGCGTACCGGCCAGGGTGGACATAATCATGGTGGAGGTGCCCTCCACCGCCGCCTCCCGGAAGTCCAGGCCGTTCTCTCGGGAGCGCATACAGCTCTCCAGAATGACGATGGAGTTATCCACGATCATGCCGATGGCGATGATGAGGGAGGTGCCGGTCATCAGGTCGATGGCAAAGCCGGCAAAGTTCAGAAGGATCACCGCCAGCAGGATGGACAGGGGCATACTGATGCCCACGATCAGGCTGGCGCGCAGATCGCCGAAGAAGAGGAACAGCACCAGCATGGTCAGGATGATGCCGGTGATCAGGGTGTTCAGCACCTCTCCCAGGGTCTCCATGATGCTGTCCGCCTCGTTGTAAATAACCTCGAAGCTCAGGCCGTCCACGCTGTACTGGTCTAAAATTTCCATGACGTCCTCGCAGACGTCCACGGTGGCGGCGCTGTCCTGCTTGGTCACACTGAGCATGACGCTGTCGCCGCCGTTGTAGCGGCTGAGGTTCTCCGCATCCTTCTCATACACGTTGAAGAAGGTGCACAGATCCCCCAGGGCCACCATCTGACCCGATGGGGTCTGGATGGGCAGGTTCCGGAAGTCGGCGTTCACATCCACGCTGCCGTAGACGCCCAGGGCGATGTCCTGGGTGCCCAGGGTGACGTCACCCACCGGCATATCAAAGTCGGCCGCCGCAATGGCGGAGCCCACCGCCGAAATGGAGAGGTGGTACTGCTGAAGGGCCGCCTCATCCAGCACGATGCGCAGATACTCGTCCTGGGCCCCGGTGACCTCCACCTGGGCCACGCCGCCCACGCTCTCGATCACCGGCACCACCGTGTCGTTGAGGTAGCTGGCCGCGTCCATCCCCTCGGGGGCCACAGCGGAGAGGATCATGGTGGGCATGAAGTCGGCGCTCAGCTCCATGATCAGGGGGTCCTCGCAGTCCTCCGGGAGAGTGGGCATCAGGTTGTCCATGGAGTTCTTCAGGTCGGAGTAGACCTCATCCATGTCCACGCCGTACTTATAGGTCAGCTGGAGCATGGCGTAGTTGTCAAAGGAGTAGGAGTTGACGCTGTCGATGTCGGACAGGGTCTCGCACTCGTCCTCAATGGGCTGGGTGACCAGCCGGTCGATGCTGTCGGCGTCCGCCCCAGGCCAGGTGACCATCACCAGCTCCATGGGCATCTCCATGTCAGGCATATACTCCAGGGGCATCCCGGTCAGGGAGGCCGAGCCGAACACCACCACGGCCAGGATCATCAGGATCACCGAGGTGGGCCGGCGCAGGATCAATCGAATCAGTTTCATGGATTACGGCGCCTCCGTCCCGCCGGCGGCACTGCCGGAGGCATCCGATGTGCCGGAGGCGTCAGCGGTCCCTTCCGCTTCCTCCTGTCCGGCCAGGCGGATGGGCGCGCCGTCCTTCAGTCCGGCGGACCAGGTGGTGATCACCTCATCCCCGGCGGTCAGTCCGCTGGTGACGGCGATGGTATCCGCAGTGTACAGGCCCACAGTCACCTCAGTGCGCACCGCGGCGCCGTCCCGGGCCACATAGACATAGGCGTTGCCCTCGTCAAAATAGACCGCGTCGCTGGGGATCAGGATGGCCCCGCTGGAGCGGTAGGCCGTGGTGGTCAGCTCCACCGCCAGGCCGTCGGGCAGGGACTGGGCCTCGTTGATGACCGCCTTGACCTTGAACAGGCCGGTGGCCGCGTCCACCACGCCGCTGATCTCCGTCACCGCGCCCTGATAGGTCCGGCCGTCGCTGACCACAGAGACCTCCTGGCCGGCGGTCAGGGTCTGGCGCACCTGGTCGGTGACGTAGAAGGTGACCGTCTTGTTGCTGCCGTTGGAGATGACAAAGGCCACCGTGCCGGAGGAAGCGAAATTGTTCAACGTCAGGTTGACCGCCTCCACCACCCCGGAGATGGGGGCGGTCATGTTGTAGAGGGACAGCTGGTACTGGGCGGAGTTCACGCCCACCTGGGCGGACTGGATCCCCGCCCGGGCGGAGCTCAGACCGGCCCGGGCCGCCTCGACCCCGGCCTGGGCGGACAGCAGGGCCTGGTTGGCCTGGTCCACCTCCGCCTGGGAGGCGGCTCCCATTTCAAAGAGGTGCTTGGTATCCTCATAGTTATCCTGAGCCAGACGCAGCTGCTCCTCCAGCACCGGCAGGTCGGCCCCGCCATAGCCCGCCTGGGCGCTGTTATAGCTCTCCTGGGCGCTCTGATAGGCCGCCTGGGCGTTCTGAAGGGCCAGGCGGGCGCTCTCGTCATCGATGCGGCACAGAGGATCTCCGGCGGAGACTGTGTCCCCCACCGAGACCATGACCTCCTCCACATTGCCGGAGACCAGGGAGACCACGCTGGCGGTGCCCTCCGCGGAAATGGTCCCGATATAGGTGCTCTCGGTGCTCAGCTCGCCGGGCTGGGCGGCGGTGGTCTCCACCGTCACCGTCTGGTCCAGCATGGGCTCCTTCTCCTCCGCGCAGCCGGCCAGCGTCAGGGCCAGGGCCGCGCAGAGCACAGCGGAAATGGTACGTTTCATGGGACGATCTTCCATCCTTTCTCTCACATCAGGCCCTGCTCCACCGCCCAGCGGTAGCTGGTGCGGGCGGAAAGCAGGTCCCTCCAGGCCCCGTCCGCGGCGGACTGGGCAGCCGCAAGGTCATCCTGCGCGGCCAATAGCTTCATCTTGGATACCTGACCCAGCTCATACCGCTTCTGAGTGGTCTCCAGCACTGTCTGCTGCCAGGCCAGGGCGGACAGCTTGCTGTTCAGTGTGTTCTCCTTGTCCGCCAGGGAGTCATACAGGGTGCGGAAGGAGGTCTCAAACTCCTGGAAGGCGGACTGATAGGTCAGCTGGGCCGCCTCCCAGGTGTGCTCCGCGGCCTGGAGCAGGTACTGCTTCCGGGGACCCCGGTAGTCGCTCTGGGCGTCGTCCCAGTCCTCCTTGGCGTCATCCAGGTCCTTCTGGGCGCTGCGCAGCGTCCAGCTGGCCGCCTTGGCCGCGGCCAGATCGGCCTCATAGTCGGGCGCGGTCCATCCGTCCTCCCCCTGCGCGGGCAGGGCGCCCAGGGTGATCTCCCCGGTGGGCTCCTCACCGATCAGGGTCTGAAGCTGGGATTTATAGGTCGTGATCGTGGTGTCCAGGGCGCTCAGCTGGCTGACCACCTGGGTGCGCTGCGCCTCCACCTCATTCACAGTCTGTTTGGACACCTGGCCCAGCTGCTGGCGCAGGCGCAGCTCCTCCAGGCTCCGGTCCAGGGCGGCCAGGCTCCGCTGGCCGTCGGCGGCCTGCTGCTCCAGGCCCACCAGGGTGATGTACAGGGTCTCGCCGGCAGCCACCATCTGATCCACCGTGCTGTTCAGCTGCCAGACCACATCGGCGTTATCCGCCTGGACCTCGCCGTCCTTCAGGTCATCAAAGGTATCCCGGAGAGAATCGTACGCGTTGGCCAGGGAGCTGTCATCCCCGCCCATCATCGTGATGTACCACTGGGCGTTGGCGATGTCGTTGAGCTGCCGCCGCAGGTCCTCATACATCAGGTCATAGTCGATCCCCTCGATCCCACTGATGTTCTCTGAGAGCACCCGGGCGCTCAGGCTTCCAGACCGGATCCGGCTGTCCAGATTGGCCCAGGTCACCGTTCCCTCCGGGTCCGGCGGGAGCGTTGTCTCCTCCTGGACCTCCTGGGAGGCGCTGTCAGCGGTTCCTTCCTTCTGGCTCCCGGCGGCCATTGCCGGCCCCGTCAGTGTGCCGGCGGCCATCACGGCGGCCAGCAGCAGAGCAAATGTTCGTCTCATGGGATGATCCTCCATTTTCATATCGGTCATTTGTCCGGTTCGTGTCTCTGTCAGCTTTCATCATAGCCGCCGAAGGTAAACTCAACGTAAACAAGGCTGTGATCCCCCCTGTGCAGACTCACTGTTTTCCCCTCCGGCCGTCGGAGCGTCTTCGTCAAAATCACAGAACATCAACGGTACGCAAAAAAAGCTCCATAAGTTTACATTGGGTTTACAAAGCTCCGCTACCCTCAAAGTACAAGGGGCAGTGCGGCATCTGGCTTTGACGTGGGCTGTCCCCATCTGTATAATCGGTATCAAGCAATCAAAAACAGGCGGCTCACGCCGCCTTTCGGGAACCAGCCCCCTTCCCAATGTGTATGTCGGGAGCCGGTCCCCCATTCCGACACAAAGGAGCGATGGAGATGGCAACCATCTTGCTGGTGGAGGACGAGGCCTCCATGCGCCTGCTTACCTGCGCCAAGCTGAAGCATCAATTTACCATAGTCTGTGCCAAGGACGGCGTGGAGGCCCTGGAGCTGCTGGAGCGGCAGCCTGTGGATCTGATCATTGCCGACGTGATGATGCCCCGGATGGACGGCTATACCCTGGTCCAGACCCTGCGGGACCAGGGCAACGTGATCCCGGTGCTGCTGCTCACCGCCAAGCAGTCCTTCGAGGACAAGCGCCGGGGCTTCTCCTCCGGCGTGGACGACTACATGACAAAGCCGGTGAACTATGAGGAGCTGACCTGGCGGATCAATGCCCTGCTCCGCCGGGCCCATATCGCCAGCGAGCGGCGGATCGTCATTGGCCCGGTGGTGCTGGACTCCAGCACCTACACCGTCTCCCGGGGGGAGCAGGTGCTGGAGCTGCCCAAAAAGGAGTTCGAGCTGCTCTATAAGCTACTCTCCTACCCCGGCCAGATCTTCACCCGGAACCAGCTGCTGGACGATATATGGGGCTTTGACTCCGAGAGCGGCGAGGACACCGTCAAGACTCACATCAGCCGCCTGCGCAACAAGCTGCGCTCCATTGAGGAGTTCCGGATCATCACCATCAAGGGCCTGGGCTATAAGGCGGAGGTGCTGGAATGAAGCGAAAACAGAGACCCAATGTCAGCCTTCTGCTGTGGCTGACCAAGGAGTTTATCATCCTGTCCATCCTATCCAACCTGGTCTGCACCGCCCTGTACATGGCGGCCTCCTGGCTTTTGACCGGGACGCCCATCCCCGCCTCCCACTCCAGCGGCCTGGGGCCCCTGCTGTTCCTCATCGGCTCCACGGTCATCCTGGGCTGCGGCCTGAATTACCGCTTCAACCAGTTTCTCACCGGCTTGGCCGGGGGCCTGCGCGGCGTGGCGGAGGGCAACTTCTCCCTGCGGCTGGACCCCCGCCGTGCCGGCCCGCTGGCCGCCGCCTATGAGGATTTCAACAAGATGGCCGAGGAGCTTCAGGGGGTCCAGACCCTGCGGGAGGACTTTATCAACAGCTTCTCCCATGAGTTCAAGACCCCCATCACCGCCGTCTCCGGCTTTGCCGAGCTGCTTCAGGAGCCCGGCCTCACCGAGGAGGAGCGCAGCCAGTACCTCCAGATCATCGCCGAGGAGGCCCACCGCCTGGCCAACCTGGCCAACAGCACCCTGCTGATGTCCCGGCTGGAGTCCCAGCACTCCATCCCGGAGAAGGAGCCCTTCCCCCTGGATGAGCAGATCAAGCGCTGCACCATCCTGCTCTCCAGCGCCTGGGAGAAAAAGCGCATCGCCTTCTCCGCCGACCTGGAGCCCGTCTCCTATGTGGGAAACGAGGAACTGATGCGCCATGTCTGGCTCAATCTGCTCAACAATGCCATCAAATTCACCCCCGAGGGGGGCGAGGTGTCCGTCACCCTCCAGTGCTCCCCGGAGCAGATCCAGGTCCGGATCTCCGACACCGGGATCGGGATGTCCCCGGAGATGATGACCCACATCTTTGACCAATACTACCAGGGGGAACCCAATCACACCGAAAAGGGCCTGGGGCTGGGCCTGTCCATCGTCCACCGCATCGTCGAGCTGTGCGGCGGCCAGATCCTGGTGGACAGCATCCCCGACCAGGGCAGCGTGTTCACGGTGCTCCTCCCCCGGAGCCGCTGAGCCCAGATCACACCCCCCGCAGCTGCACCCGCTCCATCCAGGGCCGCACCAGTCCGGCAAAGGCCTCCAGGCTCTCCCGGTCCCAGGGATGGAGCCCCGCCCGGAGCACCGTATCCCGGTCCACAAAGCTCTGGAGGTAGTACCGCCGGGCCCCGGCCAGCCAGGGGCCGATGGCCCGGAAGCTGTCCCCGTCGTGGAGCTCCCGCACCACGGTGGTGCGGAACTCATAGTCCACCGCCCCGGAGAGGAGGAAGGAGACGCTCTCCCGGAAGGGAGCCAGGTCCAGGCCGGACCGTCCCGCCGTCTCCCCATACCGCTCCGGGCTGTTTTTGATGTCCATGGCCACATAGTCCACCAGCCCGGCCTCCGTCAGGCGGCGCAGCCGGTCCGGGTGGCTGCCGTTGGTGTCCAGCTTCACCGGAAAGCCCAGACTTTTGATCTGGCTCAGCAGCCCCTCCAGCTCCGGTCGGAGCAGGGGCTCTCCTCCGGTGACGCACACCCCATCCAGCAGGCCCTGCCGTTTTTTCAAAAATGCGGTCAGTTCCCCGTCGTTCAAGGCGGCGGGGGCCTCCCCCTCCACCAACTCTCCGTTGTGGCAGAAGGGACAGCGCAGATCGCACCCTCCTAAAAATACGGTGCAGGCCACCTTGCCTGGATAGTCCAGCAGGGTCATTTTCTGCAAGCCCTGTATCTCCATCCCAATCTCCTCCTTGTCCGCGTGCTCTCCCCATTGTAGGCGTCCCTCCGCTGGACTGTCAACCGGAAGCCGGAAAATTCCCCGTTGTCCCCCAGCGCGGAACATGATAGAATAGGGCTGTTCAAAAAAGCGACTGTCGAAAAGGAGAGTCCTTCATGCTGTATGCCGTGCTTGTGGTGGCCCTGGTGGCCCTGGACCAGCTTGTCAAATACCTGGTGGTCCAAAACATTCCCTTAGGAGAATACGTTCCCTTCCTGCCTCATATCCTGGATCTGACCTATGTGCAGAACACCGGAGCGGCCTTCTCCCTGTTCTCAGAGCACACCTGGCTGCTCACCCTGGTCTCCCTGGTGATGTCGGTACTACTGCTGGCGGCACTGGTGCGGGGCTTCTTTCGCCATCCCTTCGGCCGGATCTCTCTGGCCCTGCTGCTGGCGGGCGCGGTGGGCAACCTCATCGACCGGGCCTTTCAGGGCTATGTGGTGGATATGTTCCATGTGCTCTTTATGGAGTTCGCCGTGTTCAATGTGGCGGACATCTGCGTGGTGGTGGGGGGGATCGCCGCCGCGGTCTACTATGTGTGGGGCTATGAGCGGCTGGAGAAGGGCCTGCATCCCCAGGAGCGCCGCCCATGACCGCCCTCACCCTCACCGTCCAGCAATCCGGCGAGCGGCTGGACGCCTTTCTGGCCCGCAGCGTGGAGGGGTTGACCCGCTCCGCCGCCCAGCGCCTGCTGGAGGATGGGGCGGTGACCTCCTGCGGAAAGGCGTTGAAAAAGAACGACCGCCCCGCCGCCGGCGATGTGGTGGAGGTCCTCCTCCCCGACCCTGAGCCGGTGGACGTCCTCCCCCAGGACATCCCTCTGGACGTGGTATATGAGGACGGGGATGTGATCGTGGTGAATAAGCCGGTGGGCATGGTGGTCCATCCCGCCCCGGGGCACCCGGACGGGACGCTGGTAAACGCTCTGCTCTTCCACTGCGGCGACACCCTCTCCGGCATCAATGGCGCCCTGCGCCCCGGCATCGTCCACCGTATCGACCGGGACACCTCCGGCCTGATCATCGCCGCAAAAAACGACCGGGCCCACCTGGCCCTGGCCGCCCAGCTTCAGGACCACTCCCTGGCCCGGGTGTATGAGGCGGTGGCGGTGGGCAGCTTCCGGGAGGACAGCGGCACGGTGGACGCCCCCATCGGGCGGCATCCGGTAGACCGCAAGCGGATGGCGGTGGAGCCCCGAACGGGCCGCCCCGCCGTGACCCACTGGTCCGTACTGGCAAGGTACCGCGGCTTTACCCATGTGGAGTGCCGTTTGGAGACAGGGCGCACCCACCAGATCCGGGTCCATCTGGCCTCTGTGGGCCACCCGCTCCTTGGGGACACGGTGTATGGCAGCCGGAAGCCTTGGCCCGGTCTGGCCGGCCAGTGCCTCCACGCCCGGCGCTTGAAATTCATCCACCCCTCCACCGGCCGCCCGGTGGAACTGGAGTGCCCCCTGCCCGACTGGTTCCAAGCAGTCCTGCGCAAGTTAGAGGCGCAATCACTTTGACGGCTGGATCCAGACTAAAAATCGCCGTCTGTCCGCATACAACAGAATAGATCAACGGTCCGCTGTCTGCTCTCCGCAGGCGGCGGACCATTTTCTGTCCGGCTCAACGCAGTCTGCATATCCGGCCATTTCCTGCGGATACTATATTTTGTTTCCAAAAAACTACCGTAGGAGGAACTATATAGATGAAAGCAACAGGCATTGTACGACGGATTGATGACTTGGGGAGGGTCGTGATTCCAAAAGAGATCCGACGGACTCTCCGGATCCGCGAGGGCGACCCGCTGGAGATCTATACGGACCGGGACGGGAGTGTGATATTCAAAAAGTACTCCCTTCTGGGCGGCGTGACAGAGTTTGCCGCCCAGATGTGCGATACTCTGAACCGGACCACGGGCCGGACTGTGGTGATCACTGACCGGGACAGCACGGTGGCAGTGGCGGGGGCTCCCCGGCGGGAGTTGGCGGATCAGGCCATCTCTCCGGAGCTGGAGCGGCTGATGGAGGGGCGGCAGATCTATCAGCACAAGGCTGGGGAGGCCCACCTCCCTCTGTGCGCTGCTCCAGGGCGCTTCTCCCTGGACACGGCGGCCCCCATCCTGTCGGAGGGGGACGTGCTGGGCTGTGTCGTCTTTGCCGCACCGGAGGGTGCGCCGGAGGGAGGCGAGGTGGAGTACAAGCTGGCCCAGTCCGCCGCCGCCTTTCTGGGGCGGCACATGGAGAGCTGACCCCCGTTTCGCCGTGATCCGGGGCGGACGTCCTGCCTGTATGGACGTCCGCCCCTCTTTCATGGTATGATAATGTCCGCTGAACCAACCAAAAATCGGCTTTGTTCAGTCTGCGTTATGATAGCAGCACTGGCAGGCTTCGGCCTGCGGAACCGGAGAGGAGCAAGAAACATGGAGATTGAACGAAAGTGGCTGACCCGGGGGTGGCCGGAGGGCCTGGAGCCGGGGTCAGTGATCCGGATGGAGCAGGGGTACATCGCCACCCGTCCCACAGTGCGGATCCGCCTGGAGACCCAGGGGGATCAGGTCCGCCGGGTCCTGTGCTTCAAGGGGAAGACCGGATCGGACGGGCTGGCCCGGGAAGAAATCGAAACCGACGTCGCGCCGGAGCTTTTTCAGCGTCTGGAGCGGTTCATCGGCAGGCCGCTGATCCAAAAGGAGCAGCGGCGGTACGCCCTGGCGGACGGTCTGGTGCTGGAGGTCAACCAGGTGGACCCTGGGCATCCGGAGGCATTTTTCTACGCCGAGGTGGAGTTCCCCGACCTGGAGACCGCCCGAAGCTGGCGGCCCGGCCCTCTGGCGGCATATCTGGACCAGGAGGTCACCGGGACGCCCGGGGAGAGCATGGCGGCCTATTGGGAGCGGACCCGGGGGATGACATAAAGAAAAACACGCCAAAAATGTGCAAATATCACAAAAATTAAAAAGTATTGGAATTGATTCCCGGGATATGATATAATAAAATAACCCTGAGGAGCAGCGTGCATGATATGACAGGCCTGAAGTGATCTGTTTTTACAGAGGAGGCGCCGGATGAAAGAATCCTGGTTCGCACAGCACACCCAAGGAGACAGGGAACTGTCCTTTTTGTTCTGCGGTCGGCAAGACAGCAGCCCAGGGGAATTGACCGGTCCGGCGGTACGGGAGCACTATGTGCTGCACTTCTGCCTAAAAGGCCGCGGAGAATATCAGTTCCAGGACACACACCGCGCCATCGGCCCCGGAGAGGGCTTCCTGGTTCTGCCCGGGGAGGTGGTATCCATTCAGGCCGACCGGATGGAGCCCTGGACGCAAATCTGGGTGGGCTTCACCGGACACCGCGCGGCGGAATATCTGGGCCGCTGCGGACTGGGGCCGGACGACCGGGTCTTTCGCTGTGACACTCCGGAGCAGCTGGAGCTCTGTGTTCAGGAGATGGTCCGCTATGAAATGGCGGGCCGCGGCCATGAACTCCTCCTGCTGGGAGAGCTGTACCGCTTTTTGGGCTGGATCGTCCACTCTTCCGGGGGGCAGAGCCGCCGGAGCCGGGAGGCCGGAGCCGAATATGTAGAGCGGGCGGCAGATTATATCCGCAGTCATTTCCAGGAGGACCTGACCGTCAGCAAGCTGGCCCGCTATGTGGGACTGAACCGCAGCTATCTCACCACCGTATTCCAGAACACGCTCCACATCTCCCCCCAGCAGTTTCTGATGCATTTTCGTATGGAGTACGCCTCACAGTTGCTGCGGGAGGGCACCCTGTCTGTGAGCGAGGTGGCCCGTTCCTGCGGCTATCCCGACCCTCTCACCTTCTCGAAGGCGTTCAAGCGCACCCTTGGCGTCACGCCCTCCCAGTATCAGAGCGGCCAAGCCGCCTCTGTCCCGATCCGGCGCTCAGCTTCGGATCCAGGGGGCGGATGATCCGAAAAGTAAAGCTCACAACGATATGGGGAGACCGCCTGCTGGCGGTCTCCCCTGGCACATCCGCTCGACAGGTTTGCGTTGTCATTTTTCGGAAAAGACGCTATAATACAGGGTAGAAGAACTGCTGTTCCGGCGAAAGCGCGGCTTCGGCGGTTTGGACGATTCCAGACAGGAGGCGTGCCAAATATGAGTAACTATGTCATTTCTATCAGCCGTGAATTCGGCAGCGGCGGACGGCTCATCGGCAAACGGCTGGCCGCTCGGCTGGGGATCCCATGCTATGACCGCACACTGATCCAAAAGACCGCGGAAAAGAGCGGCCTCTCCCCGGAGTTCATCGCCCGGGCGGAGGAGCGGGCCAGAAGCCGCTTCCACCTGTCCTTCTCCCCCATCGGGATCGGCGTCCCCACCTATACCCAGCAGGGCGTCCCCGTCAGCCTTCAGGCCTTCTTTGCCCAGGCGGAGGTTATCCGGGAGCTGGCGGACCAGGGCCCCTGTGTCATCGTAGGCCGGTGCAGCGACTACGTTCTTGGGGAGCGGCCTGAGTGCCTGAAGGTGTTCATTCACGGACCGCTGGAGGACCGTGTGACCCGCTGTGTGGAGGAATACCACATCTCCACACAGAATATGATAGAGCGGGTCCGGGAGATCGACCGGGGCCGGGCCAATTACTACAACTACTATACAGGACATAATTGGGGAGAGATGCGCCGGTACGATCTGACCCTGGATTCCAGTGTCACCGGCATAGAGGGCGCGGTGGAGCTGATCGCCGCCCTGGTCCGCATCCGGGGGCTGCAGGACGGGGCGGCAGGCTGATATTCCCCTCCGCGCCAGGAAAAGGAGGCGCTATGGAGGGAATACGCATCCAAATTTCCGGGCCGCGGGGACGGATGGAGCGGTATGAGGCGGCAGTCCGTGGGGCGGGCGGCCTTCCGGTGGCGGGCTTCTGCCCCCAGCCGGACCTGACCTGCGGCGGACTGCTGCTGTGCGGCGGAGGCGATCTGTCCCCAACGTGGTACGGCGCAGAGGACTGTGGCTCCGGGCCGCCGGACCCGGAGCGCGACCGGGCGGAGCTGGCCCTGGTCCGGGCCTATCTGGCGGCGGGGCGGCCCATCCTCGGGATCTGCCGGGGGCTCCAGGTGCTGAATGTGGCCCTGGGCGGCACCCTGATCCAGGATCTGGGGGATACGCTGCGGCCCTTCCATCAGGGGGAGCAAGACCTGTGGCACCCCATTCGCACCGTGCCGGACAGTCTGCTCCATCAGCTGTGGGGCGGATATATCCTAGTTAACAGCGCCCACCACCAGGCGGTGGACCGCCTGGGCGGCGGCCTCCGCCGCACCGCCTGGAGCGAGGGCGGGGTGACGGAGGCACTGGAGCATACCCATCTGCCTGTGGCCGCTGTCCAGTTTCACCCGGAGCGGCTGGACCGGCCCGGAGAGGACACGGCGAACGGTGCGGCCCTTTTCCGGTGGCTGACCGCCCGGGCGGCCAGCTGAAAGGCCGCTTCTTTTCACCACCATTGAGACAGACGGGCCACGGCCCGGGGAGTACCAATGAGACGATTTGATTTGACAGGACGAACTTTGGCCGGGCTGCTGGCCCTGGGGCTGATTCTTGGAAGTACGCCCGGCGCCCAGGCGGCGGAGGACGGCACACAGGGGACCGTGCTGACCGGCCCGGCGGAGGAGGCGCCTGCTTCTCTTCTCCTTCCACTGGAGCCCGCTGTGTCGGAGCCATCCGCTCCGGCGTCGGCGGACCAGTATCTGGCCGCTCTGGACCGCCTTCTGGCGCTGGGGCTGAGTCAGGAGGAGGCCGACAGCCTGTGGCTCCGGCAGGGCGCGGCGGGGATCGAGACCTGCCTCCAAGGGGAGGGGGCGGAGGCGGCCGACACCTACTCCGCCCGGGCCGGGTTCTCTGAGCATCAGACCGGCCTGGCCCTGGACATCAATGTCGCCAGCCTCTCCGCCCGCTTCGAGGAGACCGCGGAGTACGCCTGGCTGTCAGCGCACAGCTGGGAGTACGGCTTTATTCTCCGCTTCCCCCAGGGGAAGGAGGACCTCACCGGTTACCTCTTCGAGCCGTGGCACTACCGCTATGTAGGGCCGGAGACAGCCCGCCTGTGCCACGAACAGGGCTGGACTCTGGAAGAATTTTGGGCCCGCCAGCCCGTCTGTGGGACAGGCCCTGTGCTGACTCTGGAGGGGGAGCCTCTCTCCTTCTCCCGGCTCCCTCTGGTCCTGGATGGGGACGTCTACGTCCCCGCGGAGGAACTGGCCCGGGCCATCGGCTGGGCCAGCGCGGAGCAGCCGGACGGGACCCTGCTCCTGTGGGGAGAGCGGCGGCAGGCGCGGCTCTCCGAGGGGCGCTCCCTGCTCTCCGGCGGGAGCAGCGTCTCTCTGGACTGCCCGGTCATTCGGGCCAACGGGGTGCTGATGGCCCCGGTGAAGGCGCTCTGCCAGGCCCTGGACCTGCCCTGTGAGCAGGGGGAGGCCGGCCTGGACCTCCGAACAAGCGCGGATACCTGGGACTGGGTCCAGAAATTAGACCAGTCCTGCCGTCAGCATGGGATCACCCTGGAGCAGGCGGTGGGCGGGCTGGCCGTTGACCGTCTGGAGCGCTGGATCAGCCCGGCGGAGCGGTGGCTCTCCCCCCAGCTGGACTTGTTTTTCTGGGCCGCAGGCCGGAAGTAGATCTCAACGGGCGCGGCGCCACAGGCTCCGCGCCCGTTCGTTCATACAACGGACACAAAATATTCACACAGTCCCATAGATTTTTCCAGCGCCTGGGGGTACACTGCACATAGTTAACCTGTTAATTTTCCGGTATATTCGGAAATTCAAAAACATCCAAGAAAGGATTGGATTTGATGCAAGAAGTGAAAAAACCCTCAAAGCGGCCGCTGATCTGCTACTATTTAGCAGCGCTGCTGATCCTGATGCTCCTGAACATGACCTTCTTCCCGGCCGTGCTGGAGAAGCCGGTGCAGGACGTGACCTACGACCAGTTCATGTCCATGACCTACGACAAAAATGTGGGGCAGGTGGAGATCGAGGGGGATGAGATCACCTTCACTGACAAGGCCGCGGAAAATATCTACCGCACCACCGTCACAGACGACCCCGGCCGGACGGACCGCCTGTTTGAAAGCGGGGCCCAGTTCCAGGAGATCGATACCCAGCCCGGCCTGCTCACCTCCATCCTGGTGGGGTGGGTGCTCCCCCTGCTGCCCTTCCTGCTGATCGGCTATTTCCTCAACCGCCGGATGAAAAAGGCCATGGGCGGGGACGGCATGATGTTCGGCATGGGCGGCGGCTCCGGGGCCAAGGTGTACGTCCCCTCCTCCACCGGCATCCGCTTTGCCGATGTGGCCGGCGAGGACGAGGCCAAGGAACTGCTCAGCGAGATCGTGGACTTCCTCCACGACCCAGAAAAATACCGCCAGATCGGCGCCAAGCTGCCCAAGGGCGCTCTGCTGGTGGGCCCTCCGGGCACCGGAAAGACCCTGCTGGCCAAGGCGGTGGCCGGCGAGGCCAACGTGCCCTTCTTCTCCATCGCCGGCTCGGAATTTGTGGAGATGTTCGTGGGCCGCGGGGCCGCCAAGGTCCGCGACCTGTTCAAGCAGGCCAACGAGAAGGCCCCATGCATCGTGTTCATCGATGAGATCGACACCATCGGCAAGAAGCGCGACGGGCAGATCGGCGGTAACGACGAGCGGGAGCAGACCCTGAACCAGCTGCTCACCGAAATGGACGGCTTTGACGGGTCCAAGGGCGTGGTGGTGCTGGCCGCCACCAACCGCCCCGACAGCCTGGACCCCGCCCTGCTGCGGCCCGGCCGGTTTGACCGGCGCATCCCGGTGGAGCTGCCCGACCTCCAGGGGCGGATCGAGATCCTGAAGGTCCACGCAAAAAAGATCCGCTTGGCAGAAGATGTGAACTTTGAGCCCATCGCCAAGACGGCGGCCGGGGCCTCCGGCGCGGAGCTGGCCAATATTGTCAACGAGGCCGCCCTCCGGGCGGTGCGCAGTGGGCGGCAGTTTGCCACCCAGGAGGACCTCCAGGAGAGTGTGGAGGTGGTCATCGCGGGCTATCAGAAGAAGAGCCGGGTGCTCTCCGACCAGGAGAAAAAGATCGTGGCCTACCACGAGACCGGCCACGCCCTGGTGGCCGCCCTCCAGTCCCACTCCGCTCCGGTGCAGAAGATCACCATCATCCCCCGCACCTCCGGCGCGCTGGGCTACACCCTCCAGGTGGACGAGGGGGACCACTTCCTTATGTCCAGGGAGGAGCTGCTGAACAAGATCGCCACCTACACCGGCGGGCGGGCCGCCGAGGAGCTGGTGTTCCACTCCGTGACCACCGGCGCCTCCAACGACATCGAGCAGGCCACCAAGCTGGCCCGGGCCATGATCTCCCGCTTCGGAATGTCTGAGGAGTTTGGCTTTGTAGCCTTCGAGACGGTAAGCAATCAGTACCTGGGGGGCGATGCCTCTCTGGCCTGCTCCCCAGAGACCCAGGCGCGGATGGACCAGAAGGTCACCGAGCTGGTCTCCCAGCAGTACCGCCGGGCGGCGGAGCTGCTTCGGGCCAACGAGGGTAAGCTGCACCAGCTGGCAGGCTACCTCTATGAGCACGAGACCATCACCGGCGAGGAGTTTATGGAGCTCCTCTCCCAGTCCTCTCCAGAGCTGGATCCCCCGGCAGAACAGCCGGAGACATAACAAAAATCGGGCAGTCCGCCTTACTGCGGACCGCCCGGTTTTCTGCTCTGGTCAGAGATCGGAATATCGTGGAGGCCGGGAAGCGAGCCCCCTCCCCCGTCCCTCCGGCTGCCGCTCCGATCCTGGCGGCAGCCGGGAGCCTCAGCGGTCGCTCACCCACCAGGGCTCCCCCTGAAAGATCAGGTCGTCCAGGTCCCGGGGGGTGCGTTGCCCCTCCTCCGGCGTGATCGTCCGTACTGCATTGTCATCCATGGGTCATTCCTCCGTGTTTATATTTCATCTGGACCCGGCCTGTTTTGCCGGCATACAGACTACTATATGCGGGATGACCCCGGATATGTGCCGAATTTTGTACACCGATGGGAAATTTTTTTGAAATGCGGCGGCGCGGCGGCATACTGCAAGATGGGGCCCCGGTCTATTCCATCGCTGCGGAAAAAAGCAGCGGGCCTCTTACGAGGCCCGCGCTGGAAGATCTTGCGAGAACGCCGCTCTTACTCCGCCAGGGCGGCGGTGATAATGGCCATGGAATAGGCCCGCAAAATCTGATTTTGCGGGGACCCGTTTTTTTACATTGCTCGGGACGGCAAAGCCGCCCCTCCGCCAAGGTTTTTCCTGCGGAAAAACGCTTGTCCGTGCTGCGCGCGCCCCATCGGAGATGGGGCCCCGGTCTATTCCATGGCCGCAGCAAAAAAGCAGCGGGCCTCTTACGAGGCCCGCGCTGGAAGATCTTGCGGAAACGCCGCTCTTACTCCGCCAGGGCGGCGGTGATAATGGCCATGGAATAGGCCCGCAAAATCTGATTTTGCGGGGACCCGTTTTTTTACATTGCTCGGGACGGCAAAGCCGCCCCTCCGCCAAGGTTTTTCCTGCGGAAAAACGCTTGTCCGTGCTGCGCGCGCCCCATCGGAGATGGGGCCCCGGTCTATTCCATGGCCATAATAAAAAAACAGCGGGCCTCTTTTGAGGCCCGCCGAAGCTTCTGCGGAGATCCGGCCCTTACTCCGCCAGGGCGGCAGTGATGATGGCCATGGAATAGACCTCCTGGGCATTACAGCCGCGGGACAGGTCGTTGATGGGGGCGTTCAGGCCCAGCAGGATGGGGCCATAGGCCTCGAAGCTGCCCAGGCGCTGAGCAATCTTGTAGCCGATGTTGCCGGCGTTGATGTCGGGGAAGATGAAGGTGTTGGCATAGCCGGCCACCTTGGAGTCAGGGCACTTGGTCTGCGCCACACGGGGGGAAACAGCGGCGTCGAACTGCATCTCACCATCCACGGGGAACTCAGGCATAACAGCCTTGGCCTTCTCGCAGGCGTTGCGCATCTTGTCCACGTCCTCGCCCTTGCCGGAGCCGAAGGTGGAGTAGCTGAGGAACGCGACCTTGGGATCGATGCCGAAGATCTGGGCGCACTTCGCAGTCTCCATGGCGATCTCCACCAGCTCGTCCTCGCTGGGCTTGATATTGATGGCGCAGTCACCCATGGCCAGCACATCGTTGTCGCCGGTAGCGGAGGGACGGACCAGGATGAAGCAGGAGGAGACGATCTTGTTACCCGGCTTGGTCTTGACCAGCTGGAGGGCGGGACGGACGGTATCGGCGGTGGAGTAGGTCGCGCCGCCCAGCAGGGCGTCGGCCTCGCCCATGGCCACCAGCATGGTGCCGAAGTAGTTGCCCTTCTTCAGAGCAGTGCGGCACTCGTCCTCGGTCATCTTGCCCTTGCGCAGCTCCACCATCTTGGCCACCATGGCCTCCATGTTCTCATAGTTCTCGGGATCGACAATGATCGCGCCGCGGATGTTGAAGCCGGCGTCCTCGGCGGCGGCCCGGACAGCCTCCTCATTGCCCACCAGCACGGGGGTCAGGAACGTACCGGACAGCAGGCGGGCGGAGGCCTCCAGGATACGGGGGTCGGTTCCCTCTGTGAACACGATCTTGCGGGGGTGTGCCTTCAGAATATCGATGAGCTTCTTGAACATACTGAACCATTCCTTCCAAAACTGAACTTTCAGACTGAAAACGCCTGTTTACTGGGTCTATGGTAGCATTTTTTATGTTGAAATGCAAGGGCAACCACCCCTCTATTTTGCCAGATTTTGAAGGCCTCCATCCCAAAAAAATCGCTGAAATTTTGCAAAAAGCTCTTTACGACAGGTATACGGTCGTTTATACTATACAAAGTGTATTGATTCTGGTATGAGGTGAGAAATTTGAACGCAGAATTTTCCCGCACCCTGTCGCTGCTGCGGCAGGAAAAGGGCGTCAGCCAGCGCACCGCCGCCGGCGTACTGGGCATTTCGCAGGCCCTGCTGTCCCACTATGAGAACGGGATCCGGGAGCCGGGGCTGGCCTTCGTGGTCAAGGCCTGCGACTACTACGGCGTCTCCGCCGACTATCTGCTGGGCCGGACCCTGACCAGGGACGGCACCACCATCGGAACCGAGGAGCTCTACGACATCAGCGATGAAAAGGACAACTCCATGCGGGGCTCCGTGCTGGCTCTGCTGTCCAAAAAGCTGCTGGTCAATTCTGTCGGGATGCTCTTTGACCTGCTGGGCAAGACCGGCAGCCGGGAGGCCATCCGGGCGGCGTCGAACTATCTGTCCACCGCCCTGTACCAGGTGTACCGCCACCTGTACCACGCCAACCCCGCCAACAATCCGGACTTTTTCTCCGTCTCCCAGCGGCACTTTATGGCCGGCCTGGCCGACGCCGACCTGCACATGAGCGAGGTGGAGCTGACAGACGCCCTGGCAGCCCACATAAAGGAGAAGGGCCGGATGCCGGAGATGGACCACGCCGCCCTGGCCCGTGACTATCCGGTGCTGTACCAGTCCATGCTCCAACTGATCCACAACTCCGGGGAGCGGATCAACCACCTGATGGAGGGCCGGAAGGGGAAGTAACGGGCAATGCAGAATGCAGAAATGCAGGAATGCAGAATGAGCCTATGTGGGAAGATTTGGCAGGACGGAGCTTGGTCCCTACCCCCTTGTCTCGCTTCGCTGGACATTTCCCCCTGATAGGGGGAATCGACCCGGCCGCCGGCACAGGAGAAAGACCGATAGAGCGGCAGGGGCAAGCCCCTGCCCTACGCCATTCAATCCCCAGGAGACCTTTTGAATGACAAATCAGAGTAAGATTTGAAATTTTTCCATCATCGCGCACATTGACCTCGTCGGGATGGGCTCCATATCCTTCGCGGCCGTCTGACGCCGGTCTCTCAGTCATTCCGCCATCCCTCCTCTCCCCAAAACGCCTGCGGCGATTCGGGGACCCCGTTCATTTGATTTTATAACGCGCCATCCGGCGCGCCCCATCTGCGATGGGGCCCCGGGTGGATTTTCCCAAGGAGGTTTTCTGTTTTATGACCGATCAATCCAAAATTCGCAATTTCAGCATCATCGCGCACATCGACCATGGAAAATCCACCCTGTCTGACCGGCTCATCGAGCTGTGCGGCGCAGTGGAACAGCGGCAGATGGAGAGCCAGCTGCTGGACAACATGGACCTGGAGCGGGAGCGGGGCATCACCATTAAAGCCCGGGCCGTCCGTCTGGACTATAAGGCGGAGGACGGCAACACCTATGCCCTGAACCTCATCGACACCCCGGGCCATGTGGACTTCAACTATGAGGTGTCCCGTTCCCTGGCCGCCTGCGAGGGGGCGGTGCTCATCGTGGACGCCTCCCAGGGCATCGAGGCCCAGACCCTGGCCAACACTTACCTGGCCATGGAGCACGACCTGGAGATCCTGCCGGTGATCAACAAGATCGATCTGCCCGCCGCCGACCCCCAGCGGGTGAAGGACGAGGTGGAAAATATCCTGGCCCTCCCGGCTCAGGACGCCCCGGAGATCTCCGCCAAGCAGGGCGTCAACATCCCCGCGGTACTGGAGGACATCGTCCAAAATATCCCTGCCCCTCAGGGCGATCCCAACGCGCCCCTGAAGGCTCTGATCTTTGACAGCCAGTACGACCCCTATGTGGGCGTCATCGTCTATTTCCGCGTCATGGAAGGCACCCTGAAAAAGGGAATGGAGGTCCGGATGATGGCCTCCGGGGCCCAGTACAGCGTCCTGGACTGCGGCTACCTCAAGCCCCTGGGCATGGAGTCCGCCCCCCAGCTGTCCGCCGGCGAGGTGGGCTGGTTCACCGCCTCCATCAAGAACGTGAAGGACACCCGGGTGGGCGACACCATCACCGGAGTGGAGCAGGCCGCCGGCGAGGCCCTGCCCGGCTACCGTCCCGCCCAGCCCATGGTATACTGCGGCATCTACACTGAGGACGGCTCCAAATATCCCGACCTGCGGGACGCTCTGGAGAAACTCCAGCTCAATGACGCCTCCCTCTCCTTTGAGCCGGAGTCCTCCGTGGCCCTGGGCTTCGGCTTCCGCTGTGGATTTTTGGGAATGCTCCACATGGAGATCATCCAGGAGCGGCTGGAGCGGGAGTTTGACCTGGACCTGGTAACCACATTACCCTCCGTTATTTATGAGGTCACCAAAACGGACGGTACTGTGGTTCGGGTGGATAACCCCCACAACTACCCCGATCCCGGCTCCATCAGCGAGGCCCGGGAGCCCTACGCCAAGGTGTCCATCATCGCGCCCCCGGACTATGTGGGCAACATCATGCCCATGTGTCAGGACCGCCGGGGCATTTTCAAGGATATGCAGTATCTGGACACCAATCTGGTGGAGCTGCACTACTCCATGCCCATCGGCGAGATCATCTACGACTTCTTCGACGCCCTGAAGGCCCGGACCAAGGGATACGCCAGCCTGGACTATGAGCTGGAGGACTACGAAAAGAGCGACCTGGTGAAGGTGGACCTGCTCCTCAACGGGGATCAGGTGGACGCCCTGAGCTTCATCGTCCACCGGGAAAAGGCATACGGCCGGGCCCGGAAGATCTGTGAAAAGCTGAAGGAAAACATCCCCCGCCAGCTGTTCGAGGTCCCCGTTCAGGCGGCCATCGGCGGCAAGATCATCGCCCGGGAGACCGTCAAGGCCATGCGCAAGGATGTGCTGGCCAAGTGCTACGGCGGCGACATCACCCGAAAGAAGAAGCTGCTGGAGAAGCAGAAGGAAGGCAAGAAGAAAATGCGTACTCTGGGTACTGTGCAGCTGCCCACCGAGGCGTTTATGGCCGTTCTCAAGCTGGACGAGGAGTAGAGGAGTAACGGCATTTTCTTCTGCCTTCCACCCCGCACGGCGGGGCGGCGCATTGCGCCGTACAAGCGTTTTGCCAAAGGCAAAACCTTGGCGCAGGGCGAATTCACTTCGCCCGAGCATTTAAAACCACTTGGGACCCCCGGCAAACTTGTTTGACGGGGAGCAGGCAAGAAGAAAATGCGTACTCTGGGCACCGTCCAGCTGCCCACTGAAGCCTTCATGGCTGTTCTCAAGCTGGACGAAGAATAAGCCGCCACAGGCGGCCCCAAACGGCAGCCCAGCGCAGCGGGTGTCGTTTGGAGAGGAGCAGCAAGGGAGCGGGCGAGGAATGCCCAAATCCGGGCGTTCCGAGACAGAGCGGACTTTGCTTCGACGATATGGCAGGGCTCAAGCTGGACGAAGAGTAAGCGGAGTATGCCCCTTTGCTCTCCCAGAACCCCAAAATTGAAACAGCAATCGGGAGGCGGCTGTCAGCCGCCTCCCGATTGTTCCGTCTGTTCGATTCCTATGAGATGGTCAGCCGCAGGAGGAGGAAGCGTTCCCCCTCCAGAACCTGGGGCTTCTCCACCGCCCCCGTCCAGCCGGGCGTGCTCCAGATAATAGTCTGCCCGCCATCAGGCTTCAGGGTCACCCCGCCCTCTGCCGCGAGAGCCCAGCAGGCCAGCACCACTCCATGCTCCGGGTCCGCCTCGCATCTCTCGTCCAGCACACTCATCAAATGCCCCAAGTTCAGGTCAGGAACTCCCTCCAGCGTGGTCTGCCAGGTCCCCAGGTCCGTGGAGACCACCAGTTCCATGGTGGACTGCTCTTCCCCCTTCTGATAAGAGAACCCTAGCATCTGATGCCGGGGCGCAGTGGGGTCGTATGCCTCCGCGGCCGGCCAGGTCCGGACCAGCCCCTCCTGCGTCCACAGCTCCATCTGGACTTGATAATGCCTGGCCCCGTCTGCCACCGCCAGATCAAAGAGGTACACGCTGGAGTTCCCCGCCGCTTCCGCCGCCAAGTACTCCCGGTTTGAGAGCTCTTGTGGGGTAATCTCTGTGTCCGGCCGGGGCAGCAGTTCGGTGTGGTTCTTGACAAACCAGAACCCCGCCCCCAGGGCCAGGGCCAGCAGCACTCCCAGGCAGACCTGGGCCAGCCTCCGCCACCGGCGCAGCTTCCGCCCTGCCTGGCCCATCAGCAGCCGCAGGGAGTCCAGCAGCAGCTCTTCTCTGGGCTCCCCGCCCCGCTGTCCTGACAGCAGCTCCGACACCGTCAGCCCCAGGCAGTCCCCCAGGGGCTCCAGCAAGGACAGGTCGGGAAAATTCAAGCCCCGCTCCCACTTGCTCACCGCCTGGGCGGACACATGGAGGGCCTGGGAGAGCTCCTTCTGGGTCAGGCCCCTCTCCCGCCGGGCCTGAGCGATCAGCGTCCCCGTCTTTTGGGCGTCCATGGCCTCACCTCCCGCCTCTAGCTTAGCCCGCCGGAGCCATTTTGGCAAGCAACCTGTGGTTGAATCCTGCTTTCCCACGCAGAACCGCTGGAAAATCCGGGCGGTCACATCCTACCGCACCGACTGGCCCGTCAGCTCTCCCAGGGCGGAGATAGCCTCTTCCACGTCAGTAAAGATGCGCGTCCAGCGTCCCACTAAAGGAAGTGTGAGCCGCCGCAGGCGGCCCCAAACGGCAGCCCAGCGCAGCGGGTGCCGTTTGGAGAGAAGTGAATATCTGTCTCCAAACAGACTTTCCACTCTAAAAGGAATAAAAAATGCCGGGAGCCTCTTGATTCAGGGTGCATCTGGTAAGCTAAAAGTAGACACTCACAAAGCGGGTGAGTGTCTACTTTTTTCATATCTGTTAAAATAGGAATAGAGGTGAAAAGATGGGGAAGAAAGGGATTCCGCA
>OWJB01000041.1_pt1 | contig 37858 bp, 40 predicted proteins | sample 1732861 | NCBI WGS metagenome assembly OWJB01 (sample SAMN05065762, study PRJEB22554) | human gut metagenome | biome: ENVO:2100002; feature: ENVO:00000062; material: ENVO:00002003 | host: Homo sapiens | place: USA
CGGTCTGCCTGAAATCCTCGGACGGGCAAAGCCCGTCCTCCGGCAAGGTTTTGCCTGTGGCAAAACGCTTGGAATCGAGATCGGCCACTTGCTCTTACGACGCGGTCTCCCCCGCCTCCCGCACATTGATCTGGAACACATTCCGTCCGGCCACGGAGTGGTCGATCCGCCCACGGCGGACAACCGCCGCGGGGGCCCGGTCTGCCTGAAATCCTCGGACGGGCAAAGCCCGTCCTCCGGCAAGGTTTTGCCGCTGGCAAAACGCTTGGGATCGAGATCGACCACTTGCTCTTACGACGCGGTCTCCCCCGCCTCCCGTACATTGATCTGGAACACGTTCCGCCCGGCTACGGTGTGGTCGATCTCGATGGCATAATCGATCTCGATGTCTCCACCGCACTCGGTGAGGTCGGCCTGCAGATGCCGGGTGTTCACCCCGATGGTCATGGAGCCATAGGGCGTATTGTACATAGCCAGGTGGCGGCGGCCCTCCTGGAACACCATTTGAGAGTTGAACTCCCCCACACGCAGCAGGGTCACACGGTCCGGCTCCACCTGGAAGGTAGTCAGCGTACCCTCCAGGCCGGTGAGCTCACTCTCCTGATAGGAGAGGGTATAGCTGTTCCCGTCCTGCTCCAGCCGCCCCTCCGTCACAAGCTCCATCGTATCCGGATCGGCATCCTCAAGCCGCTGAACACCCTTGATGGAGATGATCACATTCTTTTCCATAGGAACCTCCATTGGTCCTTCATTTCCCCCGGCCCTCCGGTACATGGGAGCCAGGGCGGGAGGTATTATACACTGGAACGCAGATTCTGTAAAGGGGAGCGGCTGTCTTATTTATTTTATGCGATTTTGTCCCAAATGACAAGGGGGATTTTCCATATAAAATCTCTCATTCTCTATTTGACAACCCGGGGACATAGACTATAATATAAAGTGGTGGGGAAAACCCGCCTCGGTTCTGGGAAAGGAGGCCACGCTATGAACCTGGAATTGAGCCACAAGCAGTTCCGCCGTCTGCTGGATCTGGTCTACATCGGCAACTGGATCCTGAACTCCACCCGCGGAGACCAGCGCTTCACCGATTACGACGAGGTAGAGAGCCTTTTATTCGGCAGGGCCGCTCTGGAGGGGATGCCCTCCCTGGCGGAGCTGTACCGCGGAGAGATCGTCCCATCCCGCGCCTTTGTGGAGGGCGGGATCCATGAAGCGATCATAGAGTATGAGAACAACGTATTTTTTGAGATCCTGGCGGAGGACCTGGCCCGCAGGGATATGGATGACGCCCCCATTGATGAGAGCAATTATGACGAGCTGACCGACCGCATCGACGCCTATATCGCGGAATTTGAGGAGCACGGCACGGACAACATCCTGGTAGACCTGGATACCCCGTGATCCTCCGGACCGGCGAGGTCCAAACAGACCTCCCAACAATTACACCCCCTCAGGGGCCGGACAGAGCTGTTCCCCGGAACAGGTCATCCCTCCGCCCCTCAGGGGGTCTTTTTATGTGTCCGAATCAGTCCAGGCAGAACATGGGCCGCACCTCATCGTCCAGGTCCACGATCCCGCAGTAGTTGAGGGTCTCATAGGCCATCAGCCACTCCTGCTGCTCCCCGGTCAGCTCCTCCCGCTTCACCACCTGTCCGTCCCCGGTGATGAGCCCCACCGGCGTGATCACCGGAAGCTCCTCGTACAGCTGGGACAGGAAGTTCATAAACCCGGTCAGGGGCAGCCCCGCCGCTTGGGCGGTGAGCACCCCCAAATAGTTGGGGCTGAGGACCACATCCTCCCGCTCCTGGATGTCGTAGTTGGTCCAGAGGAAGAAGGGGGTGGCATACTGCTTCAGCACCTCCTCCGTGGTGCGCTGGTCCAGGGGCTTGCCATAGAGCTGTTCATAGAAGGCATTTTTCAGAGGCGGCTGGTGATCGCCGAAAAAGACGATCATGGTGGGCTCCGATGACCGCTCATAGTGGGTAATCAGATCCCGCAAGGCGTCATCACTAGCCCGCATCAGGGCCAGATACTGCTCTGCGGTGGTGTCCGCCGTCCGCTGCTCCGTGGAGAGGGTGACGGTTTTTTCCAGGTTGTTCCACCCCTGGGCATAGCTGCTGTGGTTCTGCATGGTTACATTGAAGATAAATGCCGGATCCCCCTCCTCCCGGTCGGTGATGGAGTAGAGCATCTCGTAGTCCGACTGGTCAGAGACATAGCGCCGGACCAGATATGGATCGGTTACATCCTCCTCATAAAGCTGGTGATCAAACCGCATATCCTCATACACGATGGGCCGGTTCCAGCCGGAGGATTTATAGGGGTGGAACGCAGTGGAGTCATAGCCCACGCTCCCCGCCAGGGCGGCCAGAGAGGGCATCCCCTCCTCCGCGTACAGCTGATAGGCCACCGTATGGGGCGGCTGAAAGACTGTTGAAAATCCGGTGAGGTACTCAAACTCCACGCTGGCCGTACCGCCGCCGGTCACCGGGGAGTACATCCAGCCCCGGACCGTGTTTTCCTCCATGGAGTGCAGGAAGGGAGTGGGGTCCTCCGATGCCTCCAGTCCTTCGAAGATCGTCAGGTCCGCAAAGGACTCGTTCATCACCACGATGAGATTGGTGGGCCGCACCACAGATGGGTCCCCCGCTTCTGTGGGATATGCCTCCATCAGTTCCAGCACCTGGCTGCGGCTGTAATCCTTCGGCTTGTCCAGGGCGCTGTACCGCAGTGCCACGGTAAAATTCAGCAGAAAGCCGTTGGCCTGCGTCACCCACTGCTGGGTGTAGATCCCCAGGGCAGGCAGGGCCCCCGTCTTGAAAAAGACAAAGCAGTACCCCACCTCCACAAGGACCAGCAGACCGGCCAGCCACCGGGGCAGCTTATCCCTCCTCCTCTGGGGAACGCACATCCACACCAGAAAGAGGTAGGCCGCCAGCAGCACCGCCCCCTGGCGCATGGCTGCATCCAACGAAAAATCAAAGGCGTCCGCCACATTGGCCGCTGTCTCCCAGGCGGTCAGATCCGCCGGAAACAGGATCCGGCCCCGAAAGCGGAGCACATAGTGGTTTACGATCCCCACAAAAAAGCTGAGTCCCGCCGCCGTGGCCGCCGCCCGGCGCCGCCGGCCCAGGATCAGGCGGCACAGCAGGAACAGCAGGTAGTACCAGATCAGGTTCATCAGCACCTGCCAGGAGTAGAGATCAGAAAACACGTCGTTCCCGTTCAGGATCTCCACCATCCAGAAGGACACCCACGGACCCAGCAGAAAAATCAGGCGGGACAGCCACTGCTCCGGTCTCTCCCGGACATTGGCCGCCAGCCTGAGCATCCCATCTCGACACAGCAGTTTTCCCATTCCTCAGCCTCCCGCGCCCCGGCCCCGGGGCGTTTTTTCACGCTTAACAGCTTAATGCTTTTCAAAAATTTTTCAAGTACATTTTGTAAATTCAGCCGCATCGGCCCTGTCCGGCCTCACACTGTTCGCCGTTTGATCGTAATGCGGATTTACTTTAGAGTTTGTTCCCAGGGGTGCTTCACAGATACACCCTCCCCACCCGGCCGCTGAGCCGGGATGTGAGGCCGCAGCCCTCGTCCTCCCCGATCAGCAGAGAGACCTCCTGGGCGGACAGCCAGTTCCCATGTCCGTCGCCCCCCAGCAGCGTCACCTCGTCATCCACCGCACAGGGGATCCCGGTGACGTCCACCACCGTCTGGTCCATGCAGCAGGCCAGCAGGCGCGCCCGCTGGCCGCCGATGAGCACCGGCCCGCCCACCCGGACCAGCTCCGGGTCCAGGCCGTCGCCATAGCCCACCGAGATGGTGGCAGCCATGCCATCCCGGGGCATCCGGATGTGTCCGCCATAGCCCAGGGCGTCCCCCGCCCGAAGGGGGCGCACCCGGGTCACCCAGGCCCGCCAGGAGCACACCTCCCGGACCGTCCCCAGCGGGGCGGTGGGATGGTCCATATACAGCCGCCGGCCGATGCGCACCCCGTCCAGCCGGTACTGGGGGGCATATTCGCTGGCGGCGCTGGCCGACACATGGCGCATGGGGATCTCCATTCCGCCCCGCTCCAGCTGGGCCACCCCCCTCAGATAGGTCTGGAACTGCTCCTCTGTGCGGACCGGGTCCCCCAGGTCGGCGAAGTGGGTGAACGCGCCTGTCACCCGGATCCAGGGCGCGTACTCCCGCCACTCCTCCAGCAGTCCGTCCAGCTCCGCCCCGGGCGTCAGACCGTACCGGTGCAGCCCGGTCTCCACCTTGACCTGTACCTGCACCAGCCTTCCCTGGGTCCGGCCCAGCTCCGCCAGCAGAGGCAGCAGGCCCGGCCGGCCCACGGTCAGCGTCAGCCCCAGCTCCACCGCTGGGGCCAGCAGCCGCTCCGGCACGCCCCCCAGCACCAGAATATCCTGGGTCACCCCAGCCTGCCGGAGGACCGCGCCCTCCGACACCTGGGCCACCGCCATGGTTCGGATCTCCGGGATGTCCGCCAGGGCGGCCCCTACCTTCTCCAGGCCCAGGCCGTAGGCGTTTCCCTTCAGGACCGGGATCAGCTGTGCCCCGTCCAGTTCCCGTAAAATGGCCTCCGCGTTGCGCCGCAGCTGTCCCATATCGATGTATAAAACCGAATTATGCAAATTTTTATTCATACTCTCTCCTGCTTTTCCAGCGGTTCACCCGGAGTTTTCCCAGGAAAACTCCCCCGTTCCTCCCACTCATTCCTCAGCATTATACCCTCTTTTTTCACCAATTTCAACGACATTTTCCCGGCATCGGTCATTTGCGCCAAAAAAATTTTGTCTTTTTCAAAGAATTTGCATATTTATCTATTGACGTTGCATATTTTTTAGGAGTATACTCATATCAGCCTGAAGGAAGGGCGGCGGACGCCGCTCCGATGAAAAAGGAGATTGGAAATGATGAAAAAGAATGTTCTTGCAATGGGCCTGGCTCTGACCATGGCTCTTGGGCTGACCGCCTGCGGCAGCAGCTCCAACGGCTCCGCCAGCTCCGGCGCGGCCTCCGGCTCCGCCAGCCAGAATGACGCCAGCGCCTCCGCCCCCGCGGTGGACAAGCTGGTGCTGGGCACCTCCGCCGACTATCCCCCCTTCGAGTTCCATGTCCTTCAGGACGGCGAGGACAAGATTGTGGGCATCGACGTGTTCCTGGGCGAGCAGATCGCTGAGGACATGGGCGCTGAGTTCGAGGTGGTCCATATGGACTTCAACAACCTGTTCACCCTGTTGAACCAGGGACAGTGCGATATGGTGATCGCTGCCGCCGAGATCGATGAAGAGGGTGTCCGTCCGGCCGCCGCTGATTACTCCGATGGCTACTACTCCGATCTACCCCCCAAAATCGTTGTCAGAGCAGGCGATGAAGGAAATTATACCTCCCTGGAGGACTTCGCTGGTAAAGCTGTGGGCGCTCAGACCGCAACCACCAAGGAAACAATCGTCACCAAGTACATGACTGGCGCCGATCTGGTTTCCATGTCCTCTGTGGTGGACCTGGTGAACAACCTGGTGTACGGCAAGTGCGACGCCCTTGTGCTGGACGGCGCTGTGGCAGACCAGTATTTGGCCTCCAACTCCGATCTGGCTGCTGTGGACATCGACATGAGCAGTTATGTGGAACCCTACCGCGTCTGGGTCGCTAAGGGCGATCCCAAAGGCCTGCTCCCCTCCATCAATGAGACCATCGCCAAGGTGCTTTCCGATGGCACCATGGACGGATTCATCGAGAAGGCTGACGAGCTCAGCTCTCAGGCTCTGGAGGGTTAACTCCCGCCGCACCTCCCTAATCATACGGATCCCCCGTGGGGGGCCGGTTATTCCGGCCCTCCACGGTCCTATGTCATCCCAACCGTTACAACATAAAGGAGTCCCGCCATGCTAGAAGCCATCTCAAAAATGTTTGATTCCACATTCCCAGCCAGCTTCATCAATTTCTCCTTCCTGCCCAAGTACGCCTCCTACTTTGTAGACGGCGTTCTGAACACTTTGGCTCTGTCCATTGTGGCGGTGCTGCTGGCTGTGATCCCAGCCCTGCTGCTGGCTCTGATGCGTCTGAGCAAGAACCGTTTCATCCACGGGCTGTCCGGCGCCTATATCGCGGTCTTCCGTTCCACTCCTTTGATGGTCCAATTGGCCATTATCTATTTCGGCGTCTTTTACATCATTCAAGTTCCCCGGGTCTACATTGGCTTTATCCGTCTTGATATGTTCATCCCCTTCGTGGTGTCCCTGGCACTGAACAGTTCCGCCTATGTGGCGGAGATCTTCCGGGCCGGCATCCTGGCAGTGGACAGCGGACAGACCGAGGCCGCCCGCTCTCTGGGCCTGTCCCAATGGCAGGCCATGAAGCTGGTTGTCCTGCCCCAGGCGGTGAAGAACGTCCTCCCCGCCCTGGCCAACGAGGTGGTCACCATGGTGAAGGAGTCCTCTGTCTGTTCCGCCTACGGCATGGGCGAGCTGATGTTTGCCGCAAAGAATGTCTCCGGCACTACGTTGATTTCGGTAGGCCCCTTCGTATTTATTGCATTGATCTACTTCTGCATCAATTTCCCCGCCAGCAAGGCCATCGAGGCCATTGAAAGGAGGATGCGCCGTGGCGACAAGCGGTGATCTGATCCGTGTGGAGCACGTGATCAAGGAATTTAATCACGGGGCGGTCAAGGCCCTCAACGACTGCTCCCTGACCATTCAGAAGGGCGAGGTGGTTGCCATCATCGGCCCCTCCGGCTCCGGCAAGTCCACCCTGCTGCGGTGCCTGAACCTGCTGGAGGTCCCCTCCAGCGGACACATCTACTTCAATGATGTGGACATCACGGACAAAAAGGTGGATATCGACCTCCACCGCCGGAAGATGGGCATGGTGTTTCAGCACTTCAACCTCTTCCCCCACATGACGGTCCAGAAAAATATCACCTTGGCCCCTGTCCAGCTGAAGCTCAAGACCCAGGAGGAGGCGGACAAGCAGGCCATGGAGCTGCTGGAGCGCATCGGCCTGGCCGACAAGGCCAACGAGTACCCCAATATGCTCTCCGGCGGCCAGAAGCAGCGCATCGCCATCGTCCGCGCTCTGGCTATGGAGCCGGAGGTCATGCTCTTTGACGAGCCCACCTCCGCCCTGGACCCCGAGATGGTGGGCGAGGTGCTGGATTTGATGCGGGACCTGGCCCAGGAGGGCATGACCATGGCGGTGGTCACCCACGAGATGGGCTTCGCCCGGGAGGTGGCCAGCCGGGTCATCTTCATGGACAGCGGCGCGATTCTGGAGGAAAACACCCCCCGCGCCCTCTTTGACAGCCCCCAGAATCCCCGCACCCAGCTGTTCCTCAGCAAGGTACTATAAATCCTTATCTTTGTATGGAAGACACAAAATTCCCCTGTATCCGCTCGGAACACTCCAGGTGGATACAGGGGTTTCTTCTCTTTATGCGTGTATGCGTGGAATTGATGACAAAACAGCTGCCTTGAATCAGCTATCTTCTGTAACGGGTGTCTGCTTCTTCTCCGGCTCTTTTCCCATTTTCTGGACCAGACCAATGATCTGTCCAGACAGGATCACCGTCAGCAGTGAGCAAGCAAGGCGTTTCCAGTCGATGTACGTCGCCGACAGAGCCAGCACCACAAGGTCGCTGATGAGATAGGCCCACTGAATGTCCCAGTGGCTCACAGCGGAGATACTCATGGCCAGAGCGTCGTCGCCCCCCGGGGCCCCTCCCGCGCGGACGCTGATACCCACGCCCACGCCCACAAACAGGGCACCCAGCACCGCAGACAGCAGAGGATGCTCTGCCAACTGGGGCCAAAGGGGATCGAATTGCTCACACACACCGTAGAACAGGGAGAAGCCTCCCCCAGCTACAATGGAATAGGCGATAAATTCACGCCCCAGCAGCTTCCAGCCCATCCAGTAGCAGGCCGCGTTTAAAACCAGCCCCGATATGGCCGGCGACAGCCCAAACCAGTGGTGCAGGAACAGTGTCATGCCCAACACGCCGCCCTCCGTCACACCGGACAGCGCATGGACGTTGTACAGGCCAAAGGCAAGGATCGCGCTGCCCAGCAGGGCCAGCGCACACTTCTTTGGCTTTAATAGGGAAAACAAAATAACAACTCCTTTAATTTTCCACGCATGACTATTATATACAACCCGCGCACCTTTGGCAAGTACACTCCACCGCCTTTATATGTAAAGATTTCGTGAAGATAGATGAAAAACCGGGAGCCTTACGGCTCCCGGTCCTGTTTCGATCAATAATTCTCCGCCTTCAGCTGGAAATACGCCTTGGGATGGGCACAGACGGGGCACATCTCCGGGGCCTGCCTGCCCACATGGATGTGGCCGCAGTTGCTGCACTGCCAGATCATCTCTCCATCCCGGGAGAACACCAGCCCGCCCTCCACATTGGCCAGCAGCTTGCGGTAGCGTTCCTCGTGCTCCTTCTCGATCTTGGCGACCTCCTCAAACAGGAAGGCAATGTGGTCGAAGCCCTCCTCCCTGGCCTCCTTGGCCATGGTGGCATACATATCCGTCCACTCATAGTTCTCGCCCTGGGCGGCGGCCTCCAGATTCTCCGCCGTGGTCCCGATGCCGTTCAGCAGCTTGAACCAGATCTCGGCGTGCTCCTTCTCATTGGCGGCGGTCTCCTCAAAGATCTTGGAGATCTGGACATAGCCGTCCTTCTTGGCCTTCGAGGCAAAATAGGTATACTTGTTCCGGGCCTGAGACTCCCCGGCAAACGCGGTCCACAGATTTTGCTCCGTCTTGCTTCCCTTCAATTCAGCCATCGTCTGTTTCATCCTTTCTGCGTTACTCTTGTATTTCCTACCGGATCGACGCCCCCTCCCGGGATCGAACATCTCTCCGCACTTTAATGAGAATTATTCTCATTACTTTGTTATTTTACCATTCCAGCGCAGAAAAGTCAAGGGAGAACCTGGAACTCCATCGTCTGAACACAGCAGAACGCGGCCCCCCAGTTTTCACGAAGGGGCCGCGCCGCAGATCCGTGTGTCAGCCTCCGAACGCCTGGATCTCCCGTTCGTTCTTCTCACGCCGCTCCTGGATGCTCTCCTTGAGCAGCATATCCTTCACCTTCATCAAACGAATGGTATTGGCCCGCTCGTTCTCGTCCAGCTTCATCGTGATATATTTGATGTTCTCCTGCATCTGCGGGATCTTCACATACTCCAGGGCGTTGACCCGGCGGCGGGTCTTTTCGATCTCCTGGGCCAGGAGCTGACTGGTCTTTTCCACCTCCGCCAGCTTGAGCATATCCGCAAAGACCTGGGACATAGCATCCACCGCGTCATCCAGTTCGCCGCTGGTCTGAGCAAAACCGTAGGGGTAGACCTCCCCTGGATCCTGGCTTTTTGTCTTGAAGTGGTAGTGCGGGACGTCCACCGACATGATATTCTGGAAGCTCATATCCAGCTCCACAGACTGCTTGGGATAGAGCAGGGACTGCTCCAGCATCTCCGGGGACATGAGGGCCGCCGCCACGGTAAAGGAGCCATGGGCCCGCATCAGGCCCTCCTCCACCCGCTTCCGGAGCGCCCGGTTTTCCCGCACCACGTCCATGAACTGCTTCATCAGCTCATCCCGCTTATCCTTCAACAGCTTGTGGCCCCGTATGGAGGTCCTGAGCCGGTTTTTCAGCCGGGTCAGCTCCTGCCGGGTCGGATTGACAGTCGTGCTTGGCAATTTGGTTCACCTCTTTCCGGCCGAAGCGCCTGCCGCGGCAGGCACGGACAAACTCAGCCCTCCTTCTTGGGCAGATACTTGTCGATATACTCCGGCTTGATGCGCTTCAGCTCGCTCCGGGGCAGGATGGACAGCAGCTCCCAGCCCAGGTCCAGGGTCTCCTCGATGGAGCGGTTCTCATCCGTCCCCTGGGAGACATAGCGCTTTTCAAACTCGTCGGCAAACTTGGCGTATAGCAGGTCGGTGGGGCTGAGGGCGGCCTCACCCAGAATGGACATGAGTTCCTTGTTCTCCTTGCCAGTGGCATAGGCGGCGAAGAGCTGGTTCATGGTCCCGGAGTGGTCCTCCCGGGTCTTGCCTGCGCCAGTGCCCTTGTCCTTCAGACGGGACAGGGAGGGCAGCACGTCCACCGGCGGGTTGACCCCCTTGCGGTACAGCTCCCGAGAGAGGATGATCTGCCCCTCGGTGATGTAGCCGGTCAGGTCGGGAATGGGGTGGGTCTTGTCATCCTCGGGCATAGTCAGGATGGGGATGAGGGTGATGGAGCCCTCCCGGCCCATTTGACGGCCCGCCCGCTCATACAGGGTCGCCAAATTGGTATACAGATAGCCAGGATAGCCGCGGCGGCCCGGGACCTCCTTCTTGGCGGCGGAGATCTCCCGGAGGGCCTCGGCATAGTTGGTGATGTCGGTCATAATGACCAGCACGTGCATCCCCTTCTCAAAGGCCAGGTACTCCGCGGCGGTGAGGGCCATCCGGGGGGTGGCGATGCGCTCCACGGCGGGGTCGTTGGCCAGGTTGGTGAACAGGACCGTGCGGTCAATGGCGCCGGTGCGCTTGAACTCGCTGACAAAAAACTCCGACTCCTCAAAGGTGATGCCAATGGCCGCAAAGACCACAGCGAAGTTGGAGTCGCCGTCCAGCACCTTAGCCTGGCGGGCAATTTGAGCCGCCAGCGCCGCGTGGGGCAGGCCGGAGCCGGAGAAGATGGGCAGCTTCTGTCCGCGGACCAGAGTGTTCAGTCCGTCGATGGTGGAGATCCCCGTCTGAATGAACTCGTTTGGGTAGTTCCGGGCGGCTGGGTTCATGGCCAGACCGTTGATGTCCCGGTATTCGTCCGCCAGGATGGCGGGGCCGCCATCGATGGGCTGGCCCATGCCGTTGAACACCCGGCCCAGCATATCCTCTGAAACGCCCAGCTGAAGGGGATGCCCCAGGAAGCGGATCTTGGACTCAGCCAGATTGATACCGGCGGAATTTTCAAATAGCTGGACCACGGCGGAGTCGCCGTTGACCTCCAGCACCTGGCAGCGCCGGACGGTGCCGTCTGTCAGTTCGATCTCGCCCAGCTCGTCATAGGTGACGCCCTGAACGTGATCCACCACCATCAGCGGGCCGGAGATCTCCTGGATCGTCTTATATTCCCGGATCACAGTGCTTCCTCTCCCTTCTCCGCAATGGCGTTGATCTCCTCGTCCATCTCCACCATAATATTGGCATAGTTATCCATATACTGGTTCGCAGGGACCGATTTGGCCCGGCCGATCTTCTCCCGGGCGGGGATGGAGAACATCTGAGCCAGGTCTCCGCCCCGCTCCGCCGCCTCCCGGCAGTGCCCGTCATACTCCCGGATAAGGGCAAGCATCCGCGCCTGCCGGTCATACTCCGAGTAGGAGTCAATGTCCACAAAGGAGTTCTGCTGCAGAAAGTCCTCCCGGATCATCTTGGCGGTCTCCAGCGTGATCTGGTCCCTGGCGGAGAGGGAGTCCTTACCCACCAGCTGGACGATCTCGTTCAGGCTGGCCTCCTCCTGAAGCACGGCCATGGCCCACTCCCGGTTCTGAAGGAAGTCCTTGCCCAGATGCTCGTCATACCAGGGCTTCAGGGAGTCCAGATAGAGGGAATAGGAGTTGAGCCAGTTGATGGCCGGGAAGTGGCGGCGGTAGGCCAGAGAGGAATCCAGGGCCCAGAACACCTTCACAATGCGCATGGTGGCCTGAGAGACCGGCTCGGACAGGTCGCCGCCGGGAGGGGACACCGCGCCCACGGCGGTAAGGCTGCCCCGGCGGTCCTCGTCGGAGCCCAGGCAGGCCACGGAGCCGGCCCGCTCATAGAACTGGGCCAGGCGGGAGCTGAGGTAGGCGGGATAGCCCTCCTCGCCGGGCATCTCCTCCAGACGGCCGGACATCTCGCGCAGGGCCTCGGCCCAGCGGGAGGTGGAGTCGGCAATGACGGCCACGGCGTAACCCATGTCCCGGAAGTACTCTGCGATGGTGATGCCGGTGTAGATGGACGCCTCACGGGCGGCCACCGGCATATCAGAGGTGTTGGCGATGAGCACTGTCCGCTTCATCAGCGACTGACCGGTACGGGGGTCCACCAGCTCGGGGAACTCCCGGAGCACGTCGGTCATCTCGTTGCCCCGCTCGCCGCAGCCGATATAGACCACCAGATCCACGTCGGACCACTTGGCCAGGGCGTGCTGCATCACCGTCTTGCCGGAGCCGAAGGGGCCGGGGATGGCGGCGGTGCCCCCCTTGGCCACAGGGAAGAAGGTGTCCACGATCCGCTGACCGGACTGGAGGGGCACCACAGGGGGGTACTTGTGCTTATAGGGGCGGCCCACACGGACGGGCCACTTCTGCATCATGGGCAGCTCCACCTGGGAGCCGTCCTCCCGCTCCAGCACAGCCACCGTCTCGGTGACGGTAAAGGAGCCGCTCTGGATGGACACGATGGTCCCCTTCATTCCGGGAGGCAGCATGATCTTATGGAGGATGGACTCAGTTTCCTGGACTGTACCCAGCACATCGCCACCCACCACCTGGGTCCCAGGCTGGACCGTCGGGGTGAACTCCCACTTTTTCTCCCGGTCCAGGGCGGGCACCTCCACGCCCCGAGGGAGGCTGTTGCTTCCGCTGACCTCCCGGATGACCTCCAGGGGACGCTGGATCCCGTCGTAAATATTCTCGATCAGGCCGGGGCCCAGCTCCACGGACAGGGGCGCGCCGGTGGTGACCACCTCAGCGCCGGGGCCCAGTCCAGAGGTCTCCTCATAGACCTGGATGGAGGCGGCGTCCCCGGTCATGTTCAGGATCTCGCCGATCAGGCGCTGCTCGCCCACACGGACCACGTCGGCCATGTTGGCCTCCTCCATCCCTGTGGCCACCACCAGAGGGCCGGAGACCTTGACGATCTTTCCCATAGGCTTATAACCTTCTTTCGGGTCAATTTTTATAAAATATCTGCACCCACTGCCCGCTCCACGGCGTTGGTAACATTGGCCATGCCGATGCCCAGTGAGCCCTCCTTGCCGGGGATGAGGATAATGGCCGGGGTCAGGGCGTCCTGATACCGGGCGATCTCAGGCTGCAGCTGGGCCGCCAGCTGCTCGGTGAGGTACAGAATGGCATAGTTCTCCTTGGCCATCCGGTGGATGGCCTGCCGGGCCTGCTCCACATCCTCCGCCGGACACACCTCCAGCCCCAGGGCCTTGAAGCCCAGCACGCTGTCCGGGTCTCCGATCACTGCGATGCGATACATCTCCATCCACCTCCGCTATACATAGGTCTCCCGCAGGCGCTCCCGGATGACGGCCCCGTCCAGACCGGCCCGCCGGCCAGCCAAGATGGTGCGGATGGCCGTCAACTCCGCCTCCTTAGCGTACAAATAGGCAATAACCGTCTCCACACCGAAGGGCACCCGCCGGGCGTCCCCCAAATACCGGGTCAGGGCGTTGTCACACTCCCGCTCAAAGGCGGTGAGGGAGCCGCCCGCCGGACGGGCCGCCTTGGCCCCCAGCTCCGCGGCCTGGGCCAGCGCCCCGCTCTGAAACAGGGCGTTCAGCTCCTCTCCCCTGGCCGCGACCAAGGTCCGCTGGGACACGCTCCCGCCGGGCAGCAGCACCTGGGACAAAAACTCGCTGCCCTTTCCGATCCGTGCCACACGGACGGCGGCTCTCAGGTTGGCCACATCCACCGCAAGGCGGACATACCCCTGGAGAAAGGCGCTCCCGGTCTCTTGGGCCAGCTGGGCCATCTCCTCATAGCAGGCCCGGTCCAGAGCCAGGTCGGACAACTGCGGGTCGTGGGAGGCGGCCAGGGTCTCCCGGGCCTCCCGGATCGCGCTTTGAAAGCGGGGGGACAGTCCGCCCAGCTGCTCCTTTTGATAGCCCTCGGCCAGCTCGGAGGCGGGCACGCGCCCGCCGTCCAGCAGCAGCCGCCCGGCGTCGATCCCCATGGCCTCCGCTTTCACCAGCACCTTGGCGTTGTGATAGTCGTATTTCAGCCGGAACACATCCACCACCCGGGGATCGGGGGCAGCCGCACTCAGCTCCCGAAGGGTCTCCGCCCGGGCGGCGGCCAGCACACGCTCCACGTCCTGGGTCCGCAGACCCTCGGCGCCGCCGTAGCCGCACTCCGTGATGACCTTCAGCGCCTCGCTCTCCTCCCGGGCATCGATCATCCGGTCCATCCGGTCACGGCTCAGCAGCCGACCCTCCATAGCGTGGATCCGGGCGGAGAGGGCCAAATAATCCGTATCTTTTTTACGGGACAACATACGCCCCCCTTTCTCGCAATTAGGGATCAGGAAACTCCCCCTGACCTGCTCCTCATTTCAGCCTGGTCACAGGAGGCTTATGTCATGCTTTCTGCTCGGCGTCCAATTCCTGATTCCTAACTCCTCATTCCTAATTTCCAAACAGGATCTCCGCCGCCTGCTTCTCCAGCTTCTCCCGCTGGAGGCGGAACAGCGTTTCAAAGGAACAGTTGACCTCCACCGGGCCGTCTACCAGGATGAAGCCGCCCCGGATGGGACGGGTCTCCTCCGACAGAGAGAGAAGGCCGGTACCGGTGATCTGGGCCGCGGCGCTGTTGACCACCTTGCCCAGCAGTGCCCCCACCCGGGAGTCTGCCAGGGAATCGGGCAGTTCCGGGGCCACCTCCTTCACCAGGGCCTCGTTGGCGGCCACGACGACCTGCTTGCCAATGCGGCTGCGGTCTCTGGGCGAGAACACCAGCTGTTCCCGTCCGGTGGACACCGCCTGGAGCACCATGCCGGTCAGCAGCTGGATGTACTCCTCCTCCGGCAGGGCACACAGCTTCTCCAGGGCCTGCTCGAAGGCCTCGGACAGCACCTCCTGCTTGGCGGCCAGCTCCAGTTTCCGCCGCTCCAGCTGGGCCGCGGACTTCAGCCGCTCCAGCCGCTCCTCTGCCGCCCTCCTGCCTCTGGCCAAGATGGCAGTCCGCTCCTGGTCCGCCTGGGTCTTGGACTGGGTCTGGATCTCCAGGATCTGGGCCTCGGTCTGTTCCCGCAGCTGGGCCAGCTCCGCGTCCGCATCTGCACGGATGCGCGCGGTGATTTTTTCAATTCCGTCCATACGCGCCGCTCCCTCAGCCGCTGATATTGATGATCATCAGCATGGAGGCCAGCAGGGACAGAATGGCGTAGAACTCCACGGTGATGCACAGCACCATGCCCTTGGCCCAGTGGTCAGGCTTCTTGGCCAGGATGTTGATGGATCCGGCAGCCACGCGTCCCTGGGCGATGGCGGAGAACAGTCCGCCCAGCGCCATGGGCAGGCAGGCGGCAAAATACTGGAAGCCCTGGGCAATGGTCAACTCGGGCAGGGTGCCGGACAGCAGGCCCATGCGGAAGATCGCAAAGAACCACACCACCAGGCCGTACAGGCCCTGCGTACCGGGAATGACCTGAAGGATCAGGACCTTGCCGAACTTGCTGGGATCCTCGCACAGAAGACCGGTGCCCGCCTCGCCGGCCATGCCGGTGCCCTTGGCAGAGCCAATACCGCTGAGCACCGCGGCCAGGCCGGCACCCAGAAGGGCCAGTGCCAGACCGCCCCAGCTGCCGAACAGGGTGCCAGACTGCTGAAGCTCAAACATTTGAGTCAAATCGCTCGCATACATAATGGTTTCCTCCTCTTATTTGACCACGTTGTAGTATTTTGTGTTCAGATCCAGGGGACGGAAGGGCCTTCCGCCGTCCTCATAGAATTTTCCGAAGTACTCCAGACACTGGAGACGCAGGTCATGGACATAGCAGCCCAACAGGTTCAGGGCAAAGTTCAGCGCGTTGCCCACTATGGAGATCACCACGAAGATGACCACGTTCCCGGGGATGGCTCCCAATGTGTTGAACACCTGGGCGATGACCGAGCCAGCCAGCATCAGAGCCATCAGACGGGAATAGGAGAGGATGTCGCCGAAATAGCCGGTCACATGGTTGTAAAGGGATCCGAAGATCCCGGTGAGCTTTCCAAAGCCCTTTCCTGTAATCAGCGGCCCGGCCAGCACCATGGCCACGCCGGCGTACAGGACCAGGTTGGTCGTCCCCAGCGCCGCCAGGGCGATCCCGGCAAAGACCAGCCACCAGGTGACCTCCTCCCACACCGCGTCCATCCACTTCCCGTTCCGGAGCTTCTGCACGAAGCTGACAGCCATGCCTGTGACGATCTGGACGACGCCCAGGGCCATGGAGCCGATCAGGATCTGAAGGGTGTTGTCCAGCGGGGTGAACAGGGGCGGCCAGAACCACACGAAGGTGCTCTCCGGATTCAGCAGCCTCAGCAGCTGGGGGATGAAGTCCCCGAAGAAGCCGCCGGTCAGCGTCCCCATAAAGAAGGTGCTCACACCGCACAGGCCAAGCAGGGCAAAAAAGTCGTGCATCCCCTTCTGCGGCCGCGCCTTGGTCAGCACCACCACAGAGGCCAGCATCATCAGCAGTCCGTACCCCATGTCGGCCATCATTACACCATAAAACAGGATGAAGAAGGGGGCCATCAGGGGGTTGGGATCCACCGTTCCGTAGGCGGGCAGGGAATACATCTCCGTGACCATATTCAGCGGGCGGGTGAGCCAGTTGTTTTTCAGGCTCACCGGCACCTGGGGGTACTCCTCCTCCGCCGGGTCCTCCACCTGCCAGGCGCAGGGGTAGGCGGACAGCTTCCGCTCCGTCTCCTCCCACTGCTCCGCGGGGATCCACCCCTGGAGCAGGAAGGTCTGCTCCGTATCCCGGAGCCTGGCCCGGCTCTCCTCCCGGTCAATGCGCACCGAGGCCCGGTCAGAGGCCCGGCGGACGTCCTCCGCCAGGCCGGTCATACCGGCCAGTTCCTCCTCTGTCTGCCGGAGCCGCTCCGCATTTTCGGACAGTTCCCGGTCCAGACGGGCGTCATTTTCCCGGGCTGTACCGGTCCAGCCATTCAATGTGACTCTGGACCAGCCGAAGTCCCGCAGGGCCTCCAGGACCACCTCCTGGGCGCTCTTGTGGCAGACAAGCAGGCAGTAGCGCACCTCCCGGCTGGCGCTGGCCTGGATCAGCTGGGCCAGTTCGCTGGCCCTTTCCACCGCCTGCTGTGCCTCCTCCAGGGGGCGCGCGGCGGTCAGAGTGCCAAACTGCACCAGCATCTCGCGGGTGGAGCCGCTCTCCAGCGGAAGGTCCAGGGACAGCCAGGGAGCCAGCGCCGCCTTCTGGGCGGTCAGCTTCCCCTGCTCCGTTTGAAGCAGGGCGGCCTCTCGGTCTTTCCGGAGCACCGCCTCCACCGCCTGGGTCCCCGCGGCGCAGGCGCCCGGTTCAAACAGCTCCTCCTCGGTCAGCTGGGGCCGCGGGGTAAGCATTCCCCGGCCTTTGGCCCCATGGCGGGCCAGCACGGACAGCGCCCGCTCCGCTGACTGCTTCTCCTCCCGCGCCTGGTCCAAGGCGGAGCCGTCCGGCGTCCGCAGCTCCAGGGCGGCGGGCGGCCCCTCCCAGTCTCCTGGGGGCGCGTCGGAACGTCCGTCCGCCTCCGGCGGCTCGCTGATCTCCACACAGCCCAGCCGCTGTAAGGTGTGCAGCAGCTCCTCCCGGTCGCTCCGCAGCGCCAGCAGGCGCAGCCGCTTCATTTTGATAATCGCCATCAGCTTTTCACAACCTTTTCTACCAGAAAAGCGACCGCCTGATCCAGCTGGCTCCGGGCCTCCTGCTTTTTCTCCTCACAGTCCAGCCGTGCCTGCTCCAGGACAGACGCGGTCCATTTCGCCGCTTCCTGCTCCGCCTCCGCCATCATCTGCCGGGTCTCCGCCTCCGCGTTCTGGCGGGACTCCTCCACCTGACGCCGGGCGGAGCGCTGAGCCTCCAGGACACGCTGCTTGCTTTCGGCTGCCGCGGTCTCTTTCTCCCGCTTCACCGTCTGCTCCAGCTCAGTCACCTGTTGGATCGCTTCCACTGCCATTGACACCTCACCACCCTACATTTGAAACATAGCAGACAATCCTTGGATTGTATGTCCTCATTGTAGGCGAAATCGCCCTAAAATGCAAGGCAATTTTCCCTCTCCATCGTCCATCCCTCCGCCCTCATTCCGGCAAAGAAGACTTTTTCATTTCATTCTCCCACAAAATCCTCAAGTCCCCGCTTATTTTTTTATCTTTTTTACAGTTTGAACAAATTGTAAACTTTTATCTGCGGATCCTCATGCAGGACATTCCGCATCTCCTGCGCAAATTTTTACGGGATCCGCGGATCCAGCGGCTTCTCCCCCGCCTTTTCAGCGGTAAGCGAAGCGCCCGCTCCCTGTCCCAAAAAACAGCTTCAAGGTCCGCCGCCCCCTTGCGGAACCCAGGCCGTTGTGATACACTGGATGCCACATTTGGATCACAGGAGGCATATATAGAAATGAACGGACAGACAGATCCGCATTGGATCCGCGAGCTGACCAACCGCCCCCACCAGTTCTCCCATGAGAGCGGTGTGGAGGTCACCCATGTGGAGCCCGGCCGGGCGGAGGGTATCCTGACCGTGGGGCCGGACAGCATCAATCCCCACGGAAAGGTCCACGGCGGGGCGCTGGCCACTCTGGCGGATACGGTAGCGGGCTGCTGCGCCTGCGCCCGCGGGCGCGCCTGCGTGACCTCAGGCAGCTCCATGGAGTTCCTGCGGCCGGCGGACGGAGACCGGATCACCTGCACGGCGGTCCCCAAAAAGGAGGGACACACCCTGTCCGTTATCCAGGTGGAGCTCCGCAACAGCGCGGAGGCCCTGGTGGCCACGGGGACCTTCACATTTTTTATGTTTGACCGAGACATTTGACCTGGCTCGTTCCGGAGACAAAAAACGCTCCCCTCGGGCGGAGGCAGCACTTCTTCTGCTGTCCGCCCGAGGGGAGCGTTTTATCGTTTCTTCCATCAGGAATCAATGTAGCTGCGGACCCGGAGTTGGACCCCCAAGCCCTCTGCAATGCGGCGGCTCTCCTCGATCTCCTCGGGAGCGGTCCCCTTATCCACCACAGTAAAGACCACATGAGGGACATAGTCCTTGGCCTCTCTGGCAAAGTCCAGCATGGCCTGATAGGCCGCCTCCCCCTGGACCGGGTGGCACAGCGCCGTGTAATCCGCGGCGTTGTTGGCGTTGAGGGAGATGGAGAGGGTGTTGATCCGGCCCTTCAACTCCGGGACCACGTCCCGTCCGTGGATCAGGTTGGCGTGACCGTTGGTGTTGATGCGCACCGGGGGCAGCTGCCCGCCGAAGCGCTCCTTCAGCCGGTCCACCAGCCAGAGGATGTCCTCAATGCGGTAGGTAGGCTCTCCATAGCCGCAGAAAACGATCTCCCGATAGGCGCACACATCCCGGCTGAGGAAGCTGTCCAGCGCCTCCTGCCGGGTGGGCTCCCGCTCCAGCCAGAGGGAGTCCTCCGTATAGATGGAGCCCTCCTTTCTCCCGTGGCGCAGGCAGAATTCGCAGTTGCAGTTGCACTTGTTGGTGAGGTTCACATACAGCGCGCCCTCATATTCATAGGTGATGGTCATACCATCCCGCCTCCTTCTTCAAATTTCAATGCGGAAGAACCGCTTTCCGTTTTCCAGTGTGATCTTGGCTGCCTCCTCCGGGTCCATGCCCTTCACCCGGGCGATGGCCTCGGCCACCAGATGGACCTTCCCCGAGTCGTTGCGCTTGCCCCGGAAGGGCTCCGGCGTGAGATAGGGGGAGTCGGTCTCCACCATGATCCGGTCCATGGGCAGCCACTGGATGACCTCCAGGGCCTTTCTGGCGTTTTTATAGGTGATGACGCCGGTGAAGGACAGCATCCAGCCCAGCTTCACCAGCACCTTGGCGTCCTCCAGGCTCCCGGAGTAGCAGTGGTACACCCCCCGGACCTCCGGATGGGCACGGACCACCTCCAGGCAGTCCTGGTGGGCCTCCCGGTCATGGACGATGACCGGGAGGTCCAGCTCCGCCGCCAGCTCCAGCTGTCGGGCAAACACCTTCCGCTGAAGTTCCTTTGGAGGATTGTCCTTCCAGTAGTAGTCCAGGCCGATCTCTCCAATGGCCCTCACCCTGGGGTGGGCGGCCAGAGCGCGCAGCTGCTCCAGCCAGCTATCCTCCCACGCCCCGCAGTCGGAGGGATGGATCCCCACGGCGGCGTAGACAAAGGGAAACTGTTCCGCCAAGGCAACGGCGGTCCGGGAGCTCTCCAGGTCGCAGCCCGGATTCAGGATCAGTTCCACTCCCTGCTCCGGCATGGCGGCCAGCGTCTCCAGACGGTCGCCGTTGAACGCCCCGGAATCATAGTGGGCATGGGTATCAAATAAACGCATGACAGGCTCCTCTTCCTCCGCGCCCGCCGCCCCCGGGGGCCGGCCGCGCGGCTTCTGTTTCAGCCACTATCATACCGCGGTTGGCAGAAAAAAGCAAGCCGCCTCCGATATTCTTCCCGCTCACTCCACCGTGAAGCGGGTCAGGAACAGGTTTCCCTCCTCCCCCTCCTCGGTGCCGTTCTCGATCAGCTCCAGAAAGGCCAGCGCAAATTCCGTCTCCTCCTGGGGCACCTCATACACCAGCTGCCCCTCCCGGGACTTTCCAGGCTCCAGGTCATACTCCCGGGGCAGCTGGTTTTCGCAAAGGGGCTCCAGGGGCATGGCCCACTCATCTGGGCCGCAGTCCCCCCAGTACAGCTGAAAATCCGTGTCATACATGGAGACCGCCTCATGGAAGGTATTCTTCAGTTCCAGCTCTACCACCACCAGCTTGTTCCCACTGGCGGCTGTATAGCCCTCATAGGACTTCCGGGACTCCGCCTCCTCTGCCGCGCAGTCAAACCACCGCGTGGAAAACGGCTCCCCCAACAGGGTCTCCGTCACTCCGCTCCCCTCCTCCGGGAACGCTCCGCAGCCGGACAGCAGCATCAGCGCCGCCAGTCCCGCGATCCACCCTCTCTTCTTCATGAGGCCCCTCCTTCTGTCCGGCTCCGCGTCCGGACGTCTGCTGCCTCTATTATAAAGTCTGGGCAGAAAAAATACAACCGCCGGCTTTGGGCCTCATTTGAGCAAAATATTTCAGAGATAAATGCAAATTTAACCCCAAAGCAAAAATTGAGCCATAAAAAATCCAGTGCGAACTGTCATTTCGATTGTTCGCACTCGATTCTTATTGAAACTATTTTGCAGCGGTCCTTTTTCATTTCAGACCGACCGGACTGTCGATCTGGAATTTGATCTCTGAGATCTGATGGCTCATGGACATATATAACTCTGCTTCCTGAGGATCAGATGGATCATATTGAATATCACTATGTTTTTCAAGCATATATGTAGCATCTGTGGTTGAGAAAAGGTAAATGCAAGGAGTCGGTGACCATGCATATAATTCCTCTGGGGTCACCGGTTTATCTGTGGATGCCTGCCCAATCCAGAATAAGTATCCCAAACCAGCCCACTCTCCATTTCCATCGTGGATGTCTTTCACATAGACCGCACAACCTGTTCCATCTTCGTTCCTCTCTACCCCATATTTTCCTTTCCATTCATCTGGCAGGATAATTGTGAGACCGATCTTATCAAGCACGATCTTTTCTTGCTCAGCCGGAACTTCCACAATGGTCTCTTTCGCAAAAGCAACTGCACCAACACCAATGCTACATACCATCAATGCAATGACTGCCGCAAATACCGACAGGCGTCTCACCACTTTCTTTTTATGCTGTTTCGTATAGTTTGGGATATGCTCTGCATCTTGAATGAACTCCGCATCTATATTACCAATCCGTTCGGCAAGCTGTTCCTTTTTCACACCTCAATCCCCTCACTTTCTAAATATTTTCTCAATTTCAAGCGCATTTCATATAAGATAGATTTCACCTTACTCTGACTAAACCCTGTAAGCTTACAAATTGAGTCAATGGAATCAAAATGCCAATAGCGACGAATAAAAATATTTCTTTTCTCAGCGCTCTGTTTCCCAAGAAATATGTTGATCGTTTGCTCAATGTGTCTCTTTTCCACCTCTGATTCAACACGGTATTCATTCGATACGCAATCACCTAATTCATCAAGTGACATCACCGCCGATGGATTACGCTTGTCGGCAGAAAGATATTCATATTTTTTAAGTGCAAGATTTCTTGTAATTCGACTGATAAAGGCGGCAAATCGATTGGGTCTTTGAGTCGGGATTGCGTTCCAGACCGCAAGGTATGCGTCATTGACACATTCTTCACAGTCCTCAATATTCTTCAAAATGTTCTTTGCGATATATGTGCATAGCTTTCCGTATTTTACAGCAGTTTCCCGAATTGCATCTTCGTCTCTCATCCAATACAGTTCAATGAGTTTTTGGTCATCCAAGATAGCCACCTCTTTTCTCTGTTGTCCGCTTTGTCTAATAAGTACGGTTTATCAACATTTGGTTGTACCTTTTCAAAATTTTTCCGCACATAAGCGAACCAAATATATCAGCGGTTCCGGAACCTTATCAAAAAAGTTCCTTGCAGGAGGGCTTTTTTGACACGCTGAGAGGCGTGTGCCCCCGGCACACGCCTCATTGCTCTCAGCGCTCCAGCTCTCCCTCTGAATGAGGCTCAGCAAAGCTCGACCCGTCATAGGTGGAGACGGCGGTCTCTGTATCCCCTTCCGCTCCGTCGAAGTGAGTCCCGCTGTTCCCATCCGAATCGCTGGAAAGGGTATAGACCAGCCCGTCCGCAGTTTTCACCTCCGTGGTCAGCGTCCACTCCGCGGCGCTTCCCTCCACCGTGATGGCCACCTGCGTCCCGTCAGAGGACGCCGTACAGGTATAGCGGCCCGTGCTCTCCAACTGATCTGTGACGTCGGTCTCCTCTCCGTCCACCACCAGGATGGCCCGTCCCTCCCGGTTTTCCACCGTGGCCTGGGGCAGCTCCAGCACTGTGACCTGCTCGCCCTCCTCTGTGGTCAGGTCCCGCCGGAACTCACCCACTGTCACGACTGAGGTGATGTGGGCAAAAAATTCCTGCGCGGCCTCCGGGTTGGCGGCGGCCACCCCCACCACCATGGTAGCGGCGGCGGCACAGACCGCCAGGCCGGTTCCCAGCGCGCGGAACCGTCTCTTATGAGTGCGCTGTTCTGTCATAGCAATGATCTCCTCTATTTTTTTCTCAGGAGCCCGCAGCTCCCGGCATGCTTCACGATATTCCCTGGGGTCGAACATAGACGCTTCCCTCCTGATCCTCCGCCTCCTCGTCCAGCGCGCGCCTCAGCCGGGCCCTGGCCCGGAGCAGCCAGGTCTGCACCGTGGATGGATTGGCTCTCATGGCGGCGGCCGTCTCGGCCACCGTCAGTCCTTCATAGTAATAGAGATAAATGGCCAGCCGGTATTTCGGCTCCAGCGCCATCACCGCCTCCAGCAGCTCCGCCCGTTCCCCATGCTCCGGGGCCGCCAGCTCACGCCAGTCGTCCAGTGGGACGGAGACACGCCGCCAGAAGGAGCGCAGGAGCTTGCGGCTCTCATTGACCGACACCCGCAGCAGCCAGTGCTTCAAATGCGCCTCGCTCTCAAATTCCTTGCCGTACTCAAAGAGCTTCAGCATGACAGTCTGCGTCACATCCTCCGCGTCCTCACGGCTGTTGAGCGCGTGGAACGCGACCCGGTACACGGTGTTGCCATAGGTCCGGACCGCCTGGGCAAACGCCTCCTCGGTCAACTCGGATCACCTCCTCGTTTGGTTCGCTTTGAAAGGCCTTTCATAAAGGAATATCCATCAGCCGGCCCAAAAATCTCAGCGGGAGCAAAATTTTTTATCTTCCCCCGCTTATAACCGTCCGCCCCGCAAAAAACCGCCGCGGAACATTCCATTCCGCGGCGGTTCCCGTCTGTCTATCTGGATGCGTCCGGCCCGGCGATGATGGACAGGGCCTGGCGGTGGTTCCGGACCTCATTGACCTCATGGCTGCCGCCATACTCCCCGTCAATGGTCCAGGGGATGGGCTTCTCACTGAGGAAGCGGAGGCGGGCGGCGTGGAAGGAGAGCAGCGCGCCGCTCTCCTCCGCCGCGCCGGGGCGGAGCAGGGCCTGAAGTCCAGCTCCGATGTCGAAGATGTTCATGGGCTTGCGCACCAGGATGACCTCAAACAGGCCGTCATTCAGGTCCACGCGGTCGGTGGGCAGATTCTTGATCCCGCCCACGGAGTAGGTGTTGCACACCATGCCATAAAAAAAGTCATCCTCAATGGTCTGGCCGTCGTACTCCAGCTTCAAATGGTAAGGCGTGATGGAGGGCAGGGACGCGATCCCCGCCATGATGTAGGCCAGGTGGCCGAAGGTGTTTTTCAGCTCCTGCGGGGTGTCATAGGCCACCTCCGTAAAGGCTCCGAAGGCGGCCACATAGACGAAGGGGCGGTCGTTAAGGGTCCCGATGTCCCACTTCAGCGGAGGGGTGTCCCCGGCGGCCAGCTCCGCGGCCGGCTTATAGCCCTGTGGGATGCGGAGGGTGGCGGCGCAGTCGTTGGTGGAGCCGGAGGGGATATAGCCCAGCAGAGGGGGCTGAGGAAGAGCCAGCAGCCCGGCGGCCGTCTCGCTCAGCGTGCCGTCTCCGCCGCAGCAGACCACCCGGTCAAACTGAGGGGCCAGCTCCCGGGTGACCCGGGTGGCGTCCCCGGAGCCCTGGGTGGGATAGATGGTGACCAGCCAGCCCGCTTTGGTAAAGGCGTCCACGATGGTGGTCACATTTCCGGTGATAGCCCCCTTGCCGGAGGTCGGATTGTATACAAAAAGCAGCCGTTTCATAAAAAATTACCTCGAGATGCTGTGATGTGCGGCGGCTGCCGCATTTTGGCCGGACGTCGTTCATTCTGTCCGTACAACTTCCAAAAGAAGAAGGACCTCATTCCTGACAGTCCGATATTATTATATGTATGTTCGCAAAAAAAGCAAGAAATTCCCGTAAACATTTTGAAAATTCTGTGACCGTTCCATTAAAGAAATGTAAATTTTCAGTTCAGAAACCCAAGCAGTGGATAATGAAACTTCAGAACAGACAGGCTGGGGACTTGCGTCCGGAGCGGAAAACGGTTACAATGTGGGCAGAAAACGCCGGAGAAGCGGCGGCGGACAGGAGGAAACGCCTATGGAGGAGAGAACGGAGCGGCGTCCCGCGGTGCTGATCACCGGGGCATCCCGGGGGATCGGCGCGGCGGCGGCCCGGCGGTTTGCTCAGGGCGGTTGGGATGTGGCGGTCAACTACTGCCGCTCCCGGGCGGCAGCGGAGGAGCTGGCGGCAGAGCTGCGGGCGTTGGGCGTCCACGCGGAGGCCCTCCCGGGGAACGTCTCTCAGCCGGAGGAGGCGGCCGCTCTGACCGCGGCCGCGGAGCGGGCCTTTGGCGGGCTGGACGCTCTGGTGTGCAACGCGGGCGTCGCCGCACCCCAGATGCTGCTCACCGATCTGAGCATTGAGGACTGGCGAACGCTGATGGACACCAACCTGGACGGAGTGTTCCATATCCTGCGGGCGGCGGTCCCGGGCTTTGTCCGGCGGCAGGCGGGGAGCATCGTCACCGTCTCCTCCATGTGGGGGATCACCGGCGGCTCCTGCGAGGCGGCCTACTCCGCCTCTAAGGCGGGGATCATTGGCCTGACCCGGGCCATGGCCAAGGAGCTGGGTCCCTCCCACATCCGGGTGAACTGTGTGGCCCCCGGAGTGATCGACACCGACATGAACCGCCACCTGAGCGCCGGGGATATGGACGCCTTGGCGGAGGAGACTCCCCTGGGACGAATCGGACGGCCGGAGGAGGTGGCGGAAGCGGTCTATTTTCTGGCCTCTCCCGCCGCCGGGTTCATCACCGGCCAAGTCCTTCCCGTAGACGGCGGAATGGTCATCGGCTGACCGGAGGGGCGGACACACCGCTCAGAAAACATATCAGAAAACATACTCCGCCCCGGGTTAAAAACCGGCAGAGCGGACAGAATGAACGAGGCATTGGAAGCTCGGAGAGGAGGACAGGGATGCGGCGCACGAAATTTGACTATCGATCCTACCACGGGAAAAGGACCGCCACAGACTGGCTGAAGTGGATCGCGCTGATTTTGGCCATTCTGGCCGCGCTGGCGGTAGCCGTGCTGCTGTGGGGACAGAAATATTTCACTTACACAGACGAAGGACTCAGGCTGACCCTCCCCCTTCTCCAGCAGGAGGGCCGCAAGCCGGCCGATCCCGGCCAGGTAGATGTGGTGATTGAGGAGGAGGAGCCGAAGGAGGACGCGTCCCATCCGGTGGAGCCTCACCAACCTGAGGAAACCACAGCGGCGGCAGCAGTCCCTCTCTCCGCCCTGCTGGACGGGAGCGCCGCCGCCCTGGCGGAGCAGGCGGGGGCCAACAGCGTGGTGGTGGAGATGAAGGACGTCCGGGGGCGGCTGGGCTGGCAGTCGGAGCAGCCCCTGGCCGGGGCGGCAAAACTGCCCGGGGCGGAGGCTCCCGGGATCAACGAGCAGCTGGCCGCCTGGAATCAGGGCGGCCTTGACACCATCGCCCGCCTGTCCTGCTTCCGGGACGAGGCCCTGGGCTCCAGCATGGCCCACACCATCCGCACCGGCAGCGGCTACCGTTGGAAGGACAGCGGCGGGCTGCACTGGGCCTCCCCCTCCGACCCGGAGGTGCGGGACTATTTGGTTGGTCTGATGGTGGAGCTGGCCCAGCTGGGCTTTGATGAGATCGTGCTGGAGCACTGGGGCTATCCCGCCCAGTCAGACGGCCCTCTGGGCAACATCCAGGCTGGAGACCGCTACCCCGCGGGGGAGCTGGAGGCGGTTGCAGCTGCGTTCCTGGCTCAGGCCGCGGCCGCCCTGGAGCCCTATGACGTCCGCCTTTCTCTGGCGGTATCCGCCAGTCAGCTGTCCGGTGAGGATCCCGGCACAGGGCTGACGGCAGAGGCGCTGAACGCCAGTGTGGACCGGATCTGGATGGAGGGCGGCCGGACAGAGGCTCTGGAAGCCCTGAACGCCTCCGGCGTGACCGGGGCGGAAGAGCGGCTGGTGTCCCGGAGCGGTGCCCTGGACCCGGAGGAGACCGGGGCCCAGTCAATTTGGGAGACAGATGACACACCTTGACAGTCACGAAGGAAACAGCACGGCGTACCCGTTGACGTACGCCGTGCTGTTCCTTAAAAAGCCGTCCACAGGAGCGGCTTCGCCTCCCTGACCGTTCCAATACAGGAACCTAAAACAGAAGGCAACTGCTTTTGCAGTTGCCTTCTGTTTGGCAGCGGGAGAAGGATTCGAACCCTCACAAACAGAGTCAGAGTCTGTCGTGCTACCCTTACACAATCCCGCTATTTCATTCAGTTGAGTTTTTTCAGCTCGTGTCCCTCAAGGACAGGTGCTATTATACCAGAGTCTCGAAAAATGTCAATAGGTTTTTTGAAATTTTTTAATTTTCAAAAATACCTTGAAACAGGCCGGCTCGGAACGGCCTCCGTCCCCCGTATCACGCCCCTTCTCCCGCGGAAAATTTCTCTCCAGGCGGTCCCCGCTCTTTTCAACGGGACGTAAAATATGGTACACTGGACACAGGTGATAAAGTTATGATACGAATTCAAAATATTCCCCTGTCTCTGGACGGGGATCTGGAGCAGCTGAGAAACAAGGCGGCCCGTGCTCTGGGCGTCCGCCCGGGCACGCTGGAGTCGCTCACTCTGGTGCGCCAGTCCATCGACGCCCGAAAAAAACAAGACGTCCATTATGTCTATACAGTGGACGTATCCTTGCATACCGGTGAGGAGCAGGCGGTGGAGCGGGCCGGAAGCCGGAATGTCTCCCTGACGCTCCCCAGGCCGTATGTCTTTCCGGAGGTGCGGCGGCGCTCCTCCTCCATGCCCGTGGTGGTGGGCATGGGGCCGGCGGGCCTGTTCGCCGCCCTGTTCCTGGCCCGGAACGGGCTGCCCTGCGTGGTGCTGGAGCGGGGACAGGATGTGGACCGCCGCACCGCCCAGGTGGAGCGCTTCTGGAGCTCCGGGCTGCTGGATCCATCCTCCAATGTCCAGTTCGGCGAGGGCGGGGCCGGGACCTTCTCCGACGGGAAGCTTACCACCGGCACCCACGACCCCCGCATTTCCGCCGTCATCGACGCCCTGGTGGAGGCGGGGGCTCCGGAGGACGTCAAATGGTCCCACAAGCCCCACATCGGCACCGACATCCTCCGTCAGATGGTCAAGCGCATCCGGCAGGAGCTGATCGCCCTGGGGTGCGATGTACGCTTCGGCCACTGCCTGAGCGGGCTTGAGACCGGCTCCGGAGCGCTCTCCGGCGTATGGATCTCCCACGGGGCGGAGCGGTACCGCCTGGACTGTGACGCTCTGGTGCTGGCCCCGGGGCACTCCGCCCGGGATACCTTCGCCATGCTCCATCAGGCGGGCGTACCCATGGAGCAGAAGAATTTCGCCGTGGGTGTGCGCATTGAGCAGGAGCAGGCGGCCATCTCCGGGGCTCAGTACGGCCCGGCCTGGAAGCGTCTGCCCCCATCCGATTATAAGCTGGCCTGCCATCTGCCCACCGGCCGGTCCGCCTTTACCTTCTGCGTCTGCCCCGGTGGACAGGTGGTGGCCTCCTCCTCCGCGCCGGGGCAGGTTGTGACCAACGGCATGAGCCTCCGGGCCCGGGACGGGAAAAATATCAACGGCGGCCTTCTGGTGGGGGTTGGGCCGGAGGACTTTCGTGCCTATGGCTCCGACCCGCTGGCCGGGGTCCGTTTTCAGGAGCACTGGGAGCGGACCGCCTTTCAGCTGGGAGGCGGGGATTTTCACGCCCCCGCCCAGCAGGTGGGCGACTTCCTGAGCCAGAATCCCTCCCAGGGGCCGGGGCGCGTCCTGCCTACCTACCGCCCCGGCGTGACCTGGACGGAGCTGGACCGCTGCCTGCCCCAGGCGGTGGCGGACACCCTGCGGGACGCGCTGCCCCTCATGGACCGAAAGCTCCGGGGCTTTGCCGCCCCTGAGGGCGTGCTCACCGGGGTGGAGACCCGCTCCTCCTCGCCGGTGCGCATCCTCCGGGATGAGGGACTCCAGTCCGCCCTGCGGGGCCTGTATCCCTGCGGTGAGGGCGCCGGCTATGCCGGCGGCATCGTATCCGCCGCCGTGGACGGGATCCGGGTGGCCGAGGCGGTGGCCGGAGGATAGTGCCCTCTCCCCCTGTCCGGACCGCCGGGGGAAAAATCCCGCATTGACAAGCGGAGAGACATGGGGGATAATAGCAGGCAAGAGTCTCTTGACTTGGCACACCACACCAAAAGGAGCTGTTGCGATATGACAAAGGTAAACCAGAACTTTTTAAAGCTGCCCGGCAGCTATCTCTTCTCTGAGGTCGCCCGGCGGATCTCCGCCTATTCTGCCGCCCACCCCCAGGCCAAGATCATCAAGCTGTCCATCGGCGACGTGACCCGTCCCCTGGCCCCCGCGGTCATCCAGGCGATGCACCAGGCGGTGGACGAGATGGGCACCTTTGAGGGCTTCCACGGCTACGGCCCGGAGCAGGGCTACGCCTTCCTGCGGGAGGCCATCGCGCAGCACGACTACGCCGCCCGGGGCGTGGACGTCAAGCCAGAGGAGATCTTCGTCTCTGACGGCGCCAAGAGCGACTGCGGCAACATCGGCGACATTTTCGGCACGGACAACGTGGTCGCGGTGTGCGACCCGGTGTATCCGGTCTATGTGGACACCAACGCCATGGCCGGGCGGGCCGGCGAATACCAGGAGGAGCTGGGCCGCTGGTCCCGGCTGGTCTATATGCCCTGTGTGGCGGAAAACGGCTTCACCCCGGAGCCGCCCCAGGAGAAGGTGGACCTGATCTACCTCTGCTTCCCCAACAACCCCACCGGCGCGGTGGCCACCCGGGAGCAGCTGAAGGTCTGGGTGGACTACGCCAACGCCAACGGCGCTGTGATCCTGTACGACTCCGCCTACGAGTCCTTCATCACCGAGGAGGACGTCCCCCACACCATCTTTGAGATCGAGGGGGCCCGCACCTGCGCCATCGAGTTCCGCTCCTTCTCCAAGACCGCCGGCTTCACCGGCAACCGCTGCGCCTATACCGTGGTGCCCATGGAGCTGAAGCGGGACGGGGCCAGCCTCAACGCCCTGTGGAACCGCCGCCAGTGCACCAAGTTCAACGGGGTCCCCTATGTGATCCAGCGGGGCGCCGCCGCCATCTACACCCCGGAGGGCAAGGAGCAGACCCTGGCCTCCATCGACTACTACCGCCAGAACGCCCAGGTGATCCGGGAGGGCCTGACCGCCGCGGGACTGTCCTGCTTCGGCGGCGTGAACGCCCCCTATATCTGGCTCAAAACGCCGGACGGGATGGGCTCCTGGGACTTCTTCGACCTGCTGCTGGACCGGGCCAACGTAGCCACCACCCCCGGCGCGGGCTTCGGCCCCAGCGGCGAGGGCTACATCCGCCTGACCGCCTTCGGCGGCGCGGAGGCCACCCACGAGGCTGTGGAGCGGGTCAAGGCGGTGCTCTGACCCCCGAACCTCTCCCCTGTTGAACTGATCCAGTAAAAACGGACAATAGACAAAATCCCCCCTGATGTAGGATAATAACTACATTAGGGGGGATTCGTTATGATCAAACGCAGATACACAAATATGAAGGCATTACTGCCTGTAATTGAACAGATGATAAAGGCGGGGATGAGCCATAGGCAAATAGAAGAAGAGTTGGGTCTTGAAGGAGATCGCCCGGTTCATAATCTGCTGAAACGCGAGCGGAAGAAATTGCAGAAGGAAGCTGCTGGAATCGTTATTCGTCCGAAAGGGCGTCCTCGTAAAGATGCACCTCCCCGTGACATTGTAGCTGAGCAGCAATATGAGATTAATCGATTGAAGATGGAGAATAAGTTGCTGCGGGATTTTCTGCGCTCCACAGAAAGGAAGTGAGGCCAAAGGCAAAGTATGCGGTAATCTATCGTCACCGGGACGAGTACCCGGTATCTGTCATGTGTAAATTCTTCAGTGTGTCCAGAAGTGGTTACTATGATTTTGTAAAGCGGCTTGGCAGGCCCGAGCAGGATGCTGCACTGGCACAAAAAATCGAAGAGTGTCAAAATACGACTGACACGACCTACGGCTACAGACGGGTTTGGAAATGGCTGAAAGACAGAAATATTAAGAGAAATCCCAAAACCGTTCTCAGAGTTATGAAAAAGTACGGTCTATTGTCTGAGATACGCCGTCGCAGGAAGTGGGTAAATCTGGGCCAGCAAGTGCACAAGTGCGAAAATCTGCTGAAACGGCAGTTCCATGCTGACAGACCGAACTGCAAATGGGTCACAGATATTTCTTATATCCACACCAAGGAGGGGGTGCTGTATTTGTCCATGATCCGGGATTTGTATGACAACAGCATCGTGGCCTACAAGACTGCAACACAGCAAACGGTAAATCTTGTTCTGGACACGATCCGGCTGGCTATGAAGAAAGAGAGAAAGAAAGTCGCCGCGGAGTTGCAGCTCCACAGCGACCAAGGCTTTCAATACACATCCACAGCATATTTCAAGCTAACTCAATCTTACGGCATAACGCCGTCCATGTCAAGACGGGGAAATCCTTATGACAACGCAATGGCAGAAAATTTCTTCTCCATTCTGAAAACGGAGTGTATCTACCGGCACAAACCAAAGACCTTTTCTGAAGCAAAAGATATGATTGACAGATACATTCACTTCTATAACCACGAACGCATCCAGAATAAAACTGGAGTGGCACCGCTGACGCTGCGCCACTCCGCTTAAAACTTAATATTTCCTACATAGGGGCTTTTTTGTACTGTCCGTACAAACTTGGGGTAGTTCAGCCGGGGAATTTATTGTTTCCGCGGCGGAACGGCCCGCCGTGCCCTCCCGCGCTTTTCAAACGGAGCGCGATATGGTATGATACTGTCTGCTGGATCAGCCGAAAACCGGCCGGTCCCCACGGCGGCAGGCCGCCGGAAAGGAGCAAGTACGTATGAAGATCGTTGTGATCGACGGCCAGGGCGGCCGTCTTGGAAAGCTGCTGGTCGAGGCAGTCAAGGAGCGCCTCCCACAGGCGGAGGTGCTGGCGGTTGGCACCAACGGCATCGCCACCGCCACCATGCAGAAGGCGGGGGCCGACTATGTGGCCACCGGAGAAAATCCCGTGGTCCGCGGCGTCATGGACGCAGATGTGGTGCTGGGCCCTCTGGGCATCGTGGTGGCCCACTCCATCCTGGGCGAGGTGACCCCCCGGATGGCGGAGGCCGTGGGGGGCTGCCGGGGGAAAAAGATCCTGATCCCCATGAACAGCTGCGGCGTGTCGGTGGCCGGGACCCAGGAGATGGGTCTGGCCGGGTATGTGAAGCTGGCCGCCGACCAGGCGGAGGCCTTTCTTCGGGGAAGCAGGTGACCTGTGGAGACACGCATGAGACTGCCGGGGATGGGCGCGGACGCCCCCTCTCTGCTGGGATACGGCTGTATGCGGTTCCCTCTCCGGCCGGACGGAACGGTGGACGAGGCGCAGGCCACCCGGCTCATCCACCGGGCGCTCCAGGGCGGCGTCAACTACTTCGACACCGCCTGGCCTTATCACGGCGGCGCGGGAGAACCTGTCCTGGGGCGCATCCTCTCCCGCTGTCCCCGGGAGACCTATTACCTGGCCACCAAGCTGCCCTGCTGGGAGATCTCCAGCCGGGAGGCGGCGGCGGAGCGCTTCGCCCGGCAGCTGGAGCGCCTTCAGACGGACTATGTGGACTTCTACCTTCTCCACAGCCTGAGCCGGAACACCTGGCGGCGGATGAAGGAGCTTGGGGTGGTGGAGCTTCTGGAGGAGGCACAGCGCCGGGGACGGATCCGGTGGTTCGGCTTTTCCTTCCACGACAGCTTCTCCGCCTTTGAGGAGATCCTCCGGGCCCGCAGCTGGGATCTCTGCCAGATCCAACTCAATTACATGGACACCGAGCATCAGGCCGGCCTGCGGGGCTATGCGCTGGCGGAGGCACTGGGGGTCCCGGTGGTGGTCATGGAGCCGGTGAAGGGGGGCTCCCTGGCCCAGTTGCCTGACGACGCCTGCGCTCCCCTGCTCCAGCTGGATCCGGAGGCCACCCCGGCCTCCTGGGCCCTGCGGTGGGCAGCCAGCCTGCCCCATGTGCAGGTGGTGCTCAGCGGCATGGGGAACATGGAGCAGCTGGAGGACAACCTGCGCACCTTCCAAAGCTTCCGCCCCCTGGACCAGCGGGAGCGGGAGGCCGTGGCCGAAACGGCGGAGCGGCTCCGCCGCCGGCTGAAAAACGGCTGCACCGGCTGCGGCTACTGTATGCCCTGTCCGGCAGGGGTGGACATCCCCGGCAGCTTCCAGATCTGGAACGGGATGTCCATGTACCAGAACCGGGAGATCACCCGGCGGCAGTGGGAGGGGCTGGACCAGGAGGAACGGCCCGGTCTGTGCCACCGCTGCGGCCAATGCGAGCGGCGCTGTCCCCAGCACCTCCGGATCCGGGCCCAGCTGGCCCAGGTGACCGGGGATGTGGAGCGCTTTCTCCAGGGGGAGAAGGACGGCTCAGGACCCATTTGACAGTTCCCCAGTCCCATGTGATCGCTTCATAAATGATACAGCCATATAGAAAGAGGGTACGCATCCGCGCACCCTCTCTCTGTATTTATATCCTCACCGCAGGAAACGCACCAGCATCGCCAGCACCAGGATATGGACCGGATAAAACAGATAGCAGACCGTCTGCACCCAGCGGCTGTGGTATCCCTGGCGGCCCCGGTAGAGCCAGATGGGAACCAGCGCCAGAAGGGCAAAGCCCTGCTGGGGAAATTCCACGGTCACCCCCAGTACCTGGACCTGGAGCATCAGGCCCGCCAGCAGCCCGCAGTTGATCCAGAACATCCCGGCGGCCTGGCCCAGGCGCTGCCACCAACGACCGCCCCGGAACAGGTAAAACACCAGGACAGTAAGCACACCGGCCCCGTAATAGTCCACCATGGCGATGGTCCCCGCCAGCCAGCCCGCCAGGGACATCCCCGCCGCGGCCAGAGCCGTGAGCCACAGGCTCCCCCTCCCCTTCGCCCGCTCTATGACCCACATACAGAACAGGGCGATCAGGAAGGTCCAGATCACATTTTGGTGGAACGGGAAAAAGGGGGTCCCGGCATACATCAGGTCGAAGGGGATCTCTGACAGCAGAGCCAGCAGCAGCAGGCGCAGGACATACCGCCTCAGGTCCCGGGTGTGGAAAAAGCCCTCCACCAGCAGAAACGCAAAAATCGGAAAGGCGAGGCGGCCCACACAGGTCAGCCAGTCCTGCCCCGCCACCAGCGTGGCCCAGATATGGTCGCAGAGCATAAAGGCCATCGCCAAGATGTGGAGGGTCAGACTGCTCACGCCGCCCGCGCCGCGGCTCCCACAGTAGCTTCCTTGCTCCATCTCAAGCCCCCTTTCCACGCCGTTCCAGGGCGTTCAGCACTTTTTTCTGCACTGGGAGCCGCTGAGACCGGCGGTATTTCCCCCGGTACCACTCCGCCAATTCCGCCGCCGTCTCCGGCGGGAGCAGCTCTGTCAGTGCCAGAACATGACCCTGGGCGGCCTCCCGCATGGGAGCGGTCAGCTCATGGTACTCCTCCGCCTGGCTCAGGGTCAGCAGAAAGCGGGCGGCCTCCGCCGCCTCTTCCGGGGCCAGACCCTCCCGGACAGCTTGGTCCACCAGCGCCCCCGCCGATTCATAAAACCGGAGGTGGCAGGGCTCCCGCCGGGGATCCCGGCCCAGTCCCATAAAGCCGTCCCCCGGCCGCAGCTGGGACACCGCCTGCCGGATCTCCCGGTCATACTCCTCCATACAGGCCGCCAGGGCCCTCTTCAAATCATCCATGTGGTCCTCCTCCTCCCCTTACCGGGGGCCGCCAGGGCACATCCTGGAACCGCTCGCCGCACACCAGACCCTCCACCGTCCCGGCGGTCACATCCAGGATATGGGCCAAAAAGGCGTCGGCCCGCTCCTCGGGCAGCAGAACGGTCAGGGCGATGTCCGCCCCATAATCCGCCTCGGCGATCACGCCGCCGAAGCCCTCTGTCTCCAGCTTCATCCGCTCATACTGGGCGTAGGAGCAGGGCAGCAGCACCTCAATCCACCGGCGCACCACGGAGATCCCCGCGGCGTCCAGGGCGTCCTTGGCGCTCTGAGTATAGGCGCGCACCAGTCCGCCCGCCCCCAGCAGGATCCCGCCGAAGTACCGGGTGACCACGCACACAGCATTGACCACGCCCTCCCGCTGGAACACATTGAGCATGGGCTGTCCCGCCGTCCCCTGGGGCTCCCCGTCGTCGGAGTAGCGCACCGGGCCGTCCTGGATCAGGTAGCACCAGCAGTTGTGCCGGGCGTCGTAGTACCGCTTCTTCATCTCCTCGATGCGGGCCCGTGCCTCCTCCTCCCCCTCCACACGCCAGACATGGCCGATGAAGCGGGAGCGTTTTTCCACGAACTCCGTCTCGCTGGAGCCCGTGGGGATGTAATATTCTGTCATGGATCCTCCTCAAGAGGGGCGGCCGGAGCCGCCCCTTCCACGGTTCTTTTCCGGTCACCGGACCTGGAGCTGTCCCAGAAGCTCCCCAATGGAGCCGGTCAGGACCAGATCAGCCTTTCGGTCATAGGGCGTGGGGGACTTATTGATGAGCACCAGCCGGTCCCCCCGGTAGTAGTTCACCAGCCCGGCGGCGGGATAGACCACCAGCGAGGTCCCCCCGATGATGAGCAGATCCGCCTGCTGGATGTCCTCCAGCGCGCCCTCCAGCACCCGGGCATCCAGGCTCTCCTCATAGAGCACCACATCCGGCTTGATCACGCCCCCGCAGGTACAGCGGGGCACGCCGGCGCTCTCCGCCACGGCGGATACCGGCCAGGGCTTTTCGCAGGACATACACCGGTTGCGCAGGACGGAGCCGTGGAGCTCCCACACCCGCTGGGAGCCTGCCGCCTGGTGCAGGCCGTCGATGTTCTGGGTGACCACGCTGCGCAGCCGCCCGCCGCGCTCCAACTCGGCCAGCTTTTTGTGGGCGGCGTTGGGCCGGGCGTCCAGACACAGCATCTTGCCGCGGTAGAAGCGGTAAAACTCCTCCGGCTGCCGGTCAAAAAAGCTGCGGCTCAGGATGGTCTCCGGAGGGTACTGGTACTGCTGGTGATACAGGCCGTCCACACTGCGGAAATCCGGGATCCCGCTCTCGGTGCTCACCCCCGCTCCGCCGAAAAACACGATCCGGCTGCTCTCATCCACCCAGCGCTGCAATGTCTCGATCCCTTCCATCGGCTCCGCTCCTCTCCAAATATCCGGTCATGGGTCAGGGACATTATAGCATCTTCTCCCCGGTTTGACCAGAAAAAACCGGGGAGTCTGTATAGTTTCTCCTCTCTCTGCGCATACTGCCCCTATCTTGTCACAGCGAGGTGTTCCGCATGACCACAAAAAAGCTGGGCGGGCAGACCGCGGCGCTGGCCTGTCCCCCCTCCCTGCTCTCCTTTGCCAATGTAGTGGGGAAAAAGGAGGGGGAGGGTCCGCTGGCAGCCTGCTTCGACTATGTTGACACGGATGACGCCTTCGGCGCGTCCACCTGGGAGCAGTCCGAGCGGGCCATGCAGCAGAAGGCCCTGACCCTGGCGCTGGAAAAGGCAGGGCCGGGAGAGGGGCAGCTGGACTGGCTGTTCGCCGGCGACCTGCTGAACCAGTGCATCAGTTCCTCCTTTGCCGCCCGGGATCAGAAGTGCCCCTTCTTCGGGCTGTACGGCGCCTGCTCCACCATGGGGGAGGGTCTGGCCCTGGCCGCCATGACACTGGACGGGGGCTTTGGGCAGCGGGCCGGGGTGGTGGTCTCCTCCCACTTCTGCACCGCGGAGCGGCAGTACCGCACCCCGCTGGAGTATGGCAGCCAGCGCACTCCCACCGCCCAATGGACTGTGACCGCCGCCGGAGCCGTCCTCCTGTCCCGGGAGGGTCCCGGCCCTTACCTCACCCATGTCACCCCGGGCAGGGTGGTGGACAAGGGGGTCACAGACACCAACAACATGGGAGCGGCCATGGCCCCCGCCGCCTATGACACCATCCGCGCCCACCTTCAGGACACCGGGCGGGAGCCCGGCTTCTATGATCTCATCATCACCGGAGACCTGGGGCAGTTGGGAGGTGAGCTGCTCCAGGAGTTGTTTCAGCAGGACGGGGTGGATCTGTCCCCCCGGTACGCCGACTGCGGCCTGATGATCTTCGACCTGGAGCGGCAGGACGTCCACTGCGGAGGCTCCGGCTGCGGCTGCTCCGCGGCCGTCCTAACGGGCCATCTGCTCCCGGGGATGCGCGCAGGCCGGTGGAACAACATCCTCTTCTGCCCCACCGGGGCCCTCCACTCCCCCACCACCGCCTGCCAGGGGGAGTCCATTCCCGGGATCTGCCACGCCATCGCCCTCTCCAACCGCCGCCCCGCCTCCTGAGACCGGCGGCCCATCTTCCACTATGACCGTGAGGTGTTTTTTCGTGCAGTATCTCAACGCGTTTCTCTGCGGCGGCGTCCTGTGCGCCGTGGGTCAGGTGCTTCTGGACCGGACCAAACTCACCCCCGCCCGGATCCTGGTGTGCTATGTCACGGCGGGCGTTCTGCTGGGCGGCCTGGGGCTGTACGCCCCCCTGGTGGAGTGGGCCGGGGCGGGCGCTACCGTTCCCCTCACCGGCTTCGGCTTCACCCTGGCCAAGGGGGTGCAGAAGGCCGTATCCCAGCACGGACTTCTGGGTGCGCTCACCGGTGGGATCTCCGCTACCGCGGGCGGGATCACCGCCGCCATCTTCTTCGGCTTTCTGGTGGCCCTCCTCTTCCGCGCAAAGCCCAAACGCTGAATACAGGGCAAGCCACAAGAC
>OWJB01000059.1_pt1 | contig 36021 bp, 30 predicted proteins | sample 1732861 | NCBI WGS metagenome assembly OWJB01 (sample SAMN05065762, study PRJEB22554) | human gut metagenome | biome: ENVO:2100002; feature: ENVO:00000062; material: ENVO:00002003 | host: Homo sapiens | place: USA
AAAAGTAGACACTCACCCGCTTTGTGAGTGTCTACTTTTAGCTTACCAGATGCACTGTCAAAACAGCAGTTCACGCTCACTGTTTATCGGCTTGATCCTTCCACCGCCTCCGCAGGATGCTCTTGCGGCAGATGCTTTTGGACGTCTGGACGGCCCCTCAGCCTGTATGGGGATCGGCTCTTGACGCGGCTGTTCCCTGTGCCCCTGTTGGAAGGACCTCAGCGGCGGCGGCGTCCGCTGTAATGGCCCCGTCTGCCCGCGCCCGCGCCGGCGCGGTAGCGCCGGGACCGGCGGAACACCAGCAGCCGCAGCAGGACCACCGCCCCGATGATCAGCGCCACTGCCAGAATGAGCTTGACCCCGGAGTTCTGGAAGAAGTGCTCCACCTGAGACTTATAGTACAGCAGCTGGGACCGCTCCACCGAGGTGTCCGCCACCAGATCCAGAGTTCCATACTCCGTCCCCTCATAGCTGAGCACCATGGTACCCAGCACCTGCCCCGCCTCCACAGGGGCGTCCACGCTCTCGCTGAACAGCCGGGGGACCATCTCTACCCGGTCCAGGTCCACGTCCTTGGGCAGCGTGCGGGTGACCTCGCCCTGGGGCTTGACGTTCACCTCGTCCGCCTGGGTGGACAGGTTGACCTTGACCTTGGCCACCAGGGTGCCCTCCGGGGCCAGGGTGACCCGGCGGAAATTGTCAAAGCCCCAGTCCAGCAGGCGGATGGTCTCATAGAACTGGCCCTGGCGCTCCTCGCCGTTGGCGTCCGTTACCGGTCCGGAGCCCAGAATGACGGAGATCAGATAGGTGTCCCCGTCCTTCGCCGTCTCCACCAGGCACTTGCCCGCCTCATCGGTGGAGCCCGTCTTGCCCCCGGTCCCCCGGCGGTAGAGATAGCCGGTATAGGTCCAGTTGGAGGTGAGGGCGTTGGTGTTGCGGACGGTGCGCTCCTCCGACAGATTTGTGGCGGGGATCACATGGTTGGGACTGGTGATGATGGTCTGAAACAGCTCATATTCCATGGCCGCCTGCATCATCAGGGCAATGTCGTAGGCGGTGGTATAGTGGTTGGGATCGTGGAAGCCGTGGACATTGACAAAGTGGGTCCCCTGACAGCCCAGCTCCTTGGCTCGCTGGTTCATGTGCTCCACGAAAGCCGCCTGGTCCCCATCCACCGCCTCCGCCAGGATCTGAGCCGCCTCGTTGGCCGAGGGGAGCAGCAGGCAGTACAGCAGCTGTTCCACCGTCAGGACCTCACCCGCCTTGATATTGGCGGTAGAGCTCCCCTCCGGGATCTGGGCCGCGGCGGCCGAGGCCGTGATGGGGGTCTCCGGGGCAAGCTTTCCCTCCTGGATGGCCTCCAGCACCAGCAGGGCGGTCATCACCTTGGTGATGCTGGCGGGGTACGCCTTCTCATAGGCGTTCTTCTCATACAGGACCTCGTTGTAATTTGCGTCCAGCAGAACGGCGTGGGCGCAGTTCTGCGCCGGCTCCTCCAGGGCCGAGGCGGACACCGGCAGGAACAGGGCCGCCAGCACCGACAACGTCAGGACCAGCGACAGAAAACGTGTTTTTTTCATTGGGCAATTCTCCGTATATATGGTATAATAGAAGACAAATTGGAACCGGCGGGTCGGGCGTTCCAGCAATATGTAAACTTTATTATAGCAAACGCCCCACCGCTCCGCAAGCGTCAGGAGGGAGAAAAATATGGCGGATCTGCCCCGATATGAAAAGTGGGCCCTGCTGCTCACCGCCGGCTTCATCCTGTTTACAGGCGGCTGGTTCCTGGCGGGACACAACAGTCCGGAGCCGTATACCATCACCGCCGCCCATCCCGGCAGCAGCGCTTCCCTCCAGCCCGCCGCCAGCGGGAGCATGGACGAGAGCCGCCCGGACAGTCTGCTGGAGGGCGAGGTCATCGATCTGAATACCGCCGCCCCAGAGGACCTGGAGCGTCTGCCGGGCATCGGCCCGGCCAAGGCGGAGGCCATCGCCGCCTACCGGGCGGAGCACGGCCCCTTTCAGTCGGTGGACCAGCTGACGGAGGTGTCCGGGATCGGAGAGGCCACCCTGGAGACCCTGCGTCCGTACATCACCGCGTCCGCTCCGGGCTGACCCAGCCGCTTACTGTTTTCAGAACAAAAGGAGTTTCAAGCTATGGCAAAAATATTGGTCGTGGACGACGAGCGCGTCCTGGTAAAGGGGATCACCTTTAACCTGAAAAATGAGGGCTATCAGGTGGAGACCGGCTATGATGGGGAGGAAGCCGTGGAGCTGGCCCGGGAGGGGAATTTCGATCTGATTATTCTGGACCTGATGATGCCCAAGATCGACGGGCTCCAGGCCTGTATGCGCATCCGGGAGTTCTCCAACGTCCCAGTTATCATGCTCACCGCCAAGGGGGAGGACGCGGACAAGATCATGGGCTTCGAGTGCGGAGCGGATGACTACATCACCAAGCCCTTCAATATCCTGGAGCTGAAAGCCCGGGTCCGCGCCCTGCTGCGCCGCTCCGGCGCGGCGGTGCAGAAGCAGGCGTCCAAAAGCCCCCTCACCGTGGGCCACATCCGCCTGGACCCCAACGGGCGCTCCGCCTGGAAGGACGGGGTCCCGGTGGACCTCACCGCCAAGGAGTTCGATCTGATGGAACTGCTCATGCGCAACCCCGGACGGGTGTACAGCCGGGAAAACCTGCTCAATGTGGTGTGGGGCTATGAGTACATTGGGGACTACCGCACGGTGGACGTCCATGTCCGCCGCCTGCGGGAGAAGCTGGAGCTGGACCCCGCCAACCCCGAGTATATCCGCACCAAGTGGGGGGTGGGCTACTACCTCAGCAGCCTGCCTGTCTCCGCCGCCCCATCCAAATGAACGCAGCCCGCCAGAAAGGGGAAGTCCCTTGAGCACAGAGAAGGAACAACAGAAGATCCCATTTTTCGCCCGCCTCCAGGTCAAATATGCCATGAGCTATCTGGCCATTTTGGCCCTGGTGCTGGTGCTGCTGAACACCTACCCGCTCCTGGCCGCCCAGGACCTGCTGGTCTCCTCCAAGAAGGACTCCCTGCGCAGTCAGGCGGCCGTCATGTCCTCCGCCCTCATGGAACTGGAGTCCCTCTCCGCCGACCAGGTCGCCCGGGTAATGAACCGGCTGGACAGCATGGGGCTGGAGCGCATTCTAGTCACCGATCCCTCCGGTCTGCTGTTGTACGACAGTCTGACCCAGCAGGATAAGGAGGAGGACAGGGATCCGGCGGAGCAGCCATCCTCCCCCCAATACCAGTACGCCCTCTTTCAGGAGGTGGTACTGGCCCTCCAGGGCAATGATGTCTTTTACTCCGCCTATAAAGAGGGCACCCTCCTCTCCACTGCCGCCGCGCCCATTGTGTACCGTGATATGACCATTGGCGCTATCTATGTGCGTGACCGGGACGAGACTCAGGGCACTCTTCTGATGAATCTCCAGCAGAACCTGCGCACCATCTCCCTGGTGCTGGCGGTAATTGCCCTGTCGGTGAGCGCCCTCTTTTCCAAGGTGCTCACCGCCCGGATCGGGGCCCTGCTGGGCGCCATCCGGGTGGTGGGCGAGGGGGAGTATGGCCACCGCCTCCAGCCGGCGGGAAAGGACGAACTGGCCCACCTGGCTGAGGAGTTCAATCAACTCACCGACCGCCTTCAGACCACAGAGGAGGTCCGCCGCCGTTTTGTCTCCGACGCCTCCCATGAACTCAAGACCCCTCTGGCCTCCATCCGCCTGCTGGCCGACTCCATCCTCCAGAGCGAGGAGATGGACCAGGAAACCCTGCGGGACTTCGTCTCGGACATTGGGGAGGAGGCCGACCGTCTCACCCGCATCACCGAGCATCTGCTCTCCCTCACCCGGCTGGACAGCCTTCCGGTGGGGGCCACCCAGGTCGTGGATCTTGCCGCCGTGGCCCGGCGCGCCCTGTCCATGCTGGCCCCGGTGGCGGACGCCGCCCAGGTCACGGTGGAGACCAGCCTGCGCTCCGGCTGTACCCTGCGGTGTACGGAGGACGACCTGTACCAGATCTGCTTCAATCTGATGGAAAACGCCATCAAGTACAACCTGCCCGGCGGGAAGGTATTCGTCTCCGTCTGCCGGGACGGGGACCAGGTGCTGCTGGAGGTGGCCGACACCGGCATCGGCATCCCGGAGGAGGAGCTACCCAAGGTGTTCAACCGCTTCTACCGGGTGGACAAAGCCCGCTCCCGGGCGGCGGGAGGCACCGGTCTGGGGCTGTCCATCGTCCGGGACACTGTGCGCCGCCACGGGGGCTGGATCACCGCCCAGCGCCGCCAGCCGGAGGGCAGCGTATTCACCGCCGGATTCCCCTGTGAGACCCCCGAGGTAGGAGGTGAGCCTCTGTGAGACCCGCTGCTTTGCTGGCCGTGCTGGCCCTGACACTCTCCCTTTCCAGCTGCGGAGGCGCCGGAAACAGCTCCGGCGTCCAGCTTTACTTCTGTGCCGATCCAGCCAAGGGGACGCCCCACGGCCCGGCCATCCTCTCCCAGCCCTACCAAGGGCCGGAGGGACCCGGCGTGGAGGAGCTGGTGGACGCCCTGTTCTCCGGCCCCACCCAGGGCGGCCTGACCTCCCCCTTCCCCGAGGGCCTCTCCCTCCAGGGCTGGTCCCTGGAGGACGGCCTACTCACCCTCAGCCTGTCGGAGCAGTACGGCGGACTGGCCGATGTGTCCCTCACTCTGGCGGACTACTGCCTGGTCCTCACCCTGAGCCAGGTGGACGGGGTGGACGCCGTCCAGATCCAGTCCGCCGGACACACCTACCACTCCCGCAGCCACCAGACCATGCAGGCGGAGGAGGCCCTTCTGGATCAGGAGGTCTTAACCGTCTCCGGAAACTGAGCCGCTTACTTTTTTCTTGACAAGCCCCCAAAATCTTATTACTCTTAGTATCGGTATCTTATCTTGATTCAGAAAGAGGGAATCTCCATGAGCGATTATCAGATCTCCACCGACTGCCTCCACGCCGGCTACCGGCCCGGCAACGGCGAACCCCGCAATTTCCCCATCGTCCAGTCCACCACCTTCCGCTATGAGACCAGCGAGGAGATGGGCAAGCTGTTCGACCTGGAGGCCAGCGGCTACTTCTATACCAGACTGCAAAACCCCACCAACGACACGGTAGCGGCCAAGATCTGCGCCCTGGAGGGGGGCTCCGCCGCCATGCTGCTGTCCTCCGGACAGGCGGCCAACTTCTATGCCATCTTCAACATCGCGGGCTGCGGAGACCACATCATCTCCTCCACCTCCATCTACGGTGGGACCTTCAACCTTTTTTCCGTCACCATGAAGCGCATGGGCATCGAGTTCACCTTCGTGGATCCCGAGTGCTCTGAGGAGGAGCTGAACGCCGCCTTCCGGCCCAACACCAAGGCGGTCTTTGGCGAGACCATCGCCAATCCCGCCCTCACCGTGCTGGACATCGAGAAGTTCGCCAAGGCGGCCCACGCCCACGGCGTGCCCCTCATCATGGACAACACCTTCGCCACCCCGGTGAACTGCCGCCCCTTCCAGTGGGGCTGTGACATCGTCACCCACTCCACCACCAAGTATATGGACGGCCACGCCCTCACCGTGGGCGGCGCCATCGTGGACAGCGGCAAGTTCGACTGGAACGCCCACGCCGACAAGTTCCCCGGCCTGACCACCCCGGACGAGAGCTATCACGGAGTCACCTACACCCAGCGCTTCGGTCTGGAGGGGGCCTACATCACCAAGGCCACCGTCCAGCTCATGCGGGACCTGGGCTCCATTCCCTCCCCCAACAACTGCTTCCTGCTGAACATCGGGCTGGAGACCCTTCCCCTGCGGATGAAGAAGCACTGTGAGAACGCCCAGGCGGTGGCCGAGTATCTCCAGAGCCACGACAAGATCGCCTGGGTCCAGTACGCCGGGCTGCCCGGAGACAAGTACCACCAGCGGGCGCAGAAGTACCTGCCCAACGGGACCTGCGGCGTGGTCATCTTCGGCGTGAAGGGCGGCCGGGCCGCGGCGGAGAAGTTCATGGCCGGGCTGAAGCTGGCCTCCATCGCCACCCATGTGGCGGACGCCAAGACCTGCGTGCTGCACCCCGCCTCCTCCACCCACCGCCAGATGAACGACGCGGAGCTGGCCGCCGCCGGGGTCTCCCCCGATCTGGTGCGCTTCTCCGTCGGTATCGAGGATGCAAAAGACATCATCGCAGACCTGGAGCAGGCGCTGGCCTGCGTGTGACCGTATCTCAAGCACAGGGGCGGAGCAAGCCGCTCCGCCCCTGTCCAAGCTTCAACAGGAGGGATCCCAATGACAGGTGAGACCGTTCTTATGTACAACTGCTCCGGCCCGGAGTGGGCCAAACTCCGCCAGATCTTTCTTATGCTTCGGGTGCGGATCCGGCAGGTCGCGCCGGAGCAGTATGGCCTGACGCTGGAAGAGCTGTTGTCCCGCAGTGAGGAGACCCGCCCAGTGGAGGAGTCCTTCCTGGAGCCCATGCTGGTGTTCTGCGGCCTGGCCCAGGGCCGTCTGGATCAGATCCTGACCACGATGAACCGCACCGGGCTGCCCAGGATCGCCCTGAAGGCGATGCTCACCCCCACCAACAAAAGCTGGAACTCCCAGCAGCTTTGGACTGAGCTGCGCCTGGAGCACGAGGCCATGACCGCCCAGCGGAAGCCCCGGCACAGCAAGTCCGAACAGGCCCCGGAATGATCCGGCCCGGATACTCCGTACTGAGACGCACCGGGGGCGGCAAAAGCCGCCCCCGGTGCTTTTTCGATTCCTCCGGCGATGAAAAAATCCGGCATCAGCCGGATTTTTTCACGGACAAACAGGGGCCCGCAGCATAGCCGGGGCCCCTGTGTTCAGTCATACAGATCAGTTGGAGGCGGTGTCCAGATCGGTGTCGTCGCCCCAGAGCATATTCTTGCGCAGCTCGGCGCCCACGATCTCCATCTGGTGCTGAGCCAGCTGAGCCCGCTTGGAGTTGAAGAAGGTGCGGCCAAAGCTCTTGTTCTCAGCGATCCAGCGGCCGGCGAAGGTGCCGTCCTGGATGTCGTTCAGAACCGCCTTCATGTTCTTCTTGGTCTCCTCATAGGGCAGAACACGGGGGCCGGAGACATACTCGCCGAACTCCGCGGTGTCGGAGATGGAGTAGTTCATGGCAGCCACGCCGCCCTTGTTGATCAGGTCGATGATGAGTTTCATCTCGTGGATACACTCGAAATAGGCGTTTTCGGGGGCATAGCCGGCCTCCACCAGGGTCTCGAAGCCGCACTTCATCAGATCGACCACGCCGCCGCACAGAACAGCCTGCTCGCCGAACAGGTCGGTCTCGGTCTCGTCGTGGAAGGTGGTCTCCATGATGCCGGCGCGGGCGCCGCCGATGCCGGCGATATAGGCCAGGGCGATCTTCATGGCGTCGCCGGTGGCGTTCTGCTCCACAGCCACCAGGCAGGGCACGCCCTTACCGGCCACATAGGTGGAGCGGACGGTGTGGCCGGGGCCCTTGGGGGCAGCCATGAACACATCGACACCCTTTGGTGGGACGATCTGCTGATAGCGGATGTTGAAGCCGTGGGCAAAGGCCAGGGCGTTGCCGTCCTCCAGATTGGGGGCGATGTCTCTCTTGTACACATCGGCCTGGACTTCGTCGTTGATGAGCATCATCACGATGTCGCCCCACTTGGCGGCCTCAGGCACGGTCATAACCTTCAGGCCGTCCTTCTCCGCCACAGCCCAGCTCTTGGAGCCGGCGCGCAGGCCGACACATACGTCACAGCCGGAATCCTTCAGGTTCAGGGCGTGGGCATGGCCCTGGGAGCCGTAGCCGATGATGGCGATCTTCTTCCCGTTGAGATAGTTGATGTCACAGTCCTTTGCGTAATACATCTTTGCCATTGTAATGCACTCCTTTTGGTATGACGTTGTTAAACTACAATTCAAAGCGGCGTGGACGGGGGCCCCGGCCGGCCGATGGATTGACGCTGGGATCACAGCACGTTTTTGCCGTAATTGTACTCGGTGCGGAGCTTGCTGTCATCATAGATGGAGCTGAGGCCCCGCTCGATGGCCAGAGTGCCCGTCTTGGCCATCTCCAGGATGCCGAAGTCGGACAGCAGGCGGATGAGGGCGGAGGTCTTGCTCTTATCCCCGAAGATGGCCACGGTAAGGGTCTCCCGGCTCACATCGATGATGTTGGCCCGGAAGATATTGGCCATCTGGATCACCTCATCCCGGGCGGCCCGGTCCTCCGCCCGAACCTTTATCATGGCGAACTCCCGCTGGATGGAGGTCTCCTCGTCCAGGATCTTCACCACCTGCACCGGGATCAGCTTCCGGCACTGGGCGGCGATCTGATTGACCATCAGCTCGTCCCCCAGGATCACGATGGTGATGCGGGTCAGGCCGGGCTGGCTGGTCTCGCCGGAGACGATGGACTCGATGTTATATCCCTTTCGGGAGAACAGCCGGGCGACCTGGCTGAGGACGCCGGGGATGTCCTGGACCAGCAGGGAGAGGGTATAGAGCTTCTTTTCTGGATCAAAGGTCTTGTTCATCCGTGCCGCCCCCTTACTTCAGCAGAAAATCAGTGATATGGGCGCCGCCAGCCACCATGGGCCGAACCATCTCGTCCATGTCTACCTGGCAGTCGATGACGTAGCCGCAGCCGCAGGACAGGGCCTCCTGAAGGGCCTGCTCCATCTCAGCGCGGTTGGTGACCCGTCTGCCCTTCAGACCGTAGGCCTCGGCCAGCTTTACGAAGTCGGGGCCGCGGTCCAGGGTGGTCTCGGAGTAGTGCTCCTGATAGATCAGGTGCTGCCACTGGCGGACCATGCCCAGGGTGCCGTTGTTGAACACCACGGTGATGATGGGCAGGTGGTAGTGCTCCACAGTGGTCAGCTCATGGCAGTTCATTCGGAAGCAGCCGTCCCCGGTGGTATGGATGACCACCTTGTCCGGGTTGCCCACCTTGGCCCCGATGGCCGCCCCCAGGCCGAAGCCCATGGTGCCGAAGCCGCCGGAGGTGAGCAGCTGGCCGGGGTAGTCAAAGTGGAAGTGCTGGATGGACCACATCTGATGCTGTCCCACGTCGGTGGCCACGATGGAGCCCTTGGGGACAGCCTGCTGGATGGCGTCCAGGATCTGCCCCGGGGTCAGACGGTCCGCGCCGTCCTCCACCGGCTGCTTCTCCCGCAGGGGGAGGATGTGCTCCTTCCACCCAGTATGCTGATACTGGGGGAGACGTTGGTTGAGCAGCTCCAGCACCCGCTTGGCAGAACCCACGATGTGGTGGTCGGTAAGCACGTTCTTATCGATCTCAGATCGGTCGATGTCGATGTGTACGATCTTGGCCTGACTGGCGAAGGTGTCCGGCTGGAGGGCCACCCGGTCAGAGAAGCGGCAGCCCACCGCGATGAGCAGGTCGCACTCGTTGCAGGCCACGTTGCTGGCCTGGGAGCCGTGCATCCCGATCATCCCTGTGGTCAGGGGGTGGGCGCCGGGGAAGCCGCCGCCGCCCATGACGGTGATGGCCACCGGGGCGTCCAGCTTCTCGGCAAAGGCGCGGAACTGCCGGTCCGCCCGGCCCCGGACCACGCCGCCGCCGCAGATCAGCAGGGGGCGCTCCGATTGGGCGATCATCTCCACCAGAGTGTCGATGTCCCCCAGGTCGGGCTCGGGGGCCTTCAGGCCGTGGCTCACCGCCAGCTGGCGGATGCTGTCCGTCCCCCGGTTCTGGTCCCAGGGGATGAACTCATAGTCGATCATGGTGTTGAGGAAGGTGACATTTTTCAAAAAGTCGATGAGCACCGGGCCCGGCCGGCCAGTGGCCGCCACGGCGAAGGCCTGGCGCATCACGTCCGGGATGGTCTGAGGATCCCGGACCAGATAGGTGGCCTTGGTGATGGGCATGGCGATGCCGGTAATGTCCACCTCCTGGAAGGAGTCCTTACCCAGCAGCCCCTCGCTGACGTTGCAGGTGATGAATACCACGGGGGAGGAGTCCATATAGGCGGTGGCGATGCCAGTGGTCAGATTGGTCGCCCCGGGGCCGGAGGTGGCGAAGCACACCCCCACCTTGCCGGTGGAGCGGGCATAGCCGTCCGCGGCGTGGGCAGCGCCCTGCTCATGGGCAGTCAATACATGATGTATTTTATCTTGATAATGATACAGCTCGTCATAGAGATTCAGGATGGTCCCGCCGGGATAGCCAAAGACGGTGTCCACCTCCTGCTCCAGCAGACACTCCATGATGGCCTGGGTGGCTCTTACTTTCAAACTGCTGCCTCCTTATGTAGAATTAGGAATTCGGAATGAGGAATGAGGAATTGTGGCATCAGCCGTATTGCTTTCTTAATTTCTAATTCCTAACTTCTAATTCCTAATTAGATTTTCCCCGCGCCTTTCTGCACAGCGACCATGCCGGTGCGGGCCACCTCCAGAATGGAGAAGGGGCGCATCATGGACTGGAAGGTGTCCAGCCGTTCGGGAGTGTCGGACAGCTCCAGGGTGAGGGAGGTAGGAGAGATGTCCGTCACCTTGGCCCCCATGATCTCGCAGATGGTCATAATATCCTGGCGGGTCTTGTTGTTGGCATTGACCTTCAGAAGCATCAGCTCCCGGCCGATGAGGGCGTTTTCCTCCAGGGTGCGGACCTTGATGACCTCAATGAGCTTGTTGAGCTGCTTTTCCACCTGCTCCACCACGCTGTTTCCGCTGTCCACAATGATGGTGATGCGGGAAATGGTGGGGTCGTCGGTCACGCCCACGGCCAGGGACTCAATGTTGAAGGCCCGGCGGGAGAACAGGCCGGTGATCCGGTTCAGTGCGCCGGCCTGGTTTTCCACCAGGACGGAAATGGTCTGTTTCATGGCGTCTCCTCCCTCTCTCAGTCGTTGGTGCCCACATCGGGGTGGACCTCGCAGATCAGCAGGCCGCAGCCCGGCGCGGCCAGGAACTGGTCCAGGACGCCGTCCAGCCGGTCCTCGTCCCGGACGGCGAGGCTTGGGATACCATAGGCCTGGGCGATGGTCTCAAAATCCGGGGAGCCGTCCAAGGCCACGCCGAAGGGGCCGTGATAGGGGGCGGAGCACTGGATCTGGTGGACCAGACCCAGGGTATGGTTGCGGAACAGGACGATCTTCAGATCCAGACCACCAGCCCGGACGGCGGCCAGCTCATTCATGGCCATCTGGAAGGAGCCGTCGCCGCACACCACAATGGTCTGCCGTTCGGGACAGGCCACCTTGGCCCCCACGGCGGCGGGGAGGGCGTAGCCCATGGTGCCCAGGCCGCCGCTGGTGAGCAGGCGCCCGTTTTTCTGGGGCAGGTACTTGCAGGTAAAGATCTGGTTCTGACCCACATCCACACACACCACCGCATCGTCGTCCAGCCGGGCGCCCAGCTTCCGCAGGACGGTCCCGGGGAAGACATAGCCCTCCCGCCGGGGGAAGCGGCGGTTCAGCTCCGCGCGGCGGTAGTCGGTCAGCTGCTCCAGCCAGGCGGCGGAGTTGGTCACCGGCGCGCCCCGGTCCAGGATCTGCCGGAGGATGACCTTCACATTGCCCACCAGGGGGATGGCGGCCTGCATATTCTTGCCGATCTCCGCCGGGTCCACATCGATGTGGATGGTGGCCATGCGGCGCTGGATCTCCCGGGGGTCCACCACCGCGCGGTCCGCCGCCCGAGTGCCCACCATAATGAGCAGGTCGGCCTTGGCCAGAGCCTGGTTGGCGCAGTGGTTGCCGTGGGCGCCGATCATCCCCATGTTCAAAGGGTGGTCGGTGGGCAGCAGTGAGAGGCCCATCATGGTCTTGACCACTGGGATCTCAGTGCTCTCCGCCAGCTCCAGCAGCTCCTCCCGGGCGTCGGCCAGCCACACGCCGCCGCCGGCGCAGATCAGGGGCTGCTTGGACTGGGCGATGGCGTCCACCACCCGCTTGATCTGAAGGTCGTTGCCCCGGACGCTGGGCTTATAGCCCCGGATATTTACCCTGTCAGGATAGGAGAAGTGCTTGAGGCTCTGCTCCTGCACGTCAATGGGGATGTCGATGAGCACCGGGCCGGGCCGGCCGGTGGAGGCGATGTGGAAGGCCTCCTTGACCACCCGGGGGATGTCGTTGGCGTCCTTGACCAGATAGCTGTGCTTGGAGAAGGGGGCCACCGCGCCGGTGATGTCCACCTCCTGGAAGATGTCCCGGCCCAGCAGATAGCTGGGGACCTGGCCCGTGATGGCCACCATGGGGATGGAATCCAGATAGGCGGTGGCAATGCCGGTGATCAGGTTGGTGGCTCCCGGGCCAGAGGTCACCATGCACACCCCAGGTCTGCCGCTGACACGGGCATAGCCGGATGCCGCGTGTCCCGCGTTCTGTTCCGTCCGGACCAGGGTATAGCCGATCTCCGGGTGGGCCTTCAAGGCGTCCACCGCCGGGCAGATCGTTGCCCCGGCATATCCGAAAATGTGCTCCACCTGCTCTTGCAGCAAGCTTTCGATCAGCGCTTCCGCTCCAGTCATGCTTCTGTCACCTCCGCTTGAGATAGAAAAAACAGCCCCGTCCTATCGTTTCCGATAGGACGAAGCCGTATTGCTCCGTGGTACCACCTAACTTCACAGGCGGTCTGCCTGTGCGCTCATGCCCCGATAACGGTGGGGATCCGTCCTCTCCTACTCAGGGAAGATCCCCGTTCAGAGAAGCGGCTCGCGGGAGAGCTTCAGCCTCTGGGTCCTTTCGGAGAGCTTACACCAACCGCTCCCTCTCTGTACGTCCAGACCCGCCTACTGCCCGGTCATTGCCATGGTCACGCTTCCAAATGCCTGTGCAATTTGGAGTTTCTCACATCTTAACCTAAAAATTTTTGTTTGTCAATTCTTTTTTTCGGCCGTCCTCAGACTGGAAAAATTCCACAGGAAACCGGCTGAGCCGGACGGCCTGTTCAGGGCATCCGGCTCAGGCTTGCTCCCTCATCTGCGCTCCCGTCCGGTCAGGGCAGATAAGACAACGGATTGACCGAGGAACCGCGCACCCGGACCTCAAAGTGGCAGTGGACGCCGGTGGAGCGCCCGGTGCTGCCCGCCTTGGCGATCTGCTGGCCCTTGTACACCTTCTGTCCCGCGGAGACCAGCAGAGAGGAGTTATGGCCATAATAGGTCTGAGTCCCATTGTCATGGGTAATGATGACCAGCTTGCCATAGCTGCCCTTATAGCCCGCGTAAGTGACCGTTCCGCCGTCGGCAGCCCGGATGGCCGCACCGTAGGAGGCGGAAATATCAATCCCGGAGTGATAGCTGTAACTGCCGAAAATATATCGGCCGCCGAAGTAGGAGGTGATCCGCCCCCGGATAGGCCACTGGTAGCTGCCGGAGGAGGCCGTCTTGGGCTTTTCCTTGGTCCCCACCGCCTTGACCGTCTTGGTGGGCTCCCGCAGGGTGGTCGTGCTGTTGATGACCCGCCCGGTCTCCTGGCCGTTGACGTAGGTGATGGTGGCGTCCACCTGGGCCTCGCCCTCCACCCCCTGGGTAATGATCTTGCTGCTCCCTTTGTACAAAGAGGAGTCCTTGATCTCCTCCACCGGGCATGGGATGGACTCCACATAGGTCACATCGTCCACCGTCTCCACCGAGAGCAGAGGGGTGAGCTCCTTGACATTGAGCACATCTCCCACCATCAGGCGGTTGATGTCCACCGAGGGATTCAGCGCCTTCAGGTCGCTCACCGACATATCGTTGGCATAGGCAATGGCGTTAAAGGTGTCTCCCGCCACCACGGTGTAGGTGGTGGACCCGTTTCCACTGGCCTGGAACGCCTGCTCCATCTCACGAATGGTCATCAGGTCGTTCACCTCATAGACCGGCTCAGTGGCCACCGTATCCAGGAACCGGACGGACACCGTATTTTCTGTGGTGTACCGATCCTTCATACCGTCCAGCAGCTGGTTCAGGGAGTTCTCATCCTTGACCACTCCCACCGCCTGGCCATCCACAAGGACCTGATACTTCCGCAGCTCGCCGCTGACCGCGTCCAGCTGATGATAGAAATAGTTTTGAAGCTCCTCCGGGGTGGTCAGCTCAGAGCGCAGGCTCAGTGCAAACTCATACTCCAGGTCGCCCTCCACCCGGTAGTCATAGCCCAGCAGCTGGCTGCCGGTCTCCTCCACGCTTTGGATAGCCTTCTGTACCATGCCCTCATCGGTCACCACACCCACCGGCTCTCCGTCCAGCGTCACCGCATAGCTGGGGGCGTACAGCGTGGTCAGCGTCAGCGCCACCGCAAGGGCGGCAGAGCAGACCAGAAAGGACACCGGGCCTGCCGCCCGGTTGCCGGCCACCACATTGTGGATCTGGTGGGCCACACGGCGCCCATGGATCCGGCTCCACTCCCGAAACGCTTTCCAATAGATCGGAGCGTCCCGTTTGACGCACTCCCAGCGCTCCCGCGCCGCCTGGCTCGCCGCTTGGCGGGGCTGTTCCGTATTTGACTGTTTCATTACATTCTCCATCTATATCTCATGCGCGCGCTTCTCCGGCCCGAAAAATGACAGACCGGAGAAGAAAAGATTACAAATTGGTTACAAACGCAACTATACACGGAAATGCGCCCCCCGTCAAGTCCTTTTCCCTGTGGAAATATGAACTTTTTGAGAATCCCCGCAGATTTGTGCATTTTTCTGCCAGCCGGCGCGGGATGGGCCTCCACCCCGCGGAGCTCCCTTTTCGGGCTATGCAAAAAGGGCGGCCGAAGGCGGCCGCCCTTTGAGGATGCGTGGATGGGATTCGGGGACACTTCAGCCCCCCTCCCGGTTTTACTTGGTGGCCCAATTCCCGGTGGCCTCCGCCGTCAGATAGGCGTTGATGAAGCCGTCCAGGTCGCCGTCCATCACGCTGCTGATGGCGCTGGTCTCATAGGCCGTGCGGTTGTCCTTCACCAGCTGATAGGGCATAAACACATAGGAACGGATCTGGCTGCCCCACTCAATCTTCAGCTGAACGCCCTTCAGGTCGGAGATCTTCTCCGCCTTCTCCTGCATCTGGAGCTCCACCAGCTTGGCCCGCAGCATCTTCATACAGTTGTCCTTGTTCTGGAACTGGCTGCGCTCCTGCTGGCTGGCCACCACCACGCCGGTGGGCTTGTGGATCAGACGGACAGCGGAGGAGGTCTTGTTGACGTGCTGGCCTCCGGCGCCGGAGGCGCGGTAGACCTGCATCTCGATGTCCTCCGGCCGGATCTCCACCTCTACATCCTCCGGCAGGTCTGGCATAACCTCCACCGAGGCGAAGGAGGTCTGCCGCCGGGCGTTGGCGTCAAATGGGGACACCCGCACCAGGCGGTGAACGCCGTGCTCTCCCCGGAGGTAGCCATAGGCGTTCTCCCCCTCGATCATAATGGTGGCCGACTTGATCCCCGCCTCGTCGCCGTCCTGATAGTCCATGATCTGATAGGTAAAACCGTGACGCTCTGTCCAGCGGGTGTACATCCGGTAGAGCATCTGGGCCCAATCCTGGGCCTCTGTTCCACCAGCACCTGGGTGGATGGTCAGGATGACATTGGAGCTGTCGTACTCGCCGGTGAGCAGCGTCTGAAGGCGCGCCTCCTCCATGTCCCGCTCCAGCTGGGCAAAGCCCTCCTCCAGCTCCGGCACCAGAGACTCGTCCTCAAACTCATTTCCCATCTCGCACAGAGCCATCAGATCGTCCCACTCCTGGCGGCGCTTGTGCTGCTTGTCCACCTTGTTCTGGAGGTTCTTGATGCGCTGCTGCACCTTCTGTGCCTTCTCCAGGTTGTTCCAGAAGCCATCGGCGGCAGACTCCGCCTGGAGCATATCCAGCTCCCGCTCCGCCCCCTCCAGATCCAGGGCCCGGCCCAGCTCCTCCAGGGTGGGAGCCAAATTATTCAGCTTGACCTTATATTCGTCGAATTGAAGCATAATGGTCCTCACTCTCATTCCATTTCAGTTGTTGAAATTCCAAATTCAGCCCAATTATTATATCCGAAGCCGGAGAAAAAGTAAAGAACAGCCGAACGAAAAAGTCACTTTCCCGCTCACGCGGTCCCGGTCAGGCCGCATTTCGAAGCAGAGGGCCCTATTCTCCCTCCGCCATCCGGTAGCCCACTCCCACCTCTGTGAAAATGTACTGCGGTTTTCCCGGATTTTTCTCCAGCTTCCGGCGGATCTTGGCCATATTGGCCCGCAGATTCTGGGTATCGCCGGTGGCCTTCTCCCCCCAGATCTCCCGGATGATGAAGTCATAGGTCAGTACCTTGCCCGCGTACCGGGTCAGCAGCGAGACGATCTTATACTCGCTCTGGGTCAGGTGGACGTCCTGCCCCTCCAGCTGCACCAAATGCCGGTCAAAGTCGATGCGCAGCGCTCCGGCGCGGTATACTCCGGTCTGGGCATAGCTTGGCCCCGCCGCCTGGTTCCTGGTGTGCCGCAGCGCGGCACGGATCCGCGCCAAAAGTTCTCCGCCTCCAAACGGCTTTGTGATGTAGTCATCTGCCCCCAGATCGAGGGCCTCGATCTTGTCCCGCTCCCGGGTCCGGGCGGAGACCACCACAATGGGCGCTGTGCCCCGGCTCCGAACGCGGCGGATGATGTCCACCCCATCCATATCCGGAAGCCCCAGGTCCAGCAGGATCAGATCCGGACAATAGGCGTCCAGCATCTCACAGGCCTCTGTTCCCGTATAGGCCTTGATCACGTCATAACCATTGGCCGTGAGCACGGTCCCAAGAAGGTAGCTGATGCTCTTCTCATCCTCGATCACCAATATTTTATCCTTTATGAGCGCCATGCTGCCGCTCCTCCTTTAATGGGAGAGTAAAGCAAAATTCCGTGCCACCCTCTCTCAGATTCCGTGCCTCCATCGCTCCGCCATGGACCGTTACGATGTCCCGGCACAGCGCTAATCCCAGGCCCATGTTCTGCTTTTTGTCTCCTCCACCGCGCTCCGCCAACTCCATATAGTCCCCCCACAGCAGCGCCAGCCGCTCCGGCGGGATCCCGGCCCCATCATCCCGGACAGAAAAACGGGCCCAGCCCTTTTCCCGGGATACCTGGAGGACCACCGTATTGGCCGCCCCATGGATCACGGCATTTTCCATCAGATTATAGAGGACCTGCTCCACGAGCATCGCGTCCATCGGGACCTCCAGCCACGCCTGGGGCAGCTCCACCTCCACTTCAATGTACGGAAAATGCTTCTGGAATTTTTCCACGACCTCCCCGATGACCTCCTCCGGAGCCTCCATGCTTTTTTGGAGATGACAGGCGCTCCTCCCCATCCGGGTAATGGACAGCAGGTTCTCCACCATCCGGATCAGCCACTCCCCTTCCCTGCGCACATTGTCCAGCAGGGTATGCTCCTCCTCCGGCGTAAAGTGGTTGGTTGGATCCAGCATCGCCTCCGCGGTGCCAATGATGGACGTCAGAGGGGTACGCAGATCATGTCCCACGGCCCGCAAAAGATTTGCCCGCAGCCGCTCCCGCTCCGCCTCGATCCGGATCTCCTCCTGCTCCTTGATATGAGTGGTCAGGGCACTGGTCACGATCGAGACCAGAAAAAGTGTGGCAAAGGTCAGGAAATAGCCCGGCCCCTGGAGTTCAAATTGATAGTAGGGCGATAAAAACGCATAGTTGACCACAATCGCCGCCGTCAGACTGGCAGCGATCCCATAGAGATAGCCGCTGGTGTACCGGGCGACCAGGAGCACTCCCGCCACAAAGATCAGCGCGGCGTGACTGTCATCCGCCCCCACAGGCTGAAGCAGCAGGCCCATATCCAGCGCGACAGTCATCACCACTACAAGGATCACAGTATCCTGCCAGCAGACAGGGCACAGCTTCTTCAGCTTTCTGCGCACCACTTCCACCCTCTCCTGTTTTGTATAGTGTATCATGTATCCTTTCCGCTTTCAAGCAACGGCAGCCCGTGTCCTGCGCAAAAAAGCGGGACTGTACCAGCTGACAGTCCCGCTCTATTCCTTCCTTCAGTTGTTTCAGCCTCACAAAGTCTCGATCTTGGTATCCAGCTTGGGGCAGCGCACCCGCACAGTCTTCCAGTCGTTTACCACTTGGCTGATCTGGATGTCACAGGTGGCGCTGAGCAGGCGGTAGGCGTCCGGAAAATCCAGCCCCAGCTTCTTCTCCAAAAAGGCCGCCGTATCAGATACCGCCAAGCGGATTGACTCCTCCAAAGTCTCCGCGGAGGCCACGAAATACAGGGCATCCGGCGTTTCGATGACAGGGCGTTCCACTGGCCGGTCCCGGTACACCGTCGTTTTGATGCAGATCCGGCCGGGGGTCTCGATCCCCGTACCGCTCAGCTCCCCGTCGCCCATACAGGCGTGGAGGTCGCCCACCGCCAGACCGGCCCCCGGGACCGCGACCGGCAGATAGACCCGGGAGCCCACCTTGATCATTTTGGTATCCAGGTTGGCGCCGTGGTCGCCCGGCACCGCGCAGTGTACATCCAGGCCCGGCTTAGGCGCCACCCCGCACACCCCCACCATGGGAGTCAGGGGCAGGCGGATGGTATCGGAGAAGTGGGCAAATCCATCCCGGATGGGAATGATCTTGGTATCCGGCTCGGTGATCCGGTCGCCCAGGACCCCCAGGCCCTTTGAGGTCACCATGACTCCCTGCGGCCCGAATTCGATGGCCAGGATCTCCACGCACAGGGTGTCCCCCGGCATGGCTCCCTGGACCGCAATGGGCCCCACCGAGCAATCCATAATGGAGATGTCGATATCCGGCCGCTTGATGGACGGGTCCGTGATCTGACCGCTGTAACAGTCATCTGTCTCGACCCAGAAGGTCTCTCCATCCTGAACTGTATACTGGCAGGGGTGCTCCGCGTTAAAGCTGAAGATCACCTTATTCTTGGGAATCACACGCATGGTTTTCCCTCCTTACCAGGCAGAAGGCAGCACGCCCATCAAATCGAAAATAGCGTATAGGGCGGCAGCGCAGAACAGCACGATAATGATGGCCTGGACCCAGCGGGCAGCGTACCAGCCGCACTTCCAGGCCGGCTCCATATCGCCGTTCTTTCGGGCGCTGTTCACCATCATCGCAGGCAGGATGGACATGATCACACCGCCAAAGGTACCGGCCAGATAGATGGCGTCCACGAAGCTCACCAGGCCGCTGTATGCCAGCACAAAGGGAGGCAGCGCCACGCAGACCAGCGAGATGAGGCGGGTTGGAACGTGGTCCTCGCTCTTGAACTTAAACATATCGACGATGTTGGTCAGCATGGAGCCGCCCACCGCCCAATAGGAACTCATCATCGCACACAGCGCGAAAATGTTCGCCGTGTACAGGGCCCAGGTGCCAAGCGCCTGGCCCCAGGCCAGAGTGGCCACTTCCGTGACGTGCTCCGGACCGGTGAGGGAGATCACCGCGAGGGGGACCAGCGCGAGCAGGACCCCGGTGATCAGCATTCCGATGGTGACCGCCTTGGGCAGCGCAGGGGCGTTATGACGCAGGCCGCGGGCCAGCTCCGGGACCGCGTACTGAGCGATGTAGCAGAAGATCGAAACGTTGAATACGGGGACAGCATAGGTCCAGTTGGTGTAGATTGCCCGGCTCACATCCGCCTTGCCGGAGAAAAAGGAGACGCCGATGATAACGGCCAGCAAAACGATCATGCCGGAGCTGAGGAATTTCTCTGCCAGACCAGTGGCCTTCAGACCAAACCAGACAACCAGGACCGCGGGGATGGTAAACAGCAGGCTGCCCACCGCAGGGGGCAGGCCCAGCAGCTCACACAGGATGTTGCCGCTGCCGGAGGTGTAAGAGATCATACAGCCGATGGAGTTGGCGCACACCGAGATAAAGACCAGAACAGCGCCCAGCTTTCCAACATAGCGCTCCGCCAGACCGGGCAGCTGCATGGGCTTCTTCGTGCGGAGGGTGGTCTCCGCCACATACAGCATGGAGATGGTCGTACATACGCCGGCCACGATCAGCCACATCAGCAGGATGGGCCAGCCGGCCTTCCGGGTGGAATAGGCCAGACCCAGGATCCCGGCGCCGATGTTGGCGCCGACAATGATCATAGCCGCCTCCCAAAATGTGAGCTTCTTGACGCTCAGCGCGCCCTCCTCTGTGGCGACGACATTTTTTGTGCCTTCACTCATATCTGTCTCTCCTTTAAGATCAGTTTCCCCTCCGAAGCCGCTCATTTCTCCGTCAGGATGCTTTCATTATACCGCTCCTTTCTTCTTGCTTCCATTGATATTGTTCACAAGATTTTAACTTGTTTTATGTTACTTGCAACAAAATCGCAACATTATTTGAGTCAGTTTTCGCACCGGTCCTCCTTATTTCTCCCCAGATCCTTCCAGCTATGTGCCACACTTCCGCATCACCGCATAAAAACGCACCCCTTCTCCTTAGAAAAGGGGTGCGTTGGACGCATACAGGCAACCGGACGTTATGCTGTCGCCGCGTGGCGCTTCTCAGAGATGACCTGATAGGCCAGGATCGCGATCAGGATCGCGATGCCGATCAGGTCGGTCACGGCACCGGGATGGATCATCATCAGACCGGCGGCCACACTGACCAGACGGAGCACAATGTTCAGCTTCTGGAGCATAAAGCCGATCAGGCCGGCGGCGATGAGGAACATACCGCCGAAGGAGGTGATGACCACGCGGATCACGTTGATCGCGTTCACATCATCGCCAATGAACAGCATGATGGGGCTGTACGCAAAGATGTAGGGAATGATGAAGGCGGCGATAGCCAGACGGGTGGCATTGAGCGCAGTCTTCATGGGAGGCGCCTTTGCGATGGCAGAGCCGGCATAGGCGGCCAGAGCCACAGGAGGCGTGATGTCGGCCACGATGCCGAAGTAGAACACGAAGAAGTGAGCGGCCAGGACCGGCAGACCCATCTGGATCAGAATGGGAGCACAGGTGGTAGCCATAATGATGTAGTTTGCGGTGGTGGGGACGCCCATGCCCAGGATCACGCAGCAGACCATGGTCAGGACCAGCGCGATGATCAGGTGTCCGCCCGCAATGCCCACGATGGCGTTGATCAGGATCTGACCCAGGCCGGTGTAGGTCACCACGCCGGCGATGATGCCGGCCATGCCGCAGGCCACGCCCACGGACAGGGTGCTCTTAGTGCCACTCTCAAGGGCATTGATATAAGTGCCGACATTCTGCATATTGGGCTTGCTGATCAGGTGGCAGGCCACCACCAGCACGAAGAAGATCCCGAAGCAGACCAGAGTGAAGGTCTCCTGCATCTCCAGAGAATCAGCGAAGGCGGGAATGACGTCCGGCAGATAGACCTTGCCCAGCGCATAGACCAGCAGGGGGATCGCCGGGACCATCATCACAAACTTCTTGGAACCAGTTTCCCGGTCGGCCATGCCGGCCACGATGGCTACCAGGCAGGCGACAACGGCGCTGTACGCCATGGTGAAGGTACCGCTCTGAATGACCATGAACACCAGGACGATCAGGGGCAGCAGAAGATAAAGCTTGGGGAAGATGTCCTTGCCCTTGGGCAGGGAATCTTTGTCCAGGCCCTTTAGGCCGATGGATTTGGCCTTGAAGTGGACCATCAGGAAGATGCCGGTGAAATACAGGGCGGCAGGCAGGATGGCGCGCACCAGGATGTCGGCGTACTCAGTATCCGTCATCTCAGCCATCAGGAAGGCCGCAGCGCCCATGATGGGGGGCATGATCTGACCGCCGGTGGAAGCGGCCGCCTCGACGGCGCCGGCAAACTCGGGGGGATAGCCGGTCCGCTTCATCAGAGGGATGGTGACCGCGCCGGTGGTCACAGTGTTGCCCACGGAGGAGCCGGACACCATGCCGCACAGGGCGGAGGAAATGACAGCCACCTTAGCGGGGCCGCCGGTGGCCGCGCCGGCGATGCTGTTGGCGCAGTCAATGAAGAACGCAGCGATACCAGTGGCCTCCAGGAAGGATCCAAACAGCACGAACAGGAAGATGTACGTGGAGCAGACCTGGATGGGGGTACCGATGATACCGTTGGTGGTATAGACCAGGTTATAGATGGTGCCCTGAAGGGGCTTGTCCGCACCCATGGGCAGCAGCGTGTAGGCCACAAAGGCGGCCGCCACAATGATGATGGGGATACCGACGACCCGCCGGCAGGCCTCCACCAGCACCAGGATTGCAATGATGCCAATGATGATCTGGGGGGTGCCGATGCGGCGGCCCATGGCGATCAGCTCTTCTTTAAAGATGATCTGATAGAAATAAACGCCAACTGCCACCACAAGCAGGACAATGTCGTAAATAGGAATATGATTGGGCTTGAGCTTCATATTCTTCTTGATGGGGTACATGATGAAGACAAACGCCAGTACAACGCCCAGGAAGAAACAGCGGCGCACGCTGCCCTCCCAGGTGGAAAACATACTGACCCAAATCATCATCAGCATGAATAGAGCCATCCCATACCGGACAAGCTGGGCGGGAAAGCCCGTCCAAATCCGGACATTGGACTCACGGTCATATTTTTTCATGACCGCTTCTACGTCTTCCGCAGAACCAACCTCTACATCCGCTGGAGCGGTGTTTACGGCCTGCTTCTCATGTTCAGCCATATTGAGTCTCCTCCTCCAGGTTTCTTAAAACAACCGATGTTCATATTGAAATGACACGATTGACCTTCTTCCACACAAATTGCTCAGACTGATGATCTTCACATCGCCTACCTGCTGCTCCAGCTGGTCGGTAAACACCCCCACAAGCGGCTTGATTGCCGGGTAATCCGGGTGAATGTCTCCCAGCATCAGGGTCCGGTCCGACACCATCCCCACCGAGCAGGTAAACGTCTCAAAGCCTTGATGGATATTGCTTACAATGATCGCGCCGTCCTCGCCCAGGGTCATGGTCTCTCCCTCGCCCACTTCCGTCTGGACTCCTGCGCCAAACTGATAATAGATCGTCTCCTCGGCATACATCCTGCCGTCCTCCGACACCTCATAAACGTCGATCAAAGGCCGCAGATTGACAGAATGGATGAAACCGACGGCAAATTGCTCTCCCGGCTCCAAAGGATAGCTGGCCAGCTCCTCGCCGCTCTTCCCGTCCGATACGACAAGATACCAACCCGCATTGGATGCCAGAAAGAGAATGGCCGCCGCAGCCATAGCACCCAGTGCTACCACTGCGGCGGCCAGCTTTCTATGTGTCCGAAACAAATCAGTTTCTGCCGTAAAAATTACAGCAGGCCGATCTCCTTGTAGTACTTCTCAGCGCCGGGATGCATGGGGACGGAACCGTTCTCGGCAGCCTTCTCCGCGCTGACCAGCTGGAACTTGGCGTGGGAAGTGCCCAGCTCCTCCAGGTTCTCGAACATGGTCTTGGTCAGCTCATACACGGCGTCCTCGCTCATGTCGGTGGAGGCGACCAGAGCGGCCTCGACGGCCACGCAGATGGTCTCAGTGTCAACACCCTCATAGGTGCCGGCGGGCAGGTTCTCCTGAACCAGGAAGGGGTACTTTTCATGCAGGGCGTCGACGTGCTCCTGATCAAGGCTGACCAGGGAGAAGTCCATGCCGCTGGTCGCCAGCTCGGTGATGGCGGTGGTGGGGGCGCCAGCCACGGTGAAGGCGGCGTCGATCTGGCCGTTCTTCAGCATCTCAGAGGCCTCGCCGAAGTTGGCGTGGACGACCTTGATGTCATCGGCGGTCATGCCGTAAGCTTCCAGCACCTGATAGGCGTTGAACTCCGTGCCGGAGCCCTGGTCGCCCACGCAGACAGCCTTGCCCTTCAACTGGTCCACGCTGGTGATGCCGCCCTTGGCGGTGATCTGAACGGTCTCATTGTACAGGCCGGCCACCCACAGGGCGTCCGTCTCAGGAGTGCTGAATACGTTGGTGCCCTCGTGAGCATAGGTCAGAACGTCAGACTGAAGGATGGCCAGGCCATACTCGTCGTCGGTGATGCCCTCGACGTTGTCCTTGGACGCACCAGTAGAGGTGACGTTCAGCTCGGTCAGGGTCAGCAGGGGATTCAGGACGTTCATCATGGCGGAGCCGACACCGTAGTAAGTACCGGTGGTGCCGCCAGTGGCCAGGACCTGGGTGGTCTTCTCCGCAGGCGCGGGAGCACTGGAGCCAGCGCCGGAACCGGACGCGGCACCAGAGCCGGAACCGGAATCGCCGCCGTTGCCGCAGCCGGTCAGAGCCAGGCTGGCGGTCATGGCCATCGCCAGGACAAGGGCAAGCTTCTTCTTCATCATTACTGATTCCTCCAATTCAAAATTATATTTGCTGGGGAACTGTACTTGCAGGCTTATTATAGTATATTTGCTGCAAAAATGCAAGGTTCTTTTTCTGAAAAACAGATGTTTTGCACAATGTCTTGCGTATCGCGCAAAATCGTTAGTATTTTAACGATTTTTGCATTCTCTTCACTTTTAATGCAGCGCTTCTTGCATTTTATTCGCTGTGCGCCTACGGCTCCCAGCCCTCCATCGCCTCACCCAGTTTCTCCAGCGCCCGTTTCTCGATGCGCGATACATAGGACCGGCTGATCCCGCACCGTGCCGCGATCTCCCGTTGGGTGCGCGGCGGACGGTCATCCAGCCCATACCTCAGTGTGATGACCATCCGCTCCCTCGGGGTCAGGCAGGTCTGGACACAGCGGCGTACCCTGCGGCAGGCGTCCCGTGTATCCAGCTCCTCCAACAGGTCATCATCCACAGCAAGCACATCCATCAGAGACAGAGAGCTCCCGTCTCCGCCAGTCTCCAGCGTTTCGGTCAGCGAGACCTCGCCCTGAAGCTTGCGCTGGGAACGGAAGTGCATCAGGATCTCATTCGCTATACTCGCCTGACGGACTTTTTTCATCGACAAAATCCGGTCCGCCCACAACTCCGCCGGAAGAAGGAGGTTCAGGCAGTTCAGGATCATCATCTGGGTCTGTCATCAGATATACATGGGCATTCTCGCCATCCCATACGACTTTCTTGACCACCATGCGCAGGGCATTACGCTTCTGTTCCACGGTCATGGTGTCAATCTGGCTGTGGAAGGAATACAGAACATCCTTCAAAATTTCAAACTCATAATCAGCCAGAGCATGACGGGCAGTAAGTGCTTCCATATCAGCCAGTCGCTTTTTCAGTGCCTCGCCTTTTTCATGCAGTTCATCAATCTGCTTGACTACATATTCTTCCGTGGGCGTTCCGGCAAGTTTGGTCAGAGTAGTAACCAGTCCACGGATTTCCGCTTCGTTCTGTGCAATCTGTTCTTTTAACTTCGCCAGTTCTGCTTCATAGCCTTCGCAGTTTCCGCCGAGGACCTTTTTGCCTTGGTCCAACTGTCGGAACATATCAGAATTATTCTTGCTCAGGTCTGCCAATACTGCCATCAGCTTCGCATCCAGCATATTGCCGTTGGCATTTTTCATACTGCAGCAATGTCCACGGCTACGCTCCTTCGTTGTGCAGAGATAGGTGTAAATTGTTTCGCCATTTGCATTTACACGGCTGCTCAGCTTCGGGCGCATATATTCTCCGCAGTTTTTGCAAAACAGCAGTCCGGAAAGCAGCGCCACATTGCTGCGAGGCTTTCGGTAGCTCTTGGACTTGTTCACCTCCAAGAGGTTCTGAACCTGAATCCACTTCTTACCTGTAATGACACCCTTGTGTTTGCCAACCGATACAATCCATTCTTCCATCGGTTTCACTTGATGTGCCTTACCAGCCTGCTGCAAGGTTCGGTTATATGCCATGATACCATGCTTGCCATCAAAGGCCGCATGATCTGCGAACAAATCAACATCCTTCTCGATCATGTATTCATAGGCATCTTCATCCGCAATCATGTAAACTGGATTGGTCAGAATACCACGGATTGCAAAGCGGGTGAACTCTTTATTGTTTTTAGTTCTATACTGTCCTTCCAGAAGGTACTGGTCTGTTTTCGTCAGCGATCCGGTTTCCAGAAACTTATCATAAATCAGTTCAACCAAGCGGATTTCTTCAGGGATCACTTTCAGCCGACAGGCTTTCTTCGTTTTTCCGTCGATGGTAACATTGGTCACAGCCTCGGACTCATATCCGGTAGGCGTCGTGCCACCCAACCAGCGTCCGGTTTTTGCAAGTTCGTGCATATTGTCCCGAATGCGTTCCGCAATGGTCTCACGCTCCAACTGAGAGAACACAGATGCAATATACATCATGGCTCGTCCCATCGGAGAAGATGTATCAAACTGCTCACGAATAGAAATAAAAGCGATCTTACGGCGACCAAGATCTTCAATCAGCTTTGCAAAGTCACCAATGTTACGGCTGATGCGGTCAAGTCGATAGACTACGATGGCTTCAAACTTCGTTTCATAAGAGTCCTTCATCATCTTCTTGAACTTGGGACGTTCAAGATTACCACCGGAAAAGCCTTCATCTTCATACACGAGTGCCTGTTTTGCCGCCTCCTCGCCATAAAGAGAGGCAATATACTGACGGCACATTTCGATCTGATTCTCAATACTCTCGCCTTTGCCCGTAAACTTGGACTTACGAGAATAGATGACATATTGCTTCACATCTTTTGCTCCCATAAGGCACCTCCATTTGTATGTGATATATTCATGTGTATTATAACATAGAGTCTACATATTTCATAGAGGGCAAAATAAACTATTTTCCGAACTGTCATTTTTGGGGGCGATTTGGGGATGATTTTTCCGCTGTGCGCCTTCTAACACAGCAGGGTGGTATAATCACCCTCGGAGAACAATTTTTCTGCGTATATGCGTTACAGCATCATTTGACAATTCCTTCTTCACAAGATATAATCAGCCATAGTGATCGTGTTGCAGATACTTGCGAAGCCTGCGACCAGGAGAGTTCCTGCGGGGACTCCTTTTTCTTTTTGTGTTGTAATTTTCTATCACCTTACTGCATATACTAAATACCACCCATATTTAGGAGCGAAAAATGCATCTTGTGACAGAAATATTCCCCAAGAGTGCAAGGATACCTTGATTTTCTCTTGCCCTTATGGTAATATGGAACCGAAAAATGCATTCAAATGCAAAAATCTTCCCTTTGGAGGTTTTCCTATGGAGATTCGCAGAGATTTCTACTTAGATAAATTGATTAAAAGAAAGCACAACGGACTGATCAAAGTCATTACCGGCATTCGCCGATGTGGTAAGTCCTATTTGCTGAATAATCTTTTTTACCATCATTTATTGGACTCCGGTGTTGCCGATGATCACATCATTCGCTTTGCATTTGATTCCGCCGATGATCTTTATCTGATTGGTGAGAGTCTAATTCAAATTCAAAAAGAAAAGCGTGGGGTTGATCCGGAAAAATTCATGGCATATATCCGCTCCAAGGTTACTGACAACGAGATGTATTACCTCCTGCTGGACGAAATCCAAATGCTGGATTGTTTTGAAGCTGTGCTGAACGGTTATCTCCGCAAGGAAAACATGGATGTTTTTGTAACCGGAAGCAACGCAAAACTTCTGTCTAAAGATATAGCTACTGAGTTCGCCGGTCGTGGCGACGAAATCCATATGTACCCTCTGAGCTTTGCCGAGTTCATGTCCATTTATAACGGCGACAAATACATGGGCTTGTCTGAATATATGCTTTACGGCGGTATCCCTCTTGTGGTTCTGCGAGATAATGCCAGTGACAAAGCTTCGGCTTTGCAGAATCTTTTCAGCGAGATTTATATCCGTGATATTTGCAAGCGCAATAAAATCAGAAATGTCGGTGAATTGGAAGATCTTCTGAATATCCTTTCCTCTGCGATCGGTTCGCTGACCAATCCCGAAAAGCTGCGCAATACCTTCAAGACCGTTAAGAAATCCAAAATCACCCCGAAAACCATCAAGAAATATCTGGACTGCTTTGAGGACTCTTTCCTGATCGAATCTGCTCAGCGTTATGACATCAAGGGAAAGGCGTATATCGAAACCCCGAAGAAATACTATTTCTCTGATCTGGGACTCCGCAATGCACGAATCAACTTCCGCCAGTTTGAGCAGACCCACGCCATGGAAAATGTAATTTATAATGAACTTTGTATGCGAGGCTACAGTGTAGACGTCGGCGTTATCCAAACTTCCGAAAAGGCGCAGGACGGCAAACAAATTCGCAAGCAGCTCGAAGTCGATTTTGTATGCAACCTTGGTTCTTCCAGATATTATATCCAATCAGCATATTCGCTGCCTGACGAAGCAAAACGCACTCAGGAAATCAGACCTTTCCGAAAAATTGATGATTCCTTCAAGAAAATTGTCGTTACCAAAGACATTGTTCCTGCGCACTATGACGAGTATGGTATTTTAACCGTCAATATCTACGACTTCCTGCTTGATCCTGAATGTCTTGAAAAGTAAGCGTTAAAACATAAATGGACCGCCAGAGAATTTTTCTGTAGCGGTCCATTTTTCATTTAGTCCTCAACAACAATATCGCTATCATCCATCAAAGACATCTGAACATATTTTTCCTGATTCTGCTCAGTTTTACCGGAATACTTGAGCAGATAAAATTCCAAAATCTCAGCCAAATCATTCGGCCAAGGAGTATTCTTCAGCTCGCTAACATTAAGCGATACCAGTTTCATCAGACGTTCCTTTTGTTCATCATTCAACTGACGATAAAGTGCCTGCCACTTTGCTGTTGTTCCGTTTCCTTCAAAATAAGAACGAAACATGATCAACTCACGGGGCATAGCCAGGATTTCATAGTATTCCTCCAGAGTATTGCCAAACGCCTTATAGAAGAAGCTGGAACCGGCTGCCACAACGCCTTTTGTTACCTGTAAAATCGCAGAAATAGCACGAACAGATTTCTTGCTCCAGTTTGTTCCAATATATGTACGGTCTGTTTCATTGATGGGAGAATACTTCATTGGGAAAGAGAAAATCTGGATACCCAGTTCCTCGTTTAATTCGATATTCACCCTCAAACGTTCATATAGATCTTTGGGTTCATCCTTATAGTTGAACAGGATATAGTTGGAAATCTCTTTGATTCCATGGCGGTGTGCAGTACGAACAGCCTCACAGTAAACATCCTTCAGCTTGATATCATCAAACGCAATGCGCAAAGGATGGATTGCAAGACGAGCCAGCTGCTCCATATTTTCATCGTTGATCTTTCGGCCATCGACACCCTGATTGAAGTCCAGATAGCGAGCTTTCTTTGCTTTGCTACGGTATTTCTCGATAATGGGAGACAGTTCTTCCTCATGCTCCAGCATATACTGGGCATAATCTTCGGCATCTTCCGCACCGATAACAATCTGAAGGAATGTTTCAAGCATTTCCGCAGATTTAATCCGCTTCTTAAATCCATCCAAATATGCGGCCATTTTCTTGTCCAGGAAGTCAGCACGATCGCCATTCTTGTAGCGCATCATGACAATATTATACGCACCTGGATCGACGTATTTTGCACCTCGGCCAAATCCTGCCGTACAGAGGTCATCAACAAGCCCTTTCAGATCCGCTGTGTTCAATACATTGTTATCCAGAAGCAAGAGATGCTGCTTAGGACCATATTTCTCGTCGATGGTCTTAATCTGGTCAATGATATTGTTAGTGACATGGAAATGCGGCTCCAAAATAGGAACAGCGCAGAAAGAACAATGGTTAGGGCATCCTCTGGTCGTATACGCAAAATAGTTATCACCGGCAGGATATTTATAATCTACCTGCTCCAAAATATCGTAGTCCAGAGGTAGCTCATCCACGTTGATGTCGTTATCATCTCCAACCACAGAAGTATCTGTAAATAGACCGGTCAGAATATGGGAACGTTCAATACCCGTTGCCGCCACAATTTTGTCCGGCATAAGAGATGCCATAATACCGCCCACATACAGGTCGTTGATATTGTTCACCAACAATTTGTAATGATTGATCGTCTTGACATCTACGTCAAAGTCAAATGTAAATAGCGTAGTAACATAAATCCTGTCCCACACTTCTTCATCCACATCAGAGTCAAATCCTTTGACGAAACGCACCTCATCCCCCAACATCTTATGATAGGTGCTGATTTTCATCAATCCCATCGGGGGATATTTATTTTTATAATTTGGTTCAACTAATAAAACTCTCATTTCTTTTTCACGCTCAGTTCCGATTTTATAGCCTCACGCAGTTTTTCAGCAGTTTTAGGATCTTCAGCAAAGTAAGTATCAATCACCGTAATAATACGCTGATAAAGTTTTCTTTCATCCCGGCTATAGGAGGACGGCAGATCGTGCTTGGTTGCATAATCAGCATTGACAACCTTCTTGTTGAGCGATGTCATTTTCTTGGATGCTGTTTCGGTCTGCGCCAAAACTTTTTCTATCGTTTCCTTGCGATCCACATCAAATGTGCCGCGTTCCTGTGCTTTTCGAACGGTTTTCTCCTCTGCTTCACGCTTCTTTGCAATTTGCTTAAGCTGCTCTGCAAACTGTTCTCGCTTCTCATCAGAGGTAATTGCACCGGAATCAATCTTATCTTCCAGCTCTTTCTGCGCCGTATTCAACTGATTCAGCCTTCTAAGGGCAGAAGTAGCTTCAGACATACCACGGCGGTACTTCTTGTTAATTTCTCCCGCCCATTTCCCCAAAGCCTGTCGTAGTTCGCCGTAAATAGCGTTGGGTTCGAAGTCATCTCTTTGTGAGTTAGGGATTAAATCCGTATGCAATGCATGGATTTCACCTGCAAACATACGGTTTGCGTTGTGACCTTCAGAGGGAAAATACTTGACAAATGTTGTATTGTTGCCAACCAGGATATTGCCTTTACGGAAACGAATGCCCTGTACCGATTCATCAGAGATGATACCAGAAAAATCTGTCAATGCGAGCCAACCAATATATAAGGGCTTTCCATCAGATGCTTCGGCATACACAAATTCCACATCTCGCACATAATCTTTATTCTTTGTTTTTGCCTGTTTGCCAGTAGATAAAGAGCGAGAGTAGGGTTTATAAATCGGCAGGTTTCTGGAACCACGCAGAATTTTGTAACAAGTGATCGGGCAACCATGATCCTCAAAGTAATCCCGGATCTTCTGCGCCTGCGAGAACTGCTGGCTATTAAAATCAACAGGGGCAGTTTCAGAAAGATAACGCCAAACATCATTTTCTTCAAGCAGGCCAGAATCCTCAGGAACACCGATCATACGGACTTCAAAATAATGTTCGTTTCTATCTTCCGGCTGGGGATCTTCAAAACTGCTGATTGCCTTGAATGTCTCCATCACGTCAGTGGTTTCGGTATTCGTTTTCTGGAGAAGCTGCTGCATTTTGACACAGTCACAGGTCATGACCGTCTTTACCGGCTCACCGTGGGCAGAGGTAATGAATTGCACTTCCTCTGCATAAGCCAATCCTGCTAAACGGCCAATACCACGGAATCCTCGCTCATCAACACCATTTTTGTCCGAGTGACCGATATTCAGCAAGGTTTCTCTGGCCTTTTCAACAGAAATACCGCAGCCATTATCACGGATCGTAATTTTTCTTTTCGCACCATCGATTTGAATGTGAATGTTGGCTTCAGATGCGGTTAACAAACCATTCGCAATCGCCTTATCGATGGAGTCCGTACTGTTCTGAATATATTCCCGATAAACGTGCATCGGGTTGGAATACATACCTTTTGTCAGTATTTCCAGAAGAAACTTACCGGCTACAGGTTCACCCATTATTTACTACCTCCCTGATTGTAAGACGGGAACGGGAACTGAATCTTCAATAACGTTTTGAAAACGGGATGATGAAGAATCAAGTCACCCTTCTTCAGTCGGGTCATCATATTTGCGTATACCGTAGGAACAAATTTATAGTCCGGGCGAGACACTTCAATTGCATTCGTGCGACCATATACATTCGTGCCGCAGTTACCCTTAATACGTTCATGGATGGCGCTTCTAAACTGTTCGGCAGAGAACAGCACGACGCCCTCAGAACGGCCACGCTCAGTAATATCGAGCAAATTAGCCAGCAGCGGAGAATTCTTGCTGGATGTGGACGGAGCATACTTGTTCAACTCATCCACGAAAATGATAATACGCTTCGGCACAGGCTTTGTGCTTGTACGCTCATCGGGATCGAAGTCGCCATGCTTCAAAGAGTAAACAGAACGGATAATGTCACCGAACACCAAACACTGAAGCTGCTCCGTTATGCCGGCAATATCAACAACCATCATCTCACCGCCGTTGATATTCAGAACCTCATCAGACAAATGCACCTGGTGCAAATCAGTTGCCATGGATCTGGAGTTCACGAAGACATCATCATTGATAGAATTGTTGATCAGTCGTCTGAAGCGCTGCCAAGACTGGATTAAAATACTGGAAGCATTATTCTTGCCGCTACCCTTGGTACAGAAGTCTTTCAGTTTATCCTTAAACTCATCCCAGCTGGAAACATCTCTAAATTCCTGACCATAGTCGATATAGTTCAAGATGGATTCGATGGTGTAATTGGGATCATCCACATTAGCAAAAAGCATATCGACCTTGCTAATATCGTGTTCAAATGTGTAAATAAAATTGGATGCTCGCTTTTCACTGTACTGCTCTGCCAAATCCTCCGTAGGTAAGGCAGTATTGGCATACAGCTTATCTTTCTGCTTGCGGAACGGATACAGATACTTTACATTTTCAAAAGGCTCACAGGGAACACCCAGGGTATCCCATTCTTCACGCTGTGCAGGAGTAATCTTCTCATTAGGCTGATGGACATGAAGCAAGTCATCGCCTTTCACATTCATAACGATGATTGCAACATCATCCTTATATTTGTGTTGAATGGCTTTCAGTAGAAACATGACATAGCTGGTTTTGGTTGCCAAACCGGAAATGCCAGAGATGTTCATATGCGCACCTTCGGGACCAATCAGGAAATCACCATTATACTTGATGGGAACAGCGACATTGTTGCTCGCCTTCATTAAACCGGCAGGAATCGCCGTTTTCTCATCAATATTGTCCAATCCCAGAGCAATTTCAATGTCATTGCTATCTGCCGTATATACAGGAGATCCTTCAAATACGGGCATGAAATTCTCTTTCGTATTATGAATAACAGAAACCTTCGCATAGGACAGGGAAAGGCGTCTCGTCATAGGCGTTGTGTCCACATTGCCAAAATCGGAAGAAACATAATTACTGAGATGACCAGTTCCATCGGTAATATGCAGAATATCCTGCACTACACCGTAGGTTACGGAATCGTCAGTTTTATTCTCTACCCGGACAATATCGAAGGGACTTAGAATCGCATCGTCTGAAAGCCAGAACTGAAAGTCATCACAGGATGAAGGATATTTTTCTGTTGCAGACACTCGGCCAATTAATTTTCTATCACTCATATCTCTATCTCCCTATCATCGGAAATTGCGTTTGAAGTTGCTGATAAATACCAGATCACTCTCAAACGAAGATTTTATCAGTGTTTCGGTTAAATATACTGGGTACAGGTGGCTTGCCCAGCGTTCATCACGACCATAGCAGGTGGGAGAACCCTCATTGAGCAACCAAAGAGAAATATTATCAACCACGGACGAATCCAGTCCATCACGTTCCAAATCTTCCTCGACGGCCATTTTTTCTACCTTGATAATTCCCTCAAGTGGTCCCGCCACTCTGTTTTTGGGTCTGATTCTTAAGTACCAACAGCCAAACTTACGATGTTTGCTATTTTCTTTCAAAAATACTGGCGTTCTCTGTCCATATTCCAGTTTTAACAGCTCAGCACCGATTTGAGTTCCGCCACGCTTGCTTTTACTTGAAGTCGGAAGCATCGGGTCAAAGCTCTTGGATACGCCCACGATATTGTAAAACATATCTGCAAACTCTGGCTTTCCGGTATCCTGACGGATAAACTGCAAAGGGCCATCCACAATCAGCATATGATTGGGTTCCAGCGTTCCAGAGTTCACCATCTGCCCCAAAATATCGATTTCCATGTCGTGCATCATGGAATTTGCTTTGGCGATGGCTGCATTCACAGGAACATTGTCTTTCGCCGGATCAAAGTGGTATTTCACAATATCCAGATGTAAATCTTTAGCCATTTGCGTTTTTAGGATTCTCTGGCGGATTTCCTGAAAATCAACCTCATTCATTTTATCGCTGAGCAGAAGTAGATTCTTTCGCTGAACAGAATTATGGGTATGGAGCTTTCTTTGACGATCACGCTCAGTGCAGCCTGCTCTGACTTGTGCTACTACAACCGGGAATATTTTCTTCCCCTCCAGAACCATATCACCGATTTTATATGTGCGGCGAGAACCGTCCATGAAATGGCTAAAGCCAGAATAGGTTCGATCTTCATTTGCCAAATCAAGGATGCGGATCTTCTTCGATTCATCCGTTTCAAATGGTTTTCCCATGTCCTTGATCTCATCGTGTTCGTCCTGGTATGGCTCTTGGTAATAATGATCCAAGTCCAGGCTCTCATTCTGATATAGTAAAATTTTTCGCTTATCAAATATCTCACTTAAAGTCGGCATACCCTTGCCTCCATTTCCGTTGTTTTTGCCGATGGAATCATCCGGGGGATGTGGGGATCACCAATGATACAGCGGTACTCTACGGCACATAAAGACGCCGCCCAGCGCATGTCAGGATAAAACATTACCCTCCTAAGCGGCTGTTTTAACGTCCAATTCTGCGATGGCTCAGCCGGTTCGAGGTAAAATACCATGTCAAATGGTGCGACGGACGGATGATTTCGGGAGAATTGTAGGGGTTCGTGCGCCCTTTTGTCGAAATACCGAATTTGCGCAACTATAAAGCCTAAAACGGCTTATATATGCACTTTTCTGGTTTCTTTGCACAAATCATCAGTTATTCAAAATCCCGGTTTGATTCAAAAAGATTCAAATTTTTAATACATTGTGTTCAACAGGTGCAAAATCTGGTGCAAAAATCAATGCTCTGATTTCTGCTTGATATACTTGCCGCTTTTGATTCTTGCATCGGCAGGCTTTGGTTCATCGTCCGGAATTGCCCACGAATGTCCAATCCGTACAGCTCCGGACACACGGCCTTCCCGACATAAAATCTGAATGCGCCGGGGTGAGATGCCCCAGCGGTCTGCGGTTTGTGCGATAGATAAATACGTCATCAGGATACCTCCCGCTTCGACCATGCCCTGCTTTTGCAGGACATATTAACTTACTATAATTATAATCGCAAAAGCGAATAAAATCAATCACTTATTTCCAGCATTTTTACAATTTTTATATTGATTACATAGCACCACGGAAGATTTCCAGATCATCCGTGGTGCTTTTCATTTTTAAGGATAAAGGAGGAAAAATCATGCCACGAATGAGTAAAAAACGAAAAGAGGAATGGGCCTTCTTTTTGAACGAACACAATCGCATAACCTATAATTCCCTGTGCCGCAAATGTGTTCACAGATGCAAGCAGAGCTTCCGGGCTATTATTCTGGAATGTCCACGCTATCATTCCAAACGCTCTGTAACGAACCTTCCCCGTGAACCGAGCTCAGCTCCGGCCACATTTTCGGATGGAGGTGAAGAATGATCTATTTCACAAAAGATACTGCTTTGCCGCCATTTGTACCGTTGCCACGATTTATCATTCAGGGAGAGTATACTGTCAATGCTAAACTGTTGTACGGTCTGCTCTTGAATCGCACATTGCTTTCACGCAAATCTGGATGGTATGCAGAAAATGGAGCTGTCTATGTGATTTATACCATTAAGCAGATGTCCAACGATTTGAATCGCAGTGAACGAACCGTAAAAACAGCGTTGAATGAATTGGAGAATGCAGGACTTATACAGAGAGTGCGGCAGGGATGGAATCGGGCAAATCGTATTTTTCTAAAGCTACCGGATATGGTGCAGCTTTCTTCCCCTCCAGAGGGCGATAATTGCACCTTGGATGGGCAAGATTCTGCACATTGCAGTGGGCAAATATTGCCTACAAGTAATAACAATCAAGAAAATAACAGAATTAGTAAGACTGATAGTAGTGAGGAGGCGCACC
>OWJB01000067.1_pt1 | contig 34746 bp, 22 predicted proteins | sample 1732861 | NCBI WGS metagenome assembly OWJB01 (sample SAMN05065762, study PRJEB22554) | human gut metagenome | biome: ENVO:2100002; feature: ENVO:00000062; material: ENVO:00002003 | host: Homo sapiens | place: USA
TCGTCTATCCACAAAGTACTTCCTACTGATCCTTTGAAAGCAGCTCCTTCTATACTGGAAGAAAATACTACGGCAAGTTTATATTTACCAGCAGCGAGATCGTCATCATTAATTGTTTTATTGTTTTGAGGAATAAACTCTAAATCAAAGAATGTCCAATCGCTTGTTTTTACCATCTTATCCGGTGAAATTCTTGCAAGAGATACTATTGTGGAAGAACTTAAAGAATTATAGCCATCCAAGAAAAACTCTACATTTTCTGCTTCATATAGGATAGCGTATATGTCTCCCTTATCTTTACCATTCATTGAATGATCTATTGCAGGTACTGGAGGATTTTCACTTTTATCGACCCCAGATGTATATTCGGTGCCTGGTTGAAACTTGAAATATCCAGTGAGACGTGTAGGGTGCTTAAAAAATGGAAAGCCGAATTTGGTTGCTTTCATTGCATCTTTTAGTGCATTACCTACTTCAAATGTACCAATGAATAAGTTTCCTGCTGCAATAGGCATCCCCACTCCTGTACCAAAACTTCCAGTACTTTTGGTCTCCAGTTTCACTCCTTTACCTATATATCCTTGATCCTGTGTTGTTGGGTAATCCAGCGGTGATTTTGCCATCCCAGTCAGCTGGAAGCCCGGATTTCCACTTGCCCATTGCAACATTTTTGCTTCTTGCTGATTGAATTCATAGAATATGTGAAACTTATTGTTTCCGTCTTCTATATTCTCAAAATGGTATTCAGTTGGAAGTTCTGATTTGATGACTGTGATGGTATAGACAGCTTCTGTAGTACCGCTTTCAGATGTAACCTTGAATTTACGTTGGTATTGTTCCAATGTTTGTTCAGATGTAATGGGAACTTTCGAAGTTGAAAAATCATATTTGGGAGCATCGTCATTTGCTATTGCATTAACTGGATTGATATTAGCTCCATCAGGCAGTTCGAATTTAATTTCTAATGCAGATAAATCTGTGGATTTAGACACATAAATTGATACAGTTTTGCTGTAAGTATTAATGTTAGCTAATTGGATATTACTGCCACTGCATCCGTCTATAGCTGCTTCAACGTTTAGAGCTTCATCTTGAATGCAGGAAGCAACTGCCAGACATAGTATCATTCCGGCGAATAAATTTTTTAGTTTCATCAGTCTGTTATAAATATTAAGGGGTTATACAGGGGACAAAGATAGTTAAAAGAGTTGAATGGCTATTTCAGAAGAATGTTAAAAGAAAATTCTAGCTTGTTGGTAATACTATACAAAAGCGACTGCCTTAAAATTTTGAGACAGTCGCTTTACTAATAAAATGTCTTTTTTTACTCTTTCAAAGCCTCTTGCAAGTCAATACCCAGTGCTTTGGCAACTCCTGTTCCATACGCAGGATCAGCTTTGTAGCAGTTGCGCACATGACGTTGTTTGATAAACAATTCGGAGTCTCCCATGGCACGAGCTGTATTTTCAAACAATAATTGTTGTTCTTCAGCCGGCATCAATCGGAATAAATCACCTGGTTGGCTATAATAATCGTCGTCATATTCCCGTTCATTGTAGTTGTAAACTTCACCGGTAACTTTGAGAGGCGGTTCTTTCATGTCAGGAGAATCCTGCCATTCGCCGTAGCTGTTCGGTTCATATCCTTTGGTAGCACCGTAATTACCGTCTACGCGCATAGCACCGTCACGATGATAGGCGTGGAAAGGACAACGAGGTTTGTTGACCGGAATTTGTTCTGCATTCACTCCTAGACGATAACGTTGTGCGTCGCCATACGAGAATAAACGACCTTGTAACATTTTGTCGGGAGACAGACCGATACCGTCTACAATATTCATCGGGTTGAAAGCAGCTTGTTCCACTTCAGCAAAATAATTTTCCGGGTTACGGTTTAGTTCAAGGATACCGACATCTTGCAGAGGGAAATCTTTGTGCGGCCACACTTTAGTCAGGTCAAACGGGTTGATGCGGTAGTTGTCCGCTTCTTCCTCTGTCATTAACTGAATTTGGAACAACCATTTTGGATAGTCACCCTTTTCGATACTCTCGAAGAGGTCGCGTTGATGAGATTCACGGTCTTTGGCAACAATAGCTTCTGCTTCTTGGTCAGTCAGATTCTTGATGCCTTGCAAGGTGCGAAGATGGAATTTAACCCAGATACGTTGATTTTCTGCATTGATAAAACTATAGGTGTGACTGCCGAAACCGTGCATGTGGCGATATGAATAAGGAATACCGCGAGGACTCATGGTGATGGTAACCTGATGCAGAGCTTCCGGCAAAAGTGTCCAGAAATCCCAGTTGCTGTTCGGGCTACGCATATTCGTTTTCGGATCTCGCTTGATGGCATGGTTCAAATCCGGAAATTTAAGCGGATCACGTAAGAAGAATACAGGAGTGTTGTTACCCACCAAATCCCAGTTACCTTCTTCCGTATAAAATTTCATGGCGAAACCTCGGATGTCACGTTCTGCATCAGCAGCTCCACGCTCTCCGGCTACAGTGGAGAAACGGACAAAACATTCTGTTTGCTTTCCGACTTTACTAAAAATAGCTGCACGGGTATGTTTTGTAATGTCATGCGTAACGGTAAAAGTACCGTAAGCTCCTGAACCTTTAGCGTGCATACGTCTTTCCGGAATCACTTCACGATCAAAATGGGCAAGTTTTTCAATAAGCCAGGGGTCTTGTAACATTACAGGTCCGCGTTGACCTGCGGTTTGCGAGTTCTGATTGTCGGCGATAGGACGGCCGTTCGCAGCTGTTAGTTTTTTCTTTTCCATAAATAGATTTTTTAGTCGGATACAAGTATAAGCAGACTATGCCTTTTTATTCTTTCATCCGGGGTTTATAATATGTAACAAAGATAGCTCTCTTTTGCTCACTTGTCAAACAGAAAATTTCTATCTAAAGATAGAGAATAACTATGAATTGTGTATATATTGCCTGTTATTTTTTATTGCATAAAAAAACTCCCGCACTTCCTTTCGGAAGGCGGGAGCTTTTAAATAAACTATAGCTTATATATCCTTTGCTGATTATACGATACCTTGTGCCATCATTGCTTTAGCAACCTTCATGAATCCGGCTACGTTAGCACCCTTCACATAGTTTACGTATCCGTCAGCTTCTGTACCGTACTGAACGCAAGCTTCGTGGATATTCTTCATGATACTCTTCAGCTTTTCGTCTACTTCTTCAGCGCTCCAGCTTAATTTGATAGAGTTTTGAGTCATTTCAAGACCTGATACTGATACACCACCGGCGTTAGCAGCTTTACCCGGAGCATAAAGGATTTTTGCATCCTGGAATACTTTGATAGCTTCCGGAGTAGAAGGCATGTTAGCACCTTCAGATACAGCGATACAACCGTTTGCTACCAACTGACGAGCGTGGTCACCGTTCAATTCATTTTGAGTAGCAGAAGGAAGAGCAATATCACATTTTTCACCCCAAGGTTTAGCTCCTTCTACATATTTGCAACCATATTTTTCTGCGTATTCACGGATACGGCCACGGTACAGATTCTTCAGTTCCATGATATAATCCAGTTTTTCGCGGTCGATACCGTCCGGATCGTAGATATAACCGTCAGAGTCAGAGCAAGTAACTACTTTACCACCCAGTTCGATTACTTTTTCGATTGTATATTGAGCAACGTTACCAGAACCGGAAACCAGACAAACTTTACCTTTCAAGTCAGTTCCTTTTCTCTTCAACATTTCCATCAGGAAGTAGATGTTACCGTAACCTGTAGCTTCCGGACGAATCAGTGAACCACCGAATTCGCGGCCTTTACCTGTAAATGTTCCGGTAAATTCATGAGCCAGTTTCTTATACATACCGAACATGAAACCTACTTCGCGGCCACCAACACCGATGTCACCAGCAGGAACGTCAGTTTCAGGACCGATGTGACGCCACAGTTCCAGCATGAATGCCTGTACGAAACGCATTACTTCGGCATTTGACTTTCCACGAGGAGAAAAGTCGGAACCACCTTTACCACCACCCATTGGCAGAGTAGTCAGTGAGTTTTTGAATGTTTGTTCAAAGGCAAGGAACTTCAAGATAGAAAGGTTCACAGATGCGTGGAAACGGATACCGCCTTTGTAAGGGCCGATTGCGTTGTTATGCTGAACACGGTAACCCATATTGGTCTGAATATTACCTTTATCGTCCATCCAAGTCACACGGAACTGATATACTCTATCAGGAATACACAAACGTTCGATCAAGTTTGCTTTATCAAACTCCGGATGTTTGTTGTATTCTTCTTCAATAGTAGAAAGTACTTCTTCTACTGCTTGATGATACTCCGGTTCATTGGGAAATCTTCTTTTCAGATCGTCTAATACCTTTGCTGCATTCATAATCTTTTTTTCTTTAATTGGTTGATATAAATAAAGTGCTAATTTGACAATTTGCTAATATACCGTTTGACTATGTGCTTTTGTGCTATATAGCAGATTTGCACATCTGCGTATGGGTACATCGGATATTTATTTTCGGTTGCAAAAGTAAAGATAAAATTTGAACTAGCAAACATTTTATAAAGAAAAATGCGATAAAACATCAAATTTGATATTTTATCGCATTAAAAATAGGAAAAAAGATATTTATTTGTTCTTTTTGATCGACTTATAGACAGGAATAAACACTAATGCTGCCGAAATGCCAAGCATTACCACCGTCATCCCGTCAATTCGTTCGGCTTTTGTCAGAACTAGATAGCAAAGCGCCAACCAAAGCAGGCTGATGCAAACTATTTGTGATTTGGATAACGGACGTTTCATTTACCTCCTCTTTTCTTTTTGTCAACGATGGCGTCGATCACGGCTACAGCTGTGATATTGACAATGTCGCGGACAGAGCTTTCGAAATCGGTGAAATGAATAGGTTTGTTCAATCCCATCTGGATAGGGCCGATGAATTCCGTATCCGGGTCCATTGCCTGCAACAGTTTGTAACCGGCGTTTGCTGAACTCAAGTTTGGGAAAATCAATGTATTTACATCTTTTCCTTTCAGGCGGGTAAACGGATATTTGGTATCACGCAATTCGCGGTTCATGGCAAAGTTTACCTGCATTTCACCGTCGATAGCCAGTTCCGGATATTCTTCCTGCATGTGGGCAACAGCTTCGTGCACTTTCACAGGGCTACCTGCAGTATCAGCACCGAAGTTGGAGTATGACAACATTGAGATAACCGGTGTGTGATTGAAGAAGCGAACTGTTTTATCAGACAATTTAGCGATGTCAATCAATGTTTCCGTATCCGGGTGGCGGTTAATCAGTGTGTCTGCCAGGAAGTAAGTACCTTTCTTGGAGTTCAGGATATGCATTGTTCCGAAGTGTTTGAAGCCCGGTTGGATACCGATTACTTCTTTGGCCACTTTGATCGTATTGCTATATCTTGTATAAAGTCCGGTGATGAAAGCATCCGCATCTCCTGTCTCCACCATCATCATACCGAAGTAGTTGCGTTCGAACATTTTATCGTTGGCTTCTTCATAAGTAAAGCCTTCGCGTGCACGTTTTTCTGCAAGAATGCGTGAGTAACGTTCGCGGCGTTCCGATTCGTCCGGGTGACGGAGATTGACGATTTCAATACCTTCCAGGCTAAGATCCATTTCTTCTGCCAGTTTTCCGATAGCTTCGTCGTTTCCTAATAAGATAGGATGACAGATACCTTCGGCTTTCGCTTCAACGGCAGCTTTCAGCATATTCGGATGGATACCTTCGGCAAATACGACACGTTGCGGTGAACGGCGGGCTGTATCATACAGTTGGCGGGTCAGTTTGGACTCATAACCCATCAATTCGCGCAGGTGAACACAGTAAGCATCCCAGTCTTTAATTTCAGTGCGGGCCACTCCGCTTTCCATAGCAGCTTTTGCCACTGCGCAGGAAACTTCGGTGATGAGGCGTGGATCTACCGGTTTCGGGATAAAGTATTCCGCGCCGAAAGAGAGGTTGTTCACGTGGTATGCCGCATTAACTACATCGGGTACCGGCTGTTTTGCCAGATTAGCGATAGCGTGTACGGCTGCAATCTTCATCTCTTCGTTGATAGCTTTAGCGTGAGTATCCAAAGCACCGCGGAAGATATACGGGAAACCGATTACATTATTAATCTGGTTCGGATAGTCGGAACGTCCGGTAGCCATCAGTACGTCAGGACGTGCTGCCATGGCATCTTCGTAAGAGATTTCCGGTGTCGGGTTAGCCAATGCGAACACAATCGGCATCGGAGCCATGCTGCGCACCATATCCTGGCTTAACACATTTCCTTTCGACAGACCGAGGAATACATCTGCACCTTTGATTGCTTCTTCCAGCGTGTGAATATCCGTGCGGTCGGTTGCAAAAAATCTTTTCTGTTCGTTCAGATCCGTGCGCGCCTTGCTGATAACGCCTTTACTATCCAGCATGACGATGTTTTCGAGACGTGCACCCAGTGACACATACAATTTAGTACAAGATACGGCAGATGCACCTGCACCGTTCACAACGATTTTTACATCTTCGATTTTCTTTCCGGCCACTTGCAGGGCATTCACCAAACCGGCACTGGAGATAATAGCAGTACCGTGCTGATCGTCGTGCATGACAGGTATATCCAGTTCTTCTTTCAGGCGACGTTCGATTTCAAAACATTCGGGAGCTTTGATGTCTTCCAGGTTGATACCTCCGAAAGTAGGAGCAATAGCCTTTACTGCAGCAATGAATTTCTCTGGATCTTTTTCATCCACTTCGATGTCGAAAACGTCGATGCCCGCGTAAATTTTGAAAAGCAGACCTTTACCTTCCATTACAGGTTTACCGCTCAATGCACCTATATCACCCAGTCCGAGTACGGCTGTACCGTTAGAAATAACGGCCACCAGATTACCTTTAGCCGTATATTTATACGCATCCTGCGGATTCTTCTCGATTTCGAGACAAGGTTCTGCTACACCGGGAGAATATGCGAGTGATAAGTCGGTTTGTGTACTATAAGGTTTGGTAGGCACTACCTCAATCTTACCGGGTTTGCCCTGTGAATGATAGAGCAAAGCGGCTTCTTTCGTTATTTTAGCCATGGTATTTATGAAATTTGTTAATAAGTTATCATTTGACCGCAAATGTAGGAATAAAAGTTCGAAATTGTAGCTATTGATTAATAATTTCTATTAATTTTATAGCAAAATGGCTAAAATAATGATATGATATGTCAAGTATATGTTTTTGTATTCTATTCCCTTTTAAATGCAATGATATTGATTTATTGAAATTTTAACAAGTGCTTTGGTTGTCGGCTTTAGTTATTTCGCTATTTTTGAATCGATATATGATTTAACCTTATTTTATAATGATTACCACCCAGCAACTTCAATTATTGAAAGAAGGAAATAAAAATGCTTTTGAAGCATTGTATCGTGGATACAATGCTCGCATTTATAATTTTGTCCTTTCTATGGTGAGCAATGCCGGGGTGGCGAAAGATATCACACAAGATATTTTTCTCCATATCTGGGAGAAGCGGCTTAATATCGATTTGGAAGGGAATTTTGACGGCTATCTTTTTAAAATATCCCAAAACATGGTATATCATTATGTAAGACGCGAACTCCTGCTTCAAAATTATGTAGACAGGCTTGCGAATGAGTCATCTGACGAATCCGTAGAGATAGATGAAGAACTGGATTATTTGTTTTTGGAAGAATATATCCTGAAACTTTTAGAAGAACTGCCTCCAGCGCGCCGGGAAGTTTTTATGCTTTACTGGAAATCAGGGTTGAACTATCGTGAGATAGCCGACCAATTGAATATCTCGGAAAAGACTGTTGCCACACAGGTACACCGTTCTTTGGATTTCTTGCGTGACAAACTGGGAATAATTGCCTTTTCAGTCTCTCTCTTCTTACATGATATCTAATATAGAAGTTTTAATAAAAGTTAATAACTGAACTATTTCGATTTCTCTGTAGTCCTTTTCTGTCTCTCAAGACTAGTATAAATAGAACAGGAAAATTATGGAGCAACACGATTACATAGTACTATTGGAAAAATTCTTCAAAAAGGAGGCCTCTTCTGAAGAAAGAAGGATACTTATTGAATGGATTCGTAAACCCGGAATTCGTAATGAGTTTAATCTGCTTTGCGAGCAAATGTGGAAAGAAGCAGCCGTTGAAATTGATAAGACAGTGGAAGAAGAAATGTGGAACCATCTGCAGAGGAATCTGGATGAGCCCAAGATACTGTCTCCGAAGAAACGGCGCTGGCAACTTATTATATATAAGGTGGCAGCCACTATCTTGTTACCAGTTTGTTTGGGACTGGCCACTTACTTTGGGGTAGAACATATGAATAAGGTGTCACAGGACCCTTTCATGGTGGTTGTCGATTATGGACAGAAAGCGAATCTGACTTTGCCCGATGGAACGAAAGTCTGGTTAAATTCGGCTACTCATCTTTCTTATGATGCGGAGTACAACAAATCCGATCGGAAAATCTATTTGGACGGAGAAGCCTATTTCGAAGTGGCGAAAAACAAAGAAAAACGTTTTATCGTCTGCTGCAATGATCTGGAGATAGAAGCGTTGGGAACCACCTTTGATGTGAAAGGCTATTGTGACGATCATTCAGTCACGACACTGCTGGCAGAAGGAAGCGTCAAGGTTTCTAATAAAACGGACGTTACCTTGTTGAAACCCGGGGAAAAGGTAGAATACCATAAGAACAAGCAAACATTTACTAAATCGGCAATCTCGGATATGCGTGAAATCGACTTTTGGCGGAACAATATGTTGATTTTTAATTCATCCTCTTTAGCGGAGATCGCGACTACGCTGGAGCGGATGTATGGAGTGAAAGTCGTGTTTGACTCCGAGAAACTGAAGAATGTGCCATTTTCCGGAACTATCCGGAACAGCAGCTTGCATAATGTATTTTACATTATAAGCCTTACTTATCCTTTAACCTATGAGTTAGAAGGAGATACGGTGAGAATAGGAAGTAGTATTAACTAAAAAGGACGATTTATGGAAGACACCTCATAATAAAATAAAGAGGGTAGAATTATGTAGCAGCATAATTCCACCCCGAAATCAAATACGGTTTATACATGATAGTAAAAAAGAAATTTTCCTTATGCGGATAAGGGAAAGGGAATCCTTTTTGCTTCACGATTTTACAAAGATAATAAAAAGTCTAATTTTCAGACTTATATTTTAAAGAATTTAAAGCTAATTACTAATGAGAAAACAATTACATATCATATTCAGGCTTGTTATGTTCAGTTGTATCTTGTTGTTTGTGTCTCAAGAGGCAAGTGCACAGATCACTTTCTCTGTGAAGAATCAGACGATACGCCAGACGATACGAGTGATTGAAAAGAAGGCTGATTACAGCTTTTTTTATACGGATAAGCTTCCCGGATTAGATCAAAAAATTTCATTGACAGTGAGTAATGAAAGTATTGATGCGGTTTTAGAAAAAGTTTTCAAAGGATCATCTATTAGTTATAAAATAGAATCGGGTAAGCAAGTGGTGCTTACTCTGAAAAGTGAACAGAACGCCCCCCAGAAAGGCGATAAGAAAACAATCACCGGTGTTGTGGCCGACCGGAGGGGAGAACCCTTGATTGGTGTCACAGTGAGAGTGGAGGGAGAGAATATTGGAACCGCTACCGATATAGACGGTCGTTTCTCTTTGGAAGCTCCTGTGGGGGCAAAAGTCAGTTTCTCCTATATCGGTTATGTTTCCCAATCTCATACGGTCAATAAGCAGAACGTATACAATGTGTCATTGAGCGAAGATTCGCAGGTACTGGAAGAGGTAGTCGTAGTGGGATACGGTTTTATGAAACGGAAAGATATTACGACTGCGGTATCTGTCGTTTCCACGGCAGATATTGAAGAACGTCCGATTATGACAGCTGCACAGGCTATTCAGGGAAAGGCAGCCGGTATTCAGGTTGTACAGCCGTCGGGTATGCCGGGTTCCGGAGTGACAATCCGGGTGAGAGGAGCCACTTCGGTACAGGCATCCAATGAACCGTTGTATGTGGTGGACGGTTTGCCGTCGGATGACATTTCGAATATCAGTCCGAATGATATTGAAAGCATGCAAATTCTGAAAGATGCCTCATCGGCAGCTATTTACGGAGCACGTGCGGCAAACGGAGTAGTGTTGATTACGACTAAAAGAGGAAAGATCGGTGCACCGCAAGTGAAAATGAGTGCTTATGTGGGTTTCTCTAAATTAGGGAAAAAAATAGATGCGTTGAATACAGAACAATATAAAGACTTGATGAAAGACTTGAAAGCAGTTTCGGATGTTGCCCCCAATATCCCCGAAAGTGAAACGCGCTATGTGGACTGGACTGATTTATTCTTCGGTACGGGTGTCAATCAGAACTATCAGTTGTCTGTGGCAAATGGAACCGAGAAACTGCAATATTTTGTTTCCGGAGGTTATTCCGACGAACAGGGTATTGTGGAGAAAGCACATTTCAATCGGTATAATTTCCGTGCAAACCTGGATAGCGAGCAGACCAAATGGTTAAAGATGGCACTCAATTTTGCATATTCGCATACAGGTGGACAATGGGTGAACGAAAGCCGCAGTTCTTTGCGTGCCGGTTCCATCTTATCCGTTGTGAATACTCCTCCGTTTATGCAGAAGCGGAATCCGTATGATCCGAATGAATATGATGAACAGGCTTACGGTGCACGTATTCTGAATCCGCTGGCTGCCAATGCCGCAGACAGTAACACGAATACAGACCATATAAATGGCTCACTCGGCTTCACGGTTGACATACTCAAAGGACTGAAGTTTAAAACCACTTTTGGCATTGAACTGACCAATGAACATTGGGACTACTATCTGGACCCGATTTCAACTTCGGACGGACGGGGCACAAAAGGACGTGTGGAAGAGAGTTTCTCACGAAACTTCGAATGGCTTTTTGAAAACTTGCTGACCTATGATTGTTCATTCAATAAACATAACCTTTCTATTTTGGGAGGGGCTACCCAGCAGCGTGCACAATATAACAGTTCGTGGATGGCAGGTTTCGACCTGGCAGAGTCTTATCCCGATATTCATTCTATCAGTGCCGCCAATCAACTGGATAAGGATGCTTGCGGTTCTTCTGCTTCCGCATGGACGCTGGCCTCTTTTCTGGGGCGTGTAGCCTACAATTACGACAGCCGTTATTTGCTGACGGTTAACTTCCGTGCAGACGGCTCTTCTCGTTTTGCCCCGGGACATCGTTGGGGTACTTTCCCTTCTGTTTCCGCAGGTTGGAGAATTTCAGGCGAAAAGTTCATGCAACCTTTGCAAGACATTGTTACCGACCTGAAATTACGTGCCGGATGGGGTATGAATGGTAACCAAGGCGGTTTTGGAAACTACGCTTACATGGCTTCCATGAGCGTCAGTAAACTGCCCGTTTCGGAGGGAAACTTATATCCGGGACTTGCCATTAAACCCGGCTCGGCAGCCAATAAAGAACTGACCTGGGAAAAGACAAGCCAATGGAATCTGGGACTCGACCTGACCATGTTTGATTCCCGCTTATCCTTCTCGGTAGATGCTTACTACAAAAAGACCACCGATTTACTATTGACAGTCAGCCTGCCGGAGAATGTGGTGCCGAGCAGTGTGACAAGAAACGACGGTGAGATGGTGAATAAAGGTATGGAGTTCACTCTCTCTTCTCAGAATTTTAAAGGTAACTTTCAGTGGAATACCGATTTCAATATATCTTTCAACCGGAATAAGCTGACGAAGCTCGGTTTGAATAAAGTCTATTATTATGCTGAAATGTACGAATCCAAGGAGAAAGCCGTCATCCTGAAAGAAGGTCTTCCGTTAGGCACATTCTTTGGTTACATATCAGAAGGCGTTGATCCGGAAACCGGAGATATTATCTATCGTGACTTGAATGGTAACGGTTTTATCGATCCGGAAGATCGCACTACTTTGGGAAATGCCCAGCCCAAGTTCATTTACGGTATGACGAATACATTTTCGTATGCCGGTTTCGACCTGTCTGTATTCTTGCAGGGAAGTCAGGGCAATAAGATTTTTAATGCATCGCGTATTGATATGGAAGGCATGACAGACTTTAGAAACCAGTCGGTTCGTGTGTTGGATCGTTGGAAACGACCGGGTATGATTACCAATGTCCCCCGCGTTGGTAATACAGAGAATAATCATAACTCCTCCCGTTTTGTAGAAGATGGATCTTATCTGCGCCTGAAAACAGTCACTTTATCCTATAATTTTCCTAAGAAATGGTTGAATAAGATACATCTGTCCAGATTGCAGGCTTACGTCACCGGACAGAATCTCTTCACACTGACAAAATACAAAGGATACGATCCTGAAGTAAATGCTTTTGGCGGAGACTCCGTTGCTCAAGGGGTGGACTATGGTACTTATCCTCAATCGAGGGCGGTAATTTTTGGTTTGAATGTTGAATTTTAATAGCTGCAAAAATGAAAAACATAATAAATTTAGTGTATGTCGTACTCTGTACATTAGTCGTTTCATGCAGTAGTTTCCTAGATGAGAAACCGCAATCGGATTTTATGCAGGAAGGTACCGGAACGGAAGATCAGGAGTCTAAATATGGAAGTCTGGCAGATGCACAGGCCGAGTTGCAGGGTGCGTATGAGAGTTTTAAAGCAGATATATTCCAGTCGGAAAATTATACTATTGGAGATGTGCAGTCCGATAATTGTTATATCGGCGGAGATGGTGTGGCCGAACAGGAGTTTGATTTGTTGAAACTGACCTCTACCAATTATAAAGTAGAACTGGTCTGGTCACAGTATTATTCGATGGCGGGCACTGCAACCAGTGTAATTGAAAATACGAAGATGATGGATCCTACTTCTACCGTAGCAGAAGAACGTAATCGTGTTATTGCAGAAGCCAAGTTCTTGCGGGCATGGGCGTATTTTGATATTGTCCGTTTATGGGGTGATGCCCCGATGGTGCTGGATTTGATTCCGACCATTACAGCCGAAAACCTCGATAAATGGTATCCGGTGATGTATCCGGAACGTTCTGCCACAGATAAAATATATGACCAGATCCTGGACGACCTGAATGAAGAAAATACCATTCGTTACCTGGTAAGCAAGAATAAAGGAATTTTCCAGGCAACCAAGGGAGCAGCCTATGCTTTACGTGCCAAAGTGTTAGCAACGAGAGGGGAGAAATCAACACGCGACTATACCAAAGTGGTTGAGGCTTGTGACAAAGTAATAGCAGAAGGCTATACGCTGGTCAGCAATTTTGACGAGTTGTGGCAACCCGATAAGAAATTTTCTTCAGAAAGCATCTTTGAAGTCTATTACACCTCCGATGCACCCAACTGGGCTTACTGGGTATTGCTGAAAGAAGATGACGGATCAGTAACCTGGCGACGTTATTGTACACCTACTCATGATCTGGTTGCTAAATTTGACAAAGAGAAAGATACCCGTTATGCATCCAGTATTCTTTGGAAATCAGTGCCTTATGATACCTATTGGCCGGCAGACAGTTACCCGTTGTCTTATAAGATTCGCGAGAAGACTTCCAATATCATTTTGATGCGGTTGGCAGATATACTGCTGTTGAAAGCCGAAGCACTGGTAGAGTTGGACCGCACCCCGGAAGCCATCCGGATTGTAAACAGCATTAGAGAACGTGCCGGTTTTGCTCCTTCTTCTTTAGATGAAAATATGGGGCAGGCTAGAGGACGCCTGGCGGTAGAGAACGAACGCCAATTAGAGTTGTATATGGAAGGTCAGCGCTGGTTCGACCTGGTACGCAATAATCGTTTGCTGGAAGTGATGCAGAAGCATAAAGACAAAGACGGCAGATTGCTGTTTGCAGGTTTGCAGGCTTTTCGGCAGTTGTGGCCGATTCCTCAAGGAGAGAAAGATAAGAACACCAATCTGACTCAAAATGAAGGCTATTAATGAAAAGAGGAACGTAAAACTTTAAAAGAAAAAATGATGAAACACAATAATCTGTTTTTATGGCTGCTGGGGCTGACTGTTTGTTGGCTGGCTTCATGCAGCGAAGAAGATGGCCGGGTGACGTATCCATATTCGTGTCCCGAAATATCGGAACTGCAATTCTCAACTACCGATCAGACACCTGCTGCCGATTCTCTTTATTTTTCTGTGAAGATTCACGATCCGCAGACTCCTTTGTCTACGCTGGAAGTGAAATTGATGACAGGTGAGACTTTGGTCAGTTCGCAGTCGATCCGTACGAAAGGCACTGATGTTTCGATTGTTGAAAAAGGGATTTATATCCCGTTTGAAGCCAGACTTGAAGAGAATCAGGAAGCGAAGGTGATTCTGACAGCCATTAATGTGGAAGGTAGTGAAGTCACTCAAACATTTGATTTCCATATAACCCGTCCGCAGATTCCCGAAGTGCTTTATCTTCACTATAACGGTGAGGTGGTAGAAATGAACCGGAGTGAGGACAATCCTTACCTGTACCTCACGGAAGTTTCCGATTCGGAAGAGGGTTATCCGATGGAACTATCCGGAAAGATCTCTACCGCAGCATCATTGGACGATGCAAAACTGATTTGGGGAGCTGCCGAAGCAAGCAATACAGCAGTCCTTATTGAAGCGTCAGGACCCAGCTTTGCTTTTGATTACCGGGATTGGTTTGTCGAACAGATCACTTTCAATGTGATGACTTTTGAATTGGGAGTAGTCGGCTACCAAAAGAACCTGAAAATTAAAGAAACCGAGTTGATAGCCAGTGAGGGATTTTTCCGTGCACAGATTAGCTTTACGCAGGGGGAAGAGTTCGAAATGAGTGGATTTGAAGATGTGGAACACGCTTACAATCGCGACTTCTTTAGCTATAATCCGGATAATGGCAAGTTTACCTTCTTGCGTAAATCAGGAACCTGGGAGATTTATTATTCTTCTAAGTATAATTATATCTGGGTGGCACGGATGGGTGATACGGCTCCCACTTGCTTCTGGCTGGTAGGACACGGATTTACATGCGCACCCGTCTGGAATGAAGCATATAATAGTGGAGGCTGGAATTTGGAAGACATATCACAGTTAGGATATATTGTGCCAATCGGTGAACAGAAATACCAGACCACCGTGTATTTGAGTAACACTCATGAATGGGAATCCTTCGAAATTGAAATTTACAGCGATTTGCAATGGAATAAAGATAAAGGCATGCTACTGCAAGAGGGTTCATTGTCCGGCGATACGGATGGAATTGAACTGTCTGCTTCCAATGGAATAACGAGTGGCGACGGTTTCGTTCCTGGCTATTATCGTCTGACTTTCGACACCTCGCAGGGAGTAGGCAAAGAAACTTTGCACATCGAACGATTGAGTGATTAATACCTAAAAGAATGATATATAGAAAAACAGGAAAGCCTATGAGAAATATACTATATACAATATGGGGAAGTCTGTGCCTCCTGCTGGTCTTTTCCGGTTGTAAATCCACTGACGGGGCGAAAGCCCCCGTGTCATTGACTTGGAAGATGGGAGCTGTGGAAGTACAGCCCGGTTACTATGAGAATTCATTTGTCCTGAAGAACATCTCAGATGTTCCTTTAGGAAAGGATTGGATCATCTATTATTCGCAGCTGCCTCGTGAGATTCTGCAGGAAGAGTCTGCTCCGGTCAAAGTGGAAGTGGTGAATGCGAACTTCTTCCGAATGTATCCGGCAGAAAATTTTCAACCACTAGCTCCGGGAGATTCGCTGACCGTCAAATTCTGTTGTACCAACGGATTGAAAAAAATGTCACATGCTCCCGAAGGCACTTATTGGGTGAGTCAGTCAGGCAGTAAGCAAGGTATTCCCTTGCCTGTCGGACTGACCATACAGCCGCTGAAAGGAATGGAGACAGAAGACTGGTATCCCGCACCTGATAAGATATATGCTTCGAATTTGGCGTTGGAGACTACAGCCCAGTTGCAGCAAACTGATATTTTTCCGTCAGTGAAAGAAGCGGTGCCGGCTACCGGCAAAGAGGGTTTTGCTATAGAAAATAAAGTAAAACTGACTTTCCATCCCGATTTTGCCAACGAAGCTGAATTACTGAAAGAAAAGCTGGCAGCCATCCATGGCCTGGAAGTTGTATCCGAAGCACCGGTAACAGTTCATCTGGATTATTTGCCGGAACGGGAAACAGCAGTGAACGGCGAATATTATCGGATTGATACGGGAAACGGGCTGATAAATATTTCAGCTTCCACTTCACATGGCATTTTCAATGGGACGCAAACCTTGCTCTCCCTGTTGAAAGGTCAGGAAAAACCGTTTCGTTTGGAAGCTCTCTCCATCCGCGATTATCCCGATTTGCCGTATCGCGGGCAAATGCTCGATATTGCCAGGAACTTTACGACTGTTGAACATCTGAAAAAGCTGGTAGATGTAATATCTTCTTATAAACTGAACGTACTGCATTTCCATTTTTCGGATGATGAAGGCTGGCGTCTGGAGATTCCCGGCTTGGAAGAATTGACCTCGGTTGGCGCACGCCGGGGACATACCACGGATGAACAGGAATGTTTATATCCGGGCTACGATGGCAACTATGATCCGTCTGCAGCTACCTCCGGCAACGGATATTACACCCGTGAAGAATTTATCGATTTATTGCGTTATGCAGCTCAAAGACATGTGCGTGTGATTCCGGAGATTGAGTCTCCGGGACATGCCCGTGCGGCAATCGTGTCCATGAAAGCGCGCTATCATAAGTATGTGAATACTGCCCCTGAAAAGGCCAACGAATATTTATTAAGTGACGCACAAGACACTTCCCGCTATGTTTCCGCGCAGTCTTATATGGATAATGTCATGAATGTAGCATTGCCTTCTACATACCGGTTTATGGAAAAAGTGATTCGTGAGTTGATAGCCATGTATGAGGAAGCGGAGGTACCTTTGACTACGATTCATTTAGGTGGCGATGAAGTACCCGAAGGAGCCTGGATGGGTTCTCCTGTCTGCCGGACGTTTATGGATGAAAACGGGATGACAAGTGCCCACGAACTGTCTGAATACTATATAATGAAGATGGCAGACTATCTGCAACAACATCATTTGCAATTCAGCGGCTGGCAGGAAGTAGCGTTGGGACATCCGGAAACAACCGATCGGCATTTGAACCAACTTGCAGCAGGAGTGTATTGCTGGAATACGGTTCCTGAATGGGAAGCGGATGAAATACCTTACCAGATAGCCAACAAAGGATATCCGGTGATTCTCTGCAACGTGAACAATTTCTATCTGGATTTGGCCTATGACGCTCATCCCGACGAAAGAGGTCTCTCGTGGGCGGGATATGTTGACGAGTCCAAAGGCTTCTCCATGCTTCCGTATAGCATTTATCGTTCTTCGCGTGCCGATATGGCAGGCAATCCGGTCGATCCGGACATCGCAGGAAAGGGAAAAACGACTTTGACCGCTTTCGGAAAGGAACATATCCAGGGAGTGCAGGCACAATTATTTGCTGAAACCATTCGTGATTTTGAATGGGTGGAATATTACACCTTCCCTAAAATTCTCGGATTGGTGGAACGCGGTTGGAATGCTTTTCCCGCCTGGAGCACTTTAGTAGGAGAGAAAGAACGTCAGGCTTTCAATAAAGAACTGGGCCTGTTCTACTCTAAAGTGAGTGAGAAAGAAATGCCTCACTGGGCGTCCCGAAGTATCAATTTCCGTTTACCTCATCCCGGACTTTGCATCAAAGAAGGGCAACTCCACGCCAGTACTCCTATCCGGGGAGGCGAAATACGCTATACGACCGATGGTACGGAACCGACCCTTCATTCGGAACTTTGGAAAGCTCCCGTAGCCTGTGATGCTTCCGTTGTGAAAGCGAAACTGTTTTATTTAAATAGAGAGAGTGTGACAAGCACTCTCTAAGTAGATTAATCCACAAAAGTAGATAAGTTATGAATTATGATAAGATAAAAAGAACCGGAATATTATTCTTGTTGGGAATAGGTGCGATCACATCGTTGTCGTGCAATGATAATGATAACGGGAACTACCCGGAGCGAGTGCCCACCCGCCTGTCAGTGATGCCTTTGCCGGAAAGAGTCGATTATAAAGAATCGGTTGTCTCTCTTCCGCAGAATGTAACAGTCAGCCAGAACATTCCGGCTTCCACGTCGCAACTGTTGAAATCCACCCTGGAAGAGAAACTTTCTCTTTCCGTCAGTGATGCCTCCAACGATCGTGCCTTTATCCGTGTGAAACAGGAATCGGATTTGGCAAAAGAGGCTTATCGGCTCACCGTTACCAAAGAGGGAGCCTGCGTTTATTATTCAACGGAAACCGGACTTCTCTGGGGAATCCAGACATTGAGACAAGCGCTCGAACAAGCAAATTTCTTCACTTCCGGAAGTGCTAAATATCTTCCGATGGTCGATATAAAAGATGCTCCCAAATATGATTGGCGCGGATTTCATATCGATGTAGTCCGCCACATGTTTACGGTTGATTATCTGAAAAAGGTGATAGACTGTTTGTCTTTCTACAAGATAAACAAGCTTCACTTGCATCTGACGGACGATCAGGGTTGGCGCATTGAAGTGAAAAAATACCCATTGCTGACGCAGGAAGGCAGCTGGCGCGACTTTGACGAATATGACAAGAGATGCGTAGAACTTTCCCAACAGGATTATAACTATGAGATAGATCCCCGTTTCGTGAGAAACGGTTCTCAATATGGCGGTCATTATACGCAGGAAGAGATGAAAGGTTTGGTAAGCTATGCGTTGGAAAGAGGTATCGATATTGTACCCGAAATTGACATGCCAGGTCATTTCTCGGCGGCTATCAAAGTCTATCCCGAGTTGTCGTGCACGGGAGAAGCCGGATGGGGAGAAGAATTCTCTTATCCTATCTGTCCCTCGCGTCCGGAGAACTATCAGTTTGTGCAGTCCATCATTGATGAGATGGTCGAGATTTTCCCTTCGGAATATTTCCATATCGGAGCTGATGAAGTGGAGAAAGATAACTGGGAACAGTGTGAAGTTTGTCAGCGATTGATGCAGCAGGAAGGTTATCAGAAAGTGGATGAACTGCAAAACCGTTTTGTGAAGATCATGACAAGCTATGTGAAGGGTAAAGGCAAGAAAGTGATGGGATGGGACGATGCTTTTCTTGAAAAAGAGCCGCAGGATTTGATTTATACTTATTGGCGTGACTGGCTGCCCGATCAGCCGGGAAAGATTACCCAGAAAGGTTATCCGATTATATTCATGGAATGGTCCCGTTTCTATTTGAGTGCAACGCCTTCAGACGAAGGATTAAGCTCTTTGTATAACTTCGAGTTCGAACCCCAGTTTCCCGGCATCGTGAAGCAAAATGTATTAGGTTTCCAGGCTTGTGTATGGACGGAGATGATTCCTAATGAACGGAAGTTTGGTCAGCACGTGTTTCCCTCTCTTCAAGCATTTTCGGAGTTGGCGTGGGGAAGTAGCCGTAACTGGATTGATTTTACCAATCGCCTGAAATGGCATGTTAAATGGTTGAATGCGAATGGATTCTATTTCACCAAACCGGGATTTCTTTAATCCCGGTACACTAAGAACAATATGAAATCAGAACGTTTACTTTCATTAGATATACTCCGGGGAATCACCATTGTCGGAATGATTTTGGTGAACAACCCCGGAACATGGGAATCCATTTACGCACCCTTGCGACATGCCGAATGGAACGGACTGACTCCGACTGATTTGGTCTTCCCGTTCTTCATGTTTATAATGGGCGTTTCCATGAGTTTTGCCTTATCCCGGTTCGATCATCATTTCAGTCGCAGTTTTATCATCAAACTGGTACGGCGCACGGTGATCTTGTTTTTGTTGGGACTTTTTCTTTCCTGGTTCTCGTTGGTGTGCACAGGAGTAGAACAACCTTTCTCGCACATACGTATTCTGGGAGTGTTGCAGCGGTTGGCATTGGCTTATTTCTTTGGTTCCTTGCTGATTGTGGGTGTCCGGCGTCCGGCAAATCTGGCATGGATCTCCGGGATCATTCTGGCAGGCTATTCCATCTTGCTGGCTTTGGGACACGGATTTGAACTTTCCGAACAGAATATTATTGCCGTTACAGATCGCACACTATTCGGAGAAGCCCATTTGTATCGGGAGTGGTTGCCGGACGGCGGGCGTATCTTTTTCGATCCGGAAGGCCTGTTGAGTACCTTGCCGTGCATTGCGCAAGTGATTATCGGTTATTTCTGCGGAAATATTTTGCGGGAGAAGACTGAAATCCATCACCGGCTGTTGCAGATCTCCATACTGGGTATTGCCCTTTTGTTTACAGGATGGTTGTTGAGTTACGGCTGTCCGTTGAATAAGAAAGTATGGAGTTCGACTTTTGTTCTGGTGACTTGTGGTTTTGCTTCCTTGTTTCTTGTATTTCTTACTTGGCTGATTGATATTCGTAAAAAGCAGAAATGGGGATATCCTTTCCATGTTTTTGGTACGAATCCATTGTTTATTTATATAGTGGCCGGTGTGTTAGCTACTTTGCTGGAAGTAATTACGGTTGGGGGGAGTAGCTTGCAGGAGAAGATTTACACTTCCATTTGGAGCGTTCTTCCCGATGCTCATCTGGCCTCTCTGATTTACGCCCTTCTGTTTATCGGATTCAATTATCTAATTGTATGGGTGCTGTACAAAAAGCAAATATTTGTAAAGATATAGAAGGTAAGTGACTAGTTAGAAAAAGGTAGAGTTTATGCCGGATGGCTACGACAGTTTGTTTTCGTAGCCGGATGGCATAAACTCTATTGATTATCAGTTCAATAAATATACAGGTAAACAGTCTTCCTATTTTTCTTTTTCCGACGGCGTGTGTGTTGTCCGCCAGAACGTATTTTTCACCTCCCTTGCCACCTCTTTCCAGCTTGGCATACTTTTTAATGAGCGTCGAACCGGGAAATCGTAGAGCAATAACAATAGGAAGAGGAAAATGCAGGCATAAGCCACCCAGCCGTAAATCTGCTTGATGCTTATCTCCATCATCTGACCGATAAACTCTTCCATATAGTGACCCAGATTGAACGGACTACTGCTGAAAGCTACATGATCGATGGCTGAACCGTAACGGGCCAGATTGTCGGGAACATAATACGCCAATCCCTGTGCATAGACTGCGGCTCCCACTACGCCGCCTACTACCATGTGCAGCATATTGAACACACTCAATCCCTGGAAGAAATGCTGGAAAGTCATGATTTCCTCCAGACACACCATAAAAGTAGCACTCAATACGGCATAAGCGAAGCCCCGACATATGGTCGGCAGGTAAAGCTGTGAAATATGGATGTCGGTGGATAAAGTCAGGTAGAAACCGATCAGGTAACCGATCAACCCGATAAAGCCGACAATGACCAGGCGTACATAATTATACTGCTTGACGTGCATCCACCAATACGAAAACACGCAACCGCATACGATACCGACAATGGCAAGCCAGTCGAGTTGGGAACTGACCAGTTCTTCATATTTCATTACTTCCTCGTAAAAGACTTCCTCCAGCACGTGCTCCGTGGCGAGGAACGCTTCCACTAAAGTGACTAATCCCAATAAAGGCAAAAAATGGCGGTACGTCCACATCTTTGGTTCGAGAAATGGGTGTCGAATGGTCATCATGCGCCAAATGCAAATTCCTAAAGTGATGAAAATCACGATGGTAAGTTGGCGGATGACCGGGCTGTTCCACCAGTCGTACCAGTCTCCGTAGTTGAAGAGGAAGGCGATTTCCGCTAATAAGGCAGCCCATAGTATCCCGCCCAGCCAGTCGATACCAAACAGAGGAAATTTGCGCATGAACCGGAAATGCTTCACACAGGTAAACTGTATCAATAAGACAATCAGCATCAGACCGGCAACGAACAGGTTCATGTATGTCCAGTGATAATGATACATCAAACGGGTCGTAATCAGGTCAGATAGCTGGATGCTTCCCAAAATAACAATATGAAGCCAGGGAAAGAAAACAGTGAAATCCCGTTTAGGAGTCATCCACAGCTGAATGTTTGACATACACTCGAAAGTTCCCTGTATTTTGCACATACCTTCGATGAAGCAGACCAACCACAATAGAGGGAGAAAGGTGATATGCGGTGCTATCAGGTTGCAGAGTAATACTCCCAGTGCGGCCGATGTAAGCAGGGTTTTATTGGTAAAACGGAACTTCATGCGGAACAGTAGCGGAAAGTAGATCGCCATACCGGCCAGGTTGGCGTACATGCACATTAAAATATCCTCCCGCATCAGTGACATGCTGCCGATCATCTGATTCAATGCACCCAAATAGACACCTCCCGAAAGTTGGAAGGTGACGGCTATGAAAAGATAAATCCACGGTTGCATCTTCCGCGGCACGAAACTGCGGAACATCGGCAAAACAAAAGGACCGTTCAGAACAGGAGCACTCATATAAATTAAAAATTAAGAATTGAAAATTAAAAAATTAAAGCGATTGGGAATTGGAGTGTTAATATTTCACTTCACATTCCACGTTAAAACCGGCACGCATGCGTTTCAAATCTTCTGGTTTGTTTCCTTTCAGACTGATGCGTACGGGAATACGTTGCTCCACTTTCACGAAGTTTCCGGTGGCGTTGTCTTGCGGAATCATTGAGAAGGCGGCTCCTGTTGCATCGGAGATGGATTCTACTATTCCTTTGAATGTGACGTTCGGCACGGCGTCTGCGGTTATTTCCACTTCTGCACCTTCCTTGATATTCGGAAGCTGGGTTTCGCGGTAATTGGCGATTACCCACAAATCACTGCTGTCTACGATATCAACCATAGTCTGTCCCGGTTGCACCAGTTGCCCTTCCAGGATTTCTTTCTTTCCTGTCGTGCCGTCACACGGAGCAATGATGGCTGTATAAGAGAGATTCAGACGGGCAAGTTCCAACGCAGCTTCTGCCAGGCGGACACCTGCTTCATTCTGTCCCAGGCGATGAGTCTGCTCACTTTTCACTAGAGAAGTAGACATTTTAGCCCGTGACACCTGTTCATAACGGGCTTTGGCAGCTTCGTATGCTGTATGTACGTTGTCATATTGCTGTTTTGTCACTGCGTCTTCCTGCAACAGTTTCTCAAAACGGTTCAGTTCACGTTTGGCATTTTCCATCTGTACACGTACTTCTTCAATACTTGCGTCGCTCACACTTAAATTGTTTTGCGTAGTGGCGATACCGATGGTAGTGGCCTGGCGTCCTGCGGTGGCATTCGCCAAATCCGCTTCTGCCTGTGCCACACGGAGACGGAATTCCGCATCTTCGATGATAAGAAGCGTGTCGCCTTTGCGCACTTGCTGATACTCGTCAAAGTAGATTTTCTTGATGAATCCCGGTACACGAGTATTGATCGGCGTGATATGTTGTTTCACCTGCGCATTATCCGTATATTCGATATTTCCCAAGTGGATAAACCGGGAACAAACATAAGTGACACCACCGATAAGTAAACAGATAATTACAATGTTGTATATTATCTTCTGGGTTTTTCTAGCTATCATAATCTGTTCTATTTTAAGAGAGATGAGAATTTGATTCTGTTATAAGTTGGATTCTTTTTGATAAGTCATTACTTCTCTGTTAGAGAGTGTGTGTGATATATTTCATTTTATAATAACTGTATATCAAGTTAATACGTGCATTGACCAGACCGAGGTCGGCACTTAGTTTCATATTGCTGGCATCGAGCATATCGGTGAGCAGGGCAAGGTCGTTTTTATAACGGTTGCTGGTTACGTTATAGTTCTGGTCGGCAAGTTCCACGCTTTTCTCCTGTGTACGCAGGTCTGTGAAAGAGGTGAGAAAGTTGACGTAGTTCGCCTGTACACCGTTTTCTATTTGTTCCTGTGCCAGTGAATATTCCTCCTGTGCTCTGCGGACGTTCAGTTTTGCCTGGCGCACTTTCTTGTTGTTTTTAAATAAAGAAGAAAGATTGTATTTGATACCGACCCCCACATACCAGTAATTGAAATTATTGTCGAGCACCGGAACTTCGATGGTGATAGGACCATCCAAATGTTCACCGGCTACAAGTGCAATTTTCGGAAGCAGTTCCGAGCGTTCCAGTTTCACTTTCTGCTCGTTCATTTTCATAGCCAGCTGGGCTTGTTGCAGTCCGACATTGCTTTGACTGGCCATCATTTGCCAGTCGTTTTCGGCTAATGCTGTCACTTCCTCGTTCAGCAAGGTAGAATCGGGAACGATTTCTGTTCCGGCAGGCAGATGTAAGGTAGTCACCAGTTGATGATTCATTATTTTGCGGGTATCCTGCACCTTTGCCAGTTGCAGTTTCAGCGTCTCTTTCTGTAGCTCATAGCGGGTGATGTCATTTTTTAAGGCCGTTCCCTGTGTGCGGCGTGATTCCATGTTGCGGATCACCTGTTCCGTCAAATCCAGATTCTTCTGTAACACTTGCAGCTGGTTATTCAATTTATATAAATCCAGGTAATAGCCGGTCAGAAGAAAGCGGATTTCCTGACGGTTCTTCTGCCAGTCCAATGCAGCCATTTGCTGACCGAGTTCAGCCAGAGTAATACTGCTGTTGATGGCTCCTCCGGCGTAAATCACTTGTTGTGCTTCCAACGCAAAGTTATTGCCGAAGTGTGGCATAGGGATATTCTGCCCGTTTTTGAAGTCACGGTCCCATATATATCCGTCGCCCAGGTAACTAAATGAGAGTGAGGCACCTATATCCGGCAAACGTTGTGACTTGGCAGCCTTCAAAGCTTCATCGGCTGCTTCCTTTCCGGTTTTATACGTTTGAATACTCTGACTGTTCTCGTCTGCCAGACGGAACATTTCGTCAATGCCCAACACTCTCCTGTCAAGCGTCTGGGCAAACAGTCCCTGACTGCATAGCACGGCACATAGCGGCACTATGAGCCATCTTTTTTTGCTCATAAAGTGAAAAGAAATTTAATTAATAGTAGAATTTTGAATTTTCTTCACCACGGAATAATACAGAGTAACACAGAGTTTTTTCTTTTGAAATATGTTAGTTGACACAAGTTAATGAAGATTATTTGAACGCTGTGTCCTCTGGCGTTCTCTGTAGTGAATTCTCTGTGGTGAAAATAGGAGGGTTATCAAATCTGCGCTGCTACACCCCAACCGTGAAAGTCATGCATTTTGTTCTTGTAACGAATGGCGATTTGATAATATCTTAGTTTCATCTTGATACCTATTTTTCTATTTTTGGTTTGCAAAATTATGAAAAAAAACAAGTAAGTTGTAACCCTATATAGGCTCAAATATAATGTTTTTTAACGAATGGCAGCTAGCATATCAAATAGGAGAAAGAATAGAAAGAAGCACACGTTTTCTTGCAAACAATTACTCGAATAGAAACAATGATATATTTGAATTGTCGGAAATATGTACAACATTCAGGTTGGAGATGTACTTGTTTTGATGAACTCAACCGGAGCTTTTTATGGATAAAATGGAAGTACATAATAGTCTCTTTTCAGTTGGGAATTTCTTTCTTTTTTAAAATTTAACTTTTAGTTATTTGCTTGTTATATAATGTTTTAATGCTTATATGTGTGTTGGATTATAACCAATGATCCCCTTGTCTGAATCATCGTTTTTTTGTATGTTTATAGTCGGATTAATATTAAAATAATAAATGTATTGTGTATGGAGAATATAAAAAAAATGGTACATGTGCTGTTGGAAACAACCGGTACTCATGCTCCCTTGTTGCAGCAGATTAATGAGGCGTTATTAAAGGATTATCAACTCAACATCAGTAGTGGGTTGCAGATTCTGCCCAAAGAAGTTGAAATCTACTATGTGAACCGGAAAGCAAAGCACCCTTATGTTGATTCGAATATGCACTGCATGCTTGATCCGAAAACAGATGCGGAAATATGGCAGATGCAATCCGGACGTTTCGGGCAACTCTATTTTCATCGGAAAGGGTTGGGAGGAGTAGATGTGTGCTTGTCGGATAGCGATCATTTTGCTCTGTGTTGTACCATTAAAGCAGCTGAAATCAATGGCGAAGAGTGTTGGAGTTCGTTGAAAGTGCGTAATGTCATTCTTGAAAAAATCTGTGCGGAAGAAGGAGTGTTACCGGATGTACAGAACAAACAGAAGATGATGAACCGGATGAATGAGAAAAAGTCACTTTCCGTCCTTGCTCCCCGCGAATATCCGATTACGGGTTATGTATATCATTTGCACCGCAGAGGACTGCGTCGGAGAGACCGGAATGTGTTGTTGCCTTTGCGTTCATTTGTCGATCTGTGGAATAAAAAACTGGTTATGGGTAATGTACAGAAACTAAATCTCTATATGAACGCTCATCCGCAGGCGAATATTCTGGAAGTGTTGCGTGAACACAACTTCCGTTATATTCCATTTGAAGTAAAGATACGGTATAACATGGACCGTAAGGTGAAGCTATACGACTGATTCGTCGTTTTGCATTTGGGTTATGGAGAGCGGGAGATACGGACGGGAGAACCTTTCGTCCGTATCCCATGAATTCAAGTTCATAAAAGATGTCACTTTATAATGTTTTATATTTCCATACATTTGTAGTGTAAGGTATTTTGCTATATTTGCGACAGACTTAACTAGATAAACCTAAACACGATACAAATGTATGAGCAAGTTGATGATATGGAAATCTGTATAAAAGCATTGGCTGATTATATGGATATTTCCTCCATTACGGATTTAAAGCGTATTTTTTATGCATCTACGGTTTTGAAGTATAAGAAGTCCGCAACGATTGATGACAAGCTTTTCAAGGATATGTTTTGTATTCTTGTAAGCGGGGCTGTCCGGCATTTTCGGATCAATGACGAGTCAGGTGAAGAACAAACCCTTCGCTTCACCTTTTCCTGTGAGGTGCTGTATACCTGCCAGCTTATCGAAATTATTGAAGAAGGGATGCAAAGCATATCTGACTGTATGGTGCTGGCTGTTCCTTATGCACTCCTGCAAAAGTTTGGCGAGGATGAACATTTGAAGAAGAATGTGCAGGAGCTGATTATGAAGAATTTGGAATTTGAGGTCTCCTTATTGCGAATGCCTCCTGAAATGCGTTATAAGATATTGATCCGCCGTTGCCGTGATATTTTTCTGATTGTTCCGTTGAAACATATCGCTTCTTTTCTGGGAATTACCCCACAAGCGCTGTGTAGAATACGGAAGCGTCTGTTATGAAAGTCTAATACCATTGGATATTACTCTGCGTCTGGCTTCTTTGTTCCCATTTTAAATCCTGTAGCAGACTGGAATTGGCGCTAATCTTGAAGTTATAATATTTCCAGCGTCCGAAAGGCGAGAAGCTGGCAGACATGCTGAAACAATGCAGGTCGCGGGTGATGGTACAAGAGGTTTGAGTAACCTCTTTAGCTTGAAAATCATATCCGGTACTGAATGAAAACGACCAGTTGGTGGAAATCTTTACATTACCGTTCGCGTTCAGGTTGTGGCTGTACGAATACGGATATCGCATAGAATGTCGGTTGATAGGTTTCGATTTATCTTCGTAAATGTTGAATGAATAGTTGACGCTCAATGACCAGGGGAGTCTGAATAGCTGGTAACCGTCGGCATTCGCCTGTGCTTTCTTTACTTCTTTGGCAGAAGTTTTCTCCTGCGACTCTTCTGTTTTGCTGTCTTCATTCACAGCGCCTTTTGATTCCTTTTCTTTTTCCTTTCCGGGTTTGTCTTCCTCTTTGGAGCCCATCCATTTCTTCCAGGTATCATTATTAAATGTATAGCTGAATGAAGAGCCGTACCCCCGGAACCGTCCGAAGCGTCCGTATGACCATTCCGTCCGGTTGCTGTCCGTCACTTTTCCCTCCTTGTCGAACGTATAAGCATACGTGGCAAACGAGGTGTTCATACTAAATGTGTAGTTCTTTGTCAGTTTGAGCCGCAGTTTGAGATCCAGGTCACCCCATTTTTTTTCCTTTGCCGCCATGTCATAAGACAGGCTCATGGTAAAGTCATCGATCAGGCTAACCTTTTTGAGTGTATCTTTCAGAGCGTCGTAATATTTCATTTCCAAGTTATTACTGATAGAAAAAGTCACTGTTCCGTGACCTACCCGGGCAGGTAAATCGTTTCCTTCGAATGGGCTGTAGTATTGCCGCATTCCGTTGTAATCCGTATATTCTTTCCAGTATTTGCCGAATCCGGGTGCCCCGTTGATACTGACCTGCGGGGTGAATAAGTGGCGGATTTGTATTTCCTTCTTTTTCATAAAAACAGGTTTATACATACCATATAAACGGGTGTTGAGGCTGATACTTGCCGAATAGTCGTAAACCCTGTAAAATCCGTTGATTGAGTCGTTGGCAGTTGCTTCCAGTCTGCGTTTTTCCGGATTGTATGTTTTGTTCACTTTGCGCGTGTACCAGCGTTCCGTATAATTGACCGAAGGGGATATCTGCAGATAGTTGAACAAGGTAAAGGTCGCACTGACCGGGATATTGTGGGTCATATTATGTTTCCAGGCACTTATCCCGGCTTTGAATAAATGTTTGTCGTTGGTCCGGATGCTGTTGGTGAAACGTCCTGTATATTTAATCGAGATTTTTTCGTACCAACGTTCATCTCCGGCGGTATGCTTTCTTTTGAAAGGGAATAAGGTACTTAGGGTGATGTTAAGGTCCGGCAGGGTGACACTGACGGAAGAATCGCTCATTACCTGTGCAATATTGGTAGTACCGGATAGGGTAAGTCCGATATCCGGGAAAGAGCGGGAGTAGCTGATACTCGATGTTTTAGTATTTTGAGTAAGCAATTGCGAGTTGTACAGATTGTTGATGTTGGAACGTTCGTAACTGCTGCTGGAAAAGTTCACACTGACTGAAAAGGTGCTATTGGGACTTACTTTTGCGTCCTGACGGTGGTTCCATGTGATTTTGAAGTCCTTGGATATAGCGTAGTCTGGCATATTTTTATCTCCGGTTTTGGTCACTTGGTAGTCCGCTTGTAACGTTCCCGAGAAGCAGTACCTTTTATTGTAGTTCGTCAATGCCGAAAACCTCCACGAACCTTTGGTGAAAATATCCCCAGTCAGTTTCAGATCGCTCCTGTCGTTGATGGCAAAGTAATATCCTCCTTCAGCCAGTCCGAAACCGCGGCTGGAGTCATCCATCGGGCTAGGCATGATGAATCCCGAAGTATAGCTGTTGGTGAAGGGGAAAAAGAAAAAGGGGACGGCGATGGGAAGCGGAACATCTTCCACTACCAGATAGGCGGGTCCGGTTACGATATTCTTTTTAGGGCGGACTTTGGCTCTAGTCAGTTGCATATAAAAATGCGGGTGTTCATGATGGTCACAAGTGGTATATTTCCCTTGCTTCATGAATATTTCATTGTCCATTCCCTTTTTTGCATGGTCGCTGGTGACGTACCCTTCCCCTTGTTGGGTAACCACATCGTTGATAATGGCTTTTTTGCTTTTGAGGTTATAGCGGACGGCTTTCAGTTCATAGGCCGTTTCCCCCTCCTTGAAGACCGGAGTTCCCTGTTCTGTTCCGGTTGAGTCTTTCGTTCCGTGAGCGTATAGCGTACTGCTATCTACGTTCATGGTAATAATTTGAGCAGTCAACTCCATTTTTTCGTAGTTGACTTTACCGTTTCCGTACAGATGCGCGTATCCGGTGTTGCTAAAGACGATCGAATCGTTTGCTTCGTATTTGATGGGAGCCTTGAGACCGTTTGTTTTGACAGAGTCCTCCGGTGCATTTTTATTTGTTCGGTGTTGTGCCCTGCTGTAGTCAGTCAGGTCTAGTAAGATGATGAGCATGAGCGTGGTTGTCAGATACGTTTTCGCCTTCATTTCAGTTCTTGTTTTCTGAAAGCAAAAGTAAGTATTGTTCTATGGCTTCAGATGAATGCAAGTTCATATATGAGTGCTTTGCTATTAATGATTGTCAAGGTTATGGAATTTTATTAATAAGAAAAGAGGGTAATTGTTCTGAAAAGCTCCTTTTTTGTTCTGATTAAGCCTATAAGTAAATAAAAGAAAACCTATACCTTTGCAGTCGAATTTTAATCAATAGTTTATGACTGCAATAATAAATAAGGAGAACTCAAAGGTATTTTTGCTGATTTTGCTCGGTATGTTGTCAGCGTTCGGACCTTTTGTGACGGATATGTATTTGCCTAGTCTGCCAGCCATGGCAGACTATTTTTCTACTCACTCGTCGATGGTGCAATTGGGACTTACCACCAGTATGATAGGACTGGCATTGGGACAAATCTTTTTCGGACCATTGAGTGATAAATACGGCAGGCGTCCGTTGTTGCTCGTCTCGATGATACTGTTCATCGTGTCCACCGTATTCTGTCTTTTTGCACCGGACATTTATTCGTTTATCACATTGAGGTTGATACAGGGAATCGGAGGGGCAGGCGGTATTGTCATATCCCGTTCGGTGGCTACGGATAAGTTTTCGGGGAAGGAACTGGCCAAGATGCTGGCCGTGATCGGCGCGATTAATGGAGTGGCTCCCGTGGCAGCTCCGGTAGTCGGAGGGTTGGTGACCGGGACGATTGGATGGAAAGGGATTTTTGTGATATTGCTGTTTATTGGCGTACTATTGTGGATAGGCTGCATCCGTTTTAAAGAATCGCTTCCCGTAGAGAAACGCTCGAAGACGGGAATCGTTTCTACTTTCCGCAACTTCGGTGCAATCGTTCATAACCGCCGTTACATGCTCTATGTCCTGCAACTGGCATTTGCACAAGGCATCCTCTTTGCTTACATAGCTTCCTCACCCTTTATTGTGCAACAACATTACGGATTTTCCCCCTTTGCATTTAGTATCTGCTTCGCGGTGAATGCGGTAGCTATCGGAGTGGCAGCAGCTATCTCCGTGAAATTCCGCCAACCTGAAAATGGGACGCTGACCGGATGCATCGGTATGTTGTGCCTGTCCGTCTGTGTGATGATTGCCTTGTATAACGGATGCGGCTTCTGGACCTATGAATTGCTGATGTTCGCATTACTTTTCACAATGGGACTGACCTTTACTTCCTCCACTACCTTGGCGATGGATAGCGAACGCCGTTACGCCGGAGCAGCTTCCGCCCTGTTAGGAGCACTCTGTTTTGCTTCCGGAGGTATTGTTTCTCCGTTGGTCGGCTTGGGAAATATCCTTGTATCTACCGGAGTTACATTTGTGGTCTGCGCCATCTGTTCCCTGCTTTGTGCACTATGGGCGATGAGGAAAGTACCGATGAAAGTAGCAATGTGCCGGATTTTCCGTTAAAGTGAGATTGTTTCAAAAATAAAAGTCATGAGGAAGTTAAAGCTTAAACTCCCTCATGACTTTTATAATTTACTACCGGTATAATTATAATTACTACCAGTATAAACAGACCGAAATAAAACTAGAGTTTTATCTCTTCCGTGAATATCTCCCCGAAACGATTCTTAACCACCACCTTGACAGATTTTGCATCTTTGGAAGGCTGTGCACGGAAAAGATGACGTGTGCGATAACCCGTTTTCTTTCCCTTTACCATATTGATATAATCCTGATCCTCATCGTCAAAAGCCTGCATAGCACCTTTCAACACTCCATCCTCATACCAGTTTACCGTATACGTCCAGTCCCAATCCCAGATATTGGCTACTACATAGTCTTTCTGGCTTTCAAACTCTCCCAGTTGGTAAAGCCGGAACTGATAGTCGGGAGAACACCCTGTTGCCTTGTAACGCCATTTCACATCATCACCTTTCACTTGTACCACCAGGTAACCGTTCGGTGCTCCGCAACGATTCACGTGTCCTGCCCACCATGCGCCGCAAGCAGCCCCGATATTATGTTCGTAAATGGTAGGAGCGGGTAACTGATTTTCATAAAAGTGCGTGTGTCCGGAGAAAATATGTACTTGGTAAGGCCTCAACAGTTGGAAAAGCGCATTGGCGTTGCGCGCATTTCCCCCTGCAGCTACCGTGTTATTAGCTACCGGAGCGTGAACGTTCAGGAACACGATATTTCCTTTGGGCACATAACTTAAATCCTTTCTCAACCAGTCCAAATCTTCCGGCGTGAAGCGTTCCGTGTATTTCTTGTTGCCGTCGTAGTCAATATCCTTCATTGCTATCACATGCACTTTACCGATATTGAATGAATAGTTGGCCGGGCCGAATGACTGATAATAATTCTGTTCCCCATAACCATCCGCCGGATGATCCGTCTGTGTCATGGATTTGTAGAGCAGGTTGAAGTCGTGGTTTCCCATCAGTTGGAACATCGTCATTCCCAAGTTGGACACCGCTTGACGGTAAGGAGCGTACAGGTTCATGGCATCCCACACCAGATCCCCCAGTCCCATGCCGACGATTTCGAAGTTCTTTAGTGAGTCGGCAGTCTGTTTCAGGTCGGGCACTGTTTCCGTGCGGAAGCGGTCCAGTTGCTTTTCGTTTCTCACTTGCGGGTCGGAAAGGACGATATATACAAATTCATCCACCGGTTTCTGCCGTTTAGTCAATACGAAGTCACATTGGTTCTCGCTTTTCCCGGCGTCCAGATATTGATAGAAACCATCGGCTACCCCCTCTTTGGAAGGAAGCTCATACGCTGCCGGAGTAGAGATATAAACCATCGGATAACGTGCCGGATCAGTGTTCAGAACATAGTTTCCTTCTGCATCAGTCGTATTGAAATGTGCCCCGTCCGTCACCACTACACCGCTGACGGGTTTACCTGTATTATCTTTCACACTACCTTTCACCACCGTCTGCCCAAAGGCGGCAACAGCATTCAGCTGGAAAAGTAAGACCGATGCAAACAGCGTATTTCTAAAATTGATCTTTTTCATTGCTTATAACTTTCTTAAAGTAACCTGATTGAATAATGCGATAATTTCTTCCGGTTCATCTGCCGACTTGAGAGCCTCCTCAAAAGACTTGCTGTTATCATCGAAACACATCACATTGGCACAATCCAGAATATGACCCATGTTGAATGTAGCAACTTCTCGGCTTACCTCTTCTTTCTTCAATGCCTTCTTATAATATTTATTCACCTTATTGACTGCCTTGTAAATAGAAGGCTTCAAAATTTCGACCGAAGAATCCGTAAATCCGATTGTTACATCATACTCATGCGTATAATTCTGGATGAAAGTATTCCATTTTCCGGTAATGTCACTTCCCAGATAATGTTCCGTTTCAAACACCGGTTTGGTAGTCGGGATTTCTCCATACACGTCGAATATAAACGCCGCTTTCGGCTTTTTGCCTACGGGAGTAGCTTCTTTTTCGTTTTTGGAAGCATTGTCTTTTCCGGAGATATTCTCGTTCATGGCGAACTCTCCTTTCTGCGCCATTGCTGCTATCGTTATAACTAACACAACAGCCATACTGATTATTCTTTTCATATTCATTGAATTTTAAAGATTGATTGAAATGATGATTATTGCCGAAATCTTGGTGACCGACACATTCATTTATTGCTGCCACATCAGTCGAATATGGAAGTCATCGCCTCCCATATTCGCTTTAGCCGCCTGATAATTCTTCAGGTTAGTACGCTGCAGAGCAGACGGATATTTAAAGCGTTTCGGCATTTTGTTATTAGCATTTGCGATGCCGGGTCCCACAGGTAACACAGGAAAACCGGTACGGTTATATTCAAACCACTGCTGATAATCGCAGAAGAACAGTGCGACAAACTTCTGGTTCATGATTCGTTCCAGCGTATCATCATAAGCAGCTTCCGGATTTTCAAAATAATGGTCAGGCATTTTCTGTCCCCACTGTTCGATAGCCGCCTGCACTCCCTTCTGATAAGCCTCTTTGGCAGCGTTGCTTCCTCCGTCGATCACCCCTTTTTTCAGTAATTCCGCTTTGATGAATTCCACTTCGGCATAAGGCATCATGGCAAGTTTCATAGGCGCTTTCGCCATTTCCTGATTCAGTCCTGAAGCAGTGATTGAAGGCAACGTCTGATAACCGCTGGGCAAACCCACATAATCTTTAGTCTGGTCGGGGAGAGTGACCTGTGTTGCATACACCTGCAGACGAGGATCGTTCCAACCTTTCAGCAGATTGACAAAGAACTCGGAAATCTGAACATAAGAAGTGAAATCCTGCGGACGGGTGAGCGGAGCTTCCTCCGGATAAGTTCCGCTGATGGCAAGAAGGGCGGCATCATCGTTCGATTCGAATACCGGATAAGTGGCGGGATCAGTCAGCATGGTACGCAGTTCCTGTTTCGCGTTGAATTCTGGTACGTCGATCACCCGGAGCAGTGCACGCAGACGGAGCGAGTTGCAGAACTTCTTCCATTTCAAAATACCGGTTGCATCCCCTTTGGACGTCTTGTACAACATTTCGCCCGATTGGTTGTAGATCAACCCGTTAGCTTTGTCGAACAACTCGTTGGCAGTTTTCAGATTGTCAATAATCTGTTGGTACACCTGCTGTTGGGTGTCGAACTTCGGTGCAAGTATTCCCTCGTCTGCGGAGCAGGCTTCGCTCATCGGAATATCACCGAAGGCATCCGTCAGAATCTGGTATAGCCAACATTGCAAAGTCAACGATATAGCATCGTAGTTGGGTTGTTTGGAGGCTTCCGACAATTTTCCGGTGAGGCGCATCATCTCTTTGGCGTTGTTGATCCATTTATAATAAGTAGTCCATGTACCGTCTCCTTCACTGTCCGTCATATACCACCATCCCACACCGTTGGTACTGCTGGTAGA